>ENA-UOWK01000085-UOWK01000085.1-bioreactor-metagenome-genome-assembly--contig:-NODE-85-length-126270-cov-24.041913_pt1 | contig 126270 bp, 106 predicted proteins | sample MGYA00238157_ERZ761612 | MGnify/ENA primary metagenome ERZ761612 (study PRJEB28901, sample SAMN06268035) | bioreactor metagenome | isolation source: Joint BioEnergy Institute, California, USA...
GGGGGGGGGGGGGGGGTGGTTCTCGACGTTGCGGTGGAATTCGAGGGGTTGGATCCGCGACACTCGTGGAGCATCCACGCAACCACGACGGCCAGCAGCACCAGCTCCGCGGCCAGCGGATTCTTGTTTGTGTCTTCCGTCGCTCTTCTTCTGACTGGCAACAGGCCCGGAGAGGAACAACGGAGCAGCAAAACGAGCTGCCTGGCTAGCAGGCTTCCAGAAGCATCATCCAGCGACACGAAGCGGCATGACCGTCGCGAGCCCACCGCACCCACCGGCATGGGTCCAGTACGTCACCCGCTGCTAGCGCTGCGCTCTGGCCCGACCATCCTGGCCCTCAGCACCTAATGTGCACTCTATGCGAGATATGCAGCCGCTTCCCAGATGGCTTCAGAATCGGAGAGCGGACGACCAGAAGGGCTGCTTTGGAGAACAGAGAGAGAACAGTGCTGGCGGCTCGACGGGGTTGCTGACCGGTACGGAGCCCCCGGGAGTCAGCACCGCGGTCCACCGTCCGTTGCTATGGCCAAGGGTCTGCTGTTCTGCTAGTCGAGACTCGAGACGCGTGGAGGTTTGTCGAATTCGTCACCGGCCCAGACTGATCGGGTACAGACGATTTCCTCCATTGGGCACCGTGCCCCGGGTACGATACAGAGTACATATACCTCGTGTTTCCTACCACCCTGTCCAAGCTGTGGCTCTTCAAATACCTTGATTCCCTCAATCAGGACTAAGCCAGTCGCGGCTCTGGCATCACAAGAAGCTGCTTGACATGTCGTATATCACGAGCACTCCCTCCAGCCCCCACGAGGAACGCGAACGCGTGCGTCGTGCCTGCACCCTCAGAAACACGCAGCCTTTGGTCTACAGTAGCATGGTTGTTGACGTGGATAATATAATAATAATAATAATGCAGACACAGGGACAGATAGCCTCTGCGCATACGCAACATCAGACGCAGTACAGTACTAGATCCCGTGAATAGTTGAATAATAATAACGCCTATTATGCGTCCCATCCCCAGCGCCTTTCTTAGTTGTCATGTATGTCTGAGCAGTCAGCCTTTCTTTGCTCTCGTTATCCTGCACCGCAATCCATAATCCATCAGCATCCTTGGTTTAGAATCCCTCCTCCAAGTCAAATCGTCGATCGATGGAAAATCCGTTCCACTCCAGCTGGCTAACCTAACCTTATCGACCGGGGCCCTTTTAGGTCGATCTCGCAACTTTAAAAAAAGAAATTCTTCTCTGCAGCAGCGCTCACCCCTTTTTTTGTCATGATGATCCTGGATTATTCCTCACATGGCGTGCAGGACGGACGGGATCCTTGTCCAGAGAAACTAAGAAAGGACCCTTTTTCAAAGTCATCTAACTGTGTACCGAAACAGCTCCTTCGGGAATCGGGACGGGAACGCGTGCCATCTTTAGACACAGGCAGCGCTTACCGAAGTGGCCCTGGTGCATGCGCTTGTCCGAGGACGGAAAAGTCCAAAGAATAGGTCCATGGACCGGACCCAAGTACGACTTGACGATTACGATTGTCAGGTCGGGTACAAGTATTGAGTATTATTTTGCCTTTGTATACATGCGGAGTGCCATAGTAATAACAATGAAAAAATAAAGATGCCGCCCAGGTTGTACGAGATGCAGGGTCATCAGAGGAATTTGGAAGAGAACCGCCGTTTGCAGAGTGCAGGCCGAATCGCCGATCGGAGAGAGATTGGAAAAATCCAAGACACCTCCGGGGCTACCTACCTATCGGGAGGATGGTTGTCGACCGGCGGTTTTTGATAGATGGTCAGTCAGTCAGCTGATCTCTCTTGAGTCTCTTGCTCTGCCGGATATGGCGATATCAATACTGTAACTATCATATACAGGATTTCCGTAGTCTTGAAAAAATTCTGCAGCTCGGATCTTTTGCCCGCAGTTGCTTCTGAGCCATGGAGTGCTCCCTATGGTACAGGGCTGTCAACCTGTGGGCGATCCTCTCCCTGCAAGGTTCCAAAGCTGGGAGTTCCCACCTGGGCGCTCTGTTGTTCAACTTGTTCTCCCGCAACGGAATGGTCGCCCGTCGCGGTTGTTTATATCCGCATACCTCCCTCTCTTCTCTGCAAAACAAAGCTCATTCATATACACACATACATGAAAGCTCTTTTCAAAAAAAAAAAAAAAAAAAAAGCTCCAGGTCCTCGATCGTAGTAATTACGATCTGATGGGACCGAACAAAAAAAATCCCTGATCGACCCTCTGTCACTGACTCACCTCCGGAGGTTCGTCGATCCCAACGTGTTCTAACACCAACAACAGGGCAGTCTGCACAGATAAAGCGGCACGCACGAGTACTGCAGACCTCAAAGTTCCAAAACCCCGGGTGCTTCGGGCTTCGCGAATCAGTGAATAATAATAGCCACAACCCACGCCAGCGCGGCGCGGCGCGCGAAGATCACCGGCAGGAAGAGGAAAAACACCAAAACTAAAAACTAAAACAGACACGCACGGGAGACGGAAACCATGGTCCATGGACCGTCGGGACCCATGGCCCGGTTCTCGATGCTTCCAGGCCAGGCGCCCAGCCCAGCCCAACAGGGTCAAGTCGGGCCTTTAAAATAAAACAAGGGAGCTCTATGTGGGGAACAATTCAACAAACAGTAATACAGTACAATCCACGACAAGCCCTTTTTTTTCCTTTTTTGTTTATTCTTTTTTTTGGCCCCCACGGGAGAGAGAGAAAAAAGGAAAAAGAAAACATGGTTCCTGGCAAGGCAACAGGAACAGGGTTCCGCATAGCCCTGTCTCCAGGGTCGAGTTCTGGATCATCCGTCATCGTGATTGGCCCCGGTTCCTGGATGCTGATACTTTTTATTCTGTTTTCCAGATTGATTATTATTATTATAACAGAAAAAAGGAAGAAAAAGGAGAAAAAAAATTCACTTTCCACCATTTGTCCTGATTTGATTCTTGTGATGAGCGCGTCATGCACTCCGTACATTATTATTAGATTTCAAACACCGATTCGCTGTCGTGATGTCAAGTACGGAGCTCCGAATATGCAGGCAGATCCTGAGATCTGTTTACTCCGTACCTTATCTATCTGGAAGCGAAGTTGGCCTTATATCTTGCATTTCGTGCATACAATCAGGATCGTAATACGTCTGAATTTATACACCTTCATTCGAGCCTATCGATGTCATGCCAACCTTCTACTACTGAGTATGCTTACGGAGTAGGTGCAGCGTTATATGCACAGTATGTACTGTACTGTATATACTACATCGCAATTGGCAAGAGAAGTAATAACGAGGGACAAAACAATCAGAAACCCTGCTATAACTCCGTACTCCATACACGGTACCTAGCTGCCTAGTACCGAGACCATCCTAATCCATTCCCCCAGCCTGAAACAGGGTCATGCGTTTCTCCACACCGGCCGGTTTCTCACTTTCTCTTTCTCAGCCTAGCACCCTGAACTCTGAAGTTTGTGTCGCGTGTCACCATCACTGTTTACGGAGTAGTAGTACGGGCTCCGTGCGGTCCATGCGGCTCTTCAGAACTCAAGTCGGATCCAGTCTGCCGGGTTCTAGAGCTTCCAGATTATTGCTCGCGTAGGGAGTAGGGGCCATACAGTAGGGGGAAGCACCGTACTCCGTAAAAATAAAAAAAATTATTGGAGCTCCTGTGGGGCCTGGGAGCCGCGTCTGCTTTTCTTTTCCAAATTTGTGCGGGAGGATCAATATGTCTTAGTCAAGGCTAGGTACCTAAGTCTGAGCTGTCGTTATCCTGATGTGGGAAATTCAAAACATTACGGAAAGAATTGCAGATTTTTTTTTCTCTTTTCCAGATCCATTGATAATAATCTGCTACCTGGTTGTGTTAAACAACGAAATTGTGTTCAACGCAACAGCAACCCTGTGGGCGTTAATCATTATTATGATTTGTGCAGCAAATTATAATAACCTCCCTACCTCTTACACACTTGACTGAAAATAGTAGGTTCAAGCACGACACCACTTGCCTACCCGCAGGAGGCTTCGCTGCTTGAACAAATTGTTCGCTACCCTCTCCATACATTATTATTATTACTATTAAGGTAAATGGTTTTCGTCCTCCACGGCTCCTCTGGCCGAACCAGGACGCGACAGAGCAGCTGCATAGAGCTGCGGCGATAAATTTACTGTACTGAGTGCGACGTGCTGTGTACTGTACGTGCATAGAGACAAAAATAAGAACCCGAGAAACCTGAGACCCCCTATCCTGTCTTGGCTCAGGAACCACATTCCAATCCAAGTTCAACCAAACAGGGAAGTTAGTATATAAAGTAGACAGCAGACAATTGGACATTGGCTTGGACTGTAGGCTTTTGAACAAACCAGCGACTGTCGGCCATCAACTTTAGATATGTTTCGAGAGATTAAGAGTGAGAACGAGAGAGAGACATGCGTACTCCATAAATCTGCAAGGAGACAACTTTGTAAATACATTACCTATCCCTCCCTACCTTCCTATGGCATCTTAGGTAGGCATCTCCATTACTACAGTACCTCAATGTCGCTTACAGAACAAAATCTACACTATCAACCTGATAACCTATGAAAAAGAGAACAGTGTATGAAGTGCAGAGGACCAAGCTTTCTCAATGAAATCAAGGCCTTTCCTTTTCCGCCCCAGGCACACAGAACTGCTTTGCTGGCTGGATGGAGCCTGTCATACATACCACGCTGGCCACAGGACGCAGGCATGTACAGTACTACTGTACTGTTGCAGAATGATCATCACTACTGACTATATGTAAAGCTTCCTTTTTTCACTAAGTCAGGTAGTTAGGATTATCAATGTGCCAGGTATCGATATCAAATAGAGACAAATGAATAAATCATCTACCGCGCCTAAGCACCCGCTTCCCTGATTTAGGTATTGTACCTACCAGTGCCTTTTCTAAGAATTCGATCGTTGGAAAATCCATGGGTTCCTCTCCCACCCCCGCTTAGTCTCAAATCAAATCCCAGATAAATTAAAAAAGATACAAGATAGTCAGTCACTGTCACGCGTTTCTAGAGAAAAGAAAGAAAGAGACCTTTTTCCCTTCCGATCCCAAATACCTTCCTGCTTAGTTGGGCCCGGAAGTTCAAGGATGAGATCCAATTTCTTCCACCCCCCCCCCCCCCCCCCCCCCCTACCCACCCTCTCTCTCCCCCATAACAGAGTAGCGATGAACCAATCTAAATATTATGTTTGCAATACACAGACAGGACCGTCTCAAGATCCAAGACTCTTTCTCATCTCATCTCACTGAATCCGTTCACGACCCGTTTGTACTGCACAAAGAAGGAATAAAAAGAGGAATAGAACGTTCGTGGAATGTTCAGCTAGCTACAGAGTTGATATAGTAGAGATCCAAAAGCTGAATTATTGTTACCGTTTTGACCTTCTCAGAAGACTTCCTTGGGGCTCATATGATAATCCACGGGAGCAGCCCGCAGCTTATGGTTGCCATGCCACCTAGCTAGGCTTTATAGACGAAGTTACCGGTCAGATAGGTTCATCAAGCAGGCTTGACATATAGATTCGATGGTAGCCAGGTCAGGTAATCATCTACAGTCTAGTAAAATCATCAGCCAGAACACTCGTCTTACTCCCTGCTCAACTTGAAATACAGCTACGCTAGATGGATCAAGCAACATGGCCGACCAAACCGATGACTTGCTGCCTAAATCTGGTGATACACAGCGACATACTATCTAAGGTACCAAGGAAAAAAGACCGTCCACTGGTTTAGGATATTACTTGCTCCATACCGGTACATAGCATCACTGAATCTGATTTTTTTTGTATTCGAATGTCCTCCACCGTCACACTCAAAGGTCCCTCGTATCCTTCAAAGAGGCACAGAACGAGAACCGAGAAGAAAAGACAAAATAGCAACCGGGCCATCACGCCAAAAAGAGGAAATAGACCCGACACAAGTATAGAAGGGATGGTAAGTTCATCATGTCGACGAGAGGAATAGTCGACGGGGTAAGAGATCGTTTACGCCATGTAGGTGCTGGAGTCGACACCGCCCTCGGGATACTCGGGAAGAGCCACCTCGAAGCGCTTCTCGATCTCCTTGAGCACCCGCTGGTCCTCCTCGCTGCTGACGAAAGAGATCGCAAGACCCTTTGTACCGAAACGACCGGCACGGCCAACGCGGTGCAGGTAAGAGTCCGCATCCGCAGGCAGGTCGTAGTTGATGGCAAGGTTGATACGTTCGATATCGATACCACGTCCGAAGACGTCGGTGGCGACACAGATACGCTTGTTGAACTCCTTGAACTCCTTGTAGCGTTTGATACTGCGGAGTGTTAGCAACGGAATTCAAAACTTCTCATACAGTAACGGAGAGTGACATACCGTTCCTCCTGACTGACACCGGAGTGCACCGCAATGCTGGGGAAGTTGCACTCCCTCAGGAGTCTGTCCAGCTCGTTTGCACGAAGCGTGCTCTTGACGAAGATGATGACCTGGTTGAACTCCAGGCTGTCCAAGAGCTCGTTCAGCTTCCGGTTCTTCTCCGACTCGCTGAGCTTGATGTAGTACTGCTGAAGACCGTGAAGCGTGAGCTTCGTGTCATCGTCGACGTAAACCTCCAGCGGATTCCTCATGAACTTCTTGCAAACAGGCCTGATCTCTTGCGACAAGGTGGCGCTGAACATCATGACCTGCTTGTCGGTAGGAGTGGCGCGGAAGATCTCCTGGACGTCGCGTCGCATATCTTTGACAAATGTCAGCATCTATGTCGATAACTCTTTTCAACCCGGCGTGGAACCTACCAATCTGCTCCAACATCTTGTCACATTCGTCGAGAACGAAAGCCTTCACGCCGCGGAGAGACAGCTTCTTCTCGCGAACCAGGGCGTTCAACCGACCCGGAGTGCCAACGATGATGTTGGGGAACGTGTCTTTGTTCGAGAGCACCTCAATATCCTTCTGAATCGGGGTACCACCGTAGAACACGGCGGTCTTGACGTCCGGAAGGTACTTGCTGAATCGCGTGTACTCGTTCTTGATCTGGAACGCCAACTCGCGGGTGTGGCACATGACAAGGACGGAGCACTCGCCGGGAACCGGCTCCAGTTGGTGAAGAGTCGTCAAGACGAAGACTGCAGTCTTTCCAAGACCGGACTTGGCCTGGCAGAGCACATCGACGTTGAGGATCGCGGTAGGGATGCAGACTTGCTGGACTGTAGAGATGCGAAACGAAGAATGTTAGACTTGGTTCGAACCCATGAACTGTGAAAAAAGGAATTCGATTCGCAGAATGTCCGTCCATCCCCCGGAATCGCAAGCTCAAAGAAAAGCAATGCAGAGGTATTTTTCACGGATCCACCAACGGCACTATCGAGTAATCAAGGCATTCCTTGCACAAAGCGATGATCTGACCAGAAGCCTTTTGCAGATCGACACGAGGACGCTCACCTCATTCCAGCAGGGGATGGGAGCGGTACGCTCCCCAGTCTCTTGAGAAAAAAAAAGCGCATTCCCACATACTCGTGCAGCAAGCTTCCGCGAGATTCAATATACGTGTGTCGCCACGTGAGGCTCTGGGCTTGCCTGGAGCTGGAGGGAAACGGTTGCTAGCCGCAGGCGCAATACGGCGTAGCGCGATTTTCGAAGAGACATCCTCGTGTCGCCTGCAGGCCCGGACCATGACAGGCGATGGACAATTTCCCTCCGCGGAGATGGACGGACGTTGGAAGATGGTGGTGGTGCAAAGTGGAGGAAGGCTTGTGGGAGAAATGTGATAACTAACCCTCCGATGGATGCTCGAAACCGCAATCGGTGATGGCACGCAGAAGCTCTCCCTTGAGAAGGAAGTCGCGGAAGCCCGTCGAGTGAATGCCAACATAGCTGCCCTTCTTATCCGGGCGATTTCCGGTAACAGTCAGATCACCCTTCTTAGCTGCGGCACCGTTGGTTGCCGGGGCGGCAGTTGTGGTGGTGGCAGCCGCATCGGTGGTCTGAAGCTCCTCGTCGGAGTAGTCGATGAGATCCTCCTCGTGAGACATGTTGAAAACAGATGGCAGAAAGACGCGATGGAAGAGTGTAGGTGAAGAGTCGTGAAAAAAAAGGGCGCGTCCCGAGGCTGCGAAAGGCCGGGGAACGTGAAAGTCGAGTTAGGTGAAAGAGAGTCGAGACCCCGACGACGAAACGAGCAGAGTAGAAAGGCGCAAGCTCCGATGCGACAATCCTACCGATAAAAGCAGCTGCAAGAAGAAGAGATCGGAGCCGAAGGAGGATGGCGAGGTGATGGAAAGGAAGGATGAGAGGTCGCGGTTGCGAGGGAGAAGAAGGGAAGAGGCGCCGGAGGTCAGGTGTTTGTTATCCCCAGCCTCAAGCTGCTAGCCGCGTTGGGTCTAGCGCCACACCGCCACTTGCATGCGGCGGATCTTCGGTCTGTCCCACTCGCCAGCTCTCCAGCTCTCCAGCTCTCTATCCGACAGCTGCCATGGCAAAGGCAAAGGGCAAGAAGGGCGGCCCCGGGGGAGGGCCCAGCCACCTCCGTGCACGTCTGGAGTATCTATACAAGGCCGCCGCATACATCCAGTCTGCGTCTACCGGGCGCACGGTGCCAGATGTGACCGTCAAGCCAAGTGTCGGTGAGCAGCAGCAACAGCAGCAGCAGCAAGACGATGCCACCCCGCAAAAGGCGCCACGGACGGTCCCGAACATAGTCAATGCTCCCGACGTGGCCAAGAATGAACATGTTAAACAGCAAGGGATCACGACTACCGCCACCACCCGTACACTGTGTCTCCCCCGCCAGTACATCTCCCAGATGCGCGGGGTGTCGCTGAAATCGCAGCTCCGCCTCCCTGTCGATGTCAAGCGCTCCCTCTGCAAGCGCTGCGAAATCCTCTTGGTTCCCGGTTTCAACTGCACCGAAACGATCGAAAACCGCAGCCGGGATGGCAAGAAGCCATGGGCAGATGTGCTGGTGGTCCGCTGTACCGCCTGCGGGACAGTGAAACGGTTTCCTCAAAACGCGAAGCGCAGCAAGAAGCTTTCCGAGCGCCGGAAAGAGGCAGAAGAGAAGAAAAAGAAGGAGGAGGACGAAGCACAATCTGCAGCAGGACCATGAACTACTCGACGTACTGAACAACTACTACCTGGATTGACTACTGTGCGGTCGTATGACCGGTTTCCTGGCGCTGAGAACCGATTCCGTCTTGTGGATCCTTCTACCTCTTGTCTCCCGTGTGTCTACCAATGTCTAGGAACCTTTATAGACGGCACTACGGCTACAAGCGTCCTGATGGACGGACACACTCCCGGAGCTGGATAGGGGACAACTTACCTTGCTGCAAAGACGGCTTTAGAGGGAAGATACGGACCACACGGCATGCCTGTGAAAGATTGGGGTCCTGAGTCCCTCTGTCTTCCCTCTCCGGCCCACTGCCCTCCCCCAGCGGGCATACAAACATGGAGATCTACTGCATACTACTACAGTGACTGGCCATGACATCACAGCTGTGCGAGGCTTAATCGTCCAGCGTAGTCGCTGGCGCCAATTCCTCAAACCTCACATTCTGGCACTAGCAGGGCACTAGGTAGTGTTGAATGGTGCCTATGACCACCCTGAGACAGGCTCCTGATCTTGGGTTCGGCCTTTGTACGGAGTATATGCCGAGGAGTTTTCAATTGGCCGGGATGCATTCTGAAATCGCTGGAAAAGGCGATTCCGTCCGTCTCCCGAGGGTTGAAAAAGCGGTGAGATAGTTAGGTCCAGAGGAGGGAGAGACATGATTGCGGTGTCCTGGAGGCGTGTGCTGATTAATGGGGGTTTAAAAAGGAAGGCTTACATTGTACGGAAAAAAGGAAATAACCAGACAGCCAAAAAAGATAAAGGATGAACAAACACGGAAGCCGTGTTAGAGCTCAAAAATGGACACTTGTTCGTTAGTCATTAAGACACATATCAAGAGTCTGTGCCAGTTACCTAGGTAACTAGGTCAATCCCAGCCCAGATGCAGAAGGATATCCTAATCCAAGTAATCGCCAACATGTCAGTCGGTCATGAGATGCACGTGCAACTGGCTAGCCGAGTCGGATCAAAATACACAATGGGACTCAAAAGATACCCTGGAAGGGACGTGCAGACACCGAAAGGAGACGTATTCGAAACTGGCCGCCGTGAAAGCAAAATAGGAGTACAAAGCCCCCTCCCCCCAAATTCCGAGAAGTATGAATAACAGAAGGATGAGAGCGGCCAATGAGTCAAGGCTCGCATATCCAGAGGCAGGATGCGTAATCAAGTCTGTAGAACTAGAGCCCGGAACATGAAACGCTTGAAAAACACACGCTAAGAAGAAACATCATAAACACTACATCATAAACACTACACCATCAACCTCCGAGGAGAGGGATATCATGCGTTGCTCATCGTCAGTGGGCGTGGGACTGGGGAAACAAAACAGCCACGTGAAGAGGGTCGTATAGACATCGTTAACTCGAGCGTTGGGAGCAGATGCAAGCTATGAAAATCGAAAGGGGTCATGTCAGAGACGAACTGAGTAACATGAGGTGATCAAATCATTTCGGTCGTGAAAGACATCGCAGGAGGCATGAGCAGGAGATATATCAGCAGTGACAGAGATCATTCAGAACAACACCCAAAAGGTAGATTCGAACGCCGGTATCACCAACACCATGCTGTTCGCTTCAAGATAAGCTCCAGCCAACGACCCGGGGGAATCCAAATTAGCCGCGAGGCGTATATATCCAGTCTTTATGTACTTTTGCTCTCCAAATCCCAGAGAGAATCCTTCCCCCTTATAAATATGTATTTGTGGGAAAAAAAAACAAAGTTAGAAAAATAAACAACGTAATATTCACGTCGCCACGTAACATCGTTCCATCATGAGACATAATTACGCGTAGCTCGGATGTGTGCATGTGTCCGTGAGGACGTCGTCGGTATATAGACGTTTCCCTCCCTTCTCTTTTCTGAAGAGTATCGCAAGGCATCTTCAAAGCCAGAGTGATGGTATGGTAGAAACGCCATCAATGAAGACCATCCAGCAGTCGACCACGAACGTAAATTGGAGTGCTCGAGGCCTCCAGGGCAGGAATGGGGGGTTTCTTGACATCGTTGCTGCGTAACAGTCTGCCACAAATTCGGCATGATTCGTAGCAATCGTCCAACGATTGCTCACTCGCAACCTCAATGCAACGGGGAATAGCACTTAAGTCCTTGGAACGAGGGGAGTGTCAATGTCTCCGACGAGAAGACGGAGTCGATGATTGATCTAGTCGGTGGTCCAAGCCCTCGATTCTAGCCCGAAAAGACTTGACGATTTCTCTAATGTGTCCGATCTTGGCGAGCTCGTTCTCCAACTCGTCCACTGAGGCAAGGATTGAGCGGGCGCGAGCGATTTCAGCGTCCGCATCACGAATGACGGCCCCTGCACGGTCGTAGCTATTCTGGATCGAGAGTTGCATCTGCTCCTCCAGCTGCGAAAGAGTCAGCAAACACTCCTCGTCATCTACCAGACGTACTCCAACTGAGCCAAGACGAATGTACATGACTTTCGCTAAAGCCAGCCGCATTTAGAGATCCAGAGAAGAAGATCGATGTTGTATTGAAACGTAGGAGAAGGATGGGTTGCACAAGAGGTAAATTGGAGAGAAGGAGAGTACGACATACATCTTCGATCCGACTCCGGATCTGTTCCTGGAGGTTGTCCAACTGGTGCGAGAGGGCCCTCAGACTCATAGGATCCAGCAGCAACCGGCCCTGGCTGCTGGCCGCGCTGGCGGCCCGGGAGCTCGAGTTGCTGTTCCTTCCGGTCCCTCTGCCTCTGGAGACCACACTGCCATGGCCGCCCTGGAGCGCGATCTGCTGCTGCTGCCGGAGGATCTGGATCTCGGAGGAGGTGAGGCCAAGCGAGGTGTCGGGGATGGAGGTTGCTACGGACATTTGGTCCCGGCAGAGACATGCTCTTCACAGCGACGAGGTGGAGGAAGCGCCGGTCAGTCTGGATGCGGAGAGACAGGACGGACGGAAGTTCATGATGACGGAGACAAGCCGGCCGAGAGGAACGAGCAGCAAGGTCGTAGTTCGGATGGGGGCCCGGACCAGGGGAGCAAGCAACGAGAGCTAGCCAGTGCCTAGGTACCTAGGTGGGTAGGTGGTATTATCTCCGCCTTGCGGTGAGGGACCGGCGGCCTAAGGGGGGAGGCAGAGGACAGGGAGGGCAAGGCCGAGGTGAGATGTGGCAGAACCGCCGAGAAGAACGAACCGTCGGCGGCAAAACGAGGGCAGCGGCGGCGGTTGCTCGAGCAGGTGGTCGAGTTACACGGCGGGATAGAAAGATGGTGTGGGGAGAAAGCTTGGTGACGGGTCGAGCAGCGCTGAGCGACGCAGGAACTGCCGACAGCCCCGCGGACTGCAGCACGAGGCAGAGGGGCCGAGGAGGAGCGGGCGGGAGAGGGAGAGAGGGAGGAAGAAGGAGAAAGGAGGAGAAAGGAGGAGAGAAGGAGGTTGGAGAGGGAGGATGGAGAGATGGAGAGAGATGGTGATGGAGCTGCTCGAGGACGAGCGCCGCGGGAGGCTGCTCTCGCTGGTGCTGCTTTTGCGGGACGAGACACCGTGGAGAGACAGAGAGACAGAGAGAGAGACAGAGAGACAGACAGACAGACAGACAGACAGAACCATCCAGCCTGGATGGCGCTGTCAGACAAGCGTCCCTGGAGAGAACAATCGACGAGTATCGTGGTCTCGCGGACGGCGCCCCAGCGTCCGCCACCGCATCCCAACTCCACCTCGGGACACTCGTCGCGCTCTGAGCTCTCCAACTCCGTCATCCCCCACAGGCCCTCTTCTACTCCTACAGCATCCTCGCCCTCCGCATTCCGCGGGCCTCATACAGGCCTGCTACTTGTGCCGCGTATCGCGCGTTCTGGCCGCCCGCAGCTGAACTGAAAAACGTTCGCTGGCGGAACCAGCGCTGAGGCTTGCTCGTTGGACGCTGATAGAAGTCCTCCAGGTCCTATCGGTTCGTCCTCCTCGCTGGCCTTGACGTACCCGGGGTTCTCTCTCGAGCATCCGCTGCCCAACCCGTGAGGCTAAGGTACTGCGCGGTCAACGCTTTTCCCATTGGTTTCGAGCAACCCCCCAGACCAGATCGCGGTTAGAGGCAAGCTGCTTGCTTTATGCAGCTTGCATCCTTCGCAGCCTGTGAGCTTCTACAATCCGTCCTGCGGCGCGGGCCCTACAGTAGTCCGCTGCAAGAGCTAACGAACGCGAAACCAGCTTTCTTGAGCTTCGTCATCAAATAACGATTTTTCGAGTCTGGAACATCCGCGGACAAACAATCGAAAAAAACAGGACAAGCAGCCAAACGGACCCCGTACCATCAAGGCACCTGATCGTATCCACCTGCGTGGCTTTTCTTCCATTCGAGTGACTTTTTTTCCTTTCCCCCACCGTCAGAGACGCGAGTCATGGCCAAGGACAAGGAGCGCACCCTCAACCCCGCACAGGCCCAGCGGAAGCTGGAGAAGCAGAGGGCCATCAAGAAAGGCAAAGCCGAGGCGCTGGCACGCCGCAACGAGAAGCTCGCGCGCCGCAATCCGGACCGGATCCAGCGGCAGATCGACGAGATCAAGGCCATCGAGGCGTCCGGGCAGCCATTGCGGCCGCGCGAAAAGCAGGTCCTCGAGCAGCTCGAACGCGACCTGCGCGCGGTGAAGAAGGCCCGGGAGGCCTTGGGAGACAAGGCGCCCAAGTTCGAGCCACCCAAAAGAGGTCCTCCGCCGCAGGGCGACAGCGTCCTGGGGAAGAGGAGCAGAGACGGACACGGCCCATGGAGGCAGCAGCACCAGCGGGAGGAGAGCGACAGCAGCGACACAGACGAGAGCGTGCGGAATATCCCGATGCCCAGAGACACGCCCCCGCCCATCCCGCGACAGCGACGCAGAGACGCCGACGCCGATGCACAACCTGCGGAGGAGGGCGGCGAACGGAAACCGCACCCGCTGCCCCCGAAGCCGCCGGTTCCAGAGGCCAAGACGGTCTACGAGGCTGCACCGGCGATCCGGGATCTGCGCAAGGAGGCCGTCAGCAAGTTCGTCCCCGCGGCCGTCAGGATGAAGCAGGAGGCGATCAAGGGCCAAGGGAAGCTGCTGGAACCTGAGGAGATGGACCGGCTTGAGAAAGCGGGCTACGTGCCCGGTGCTGCTGGTGCTGGCGGGCCGCCAAAGAGTCAAAGTCAAGAACCAAGCAAACCTGCCGCTGCTGCTGCTGCTAGCGTCGACGAAGCGAAGCTGGCAGAGGAAGAGGAGAGGTTCAAGCGAGAGTTGGAGTCGGTCGAGATGGAGGGGTTGGAGGATGAGCAACAATAACGATCATTCGTGCATGTACCGTACCAGGTACCTTAATATATGTACTGTACATATATAGAACCGAATCTGGGACCGGAAAGGCGTTAGTGTTTGTTGTCCGGGTTTTTTTGGGGAAAAAATGTATACTAGATTGTCATCAGGGCATGGAGCATTAATGGTTGAATGCAATTGTATGCCAATTGCGCTTTCAGATTTTAGTCATTTTCTGGCTTGTACAGAATACTATCTGATAACTAGTTCATTAATCTGCAACTTTATATGGATACTACAGGTAGTAGAGTATGTACAGTACTGTACATACTACCTAAGTCACCGTGCATCTATCTATCTACTCTACTCGCGTCCAGTCTGGACTCAACGGATACTAACTATAAACTCATCGTTATCCATCCATACCGTCCATCCATCTATCCATCCCATCTCCACCCACCTTAGTACTCCGTACCTACCTAGGGCCACCTACCTACCTACCTACCTATCTATCTGTCTACAGAGGGCAAATTCCATCAAACTAACAGAGAGAGGGAGAAAGTGGGAGGGGGGGCCGCATTGAATCGCGCGTTGTTTACGGAGTAGGTTATTATTGTTCACCCTCCGGCCCTCGACCAGACCACACTCATAGATCAGATCAGATCAGATCAGAACCGGGGTTTACTTCCTAAAGAGTTGTATATATACTGTTGTCCACTTCTCTAACCCGAGCCCTCTCCTAACTAAACCTTAGGGTTCAACTCCGATACCGAAATTCAAACGCCCTTCTCTCTCTCTCTCTCTCTTTTTTTCTTGCTATGTGGTTGTCCACGTATGCTGTGTATTGTTATGACTATGTTGTGATGATGCTTTTGAGTCCTAGTGCTCTGCTGGTTGCGAGCTCTTATAATGATAAGTGGTGCTCCGTACAAGTACACCTTACAGGGAGTCCTAGGGTACGGGGAGCGATTCGTAGTGAACCGTCATATGCCCCCTACCTACACTGACGAAGCTATACAGGCTTTGTTGGTGGTGTTGCTGGCTAACATCTGATGATGATCTGACATGATCAGATCAGCGACCACTGTAAATAATTGTGCAATAGCACCCCAAAGCAGGTTCTACACTACACCAGGGAAATACAACTAACTCATCAGCTGACCTATTTGTGTAAGTAATCCCATACATAAAAAAAATTAAAACTACTTACGAGCAAGAGGCATGATTCACAAGCAGTCCGATGTATTGAACCTACTCAAAAAAACAACTATTTACTTCAACAACCAGCCGTCACCAAACCCTGCCCGAAAAGAACCACCCAATAAGCGCCATTAAACCCATAAGAGAAACCACAAATGAAATTAACCAAAAAGGGAAAAGAGGAAAAGAATCAAAGGAAGGGGATATGACAAAATTGCAGAGCAAGTAAAAAGACAACTTTCCACTCCGCGGAGTATGTTAAATGCGCCCCACCCAAAAAGACCAAAATGAATGTAGTGTATACATGTAAATGCAAAAATGTCCCGTAAAAAAGAGAGCCAGAATGATGGCATGATGGGGGAAAAAGCTGCAAGAGCAAGAAAAGTAAGAAAATCCGGCCGGGGGAAAATCAAGCCTTTCGCCCCTTGAAATGCTGCCTTCGCCTCCTGAGAAACCATATTATCCAACATTAACCCAGGAATATCCAACGTGAACCGAGAAATCTAAGAAAAGGAGCGGAATTGGGCCGGAAAAGAAAAGAAACCATCAGCGGTCTCCGTGGCGCTGCCAACAAGTAAATTTTAACCGGTACCCAAGGAATGATAAGATATATCGGCATCTCACATGAAAATCCTGCCAGTCCACATCTCAGATTTGATAATAAATGCGGTGTGGAATCTGCGTGACCTGGGTGATCGTGTCCGTTTCACCTTAGGTTACGGATAACCTTGTTACCTTTGACCAGGAAAGGGCTCGGCATTTCGTCTTTCTCGGGATCCCACGTGGCAGGGGGATCTCTCTCCACGGGCTTTGCGGTAGCCGTTTGTTGTGTGCCGGCTGTGGGAACACGCGAATCACTTGAGGTCCTCTTGACCTCCTCAGTTGGACGGCCACCTGCTCTCGCCTGTGCCAGCTCCACCAAGGTTCTGCCTCCCATGTTGCGCTGCATGACAGCTTTGAACATCTCCTCGCCACCACCGTTAGCCTTTGATGGGAGCTGTTTCAGGGTACCCTTGCGTGTCGGCGAGTTTGCATCGGCTGCAAGGTTGGCAGATGATGGGATCTTCGACAACCGTCGATGGGGCGACTTCGGCTTCGGCAACTCGGACTGAGACGGAGCTGATGTACCGTACGTCTGAGGTATTCTTGAAGGGTTTGTAGGGAAGAGGGGCGGTTGGGCATTCAGTTTTTGCATCGTAGCAGTGGTGTTCTGCCGCAGAAGTGGACGCTGTGGAGCCTTGGAAGGATCAGGCTTCGCCTTGGGACGAGTCGGAGAAGGGAGGTCTGGGATATCATCTTCATCGTCAGAGTACGCCATGGTCGGCTCCCATTTTGCTTTCTGCCGCTCTGCCTCTGCGAATATATTCCTTCCTGATGAGCCTCCTGCCGCAGTGCGCCGTGGGGATAGCGAAAGCGAGGCAATGGGAGATGGTTCAGCCATTTGTATATCCATAGGAGAATCGACTGTTGTTTTTGATCGAGTAAACGGCGTGCGCGTCTCTTTCTTCTGTGGCCTGCTCCCGTTGGAAGATGGTGAGTCCAGTGACAACTGACTCATATCGGTATTAGAAGGGAAATCGGCATCTTCTCCGGCGCTGGCGGAAGAGTAGGAACCGTGAGAGCTTGTCGGGAAACCCGAAGCTTGAACATTTGCGTTCTTCAGCTTCTCCAACTCAGCCGCAACCCGTTCCTGAACTTCGAGCTCGAATCTCTTGCGAAGTTTCTCGAGCTCCATCTGGACCTGACGACTGATCTCCAACCTGGCCTTCACCTCCCACTCCCTGCGAACTGCGTTCTCGATTTCTGTTCTCATCTGCGCCTTCTCCTTCTCAAATTGGGTAAACTTTTCCTCCATTTCTTTCATCTTCTGAGCTACTGCCTCCTCTTTCTTTTTCAGCTCGTTACTACGATCGATGAGCTCCCGCTCCTTTCGCATCAAGCGAATGATTGGCAGGTTCAGTAGGGTAGCAGTGTCAGGACGCTGCTCCGGGTTAACCCGCAGGCAGCTCGCAATCACATTCTTCAATTCGGGCGAGTAGAAATCCGGCAGAGGTGCATACTTTCCCTCTCGAATCTTCTGGACCAGCTGAACGTGCGTCTTTGCGTTGAAGGGTGGTTGCTTTTGACAGAGCTCGTACATGATGCAGCCTACGGACCAGATGTCGGAGAAAAGAGTATACTTCTCTGCAGCACATATCTCAGGAGACATGTAAAAAGGAGTGCCGACGTACGTCGACGCGAAATCTTGGGAGTGCATCAGCTTCGATAGGCCGAAGTCCCCGAGCTTGACGGAGTTGTCACTGCCCAGGAATATATTCTCGGGCTTCAGGTCCCGATGCAGGATCATGACTTGCGCCTGCTTGCCTTTCAGACCCGGTGGCTTGCTGGGTGCCGGTCCAAGGATGTTATTTCCCACCTCAGGTGGGTCAACGCCATAGTGACAGCGGTATAGCGCTGTGACCAGCTGCGCCAGGATGCGCCAGACGAACTCCTCTTCCGCATACTTGTTCGTGTTCTTGAGGTTCTTTATTACCATGCTAAGATCGCCGCCATCGCAGTATTCCATGTACAGGTACAGGTCCTGCGTCGCCTTCAAGTGTTCCCGGTGATAGTATGCGACGATATTCGGGTGCCGCAGCGAGCTCAGGATGTTGAATTCGGCGGTGAGTTGCTCACGCTCTTTCTGGGACATCTTGAGGTAGTTGATTTCTTTGCGGCACAAAATCTGTGTCCGTATCAGCATGTTTGTCGCATAGTATGCGTGTGCCTAGCTTGGGTCCCTTACGAATCCATCGGACTTGCGCTTGACTTTCCGGATAACACCAAAGGAACCACTTCCTAAACGTTGGTCAGTGTTGGAAGAAGGATCAATTGCAAGAAGAGAATTGCTCACCAATCCTTTCCAACACCTCATATTTATCATTCTCAGAGCTTTCAGCCGCCATGGTGATGACAGTTGACTGGATTGACGGACCGGCAACTATAGGGTAAGGTAGAGGTAGCAGCCGGAAGAATCGTATTGAGTCAAGGACGACTACCAGCTCATGAACAACCCTGCTTGCGATAGAGACCCTGTTTTGTTAGTACCAAGGTGGATAGTGAAAGTGTCCATGGACACACAACAGGGATGAATTTAGGAACGGGGATGACTATGCCGCGAGGTACAAGACCCCGAATGTTTAGTAGAAGCTCCGTTGCTCAGCAACGGCGATGGGCCCTCCTAGCCGTGGACGGAAAGCGGTGTAGCAGTCGGCGGTGCCCCCCGTCTGTGCCCGTTCAGAGACATCACAGCGACATGCGCCTTGACGCTGCCGGGGGCATGTCTGGGGCCTCTTGTGCATTGAGATAAAGAGAACTGGTGTGTTCAAGGCTGCTCCCATGTTTGCTGACAATGTGTGCTCCCATGAGCCCCCTGGGGTGTTTCCTCCGGTTGAGATGCCGCCACGTGACTGTTATCGATAAGCGGCTGCATGCCATCCACTTCACTCCCCGCACAGCAGAAGACCATCTTCGCCTGCCATACCTTCTGCCCTCCAGCGACAGCGCACGGAGATACAGAGAGTCTCGCGATGACTGATAGAGTGCTTCGCAAGGACCAGCTTGAGGTGAGCTTGCACAACGAAAAGAAGCTCATCAAGGAAGGGCTTCTGAAGGACGACAACCCCCTGGACCTCAGCGAGCCCTTCCGTGTTCTCTGTGATGCCTGTCGAAGAGGTGATTTGAAGGTATGTCAGGAGAAGATCGCTGAAGGCGTAAATATCAATGCCAGAGACATCTTCGACTACACTCCTCTGATTCTGGTAAGTCTGTCCTGTTGCACTTGTAATCTAAAGTTTCGGCCCCTGGCTTGCCACATCGCCTTTGTGTCCAATGAGCCCAGTTTTAAGGGGATGGTTAGATAACCGAGGCAAAAGGCTAGTCTTTGTGGCCATTATGAGGTCGTACAGCTTCTTCTTGACTCGGGTGCTTTGTGCGAACGGGATACATTTCAGGGCGAAAGGTAGGTATCTACTAGTTTCTATAACTTTCTTTTTACCCCTCCTGTCCAGATGACTTGCTGACATCGAGTATCTTTGCAGATGTCTATATAACGCTCTTAATGACCGTATCCGCAATTTGCTGCTAGAATACGACTATTCTAAAAGCACAGATCCACTTCAACCGTTCGCCGCTCATATCTCATCGCTTCTGACCCGAGATCATCCTAAGACATCCGATATAGTGGTTACGGCAGGAGACGAATCACTATATTTACACAAGTTTATACTCGCTGCGCGGTCTCCATACTTCAGGAAGAAATTAGCAGCGGCCCCTGGGACGTCATCATGGAAACTGCCCAATACAATTCCCCCGCAGGCTTTCGCTGCGGCGATCAAATACCTTTACCTTGGGGAGCCACCTCGGGACTTGCGCAGTGGGCCTGGAACAGATTTCACTGAGTCAGAGGTCTTCGCGGGAATAGATAAAATCGCCAAGCACCTGGAGATCCAGAACCTTGTCGACAGTATTCTCGACACCGGGGATAGGAGGCGCACGAGACAGAGAAGGACGGCGGAGGTTGCTAAAGGTCGAGATCAATTGGAATCGTGGTTTCGAGAAAATGTCCTTGGCAACAAGGTGGTTGTTGAGACGAGCAAAGCTAACGACGTCAAATGGGATCGCAACAATGCAATCTTCGCCGACGTCTTGCTTCGAGCTGACGAAGTGATCGAAGAACCAGAGGAACAAGACCACCAGATCCCCAATGGGCAGGAGAACGGCGGTTCCAGTTCTATTCCGGTTGGCCCTGCGGCTTCAGCGGCAGCGGTCTCTCGGGAAGGTCGAAAACGGATGTCGACCCTATTCCCAGTCCATCGAGCAATGCTTCTACGTTCTGAATTTTTCTCCGCTATGTTTTCATCGCCATTCCGCGAAGCTCAGGCATCCGAATATCTACATATCATCCGTGTTGACTGTTCGCCCGAGGTCCTAGAGATTGTCCTCACCTTCCTTTACACAGAGAAAGCGGATTTCGGGCTTGATATAGCAGTTGACGTCCTCTTTGCAGCCGATTTACTCTTTATCGAAAAGTTGAAGACAAAAGCGGCCGTGGTAATTAGTTCACTGGGGAGCGGTAAAATATCCCAGGCCGAGGCCGGGAAGACAAGACCAAAGAAAGCAGCACATGGTGATGGCCAAGATGAAATCGAAGACGAGGAAGAAATTGACATTTATGAAATTATCCGCGCTGCCTGGCTTACTCGCGTCCAGCGACTCGAGGAGTTTGGCGCGCGGTACCTGGCGTACCGGCTGGAAGCGCATATTGACTCTCCAGAGTTTGCGGAGCTGATTAAAGAGTCAGCCGCGCGGATTCAGAAGAGACAGGAAACAGATACCATCGAATTGGTCGACGATATTCGCTTCTATCTCAGCGAACGTTTTAGATTAAGGTTCGACGACGCTGGCCTGGAAGAGATGATGGAAGAGGCACAGAAAGAGAAAGAGAATGCTGAAGCCGTCAATGAAGGAATCAAAGCGATCACTGACGGAGTAGAAGCACTTGATGTCCCACGTTGGGGTTCAACGCAACCTGAGGACATGGGCGCGGAGGCACAGCGAAAGCCCAGGCAGCTCCAGGAGCATGGTCCTGTCATCAAAACTTTAGATGGCCAGATTGCGGGTGATGAATTCGCCAGCGACGCGATGAACTATCAAATCCTTATGGAGAAGCTAGACAGGCTTCTCGAAGAACTCAACCTGGACGCGTAAAAGCTTTGACCTTACTGGATGAGGTCCGTTTGTGCTGTCACGGAGAAACGACAATATATATATTGAAAGCACTGGTGATTCGAACCGGCGGGCAGCAACGCAAGAGCCATGATTGATGAGAACTCAACATTGGATAGTTACATGATTAGCGGTTTCTTGGTACATAGTGGAACTGGTTATAGATGGTCAGCATGAAACACAAAGACGCCACAGGCATAATCATGTTAATCATATAGAGATGACATTTTGGATAGAGCGTCGTTGTGTATCGTTTGGTCCGCATTTTTGTGATTTATAAACATACCACTTCCTTTCCACATGCGCATGAACTGATGAGGCTGATGGTCCATTTTGGCAAAATATGAATGTCCTCCTTCAACTGACCTTTTTCATTCCGACTGATCTTTGAAACCGACGCGCCTTGGGTAGTACTACATTCAAACACCCGTCACTCGCCTCATCTACAACTCATGCTCAAAACGGACGAATCAGCAGCGATGGCCATGCAGCCAGCCCGGCTGCTCAAAAACTCGGATTCCATGATGTGCAAGCGTGGCTATTGACGTTCGCTCCCTCCCACGTTGCCGAGGTTCCCGGAACCCAAAAATACCTTATAACCCCCAGCTGCCCGGTTTCGACCAGGATCTGTTCGGTCTGGACGCTGCGCGGTCGACCACCGTCTCCAGGCCGTTCGTACTCCGTACAGTATTATCATACTCGGATCCGTTACCGAGGAGGTGGAATACAACCCACTGGGAGGCCTCCCTCTTTCTTCCTGGGCAGTAGTTAACCCTACCCTGACATCACCGTTCGAACTTTCTACTGCGCCGCTGCCGCCGCACATGGCAACGGGTCAAACGTTACCCAAACTCAACCCTGCAAGAAGAGCAGAAAGTCAAAAATGCAGCGAAGCGAGGTAGGAAAAAGATCCTACACTCCCACGTGCCTCGTGGCCAGCGTGCATGGAAGTTGGAACTGCCGCGGTCCATGACTCTCCCATGGCGCCGCACAAGGGCAAGAGAGTCAGGACCAGGATCAGGCCACTACGTTCCCGACCCGGGCGCAGCCACAGCGGACGCCCAGCGGAATTTGAAAAGTTAATCAAGGGATAAAAAAGCGTTGCATTTGAAATGCGGCGCGGCGCTTAAGCATATGTACTCCGTACTGCACAGGACCCTGTATGTACCCAAATAGAGACCAAAAACCCTCAAAAGTTATTATTAAATATTATCATAACGCAGTAGTCCGAGCCCCGAAAGGAAGATGGTATATCTATCCATCATACCACATCATTGGGATCATGATCACCAGGCCAGGATAGGACAGAGCAGGGCAAGGCAGAGCAGGGATTGGCTTTGGAACGCCACCAGAAGTGAGGTCGATACATACTACTACTTATTTTTCTGGAACCTGCGACTACGTACATCCTACATATCTACCTACCTAGGTAGGTAGGTAGGTAGGTACTGTACTGTGCCTTGTACATGGACAGCCGGCCACCGCCGTTGACAGGATCCGATACAACATTTGACATATCAGCCTTTCCGACGGCTTCTTTTATGATCATCCGCATCCCGGAAAGGCAGACGGGGAATGCATCCATTCATTCACCTTCCCCCCCCCCCCCCCAACCAACCGGCCAGAAAAAGAATGGGAGGGATTGGATGGACAGACAGATGGATAATAATATGCTTCTCCTTGGTTGAGAACACACAATGCAGCCATCCCATCCCTCTGTCCGAATTGCCAGATATCCAAACAGCGGTAGGTAGGTTTGCCTGATTAATTTTAATTACATTAGGTAGGTAGGTACATACCTCCTAGAATAGCCTGCATGGTTAGTGATAATATACATAGTAATTAACCGGTATAAAGAGGGGAAAGGACGAAATTTAATAATCAGCATAGGAGTACTCCATACAGTACGTTAGGTAGGTAATGACTGAATATCAAACCGACACGCCAAACCAAGCCAAAGAAACCACGGATACATATACCTACCTATGGATAGATCAAAAAACACAAAGAAAAAAAAGGAAACCAACGAGAAAACGTGGGAAAAAAAAGAAATCTAAGTATAATTAAATTACAGCCGGAGAATATGGAAGCGAAGACTTAGACAAGTATCTTACCACTGCAATAGGTATTAATTCTATTTCTATCCATGGGCTAATCGAATCGATCTAGCAATCTAATCTAACTGATCAATTACCCGACGAGCGGGCCCCGATCGAGGATGATCCCCCAGGCCCGGGCTAGCTAGCTGCTAGCTCCAGCTCCCGGGGTGATGTGATCTGATGATGGATCTGACCTGTCTAAAAAGCCATGTGGCTCTCTCTCCGGCTTGGAACGTGCGGGTGGGTGGACGTCCTGACAAGGCTCGACTCGACGGGCATATATTCTTCCTTTTCTTTTCCAATTTTTCCCCGGAGTCAAGGGGGAAATGAAAGAAAGATAAATTAAACAAGACAAAAAGAACGACGAGTCGATCGATCAATTCACGTCCAAACCGCATCGTCGATTACACGATATTCACTAAGCAACTTCTGAACTATAAAAAAAGCCGGGGGGAATGAAAGAATTCGAAGCCGGGGAAAGTATACCTTGCCTACACCTACCTTAGTAGGTAATTACTCCGAACGGAGTACATATTTCTATATTATCATTCCACTTTTTTTTCTGATCTATCTGAAATCTAAAATCTGAATATAAACTACTGTACCTACTGTAATCACTCATTCTATCCATGGCGTTCTCTCGGTTAATTCAATTTTCGTTTTACGCGGTACATTTTTTTTCCCCATGACTCCAGTGCCTTTTTGATTATTTGCAACTGCCATCACCCATGGATATGCCCAAGGCCCTAAAAAAGGTCTATACAGTATATATGCATGTGGATCTCCTCCGACCGAGCATCATCCTTTCGCGTTTATCTGTCCCGACGATAGCCGGATGAGAAGAACTAAGGAACGAAAAAAAGGACAAGAGAAACAAGAGCAAGGGAGGAGGTAAGAAAAGAAAAAAACACCCTGGATACTGATGAACAGCACTCAACAGATGAAACAAACAAAAGAAAGCCTTAGATAATGATGATATAATCCAGGCTAAGGCGAGCCTAGACCAACAACCAACAACCACCCCTGCTCCTGCACACAGTAGTTTGGTGGCATCCCGGGTGCAAATCTCACCTAACTGTCTTGGGTAGGTACCTAGGCAGTTTGTATCCTTGCCTCAGGCACTCAGCGCTGAATCTGAATCTGAGTCTGAATCTGATAAGCGATGATGCTGCGATTAGGTAGGCCTACTCCGTACATCTAATCCCAAAAAGGCAGTTGTTGAAAAAGAACCTACTCGAAACTGGATGGAGCCCCTCCCCTCCCTCCCCCTGGTCCCTGGCCTGGAGCCCCGTTGCTTACGGAGTACTCCCGGAGCACTTGATACTAAGCTCTTGTTGTTGTTATGGCTCCACCCGGCCAACGCCTGGACCGTGGGCATTAGTGGACACAGCTGCAGTCAGGTCTGTTTGTTGTCGTCCTTTCTTTTGTCATTTTTGCACCTGCACCTCAGCACCTGCATTTGGGCTTGCGCTTGCACTTGCGCTTGCACTACTACTGTCCAGGTACACCGTACACGTACAGCAGTATACTCCGTACATTACTAATAGCGATCCATGAGATCAGGTCAATCCATAGTAGTAATGGTATACACGGTAATTGTGCTACAAATTATGAGGTCTAAACATAGCATCGCATAGCATAATAATGATAATAACGTAGCAAGCATAACAGTATTAGCATTAGCAATATAGACCGAAAGACCGAGGAAGAAAAAAGTTCAAGTCTCACTCGGTCGAGAAAAACTCCACCCGGCCCGCTTGACGCGCGGCGCTGGCGGCTGCATCAACTGCCGAAGACAAGTCAGAGTGTCAAAGTGTCAGAGTCAGGCTTGTCTCGTCTCGTCTTGTTTCTTCTTTTGTGACGGACCTCGGAGGGATCTTAACTCCGTGCTCCGTAAGTCTTCTTAGCTTAACATGGACTTAGTGCAGCACTTAATACAGAGTATTAATAAGATGGAAAGAGGTCGGATAACGCCGAAACGATACTGGGGGGAAAAACAGTGCTTGATTAATAATGATATATTGAATAAAAGCGGCGCAGGAGCCCCTCCTCTCCCTCCCTTCCCCCCCTTCTTCATGAAGGAACGGAGGAGCTCCGAGCAATCGATTCTCTATGACGTAGGCAATCCCTATCCCTAATTCTTGACGCAAGGTATGGAGCAGTAGTAAATCTGATATGAGGGTAAAAATCTCCGACACGCTCATTTCAGTGGTAAAACAGCGAGACGCTGTAAACACCAAAGACGACATCGGACAGTCCGAATCGAACAGTCAAGGCAAGATCACAGGCAAACTAGACAATAAACAATAAATACATATAGAATAGATAAGTAATGGATCGGAACGATCTCGCATTCCACGAACGGATAGCGTCTCTCCAGGATCGGGTATGATCAAGAGTCAGGATAAGGTAGATCAGTATCCAAAAACATGCCAGAAACGAAGCGAAAAAGATGGCCACAATGGCTATGAACGCCATGGGCATGGCGTCCGGACGCCCAGCTATAAGACAGAAATAAGAACGAAAAATAGAAAAAGAAGGCCATCCAGTCAAAGAACCCCTTCATGTTGCAACGCTTCGTAAACATGTGCGAAATTTTTTTATGCCCCCTTTCTTTTTTCACCTTTCCAACCGAATTTGCGCCCGTGAGAAACCATGAATACATATATATACATACAAGTCATACCAGAGCTCTCCGAAAAGCCAAAGAGAAAGAAACTCTCGACGCGTCCGGATGCTTGGTGGCAGGAATTCTCCCCGGCAGGGGGTAAAAAAGGATGGCGCCACGTCGTGATGAAGGATACCGGCATATCGAGTGTCTCGGAAAAGGGAAATCCACCGACTGTGCCCGTCCGTCGTATACCACGACGGCGTTTATCTAGCGACAAAATGACTTTTGTCATCGTCGCAATCATCATTTCCAATGATCGCCCGATTTCCTTCTTTCCATAAAGGGAGTCTGGTAGTCCCCTCTGACAGCCTTATTTCTGTATTATTTCTAATACCTTTTGCAGACTTCGAGGCTGATCAGTCATCCGGCACCATCCTTTGAGAACATCGACTGTCGTCCCGTTACCACGTTTGGTCACAGGACCATGTCGAGTCTCACATGTCATGTGTCTCATCTCAACCAAGGCGGTTTCCATCCCGCCTTTGCTCTTTTCTCATCCTGCCTCGCCTAGGACTCCTTATACCAGGGTAGCCGTGACTTGCCGTCCTGAGTGACAGCCCCTTTCGTGACGCTTCATGTTACTTCTAACACTGAAAGCCTTCCCACAGCCTGCATGCGTGCAACGGAATGGCTTCTCACCGGTGTGGCTGTGGGAATGAATCCGGAGGCTGGACGGCCGCGAGAAAGCCTTGTGGCAGGTTCTGCAGACGTAGCGGTCGTTGTTCTGCGGGTATGGAGTCGAGCTCGACGGAGGAAAGTAGTGGTGGTGTTGCCAGGCCGGGTTCACGGGCGAGATCATCTGAGGATGTGCAGAAGGGGCCATGGGAGGAGGAGGAGGAGGAACGTAATTTTGAGGCTTGTAAGTGCCTGACTGAGGCGGTCCCTGGTAGTAGGCTGCGGACGCCGGTGGCTCAACGGGTGAGGCATAGGCGCCGATACTCGGTGCCGGAGAAGCGTAAGGCGGCCCAAGATACCGCGAATGCGATCCCTGAGACGCTGGCAACGGCTCTGTTGGGGTCGGTAGTGTGTGAGGGGGATGCTGCTGTTGATACGGATCCGGAGTTCTGAGAGAACTTCCCCCGCTGACGTTGGACGTCGAGACTGCAGAATGAGAGGAGGATGCCGAAGGAGAATGGCTGTTGCTGTGAAATCCAGAGCCAGGTCGCAACGGAGGCGTAGGAGGCAAGAATACTTTTGAGCCATTCAACATGACATGGTCGTTGGTTTGAGGGTACCCTCGGGAGTCCGCATCTCTCTGTGTTGGGGAGACCGGCCTCTGTCGTTCTGTTCCACGCTGTTAGCAATAGATTGTTGAACCCAAACTCAACTGGGAGAAACCAAACATACTGGATGCGTGAATCGCAAGGTCATCCGCTCCTTGAAGAAGGGTGGAAATGGATGGAAGTGAGCATTTTCGTTGGTCCTCAGCCGGCGGTGATAATGGAGGTTGGGGTGACCAAGTATATGCCGTCGACGTCGAGGGCGCAAAGTATGATTTCGAAGAGGCTGTCTCTTGATGTTGTTCGTATGTTCTCCGTTGGGAGGTTGGAGATTTATAAACCGATTCCCGTCTCGACTCTGCAACGGGGTCAGGTCCGTTGCTCGTAACCATCGTGGCCAGATCCATGACTGCTGAAAACTATGCGAGTATCCCCCGATGTATATATATATATAAGAACGACGGTTGATCTGGTGTTTAAGAATGAAACCAGACTCCCATCGACTTATGTCTATATATAGTTGAGAGTCTATACGCGAGTGTTGAGGGTGTTTGACGCAAGACAAGCAATTGCAGATTGAAGGTAGCTGCTGGGTTGCCGGTCAGATAGGGAGGACAGCAGCATGGAACATGAAGCACGTTGATATGGAGCAAGAGAGCGGATGAAGCCCACACGCACAGGGCATATGAACTCGCCAGGGATTATGTATTATTTATTAGCCCTGGGACCGGGGAAAGGAGCCAAAGCATCCTCACTCGCTTCGCCAGTACTGTAATAAATGCATCCAAACCCCCGGTACGAAAGCTTAATGACCGCCGGGGTGATTCAGCAAGGTGAGGATCGTTAAACTTTCCATTGCAAACAGTCAAGATGGGTGGAAATCATGGAGCGCTCCCCGTTGACCTAGACCAGGATTTGGTTAGAACGTGCGCCCACGCCCCCCTTGCTAGCTGTCTCGTGGTGAACAGCACCAGTCCGGCACGGCTTGCAGTTACATGGCTTTCACCTCGACAGATCGTCCAAACCAATCAGTCACGTTGGCAACCGTATTACAACGTTGAGGGGGGGGGGGGGGAGGGTGCTCCGTATCGAACTACGGGTGCTAGTGCAGATCCACAGGAAGAGGATGCTATCGTGGGACGGGATTCATATCGTCTTGGAGCCACCGGCTGGCGGCCCCATTCCTGACTCTCTAGCAGTCGATCCCGACCAGTGGGTACTTGGCCTACCTGTCACAACGATCCATGCCCCGTAAACGGCTGATGGTGGCCGCGGGATCACTGCGTTCTGAGAACTGATCTCGTGGAGATCTCATATGTGGTTGGTCGTCCAGCCCACGTTTCTCTCCGAACGATGTCAGCAGGCATAAACCCGACTAAGCTCGTCCATGACGAGTCCGCCTCTCCGGGGTACCTGAATGCGGTGCGCTTAACACCAGCGTCGCCGTCCCAGCGTTCGGAGAGTTCCGTGCCCAGGGCCTTGGGGGCGGGAGACGGCCACGGACCATGCGTGAAAGAGGTTTCTACCAGGAAGGGCCTAGCCAGATACCAAGAAGGGAATCTTTGAACGATAACGCTGGGCGGCCTGTGCAAGAGATTAGTGCAAAGGATGGAGCCGGAGTTTATCGTGGCGTCGCTGGCCAATACTCAAAAGGGACGGGGAAATTTAGCGGCAGCCACTGACACGGCTCTGCAATGCGTAAGTTTACCGATCCCTCCGTTCCCTACGGACCCCGTAGAAAAAAAAAATCTGTCGAACGCCAACATCCGGCGCACTCGTGCGATTGGGGATCTCAGTTCCCCTGGCGGACGGCCGCCCAGTAACGTTGCTTAATGTGCCGTAGCATCCTGCCGTCTGACGGTTGGCAGATCTAACCCTCCGCCTGGGGGAGTGGCCCTGCATGTTGCTACGGGATGGCAAAGACAGAACCAGATGTGAGCCCCAGTGGCTCCCCGGCTGATTGTCGATTATTTTGCACATCACGGCGCTCCCGTTCCCTGGTTCCAGGCTCCGGTTCTGGTTAATGGTCAGTTCGCAGGTTCGGTGGGAAAATCCCCCGGGGTCGCTTTGAAGGCCACGTACGGCACGGAGGCACGGCTTTGCTTCATATTATTATTATTCCTTCTCCACTCTCCCGTGTGTTCCTCTTGCCGGTACCCACCCCAAGCCACAGCTTCGTGAGACTTGGTGATGAGGAGCCGAGGAGCGCGCCCAGAGTGACCGAGGCGCAACCGCGTGCGGGTCTCCGGCTCCAGAGGCGGCAATGGAGACGTTGGGGGATCACAGTGGGTAAATCCCTCTGGAGCAACTGCCCTTTAGACTCCACGGCAGTCCGTACAAGGTTTCGACAGGCGGTATTGGCTCGCGACTGTGGTCCGCCACGGCGGCCAACAATCGCCCCTGCGAGCAGGCGGTTACGACCGGCCGGATGTTGCCGCATTAAGCAGTCGGAATCCGCCATCAGAAGGCTTCCGGGGACGGGGGGATGGGGGAGGGCAGATGCAGTGGGATTTTCATGCACCAGGAGCGACGGGACGATCTTCCGCAGGGAAGCGAGCGATGGTGCGGGACGACGTCTCAAGACGGTTAAATGCCTCGTGGTAGCGAAGCTTGACTCGGCTAATTGGCCCATCCTCGCCCATCCTCATGCCCAGACGCGCGAGGGTTGGTGGGAAAGTCGGCGATCCGCGAAGCTGGCCGTCCCAGGGCTGGGGCCTGGGCGTTACGATCCACGGAGGCCCGCGACGGAGCGATGATCCTCAAGGATCGTGGCTGATCGTCATCGGGAGTCGTCCGACGACGCCTGCTGGACCCAGGCCCAGGCCGGCAATCTTATTAACGATGGCGGGAAAACACATTGACGGACAGGCGGCTCCATGGATCCCGGTGCTGGAGGTGAAGCCACGAACGCTCCCAACGGTTCCGATCCGGACGCGGAGAAGGTAGACGGATGACTGCGCTCCGTTCAACGAGGAGAACCGCCCGGGTTCGTGGGTTTCTCGATGGATGGCCCTGGGAGCATGGATGACGGGTTTCTCGTGCTCGTCCTGACCGGTCTGGCGGGACATCATACAGATCGTCACCGTCGGACGCTTCCCGACGCTGCTGGCCGGCCGAACATGCAGACGCTGTTCTCGGCGCCACTAGTAGCTCTCTTGACTTCTGAAGGTTCCAAGTCTAGCTTCTGCGTGTTCCTGTAACCGTCTGGACGAAGGTAAAAAAGGATGCGGTGCTGCGGACGTGTCTGATGCAGCTAAATCCTCCCGGCGGCCAGTGCGCCGCCCGCCCAAGGGGTCTAGAAGAGATAAACTTGACCCGATGGCCGATGATGTGCGTGATCGCCAACACCTCCAACGTCGCAGCGCTTGATGTCATTCCTCCCATCCTCTTGCATATAGCGTAAGTATCGTCACCCACGGGGAGAGCAGCGGGTGACTCGCGGCTGATTCTGGTCTGCAGTTGTACCGTACAGTGCGAATCCCCGTAGCAATGCGCCGCGCCCTGCCTCGAGTCCTCGAGCACATCTGTCCCTCTGAGACCAGCTAGCCGGCGTTATTTCAAGTTGTGTCAAATCTAAGCCCGGAATGTGCTTTGTGGCGCATCAACCGTCACGGTTTTCTTGGAGGGGTTGGCGTCCAGAGCTTCAGGGAAGTCAGGCCAATCCACGGCAGCTGTTTTATTACTCCCACAAGCCACACAGGCCCAGGAAGATGCCCATCTTGTCGTCCTGCTTGCCGATCCATGGGGTTCGGAGCAACCGCCAGATTCGAATCATGCCATCGGGCCCTGGTGGGCAGTCCCCCAACGTCTCCCCAGTCGTGCTGCATTAACGAGGCGACCTATTATTATCGCGAGCGCAGCGCTCCTGGCCGCTGCACGCGACCTCCAATGCAGCCTCGGGTAGCAGCAGAAGAAAGCGAAATCCAACATGGGGCATCACTGAGTCGTGCTGGTGTTCTACGCTGAGTTCCTGGGAAGTCTGGGAACCATCTCAATCGAGCGCATAGCACATGCGTGGGGTAATACGACGGTGCGATCGCCTTGGTAGCATCGCAGCCAAGTCGAGCAACGGCCTCGAAAGCGGTCGAGGCAGATGTAGCTTATGCGGGTGGCCTGGTTCCTGCTCTGCCACCGGCATACCTGCTTTATACTACACTGTTTGGAGAAGGACGGCCATCAACCAGCGCCTCTACCTGCGTCCCAGATGCTGTAGCCAGCAGCCGCCAACTTTGGAAGGGTCGGGAGCGCCGTGAACGCCCGTTCCCACCATACAGAAGAGGACTGATGACGAGGTGGTCCGGCTGCGACATGACAGGGGCAGGTTGCACGGGAGCGGACGAGGGGAGTCCCGGCCTGCCACGTTGGCGAGCCGGGCCTAGGACGGGCATTGGTAAGCAGCATCTCAGCAGGATCGTCGCCAGGGAACAGGGGCACCGCATCGCCGAGCATCACCTGGCGCTAGAACGCGGCGACGGGCCCTAGAACAGCTAGCGCCGCGTTCTGGACCCCTGCGCCTCACGTGGCGCCCGCGGCTCCGTGGCGCCGTTTAATTTTGGCGCATGCCCCGTTGGGAACTCATGCCGAGCATCCCTCTGCTTGGCGCAGCGCTCGTCGACATCGAGTCCGCGAACCTGGACCTGGGATGTCGGCCAGAGGCTGGGACGTCCATGTCCTGCTGGCTCGCATCTTCGACCTCACAGCAGCAGCAGCAAGACGTTATCAACCTGACAAGACTTGTGCTGACCTCCTACAGGCCCCTCCGCCAAGACACCTGTAATCACTCGAGTACGACGGACTATATACAGGCCACCATGCTGCGTATGCCGAGTCATGCACCTTCTGTCATTGGCCGCCGATCAGATGCTGCTCCTTCGTAACTGGCCCGACCGCCATCGATCTGCGTGCCTTGTTTTCCCTTTGCGCTGCTTGAGATCTCCTGGGCAGACCGGGCCTCCTTGCTCGGCTGTGGTGGCGTCACGTTTGCCAGATCCCGTCAGCTCTCGATGCTTCCAGCCTCGCCGTCGCAGGATCTCCTGGTCAAGATATGCCACGGATGTCTTTTTCCGTCGGTGGGACAACCGTGGCATATTCCACGGTCTGTTCTATGGTCTGGAGCATGGATCAACCTCTCCATGATTTTTGAGATGCTGCGGTGTGCTCACTGGACTAAACCTGCTCAGGTCGTGCGTCTCGAATCCTCCACGATACTTTTACGGAGTCCTTGAAGCATAGTATTCACCCAGGGATATTGCGACATACAGAACCCTTGTACGGGGACTGTAAGATACCTACGTACAGAAGGTGACTTGCAACATTGACCCAATCTCTGGATGTGACCAGAGCGCAGTAATTGGTCATAGCTCTTGAGTTTACTGCCGCGGAGGACTCGTGCCGAAGTATAAAACTCACTGAGGTTGCCACAAAGAGAAGGTATTAGCGAGATAGGATCTTTCAACCTACGATGATCTCTTCCCAGGAATCATCCATGGACCCTTTGATCATCATGCATCCTTGTAGGATTCAAGGCCCGCTCGTTTCAGATTAAGCCCTACAACGGCCCATTCCCAAATCGGTGCCTAACCTTGGAGGTCAACTGCAAATCCCAAGGCATGATTGTCGGCATGGCAGCAGGATCACTTTGTCAAGGAGATCCATGATATATGACATACCGCCAGTGATGATCCCGGGTCTTGCCTATAATCAGCTGAGCCCATATCCATTTGGCACACAGTAGCAGGGATGGAAAGCACTACATTATCTCATGCGCATTCAGACACCCACGTGGTGCTCATGCCCCGGGAATTGAAATGTGTGATGTGCGTCTGTACGTGGTATCAAAGGTGACTGGGCGTTGATTGACAACAGATCCAGCATCCATGATCCATCTCAAGATCGATGCTAAGATTTATTTGGCTGTCCTCCACAAGTCTTGCGCATCATCATTTAAAGGTAACTCTTCTTCGTATGCTTGCAAGCCACATGATTTGCGCACTGATACACGGGCTACTACTAATAATGATCTAATCAGACCTGCACAGCAGCGTACGTCACCCCAACCTTGTGCCGCAGGCAGATCTTTATCGTTAAAGGCAAGCATACATGAAAAAAATGGGCGACGGCTGGCTTCGATAATATCCCCGACAGCTCTCAAGAGTGCATATGATCCTCATATAAAATGCCTTTAGGCTCTTGGCCCGCAAGCTGCGGGACGCACTGACACAGAACCGCAAGGCTGTTCGAACACCGTCCAACACGAACGTGTGTCGGGCAGATTTCTCCACCATTCCATACAGAACAACTCCCTCTTCTGATCTCTACTGATGGTCTGTGCAAATAGCATCGATCACACTAAGAAAAAGTACGTGGGACACCGTCAAATCATAGACATCTGAGCTCTCAGCGTCCTGCAGCACAGTTGCTCAACATTAGGCCTCTCTTAGGTAAACAAAAAGAAAAAAAAAAAAAAAAAGAAAAGGATCGCTGCGATGATGGAGAACAGAGGCTCTTGAAAAAGGGAGTTGCTGAGCTTGCCTTCCTCAGAATGGCAGAAATCCTCCGTGCACACAGCGCTAGGCAGGAGACGTCTCCACTTCTCGCCAATCAAGGAAATGACTCTACCGCTATTGTTATTCAGAAAAGCGTCCAAAGCGCAGTTGAAACGGAGATAGTGGGCGAAAATGCCAAAGCCTCAGCATCTCAGCGTCAGATGACAGGCCACAGACCCTCCTGCAAAAGGTGGCACGGCTCTTTTTTTTTTTTTCTTTTTTCTTTTTTTTTCTTTTTTTTTTCACAAAGCCATGCGAATTTTAATGATGGCATTTATGCTGCACTTGTACCGTAGATTTTTTTGTTCATGTAAGTTACGCGTGCTGATCCCCGAGCTAACTCTTGAAATGTTTGAAACGTGGAGAGTCCTGTCTCTTTGGACAGCGTGCAACAAACCCCACCTGTCATAGAAGCCCACTACTGGCCCTGCCCATCGCACCGTGCACTACCTACCGCTCTCCCGCTGGGCCGCTCTGCTTGATCGATCTCGATCCCGGTTGCTGATACATGTTGGCATCTGCACTGGTGGATGATGATCCGCCGTCCGTCGGCAGCATTGTACAGCAACATACGGGAGATTGTTATGGGGGAGTTTCCAGAACCTTGAACGGCGATCAATCGAGTTCAGAGCGTGAATACCTCATGTCCCGGCTGGTGGATAAATGGAAGAGCCACCCCTGGACCCCTGCAGACGCGGTACACGCGTGGTTAGAATCAGAGATCGTCACCCGGTCTCTCGGGTGGTACCGCGCCTGTGACGAGCAACCAGGATCAAGTATCTAATGTACACATCTGCATCTACCAGGTATTCGGTGACTTCACAGCTCTTTTTCCTTCGGCAACCCCACCGGACTCGTGACCAGTCTCGCCTTGTATATCTAAATTCCTACCGAAAGCGATGCGAGGGAATCCGGATGGAAGGGCATTTGGAAATTATCTGACCCCCCAGCATTCGGAAAGACGCCAGAAACCAGGTTCTGAACATTGTTTGATCATTATTGATGGCTTTCTGGAAACTTTCAAAGGCTCTGGCTCCTCTTGGAAACTCCGCCAATGGGAGAATCAAGCCCGCGCACCAGATCGGGACCGTATCATGTCGATCGGCTTTTCATGCCTGTCAAAAGGAAATAACGGACGAATAACCGTCGAGTCGTCAGCAATAAAGTTGCCGTTGACTTTGGAGAGTAGGGCGATCCCGATGGACGCCCAACATCGGATGACTGCCAGAGAACGGCAGGCAAGATGGGGCGATGCCGCCATATCTGGTGACGGAGATGCCCGCGTGCGCAGCAATCCAATGACGTTCCGGGCCAAGATGTACTCCGTAGATCAGATGGAGTTGCTTGGGCCGACCGGCCGTCTCCCAGCCCGGCCACGTTGCGCTGCCGCATGCCATGCAGTCGAGTCACGCACGCGAAAAGGCTAAGACCCCTGCTGCAGCATGAGCTGCTGCATGGCATGGAGGAACAGGCTGAGGCTGAGACATTTTTTTCCTCCGAAGGTCTTTGTGTGTTTCGGACATTAGTACCACTATACTATACTGATGACCCAAGGGCACCAAGGGGCCCGTCCAAGATCACAATGATACACACCTAGCTGATTTTTCTTTTTCCTTCTGTGTCACACCAGCCCGCGACCGCCGCTGCAAGTGCAATAATATCCAGGAGACCTCAGGACCCAGGGCCAGGAGGCCCGTGTGTCCTTCCAGTTCGAAGTACGGAGTAGTATGTGCAGAGCGTCATAGCCACGCTGCAGCATACTCCGCAGTTTCTGTGACCCGGAGGGGACCCCTCCTTGGCCTTGCGTTGCGCACAGTGCTCCCTACGCCTCGAGCGGGAAGCATCCATTTCCCAGGGAAGAACCTGGCAGTCGGAGATAAAGAAAAATCTGATCTCGCAGAAGCTCAGACATCGGTTCTTGTTTTGCAAACCCCTGGTATCCCTGCTCAGCTCAGGACTGCGGGATTGCTTCTGCACGTGTTTTACAGCAAGCTAGTTGGTCGTCGGCTGAGCCTTTCAATGGTTCGTCTGAAGAAATCAAAACAAACTTCCAACCTCCAAGGCGCATATCTGGATACTACTTCTTTGGTCCACCGTCTACAGCTCAGTGTTTGCTTTTGCTGATGCCTCATCTGAGAGGTGTCATACAGTACATTACATACTGTTTACTAACAATATGATCATGCTAGAAAATAGTGATTAATGACTGACAAAAGGTTCGGTAAGCAGCTTACAGGATAAAGAGAACTAGCAGAATATGACATAGTTGCAAAGGCTGTCAGTTCCGCTTCCATGATGCAGGGAGAAACAGAGGAACAACCCTTCAATGCAGCAAAGTATATCAGCAAATTATCTTCTGCTTTCCGTGTACTGTCTTTACAAATAGGTTATTCTTCCAAAAGACTGTCTGTTCCTTCTGTGGTACATGTTGTATCCATCTGCACATGTACGGTACAATACATATATATTTCCATATCAACAACGTCAAGCAGATCCATCTGGACTTCCATTCCACTTATACATACACCACCTCTTGCAGCGCTCAGCTGATTAACACGGCCATACATCTGTCTCATCTCTGCCTCGAGACTCGTCTGTGCCTCTCATTTTTCATCCCCCTTGTCTTTCGCATCTATGTGCCGTTCATGTGTATACTGTACAGTACGACTCCCGCTGCAACAACCAAGGTCAGCTGGTACTTAAAAAGGTAATAAAAAAGAGCATACATAGATATATGTACACATCTTCTACAAAATTATCACTTACTGCTCTCAGTTCTATGCGTTCATTCATCTGCAGTTGATATACATACATGCATTGTTGAGAGCCAAGCCAGACTGGTGATGTGATGCTCCAATCAAATCAAATCAGGTCGGATTGATCCATATTCTTTCTTCATATGAAGACAAGATAGGAAAGCTATTTTAGATGAAATAGAATCAAATCAAATCAAACCAGATCAAAACTCCCAAGGACTGAGTGAGCGAGGTCCCCCTCAGCTAGCAAGCCAGCCAGCCAGCCACTTGACTCTATTTGTCTGGCTTTTTTTTTCATCATCATATGGTATGGTATCTGCAGCATGTGTACACATATCTACTTTTTTTTTCCCCTAGGAGTAGGAGCATACAGTACTTCCCACCTATGCTTTCATGTTTTACTTTATCTAGCTCTGATCCGGATCAGATCTGATCGCATTACACTACGCTGTTCTGTCCTGTTCCGCTCCGCTCTGCTCTGATTCCCTTGATATTAAACTCCAGACAAAATATTACACAAGTTGACATTCCACGGCATACTGTTGAAAGAACATTCTTCAAAGCAAAAATCTACATACCCCCTTTCACAAATACCCAAAAGAAGTTTCAAGTCTATTAATAATTACTAATATTATTAATAATAATATAACCTAACATAATGCCTCTGTCTACCCTCTACCTACCTAAGTAAACAGGGTATCTCGAGGAATTTATATTCAGATAAACTTCAATGTTCGAAGTGACGAAACTATGTACATCTGTCTGGACGCGAGTGTCCTCAGGATGAGGAGCTTGAGCTCTTTTTCGCCATCCAGCTCTGCGTCAGGCCCCGCCAACATTGAATGTTCTATGTATGGCATTAATGCATCACCCGTCTAATAATAAAAAACCGTGAGTCATATATGTATATGCATATATGCACGGTATGTATGATATATTCCCAGCAATATTGTAACCCGGACGTGACATGGGATGGGGGCATCAATATCCATGGTATATAGTCATGCATGGGATCTGAAATGCAGGCAGCTTAGTCGTCACCGAAGTCGGTATGTACAGTACATACGTTCAAGTATGTGACGTAGGTAAATGCAAGTCTAAACGCGAGCGAGGACCAGCTCCGTAATAGATAGGCAATAAGTTCGAAAATCGATAAAAGATCAGCGCATGACTGTCTCAGCCGAGTCTCCGTTTGTCGCTCGAGTCCCGTCTTCCTTGGGAGCTTCGTGAAGGTTTCGCTCTGCTGCATTTGCCTGGTCCCCGTGCGAAGTTCCAGTCGGAGTCTCGTTTGAAGTTTGTGTCGAAACTTCGTGTGGACTCTCAGTTAGATTTCCCTTGCTGCTCAATTCTTCAGCTGCATCGTCCTCCTCGACACCGTACAAAACACTGTTACGCGTTCTGAAAATGCCTGGTGTTGATCTGCCCGTCATCACGGTGGAGGCACGACTTGGCGCTCTTGCGGGTGACTCGGCTCTTGTCATAGTTCCTCCTGCTTGTAGCATAGAGCTATCACGCAGGCTCATGCTGCTGCTCTCTCTCGGTCGTCTTAGTGACTGACCGTCTATTGAGAACCTCTCTGCGCGGGAACTGCTCCGGATCCTCTGGTCTTCATCCCAGGCCTCGAAGTCCCGACTGCTCCAGCTGGCACGCACAGGACGTGCTCCGAACGGCAGGTTTGAATAACTCAAGTGCGAATGCAGGGACATTGGCCGGTTCTGCGTTCGCGACGGTACACTCAGATCGTCGCTTGAAACCAATGTCCCGGAAGCATTGAGACTCCGTAACCGAATATTGTCTTCGTCCTCATCCTCAATCTTCGGGTATCGTTGCACTGTGTACACATTGAACGAAGGCCCTTTCGGGCTCTCCGGTGGAGGAGGTGGTGGAGGCGGTGGAGGGGGAGGAAGGTCGGCGGCCGCCTTTTCAACATGCGCAAGGTATTTCGTGCGCCTTTCACGCCATGAACGCGGCCTGAATTCTTCGAGCTTCTTGTGTCTTGTAACAGACATGTAACTCGAAATTGCTCCGATGACAATGGCACAGAGGAGAAAACATGTGAGAACGCCCTGAATGACGATGATGACAATGCCAATCACGGTTGTGGTGATGCGGTTGAGGTTGAACCGGGGATCAAAGGCTGCTGAGAGAGCTACCGTCGAAACCTTGCTGAAGCCCAGGAAGTAGACCATCAACGCATTCAGGCGTGTCGCCTCGAAAGGCCTCATCCATATTATGGCGATCAAAGCGATGAATTCGACTGCGAGGATGCCAAACACCTGCGTCATAGGGTGGCCAACGGCTCCGCCGAAGAAACACGCACGGACGAACTCATATATCAACCAGATAGAAAAGGACCACCACCTTCTTCTCCGGAAGCGCGCAGATAACCACCCAAACTTCTTCAGATAGTCTTCGTCTTCGTGAATGGGCGTCCGCTCTTCAGGCTCAACGTAATCGAATCTCCACCATGGAAAGGAGGCTACGAATTTACTCTCCTTGTCTTTCTCATCCAGCTTGCTTTGGCGGTGTAAACTGACCCACGGCAGACAGAACAACAGCTTTTCCCGTTTCAAAAGCAACCTGTCCGGCTCGGAAACAAACCTGCCGCCTCTTAAACGATAGTACAGCGCGTATCCCGCAGTGCCTAACATGCCTACCAGGAAGATGACGAACACCACAGCAGCGACCGCCTTGACTCCTGCTGATCCACCAAAGGTGAATTGAAAGAGAGTTAGAAAAATCATCATGTAGAAGGCAATAAAAAAAGTCCTCAGCGAGCCGGATACAACAAATCTCAGCCAGTGAGCTCTGAAATAGTCAAAACGTTGCGATTTGACCACCCTGACAAGAGCGAGAAATTCGATTAGCAGCTTCAGCATGACGATGGAAGCAGCGACGCCACCCAGTAGAACAAGAAACCAAATAAATCCTGTCATGAAAGCGTTGGAGGCCGGTATATTTTGCTGCGCGAGCGTCCCAGCGAAACCCGAGTAATTTCCTGGCAAAGGGAGACCAGGCTTGACAGGCCAGCCATGCCAGGGATACACATTGAGCGCATCCGAATCCGCCCGTTTGGCAAGTGTGTTCTCAAATCTCCTAAAAATTGTCGGACCAACAGCTCGAGTTGCATTACTCAGGGTGTTACCAACAACATCTCGTTTGTAGAGCTTGGAAATGTCGTATCCGCCGCCGACATCGCTCACGGTTGTTCCAGCAGCAGCGGCTCCAACCATGCTGATGTTGCCCTTGTTGCTTCCAAGAAACTGGTTGATTGAATTCTGCATCTTCTCGGTGTATATGAAGCCTGCCGACCACGCATAATTCGACCAGAACGCCACGAGGACGCTAGGCCAGTTCACGGACAAAGCTCCCGTGAAGTAGATGTGATGGAACACGGAGAATACGACGAAGATAGAAAGCGAATGGGCATAATGGCTGCGGGTCGAGGAGACGTCGGAACCGTAGATGGCCACGGCCAGTGAGGAGAGTATGGCGACAACCGTAAAGGCCCCCAACGTACTTCCAACTGCCGTTGGCTGTGAAAAAGTGTTGCCGTTGGTTAGTACTGACGAGAAGCATGCGATCTGCGACTGGGTCGAGTTTGAAAAGATTCGCAATATAGCTTGACCTTCAAAGTCGGGGATGGTCATTGCTATTGGAGGAATTCCAGAGACATCTTGCTGGTTGACCTGAATCATGCCCTGCGCCTGGATAGGAACGCTGGCATTCATGGGACATAAACTGTATTTAGTTAGCAACCAATGAGTTGAACCGGATGTAGCAAGCTGACCTGAAGATGTTTGCCTTGCACGGGTTGAACGTGAAGTCGAATCTGCTTTCGCCGTACGCGTAGACCCCGATATAGACTGATTACACTGTCAGTGCCCGCGAGAGACATCCAAAGGAGCAACGGTAAGCTCACGCATCACGGTGTCGTTCTTGACAGATGTATGGCCCTCCAGGTTAAATGTCACGGTCATGTTGTCTCGGTAATATGCACCGTCGAACCGTGTCACATTTATCAACGAATTTCCCTGGCAATCGCCGAAGCTCTGTGTGTACAGGGACGGCCGTCTGTTATCCGGGACATACACCCTATTACCGGCGGAGTCTGTGGCAATGACATAGCCCGGGGGAGCTTCTGCCATCGATTGTCCCGACAGGAAAAAGGAAAGGAGCAACACCGCGCAACGCCATAATGAGAACAAGGCAATTTGTGAGCTGGTCATTCTTATGGCCGCAGCAGAAGAGAGAGATGGTGATATCGATGTTCTCTATGCAGGAACGAGGCCTTGTAAAGAGTGGAATGGCGCGGGGCTCGGACGGAGGTCTGCCTGAGATGGTTGCTGATGAGACAAATCCGGACCTCCAGATGATCAGCACACGATGCTGGCGGATTCATGCATCCTCCTCGCTTTCTGCTTGTATTTCTCCTCCCCCTTTCCCCTTCATCAGACGGTACAAAGAAGCAGCCGGGTCGATGGGGGTGTGAGCGGTGGTCAGGAGCAACGCATCCGTCGAACAAAGCCGGGGCCTCTGGCGGCACGAGGAGCTGCAATGGCCGACGAGCTCCGCAGAGAACGCCTGGGGCCGTGAAACAGAGCGAGACGAAGACATTGGAGAGGCAGAGCTGTCTATCTTAAATGGGGAGTGCGGAGTCGAGCCACCTGGAGCGTTGCGGGCGCCTCTGGCAAGCGCGGGCGCCCGACGCTGCTCACGGCGTCTCGCCCAGCGGCCCAGGCGAATCGCGCCCTCGCAACGCATCCCCGCTAAGCCCACGTCGAACAAGTCGACCCTCTCCAACACCATGGCCGGCGCCGCCGTGAAGAACAAGACCCCACCGTCGAGGCTCGACGGCCTCTCGTTTTCCAGCAGTTTGCGCGCAGGGCCAGTGACGGTCTGAGGCATGACGCTGACATGTCGCGTGCCTGGTTTCAATCATCGTCGGGCCGCAGCTTATCGTGCAGATCCCCAGGGCAGAGATGTGAACCAACCGATCTGAGGCTTCCCTGCAGGGTATGCAGGGTCCGGTGGCCTGTCGACCTCAATTCAACTCACTGTATAACTAGGTACACAACAGTTCTTGGCTATGGACACACCTCAGCCGATCCGTGGACGCTGCCCGAGAGTTACCAGCAGACGGCGTACGGAGAATGCCAGCGGGGAGTCAGCAGCTAAGTTCAGATTAAGCAGCCCTTAAACTCGTCGCAAGCGCGCATGCTCATTGGCAGGATTCTCGCAGATCATTTGCTGCTGGCGATATCAATCCCACAACCCGTCCTACCCACACCGACTGTGCAACTTGACATCAGAGGGTGAGGACTACAGGGAACGTCCGTGGAATAACAAGTCGCCATGTGCCTCATCTCTGTTCTTCTGCCTCAAGAGTTGATGGGCATGAGAACCGCCGCTCTGTGGATCTGGCGGAAGCGACGGAAACTACTGACTCTTCTAGTGCCGGTTCTCGAATTTGCCTAGCGATTATTGTCTTGAGCTGGGGACGGCGGCAGAGACATACGTACTCCTTGCACTCCTTACCCCCTGTATGCAGCACAGGCCATACCCTTAATGTTTTCCCATTGCTGTGAGGTTGATACCTGACGTTGATAGGCCACAAGATATTTGCCTGTGGGCTTTAAGGCGCCTTATACGTCACGGGCGGCTTTTCTACGGCAAGGGGGTTTGCAAACGATCTGCACGAAAACTTCGAGTCTTCGGCCCGGCAGTACGGAGCAAATTGCCAGACCGTCGACGCCCGGGCCACGTTGCTTTCCTCTTCTTGAAGAGTTTGACAGACGGTTGCTCCTGGACCCTCCGCTACGGGGTGCCTAGCCATTTAAATACCCCGTCTTCCATACAATAAATGGGTTATGGTCAAATAGTGCGACCACTGCTGCTCATAAATGATTTGGGTGGTCGACATAACATTATGAAGTGCTCTACGCAGTATATACACCCATCACTCGGACTCGGTTCGTTATTCACTCACGGATCACTGCAAAGTTCGCCTAATAATATTTAAAGTGTGTGATTCGAACTATTTGCTGGGGGGTCGGTATTTCCCTGTCACCCTCATGTGCTACTAGCCGAAGCGCCAATAATGCTGCTGCCTCAAATGGTCTTGGGACGCCATTGCCTCTATGCAGCCTATTATTAACAACTCTCATAAACGTGGCAAACAGAAAATACTTTGGACTACGTACACAGGACATGGTATTGTACTGACCGTGTTGCAGGTAAAGCCTCCCCATTGTTATTGCTATTGGCATGCTTCGTTGTTGCATCGACGATCATACGCAGTTCTATCACAATGCCCTCTTTCTGCTTCTCTCTTGTGCTTTGGAATCCATCCTCGATCGGTTCTCCTATCCGAGGAAATCCGATCAGCACAGCCTCACCCTTTTTGGGAAGATGTCTCTACGGAGTGCACCATAGTCTCTACATACTACTACGTAGTTACGTAGACGTAGTAGGATCCTTGTCAATTAATAGTTCTGCTTGCTTCAACAAGCATAGTACGGATTCCAGCTACCTGTGTTCATTCACGTATGCATCCGCATGTTGATACTTCGGTATGCGGTATTCCTTCAAGGACTTTCTCACTTCTTTTATGTTTATTCACTTTGATATAGACTTGTAGATAGCTTTAAAGTCAAAGATCTGTTCCGTCTAGCACTACGTGGTACTGCGGACTATCCAAAACTGGCTGAAATGAAAGAGGAATGAATCATGTGATCCTTTCTATAGCTACCGTAAGGGCGGCCTCGTGCGACTGAGGAACTACTATCTGAGCAGAAGGTGCACGTCCAACGATGACTTCACAGCGCGAAGCAGCCATCGAGATAGACTGCATATATCAATCTCATCGATAAGCGAAGAGGTCGCAGACTGAAAGCTGGGGAACGCAGCGTCGTTTGAGCAGCTTGTCAGCCCGCAGGTTCTTCTATCGTTCCATCATCATAATGACTGGGAAATGCGCATTCAGACTCACACTGAAAAGGCCACCAAATTCCCTCATCCCTGCTTCTCGCTTCTCCCATCGGTTTCTCTTCCCTTTTCCCAAAGTATCTGTCAGAACTGCGACCTCCCTTCCCCCATCACCTCCCCGCAAATTCCCCGCTTCGGGGTTTCCAGTATTGAATTCCACGGAGAAGATCGAGGAAGAAAACCTTCCATCTTACAATGCAGAAGAAATTCAGACTTGGTTCTAATATTTTAGTAGAGAGCATCGATATCTCACGCTCAAAGTGTGCACCTGAACAAACCAGCAAAATCACGAAATTGCAATATCCAACCATCTGAAAAGCTTCCTGGTCAATGATCATTATTCTGGAAAGAACCTGGTTCGTGTTGTTTTTGATTCCTTTGAGATCACAGGCCCTAATGCAAATAAACACCAATGTCTGCTATATCAACCGCTCGGGATGAGTTTCACTGAATTCCTCAACATTCTCCCTCAGAAAATGTTTCCAAAGGATCTTCTCCAGAGTGTCCAGCTTTTCCTCGCAGCCTTGGATTATCTGAATAAATGCCATGTTGTTCACACAGGTATACTATGCGAAACAAAGAAAAAAAAAGGTAACTTGTAAATAGTGCTTGAAAGTTGGCACATCTCTAGACATCTCGCCTGACAACATACTCCAAGGTATCAATGACGCCTCAATTTTCTCCCAGATCGAGCAGGACGAGATCGAACGACCAATACCCCGAAAAATACTTAGTGACCGTACTATCTACTGCTCCCGGCCTATGCCGGTGAGCACAGCCTACTGGTTCTCTGCAACCTTGGCGAGGCTATGGTTGGAAATCAGAAGCACAGAGATATCATGCCTGGCGTTTACAGGGCACCGGAGGTGGTCTTGGGAATGGGATGGGACTATGAGGTGGATATTTGGTCTGTTGGCCTCATGGTAAGTGGACATGTATAACGACAAAATGGGCATCGTTGGCGATGTTCTGCACGTACAGTTGAAGTGTCGCCTTAGAGAATCCCTTCAAACCAGTCCGGTTTATGTCAACTCGTTGAGCTAGCAACAGGATAAGTTGGTGCTAGTTTCTCTTATCTAGACGTGGGACCTTTTCGAGGGCGACCGCCTGTTCATTGCAAAGAAAAATGGAATCCTAGATGAGCAGCATCTCGCGGAGATGGTGTCACTTCTGGGCCCTCCGCCCGCAGAATTTCTCAGACGGAGCGAAAAGTGCAAGCAGTATTGGGATGAGCAAGGTATTCTATTATGGACAAATTTCCGCCCACCTATCCTCCTAGAAGAGGAGAATAGAGTGTCTTCCTCGAGTCATTGTCTGCTAACAGTACCCGACTTTTTTTATGGCGGGCAACTGGAAAGGCTCCGTGCCGATTCCAGATCAATCTCGCGAAACGCGTGAATGGAGTCTCAACGACGAAGACCATGTGCTTTTTTTTAAAGTTCCTACGAAGAATGTTGCGCTGGGTGCCTGAGGAGACCGGACGCGGGGTAGCCTGGCGTACGACGACTTCTTGATGCAGCCATTGCTGGCGTCGAATCGTCCTGCTTGATTGGGAACATGAATTGCTCTTTCAGCCATTTCTTCGACGTTAAATTGCTCTTCCAGACCATTTTAGTGGATGGATAAAATGCAGATACGTCGGCCGGCGTTTTGGGGTGCTGGAGATACCAGAGTCAGGAATCTTTTGATCTCAGAATATGAATGACCTGATTCCATGTGTATGTGCTATAATGATACTGGAATCTATCTGGTCTTCACAAATTGTATGAATTTTCTCTCCCAGGGAATACAAAACGATGTCATGCTCAAGGGTATGTAATTCCATAATTATAAGTGGAGTTGAGATCTTGAGTTATACACCTCTCAATCTCGACAACAGGTACATAGATGTACATCTAAAACTATTACTTTCTCGGAACTGACGGCGCAGAACTGAGCTTTATTGATCTAAATATCAGATCTAGCTGTCACCAGATAAATTTTAGGTTATCAATTGAACGTGTATTGTATAACAAAATCATACATATAGTTTAAGAGACTGTCTATGAGGCATACAAGATACTAACGCTTAATCTCCACCAGTCTTGATTACTAAATTGTTTTTTGAACTTCATTCCTTCCTTCCTTCTCTGTTCTTTTCTCCGTGCCCTTCTAACTGTGTCTTTGTCGCAATGAACCTGTAATCGTAGTCATTGAATTTTCTCCATCGCCATAGCCCCCCCCCCCCCCCCCCCCCCCCCAAACCCTCAACGCCTAGAGATAATCTCTCCGTTATGAGGGAGACACCGATGGACTGATCTCGAATTCTGTAGAGTAATATATGACCTGACTTTATCTTTATAGATACCTGACCTGAGACAAGTCTACCATGTAAAGGAGCAATGCATAGCACAAACAGAAAATAGGATCTCAGTGGATACAATATATGAGTAATCCAATGGTTCTTTTGCCTGCGGAGCTTCCTAGAAAGGTGTCATTGCACCCGCATCCATTTTGCTGTGTTTGCATAGATCTGTGTACTTGGTCCCTGTTATTTTCCATGAAGTGTATGATAAACACTGCATGCATGTATTTGTGTCTTCTGTAAGACCATCCATTCTGTCAACCACAGTACATTATTATTGTCAGCCATACATATATTAGGACTTCTGCAGACCGTTAAACTTGTAATTTTTGAACTGACCAGTGAAATCACCCTATTTTGCACTGAAAAAAATCTCAATTGCAATAATCTGCTTGTAGTTCCAGATAAATAACTTTTTCTATTTAAATATTTTCAAGTGGTAGTTCAATATCTGTTCGCTGAATAGCGACGCAGAGGGCATGATTGGCATGGAAGGTTGTAAGTGAGACCTGTCCAAAAGATTTTTTTTTTCCCTGCCAGCAGAATAGGGATCACACGAAGGCGTAAGCCACTTAATCGATCCACAAGCGCAGTTCAAAAGGCAGTAAATAGTTCTATGGCCAAAATTAGTAGCGGCCCAATCGACTGCGCTTTTACTGTATGTATGTCTCAAAGCACGGATGATCGGATATCGGATACCGACTTAAGTCACAGTTGTCTACGTACCCCAATAGTCGTATTTACAGTTGTCTTGAAAAACTCATTCTGGCCCCTATTCCCTATCGAGTTTTATTCAAAACTTTGGAAACGCATGTTACTGGAGAGAGAGAGTATAGCATCCCTGGAATATTCGACGCACGACCGCAATGAATTAATTGCTAGTGGATACCTGCCTACATAACCTGAACAGCTCGCAACGAACACAAGCCTCGCCACTGCAGGTCTTTGCTTTTTTTTGCTATGCAGATTGGTTGTTTTGACAACAACCTAATTAATATTATGAGATGAGGCCATTGCGATTATGGTGGCTCAGAAATGGGTTGTCTCCCACCTTGCTGTCTTCATTGATTAATATATTTCCCCCGGATTTTTCGGGTTACACAGGGGGTATTTCCGGATCTGGGGTATTGAAGAAATAATCGACTGGAGGTCAACCCGTTCCTGGCGTGGTATTGACAATAATAATGTTAGCACTGTTGCAAAGGTGATTGGATCTATGGATGGATGGATCGATGTATTGAAATTGCTGCTGCAATGTTCAAGGAGTTAATTAGCAGCAGGCGATCTGTCTATTTGTACTGTCCTGAGTAGATACTTTATTTTATGTACAGTGCTTAATATAGGTAGATATGGTTTGCCGCGGATATTTTCGGTTCTAAAGCCCCAACAGAGAGTTAGAAGCCCTAATCTTTTTGCGGTCTCATCGATTCCACTCTAGCGGAGGAACATACTCGAGGTACCTTTTTTTATTAAGGAAATGGGGAATAGTAGGAAAAAAAAATCTAGTCCGAAGAACACATAAGCAGACCAAAAGGTTAAGCACCTATCCCGCTACGATGGTGTGGTTTTGCAGAAGTATCATCCTGCTGGCCGGGAACGACCTTGCCACGAGATAGAGCAGTACTAGGGAGTTTTCGTTTCTGATCCCGATCGCACGGCATTCAAATCAGCTAATCTCTCCAGAACAGACAGACACGTAGACACAGTACAGTAGTACCTTATCCTCGGCTCAACGTTCCTGCACCGTCCCGCTCTCCCCAGCCAAGTCGTCAAGTCCACGTATCCACACAACAGAACCGGCAAAGGCAAATCCTCCATAGCGCAGCAGCCGGCCAAGTTCGGCAGACTCTGCGACAGGGTTAATACGAATAGATTGTGGGGCATCCCCGCAGCCGAACTCCTCCGCATTGTGGAGAGGGCTGTCCACTGACGAAGGGGGATTTCCGGGACCGGGCTGCGCCCCTTTTGCCGTGTGAAGAATGGCAACGACAGGTCACAAAACGAATTCTGACTCCGGCGCCATCTCCCCGGGGAGGAGGCGGAAAAGAAAGAGGAGGAGCATGCGATGGCTCCGTGCGGGGGCGGAATCTTTGTTTGGGGCCTTCAGCGGCGGGTGGATTCGGTCGAGCTTTGTTTGTCGAGGCCGGGGAAATTAGTCCTCCAAATGGCATAGCCATGGACGGGGGCGGGCTCTTGGATACATTACGGAAGTGACAGCTAAGGGTGAATAACGAGGATTGTTCTAACGGGTTCTCTTCTCTTATATTGGGCTTTGTGCCGGCGTCTCTTTCGGTCTCTGGGATATTGTATCCTTTGTTCTGCCAATAATCTTCAGCAGGGTGTATTCTATTCAGCGTCAACACTGCTTCTCCGTTTCAATGCGTCGCCTTTCCGGTCTATTCCAACACCGCGTCAGCAAGAGCATGTCGACCAAGGTGGAAGACGGCCCCCAGAAGAATGAGGAAAGATGGATCGTCGAGGACCGCTCCATCGACGCATGCAGGCCTATTCGCGTCGTAATCATCGGCGCTGGGATCTCAGGGATCATTGCCTCCATCCGCTTCGCCCAGAGGATCCCGAACCTGGAGCTTTGTGTGTACGAGAAGAACGCTGATGTCGGAGGCACCTGGTTCGAGAACAGGTATCCCGGATGTGCGTGTGGTATGTTTTCAAAGTATTCGTCAAATATAGAGTTTGTTTCTCATTGAAAAACTAACTTCGTCGAAAGATATCCCTGCGCACACCTACCAAGCGACCTTCGAGCCGAACAAGGAATGGTCGCAGTTCTATGCCTCCGCAAAGGAGATTCTTCAGTACTGGAAGCGCGTGGCGCGCAAGTACGGCGCTATGAAGTATATCAAATTGAAGCGGAAGGTCGTAGAGGCGCGGTGGGACGAAGAGAACGCCAAGTGGCTGATAAAGGTTCGTATACCTGTCAGAAGTCGCTTAGTTAATTCGTATAGCTCACAGTCATGTATAGATTCAAGACGTCGACAGCGGCTCTGTGTATGAAGACTCTTGCAACGTTTTGATCTCATGCACCGGCGCTCTGAATGACTGGAAGTGGCCGAACATCCCAGGCCTCCATGACTTCAAAGGGAAATTGATGCATAGCGCGAACTGGGACGAGAGCTATGACTATACTGTAAGTCAGATAAAACCAAATGCTGTTGTCCCATGTTGAACAGCGGACTGACAAGCTGGTCCACAGGGCAAGAGAGTAGCGGTGATCGGTAACGGGTCGAGTGGCATTCAGATTGTTCCCGCTATACTTCCGGATGTATCACATATCGACCACTATATCCGTGGGAGAACGTGGTTGTCTCCGACATTTGCTCGGGAAAAGATCGACGAAAGGGGCGGTGCCGGGTTGGACAACAGTAAGCTGAGAGGTCTAAGTACCTCATCTGCAGAGCACGCTGACATTTCAGTAGTTTCTTTCACTGCTGAGGAGATTGAAAAGTTCAAAACAGACCACCAGGCCTATCAGAAGTTCAGGAAAGGTAGGTCCATACATATGCTCCACCTCTATACTATGGGGAAAGCCTATCCTGACGACTTTTAGATATCGAGCTTGAGCTCCAATCTGTCCACGGCGTGACAATAAAGGGCTCGCCCGAGCAGATCGGCGCAAAAGAGGTATTCGCGGCGAACATGAAGCGACGTCTAGCAAAGAAGCCGGAGCTGGTCGAGCAGCTCATGCCCTCTTTCCCTCCCGTCTGCCGCAGACTCACCCCGGGCCCGGGGTACCTCGAAGCCCTCACAGACGACAAGGTGGACGTGATCACCTCCGAGATCGTCAAGGTCGACGCAGAGGGGATCATCACGGCCGACGGGAAACACCGTCCCGTGGATGTCCTCGTCTGCGCGACCGGCTTCGACACCACCTTCACCCCGCGCTTCCCCATCATCGGCCGCAACGGGCTCTCGCTGGCCGATAGATGGAAGCATATCCCGGAAACGTACCTCTCGCTCGCCACGGATGGGTTCCCCAACTACTTTATCTCCCTGGGCCCCAACGCGGCTCTGGGGGAGGGCAACCTCCTGGTCCTGGTCGAGAGAGTGCTGGACTATTTCACTATGTGCGTGGCCAAGATGCAGCGGGAGAATATCCGGGCGATGTGGCCGCGACGGGAGGCGGTGGAGCGCTTCACCAAGTACTGCGACCAGTACTTCTCGCGGACGGTGTTTAGCATGAAGTGCCGCAGTTGGTATAAGGGAGGGACGGAGGACGGGAGGGTCACGGCTCTTTGGCCTGGTGAGTTACACCCTATTTCGATCCCAACAGAATCTGCCGACTGCCTGCCTGGTTAGGTAGATTTCAGTCCATTGAATCGAACTACTGACTGACATGACCAGGCTCCTCCCTCCACTCTATGAAAGCCCTCGCCCACCCACGCTGGGAGGACTTCGAATACGAGTACATCAACGACAACCCGATGGGCTGGCTCGGGGACGGCTGGACCGAGAACGAGAAGAAGAAGACTATCAACGTCGACTATCTGGATGACGATAAGATCGATTTCCCTCCGGTCGTTGAGAATCTTGATAGCCCAGTAGCGCAAAACGGAGAGAACGGTACAGCGGACTCAGCGCTAGATGGGACTGCTAATGGGACCAAATCCAATGGCGTGCATTGATTATTGCATTCGTGAGTCCGTTGATCTGTCGGTGTATATATTCTCGAACGCGTTTCACGTCACTTCGTGCCTTGCTTCAGAAACTAGTATGGAGTACATGTACACAAGAAGAAGGATGAAACATCAGAACTACGTATGAGAGGTTACCTTGAAATATGTCGATCTTTCCAAAACTAAATAGTAGGATCGTTAGCCGGTCTTGGTTGAGACAAGCATGAATGATGGCCTCCCCGTCTGAACATTGCGACAGAGCGCGAGATAGCGGTTATTGACATACTATCGAATATAATATAAACATGGCACTTACTTGATATTGATACCCACTAGATGTATACTTACCTGGAACAGGCAAGCACCTCTGGCATGCGACTTGGCCAAGAGGCATCCTGTAGTCTGCATACTTACCTCCGGAGCAGGACCTCATAAGCCACCACCTATTCCGTAGGGCAAGTACAATCAGCCTATCAAGTCAACATCTGGATCCCAGATCAGGAAGCCAGATGCAGATACCAGTAATTTCACAATATAACACCCCAATTGGTCTTGACGGACATTCTGCATGGACAACTTCGCAGGCCACTGCTGATGGGCCTCTGGAGGATCGACACCCCAAGACATCCAAATCCGGAGGGTCCCGCTGCGTCGGAACAGCTTCAACCGTTCAACGTTTTTCCCCAGGCCCACTTTTGGAAGTTCCAATCCGACTCGGTGTACTTTTCGGGACATGATCGACGACGGATCATGATTCCTTTCTTGAGGCTGGGGTCCGTTTGCCCATTCCGTACGGGGTGCAGTAGCAGTGCTTAGGACGTTCATCGCGAGTAGTTGTATTCCGTATTTGTTGTTGTCATTTCAAGGTTATTACTAGCGAGAATATGTAATCTTGTTTTTCCATTCAAGGAACCAATGGTTCTGAGGCAAAAGCCAAGAAAAAAGTAGTGTCTGAGGTTGTGAGACTTATGGGCATTCGAATCCGAAGGTCTGTTATGTCAATTGTATGTCCTGTGAGTTTTCATGTACTTGGTGACGTTCCCGGCAGCTACCTAGGTGTAGCCTCTCTAATGTGCATGAATACTGGTGCCGGTATGTAGCGTGTTCAAGATCCGTACTTCATGAATCCTTTGACCTTGCGTAAAGCGCCATCAATCTGTTATGCAGGAATGAAAATTGACTCTCATTAATACTGTCTTTGATATGGCACACCGCAACGGTGGTAGAGCGTCTTGTATGCTTGGCATGGTCAGATCCATTTTCCCTCAAGGTGATCGGTTATTTTCTCGTGTGTGCCACTTTGGCCAGCTTTCCAAAGAGGTACGGACCGCCCTTGGAACCTGGAAACTGAAATCAACCAGAACCAGATTCCATCGATTGCTGCGTACGGAAAGGGACTTGGCCCAAGTGTGCGGATGTGGGAAGTAGAGAGCGAATGCCCGTTCCCAGCAGTGACATTAGACATTAGGCATGTTGCTCTACGCTGAAGATCTCTGGATGTCGCTGTGCGCTGTGAAGACCTGGAGCAAGTCATGTCAGGGAATCCCACAGGTGAGTGGCTCCGCGTCTTCCACTGGTGAGCCAGCAGTACATGCTCGCACAGCGAGTTGGATGCCATGGATGGAGTTGTACATGACCTCCCACCTGTTCTGCCCGCTTTCCTGCCAGACGAGAGCCGCGGGAGTCTTGGACACTCTGGACACTGAGGAGTTGTGATCCATGGGAAGAAAATGATGGGGCTCCAGTCTGCTGTGAAGCTGTGACCATCCCCGCAGTTTGAGGAGCTGCGCTAGAGGCTGGGTCGGTGGAGATGACGGGGTGGGCGGCGACAGGCAGTGCGCGAGTAGCCGAGGGACGTTCAGAGGGAGAGACAGGAGAGGAGAGACAGACGCGAGAAGGGAAGCAGACCGTGATATATCTGGCATCCGACATGGATCTGCTGTGTCCTGCTGAACGTCTGCTTCTGTACCCAAGCATCAGCCCGGCCTCTCGGCGCTCCACCGCGCTGCTGCTCCTCCCCGGCCGGCGCTCCACGCTGGTCGCCACCGTCGCGGCTTTCTGATTTCTCCCCCAGATTTTCCCCCTCCCCCTACCCCAGACTCTCCAGCTCGTGGAGCTTCCCCCCGATGCCCCCCTACTCCCAGCATGAAACCCGCCTCCGAGAAGCATTTTCGCTGCACCATCTGCCAACGCGGCTTCACTCGCATCGATCATCTCAAGAGACATCATCTACGCCGTGCGTCCATGCCTCGCCCCACCCGTGTTCCTGGCCTTGCTGCACGGCCTGCGGAGCTGTTGCTGACCGTGTGTGTCAACCTCCAGATTCCGGCCTCAAACCCTATTCGTGCATCTTTTGCAGCGAGGCCTTTGCACGCTGGTGAGTTTGGCTGAAATCTTTTTTCTTCCTTTTGAGCTGATGAAAACTGACCACCGCGATAGTGACAATTTACGGGACCATTATACCGACTGCAGCCAGCGCGGAGATCGTCAGATTCCAGAGACCGGCCAGAGAGGCAGGCGGCGTCATGCGTGCGAGTCGGTATGTCTATCATCTCCTCTGAAAGAATGATCTGGTTATTAATGCCCCGCAGTGTACTTCGATGAAACTCCGCTGCGACGGGGAGAACCCATGCAGCTCGTGCATCAAGCGAAATCTGAAATGCAACAACCAGAGCAAGAAGCAGAATCAGGCCAAGGGCAGCGATCCCGGCAAGGGTTCGTGCATTTTTTTTTTCTTTTCTGGATTGGACTCTTAAATCGTACTGATAGATTTATCCATTTAGGATCCTCACCTACAAAGCTAGAAGACTACGACCCGGCCTCGGACCGCGGCTCGATCAAGTTCCTTCTCAATGCAGGCACGGACAGCTTCACAGAGAAGTTCCATCTTCCTCCCCGCGGTGACCGTACAAGGGGCGTGGTCTATCACAACCAGAAAGAGTTGGAGCAGACTATGAACCATGCAATCCCGTACACCCTGGACGGCAGTCGGCAACCTGAATATGTGTCCACATTCGTTGAGCCTGACCCTGCAGGCATGTCATTTTTCCAGGACACGTTCGTCAATTTTTTCAATGGTCCGTTCTCAGACGCACACAAGACGTTGCAGGATCCATTTGTGGGAGGGTTGGCATATCAGGCGATCGTTCCTTCGGGGCAGGACCCTGAGCTCTCGGTGCCTGGGAACCACTCCTTCTACGAGCCAGAAAGCCCATTTGCTACTGCCTTGGTCCAGTCGATTTTGGCAAAGGCATGGACCGTGAACCTCGATCCGAAGGCGCAGGAAGAGATATCTGCTGATCTGCAATATCTGCTCACGACGAAACGGATACGGAAGTTCATAAATATGTACTTCAGATACTGGCACCCCAACTGTCCGATCATACACCCCCCTTCATTTGATCCGGAGCATGTCCCGCTGTCGCTCCTGGCATCGGTCGTGTTCATGGGCGCGATGTACTCGGATGACGAGCGGGAAACGTACGCGGCGAAGAGGGTGCTCGATTTCGCCGAGCTGTTTGTCTTCTCGACTGAAACCTTCTCATGCGAACTCGAGGTCAGCCGTGTTTTTAATGGCTTGACGACACCTGATTCAGAGAGGGACGATTGGCTGCATTTCCAAAACTTCCAGGCAGGGTATCTCATGGTGGTCATACAGTACTGGGCGGGAAGTCGGGTCTCACGAAACCGAGCTATGGAGAACCGATTCAGTGAGATCATCAAGGTGCTTACTCCGAACTTGTGATCCGTCTGACCATGGTCTCTAACCACATTATAGGTTGCACGAACAATGGGTCTTCTGAAATGCCGCCACTTACCAGAAGACCGGATTCACGAATATCTGTGGATTCAGAAAGAATCGCGGATACGGTACGAACATTCGTTCTACATTGCCAGAGCGTCGTTTTTAAGCTGACATTTTTTTAGCACAATAAACATCGTTTCCCTCTTGGATTGTGCCTTCTCGTTCTACCAGAACTATCCATGCCGCCTTACGCACACAGAGATGGAGTGCGATCTTCCTTGCGAAGAGTCACTGTTCTCCTCCCAACATCCTTTTGCGGAGCCCAATTTCCGTTTCACCCGCGACCTCACCGTCTGCGAGGCTTTCCAGAAGCTTTTCGCTGAGGACCAGCCCAGCAGCAGCTCGCAGTCTTCCTCATGGTCTTCTGTTTCCTCGAATGCGCCTAATGATATGAAGTTGACGGTTCTGGATATGTTTATTCTCATACACCGTATGCACCCTTCCCTTGTGATAGTTGGTCCGTGGTACTAAGTGAAGACAGTTCTATACGCTTTCATCAACACCCACATGACGCTCCTCATTCCCCTCATTCGAATGCGAAAATCTCAACAGCAATCCCAAGTTCCATCTCTCACTGCTAGCAAAAACAGCAGCTTCATCCCGGAGGACTCCATCCTGGCGTCTATCCGCACCGCGCTGGCACGGTGGCGCGCGATCTGGATGGTGCTTCGCACCGAGATACCCAGCCACGAATGGGCTACCATGGGATTCTGCAAGAACGGGTACAACTTCTGGCTCGTGGCACAGCTGCTGATTACCAAGAAGGACAGCGTGGACGTTGCGATGCGGATGGAGGTCAAGTGCGAGGACAAACTCAAGATGCTCAAGGTGTTGTTGCAGGATGAAAATGATTGACAATGTGATATTTTGCTGCCCCTTCTCTGTCTTTCATATATTCCATGTTTGTTGCAAAGAGTTGGATAAGACTAGGTTCTACAGCGGGTAGACTGTGAGGTTACGTGCCATGTTCCCATGTTACTCTGTTGGCGGATGGATTGGGTTACGATGTCGGATGTGGAGTTGGGATAGAGATATCGCAACGTCCTGGGTTCGGATGGGTACCTGTTTGGTTGCCTCAAGGATGACACTGACGGGACAATCTGGGCGGTTAAAAACGTGTATGGTCATATATATATATATATGTGTGTGTGTGTGTGTGTGTGTGTATGTATTCGCTGGCGTTGATGGACATCTCATGTCTGATATGTACAGTACAGCACATACATACATACATGGACACCATGAGAGACTAGAAAGATTTCTTTCTCTCCCTTGCCTTCCTTCCACTGCAAGCTTCAGCTTCCCTCAGACCTAGGCAATCACGCATACCCCAGCGTCCAAAACATCTCGATGTTCCGCCCCGTATCCTCGTCCACGTACGGCGGCGGCTCCGCAAACGTCACGTTCTCCCCGTGCAGCTCGGCAACCTTGCCCGTCAGCCCCGGGTCGGCGAGCAGCTGCGCGACCGCCCTCGTGGCCGTCGACATGGGCGTGAGCACCATCGACTTGAACAGCGAGTGGTCGGAGGAGATGTTGGTTTCTGTAACATACAACCAGAACCGGTATTAGTCATCTCTGAAGTAAGATGCATGAATGAGAAGAGGATGTCAACGACACGTACCAATCACAGCCGGCGCGAGCGCATTGATCTGGATGTGTTCCTTCTGCAGCGGCCGCGCCAGCGACCGCACCAGCCCGATGACGCCGTGCTTGGCCGTCGCGTAGATGGGCGCGATCGGGAACGGGTACAGACCCGCGTTGGAGGCGGTGCAGATGATGCTGCCTTTGCTCTTAATGGTAGCAGCAGCAGTAGTAGTACCTGCTGAGGAGGTAGTGGTTGATGTTGATGTCGAGGAGGTGGCAGGCTCGTTCTTGGAGATGTAGTGGATGGCGAGTTTGACCGCTGTTATATCACCAATTATCTCGTTAATATCAGACAGTCCTGTTGGCAGGAAAGCAATGGGGAAAAAAAGGAAAAAAATAGATCCATACAATAGATCACACCAAGCAGATTCACCTCCAACGTCCTCAGATCCGGCTTCACCGGCCCCTTTCCCTCTCCCTCCCCCTCTCCTTCTCCATCCTGCTGTGTCTGCTTATCAACAAGCAACGTCCCCTTTTCCGTGATCCCCGCGTTCGCAAACACGACGTCGATCCGGCCCTGCTCGGCATAGACCTGCGCGAACGCCGCCGCCTGGCTCTCCCACGACGCGACGTCACAGTGCTTGAAGCTGAAGCTGACGTTGTGGCTCGTGCTGGGGAACTCTCGGGCCAGGGATGAGAGGACCGCGGTGCCCGCGGAGGGGTTGATGTCGAAGATGGAGATGTGTGTATGTGTATGTGTATGATGAGTGTCCTTGGGTTGGGGTTGGGGTTGGGTTTGAGCTTGAGCTTGGGATGCGAGGTGCCGGGTGATGCCGAGGCCGATGCCGGATGCACCGCCTGGAAGCGGGTGTTAATTATTCTGTACTCTGTATTACGTAGCAAGGTATATGGTTTTGTTATTTCTTGTTGATTATTTTTGTTGTGTTTGGGACTGGCTGATGGACTGAATAGGTACTAACCGGTGACGATGATTGTTTTCTTGATAGCAGTCATGATTGTTGTTGGGATATCACGGATGGGAAGGGTTCGTTTACAATGATTATACTATGCAGGGTTCCAAGACGAGTGAGGAATCATAAATCAAAACTGGAAATCCATGCAACAGATGCCTTTGAGGGACTTCTGTCTGATTGTCTCAACTACCATATCATGAAACTGTCCATCTCTTCTTCTCTGACCCCACCACACATGATTCAGGATACTCCACATTTCGAGATCATCCGCTCTCCCCCAGGACTCTCCACATCCTTCCTGTGGAGAGGGGTAGCAGAGTCCAGGCCCGAGATAACGGGGTTATTCCGAGCAGAACCACGGATCGGTAAACCATTGCTCTACCTAGGTAGGTCAAAATATCGTTCAAAAATCTGCGAGCAGCTCATTCCTGCCTTACTTGAACACTGCCACTGCCCCTTTAACGGGGTGAGCTGGGTGAGTCAGGTGATTCGCTCACCCAATTTCATTTATACTCACCCTATCCTTACCCATTCTGCCCTGATACTCACACTAGTTGTTTAACATCCATCTAAGAAGCCTCTATATATTGAATAAATAGAAAACTAAAGGTTACAGTAGGTAATTTCCTGCAACCCCAAAAAAGACAAGATAATAGCAGAAGTAGTATCCGATATCCCACTTTTCCCCATCAAGGAATCCATGCCAGCTTGTTCATCCGTCTTGATGACTGCATCGTATCTTTGTTATGAGGATGGGCTTATTATATATGTACATTGGAGCAGGAGATGTTCGGACGGAAACGATGACTTCACGTCAATTCTAATTTAGATGGAATACTCAAAGGATTGGGTACATATATACTTATGTATGTACTTTCCCCTTGGACTTTAACCCATTTATAAGCCTTAGAGTGGGTTGGCTAAAAATCTAGTACTAATCACAAACTTGGGAGCTACTACTAAGATGCAAGGGAGCTCAACCATATTCTTGATATTTTCTAATCTCGGGTATCATACATATAAGCAAGGAAAAGTACAAAATGGTGATAAACCGCCTAGGGAGGGAAAGCAATCCAGGACTGGAGTGAAGAGATCGACAACAACCAATTCCGACCCATGAACCGCACAAAGAGTGCCTGTCAACTGAGGTCGGACACGGAAACGCGCATCTCAGTCGCCTACAGCCCTATCCACAACAATGTGGCCCAGTCGGTAAGATCCTGGACGGTGAGTATACAATCGTGCTCTGTAGGTGGGACGGCAGGGCGATCGAAAATCTTGCTAAATTCGAGAGACAGAGGTGCGCCTGTGACGACAGTGTTCGAACCCGATTGGATGGTGATATCTGCGGTCTGTGTTGGAAAAGCGTTCGATGGATTGAGGCGAGCACTTGTTCTCGTAATGGGCGCCTGTCCTGGTTCCCATTTCTCGATCTTGATCGTTTTAATGGCGGGGCGAATCCAAATAAGCAGAACGATGTTCACTTTCCCGCCCGAATGTTCGATCCACCACCTAGCATCTGAATGTAGTCGTGGCAGCGATTCAGACATTCCGGCCTCGACGAGGGATGGCCAATCACCTTTGTTCGATCTGATACGCAGATTCTTCCAGGAAGAATCGCTTTCCTTTGCGGAGGCGTTTCTGCCAACATACTTCGTTGCTCCGAGCCCATAGAATTCGTCATACCCGAGTCCCATTGCTGCAATGGTACGGTCGATATGCTGTCCAAAGGTCACGTGCGCCCTCTCATGAGCTTCCGTTGGAAGCTTAACGGCCAGGGTCTCGATGTCGGCAAAATAGGTGAAACGGACAGGGCGCCCAAGATCCGTTCTCTGCTTTTCGATTTTCTCGAATTGTTCGGGTGTTACATGACTGAAAGTAAGATATTGGTTTTCGTCCCCCTGTGCCAGTTTCTTGTACTGGGAGGCAATGATTTTTCTTCATTTCCCTCATTGTTGTAAACATAACTGGAGGATAGGTCGGTCTCTGTAAGCGCCAAGTCAGAAGACGCAGGGACTAGAATCGCTTCGGACAAGGATCCAAAATCCTGATAAACGGAGCTGCCAGACATTTTTGTGGACGGAGCTACTGTTGATCTGGCGGATAGGCCAAGTGAGGAGTAGCTTTCGGAAGCTTCATTTCCAAGACAGGTCATTCTGATTCACAAAGTGGTTGATTACGGATAGTGACGTCAGTAGACTGCATGTAGATTAGTGAATAGCCTCCACCGCAATGTATTGTTGATATAAGAAGACAAGCATGCGCAGAGTTGGTAGGATCAAGAATCTAATAGTAGTTGATAGATTTTGACGTGGTAGCGACCTTAGAGACTAGTTAGATGGATGGAAGAGCTTGGATTTTTGGTGTGTGTGGGAGTGGCTGCTGGGAGGTGACTCGTATAAGCCCCTACCAGCCCTGGCCCTATACCCTATGCCCTAGTCCACGGGTCGAGCAGCTGACCTAAGATCCAGGTGAACTGTGCCACTGTTGACCGCCCTTTCTTGCTAACCTTTCCGAAGATCTCTTCTATATAAAAAGAATCCTATATGAGGACCAGGAAGATGTGTGTAAAATTCTCTATCCTAATTATCTAGAGAGAATATTTGACTCCTTATGTATGCAGGAGTGAATGCATCCTTTCAATTAGTCAGACAAATGTTCTTCCAGTCTCAGGATAAGTAAGAGAGGTAACTGTATTTCGAACAGTGCCAGAAGCGGGAGCAGTCACCATATTTATATGATCAAGTAAATATATTTCATCTAGCAGTCGGCAGGCTGATTGCGGGGGTGTCAGCTCTGTGCAATCCAATTTTGTCTTGTTGTGAGCCATTTTGATGCACTCTAAGCCGATTCCATTCTGCATGTGATTTTTACTAGTACTTAGGGCAATATATTCCCTGCTGCAGTCTGAATCGTGCTGAAACAATATCATGGATAGGTCAATGTTTATAATTAAATTTGTCTTGAAACAGAAAAGATCTGTTTCCATATTTGGCTGGTTAGAAGCTATGCACCTGTCATAGTTTGATGATACATTGCTCAGTAGAAGCTGGCAACACAGAGCATCTTTCGCAGATAAGATTGTAGAGCTAATAAGCTGCCCAATAGCCGTAAAAGGAGAGATATTCTATGAGGAGAAAGATTCCATATGAAAGCAGTGTTCATATGGAGAGAGACTCCATATGGAAAGAGATTCCACGTGTGAGGAGGCTCTGTATGGAAAGGGGATCCACGCGGAGAGAGTTTCCATGAGGAGAGACGTTCCGCGTGAAAGTAGGTTCCATGCGGAGAGAGGTTCCGTGTGGAAGGGGATTCCATGGAAGGGTTCAGACTCCTGGATTTCTTCCTAATCTCATGTCAATTGTACGAGAAAGCGGCATGTACTTGATAAAAAAAGATCCATCTTGTATTGTACAATATGACTAGAATTAATTTTCTACTATCACATTGTCCTTTCGTAATAGTGTTTCTACTTGCTTCTCCCTTACATGCTTATAACCATAACCTCAACAAAGTCGACGCCCGAGATCACTTTTGATAGTTGCCTCAGGCAAAGTTTATCTCTAGCAAGCGAGTCTTTACAATAGACAGCTAAAGAGTTCTATAATTCAATTTCCATAGAATTGACTTGATGGAAAAATCCTACGGCTAAAGGCTTTTAGAATCAGCATTGTCGGTATAGTGGTTAGAATAATGAAGTCATGAGTCATCTGATGTGATTCTGCTTTTAAATTCTGCCTTGTATAGCCCAGCAGGGTTGCAATGTATATAACACAGAGGGGCGAGGAAGGACTATTCATCAACTAATATGAATCCTGACAACCAAGAAGCATTAGATGACCATCTATTTGTGTTCCAGTAGTTTTTGATACCTCCCTGCTTCTCCTATTCAATATGATCTTGATGTTATGATTAATAACATGCAAGACTATCATCAGGAAGAGCAATTCCAGCAGCCCCAGCTTTGTTATATACTTGATGACATGATTCAAGTTAATATAACCTCTGACAAAAGAACAAATGACCCCTACCAAACATGCAAAATGGCGCTGCTCACCTAATAGGAACAGGAAAGGTAGTCGATGGGGTCCTGTAGATTTTTGTTCAGTAGGTATCCAGACCTCGTATCCAAATGCAGCAAATGCAGCAATTGCTTATCCAAAACGAAACACATGACTTGCAGCCGATGCGACACGGAGCTTTTTCTTGTTTCGCGTGGGCGTCGGCCCTTCTTTTCCTGTACAACGTGAAGATTTCTGTGCGGAGTGTCCTCTTCTGTACGACATGGGGGAGGGTAGCTAAAAACTGCAGACCAAGACGGTGTGGCGGCGCCCTGGGGGGATAGGTCTGTGAGATATTCTCGTGAAGAAACGAATCAGTTGGTACTGCTACCTAAGCTAGGTAGTTATACTTTGATATAGTACTGTACCTGCGAAGCATCAATGTATGTTGATACAATACTTACTATATACTGCACCGTGGAGACTGTACCTGTCATGAGATGAAAGCATGCTAACAGCTGATTATCGGAACAGTTAGTTCACATACATACTACAACTCTTCAACTGAACAAGGAGCCAATTCATATCTGGTCAATGGCGGAGATCATCATAGACAATGCGACGCTAGCGTCAGTCAAGGACAAAGTCGTTGTTCTTACAGGCATGTGTCTTTTCTGTTATATCTGTCCTCTATCTACCTACCTTGCCTTCTCAAACTTGTCGTTTTCACCCGGAAAAATAACAATGTATACAAATATCCTCAGGTGGCGCCCACGGCATCGGCGCCGCAACAGTCGCCCACCTCTTCCATGCCGGCGCACACGTCTTCTACGGCGACCTGGACGTCGAGAAAGGCGCTGAGCTTGACGAGACGCTCAAGTCGAGTCTCCGTCCTGGAGAACTGACAAATGGCAATGGCCGTACACACGGCAGCGTGCAATTTGTCAAGGTGGACGTGCGCGACTATGAATCGCAGCTCGCGCTGTTCGATGCCGCTCTTGAACAACATGGCCGGGTCGATATGGCCATTTACTGCGCTGGAGTTGGGGATCAGCTTGGATGGTTTGGGCCTGATGGTTTCAATTTGGAGAGCGTGAGGGAGGTAAGCCTATTCTCTCTGTCATATATATGGCAACTAACATAGATAAGAACTATATAAATGCTGAATTCATGCTATAAAATATCTAGATCCCCACGCCTATCACAGACGTGGTAGACATCAACCTCACCGGCATCCTCTACTTCACCCGCCTCTCCCTGGCCTACCTCAAGCATAAGAATAATCCTACTCACCACTCCAATCCTTCCACCCCATCCCCATCAAAATCCATAACCTTCATCGCCTCCTCCGCCGGCTTCAAAGGCTTCCCAGGCCTCTTCGCCTACTCCGCCAGCAAGCACGGCGTGCTGGGCCTGATGCGGGCTCTCCGCCCGCACACCCCGTCCGTCTTCAGCGTCCGCGTCAACGCCATCTGCCCCTCGCTCACGAACACGCGGATGATGCGCGGGCTGAACACGGAGTCCGTCCGGGACAACAACATCCACATGAACACGCCGGAGGAAGTGGCTAAGGTCATCGTGCAGGTGGCTGCCGATGGGAAGGCGCATGGGAAGGCGGTGTATGTAGCTGGTGGGAGGGCGTTCAATGTTGAGGAGGGCATTGAGCGGTTGGATGGGGAGTGGCTGGGAGGGGAGGAGTGGGTGGAGGATCTGAGGAGGACGCAGGTGTTGATTGGGGCGGTGAGTGTTGCTTTCCTTTTTTTTTTTCTCATTTTTAATATTTTCTTTTTTATATAAAGTATCTCTCGAGATCGATGTACTGTACATGTGTATACTGACTTATATTTCAGGCTTACGGATGGGGAAACGAAAAAGTGACTACCTACGAAGTGGATCACCAAAAGCAAATTGCTGGTGTCCCCGAAAATGGGACTTCAGAACTTTATTTCTGATATTTTGCCTACTCAATGAGTATACGAGTACTGAACAATTTCAGAAAGGAACTTTGGGAGTGCTTTCTAGACTCTCTCAGTTGATGAATGTATGCAAGTATGTCTAGTATCTACGCTTGGAAGTATGTCAATACGACTTTTGAATATTGATGATGTATTACAAACTAGGTATCTACTAGCTATTCTTTTATAGGAAGCCTGAGGTGTAAGGTTCCATTTAAAATCGCATGTCAATGGATAAGAAAACGAGTGAGCATAGGACACTGGTTCTCTAGTCTTCACATGGTACAATGCAGTTTAGATTTATGTAACGCAATCCAGAGATGAACTTCAGGGAGAATGTCCGAAGGATCGATATTTTACGACGGGTTCGACATGATAGGAGTATACAACCGTAGACATAAGTCAACCACTACTCAACAGTGATACTCCTTAGACCAGGAATCGTATGTGCCTGTACGGTTTGAGATGTTTGCTCGATCCGCGTGCCTGTCATCTCCATAAGTCTCCGCCTGGGGAAGGGGAAAGGTGCGGGGAAGGTGGCAAACAAGATGCCCTCCAGAACCTGTCCCGCTGGAGCAATTTCCGAGGCTGGAACTCGTCCCCAGATTGTTTCCGGTCGGGATATTATTTGAATCGCAAAAGACGCCGCTCTGCAAGACCCCTCACAACCGTTCTAGCAGGGGTTTTGCCGCGGGCTACTGACGCCCTCTCCAGAAACCGAAATCGGCAGGACTGTCCGCCAGAATCTTAGAGAATGCCTCAGGTTTCGACATGGTCTAGTATCTTGCCCTTATATGGACGGCTCTAATTATTATTCACTTTTTTGACCACACGGACATACCCCATCCTCGTCCCCTCCGATCCCAGGAAAAACCCCGCCCTTTTTCCAGGCCATCTGTTCGGATTAGCGGTGCGTCCGTCTTCCTAACAGGGATTGGGAACTCAAACTTGAGGAGTAGATCCTCCCCGGATTAAGCATTTCCTCATTCTCCTCTGATGACAACATTGTGGACAGGCTTCCCTTCCCCACACTTCTCCATCTCCGGGATTCCCCAGACGACCAGAGACCGGGGCACCCGCAGTCTGTCGCTCCCAACAGATGGAGCCTGGGGTCCCCGGTCGGGGAGGAATGCAATTCTTCCGTGTTGCAGTTAGACGGGGGGCTTTTCTCAGGTCCAGCCTGCATCAGGGAAACATCAAACATGGGCAGGCTAAATCTCAATACCCCCTGTTGTCCGGTTCGCGGATTCTGAACTAGACGTTGACGCATCCTGATTCAGACTATAAAGCTCCAGCACCTCTTGCATCACTGGCGGAGCATCCCTTAGGATCGTCAGTTGCTTATTCTTCCTAGAAACGTCTTCTATTGTAACACTGATTCTTGTGCTACATTTTGAAGTTTTAAATCATGCCTTTGGGGATTCTCGAGGACACCAAGCTGGAACATGTCCCCGGCACTGCTCCCCTGAACGAGATTGGCCGCGAGGACATCAACCTCTCAGGCGTCGATGTCAGCCTCTTGAAACGCGATCCCACTGGCCAGATAGTGCTCGTTCCCCAGCCCTCCGACTCGCCAGATGACCCCTACAATTGGCCTCGAAAGAAGAAGGAACTGTTTACCGTCGCATATGCGTGGGGATGCGGGTGCGTTGGAGGTAGGATTGATTGCAGCTTTGCGTAGTAGATAGCATGTCCTTGAAACTGACAACATCTCAACAGCTGTTGGTCCTCTCCTAGGAGCGGCTTTTGTACCTCTCGCGAAGGAATTCGGTGTGCCGCTTGATAACTTCATCGCCGGTGTCCAGGGTGGTATGATTGCAGCTATCGCCGTGGGCAGTCTGCTTTTCAATTCCCTGGCCGTCAAATACGGAAAGCGTCCCATCTACCTTGCGACCACGGTCGGATTGATGGTTACCTCCTTCTGGGCTGCAGAGGCGCGCAGTTTTCCTTCGTTTGTGGCTGCTCGAGTAGTCCAGGGTCTCTGCATGGGACCAATGGAGGCTCTGATTCCCGCTTCTATTGCCGATATCTGGTGATTACTTTACACGCCGACCCTTTCTGCCGCTGGCAAAAGGCTAATTATCAATACAGGTTCGTTCATGAGCGTGGCTACCGCACCGCCATTTTTAACCTGGGCGTGTTGGGTGGAATTAATCTGGCTACTCCGATAGGTGTGTTGCTGGGCGTGTGCAGCCAGAATGGCGCTGCATGAACCGATTTGCTAATTCTCTGATGTCCAGCTGGTGCGATCATCGAATATGGCTCCTACAAAATCGCATTGCACTCGATAGGGGGCGCCTTCGCCCTGATGCTGATTATGGTCTTTTTCTGGATGCCTGAATCGGCGTATAAAAGGCATGGTGCTCTAAACATCGATACAACTAACCAGGCTGTAAGTGCATTTTTTTAAGTTGTAGTTCCTATACAATATTCTGTTATTCTGACTTCATGTAGATTACCATCGAAGGAAAGAACAACGTAGAGCATGTCGAAGAACAGAGCAGGGCTCCTTCATCGACCACTGAACACACCCCAGCCAGACCCATGTCCTGGGCCAGGGAACTGCTTCCGTACAATGGCTACGTCAACCATGTCTCGTTCTGGAACACCCTTATCCGTCCATTCTACCTTCTGGCCTCTCCGGCCGTCCTGTGGGCGGTCATTCTGTTTACCACGTGCATCTCGTGGCTGGTCGGGATCTCCATTACGCTGTCTCAAATCTTCTCTGCGCCGCCGTACAACTTCTCCGTCGGCGCTGTCGGAGCGACCAACATGTCTTCCTTTGTGGCATCGCTCATTGGCACCCTGGTCGCAAGACCTCTGATCGACGGTGTCGTGACGAGGATGTCCAAGATGAACAGGGGTATCTTCGGTGAGTTTTGAACAGGCAACATGAAAATCAAAATCCGGACTCTACTAAACAAGGCACTTCGTTATATAGAACCCGAATTCCGCCTCCCCATCATGGTCACCTACCTCCTCTTCACAGCCACCGGCTTCTTTGCCTGGGGCCAGTCCTCGTACGCCCAGGACCCCTGGCCCGTCCCCGTCATCGTCGGCCTGGGCCTCATCAACCTGGGCGTCCAGCTCGGCACCACGGGCGTGGTGGCCTACATCGTGGACTGCCACCGCGAGAAGGCCGGCGAGGCGTTCGCCGCGATGAACTTCATCAAGAACCTCTTCGCGTTCGGGATGACGTTCTACCTGAACGGGTGGATCGACAGCCAGGGCGTGCGGAATGTGTTCTTCACGATCGGCGGCATCACGGTCGGTGTGACGCTGTTGACTGTGCCGATGTAAGTCTTCGATTGACTAAGCTTTTGCCTCTGAAAGTGGGATCGGTTTTCTGATAGTGCTCTTCTCCATTTAGGTATATCTACGGCAAACGGGCCCGGAGCTGGGTGTACCGGCACAATATCGCGAACAGGTTGTAGTAACGTCTTGAAAGTACAGTACAGTAAATATAGATGGACGCTCTCAGCGGGCAACGATCTTTACGCCATTCGGGCATGTAGATATTCAACCTCCATAAAGGTGGAGGAGAGGCATAGAACATACTCATATCCATTCCGTATGCCATGCGCAATTTTTTAAATAGTATATATCTTCGCATGATGATCAATAGTATATAAAAACTAAGGATGATTGCGCACCTTATATACATATCTGTATGTATATACTTATGTAATAAAGCCCCATCCCACCCCATACCGAGAGGGGAAAGAAAGAAAGAGAACCGTTCAATCAATCGCTCCAAGTCAAGAATCCGAACTCCAACCCGACGTACAGTTTACGTCTAGAAGCGACTCGTCGACCTGTATTAAACAACCATGTTGTTAGTGTTTTATGCCAAATCCATAATCATAATTATGTTGCACTGCAGAAAGAATAAACATACATTAGAGCAGATGAAGTCGTTGGTGCCGGAGGGGCTGACGACGTTGATGTTTGAGGCGTGGATGTCCGAGCAGACCTGTGAATAGCTTCAGTCAGTATACTATGGCATATTTGTGCGGAGAGGAATTATTTATCAGAGAGAACTCAGTAGGTCGGGAGGGAGGTGCTTGCTGTACTGTATCTGTACTTACGTTAGGGCTCGAGCAGACGAGGGTTCCGACGTACGGGTCGTGAGCGTCCGACGTCACGCCCTCGAAGTTCCGGAAGTGGATGTCTGTGATTGTGAGGTTGCTCTGTTTGGGAACGTTCTTATTAGCGGTTTTCTTGATGGATATATATATATAAACCAGTTCATGTACATGGAGACGTACTGCATCTTTTGTATGAAAAGATAGGGGGGTATACTCACCGGATACTCCCTACACAGCGTCTCGTTCTTCTGCCCATAGCACTGCGTGAGCTCGATCGCCCAGTCGACGTTGTCGATGCGCATCGTGTCGTACGTGACGTTCCGCACGCTGCCGGAGCCGCCGCCGCCCTGGAGGTCCTCGGACAGGGCGGAGGGCACGCCGGGCCAGACTTTGATGCGGGCGCCGTCCTTTCATTCAGTCAGTACATATACATATATGGATGTCCAGGAGTTTTACTTACAGATGCGTTAAACATGGAGATGTTGTATACGAGCACGTTCTCGACGATGTCGGTCTCACCCTTGTACTGGCCGAGGGAGCCGACGGAGATGCCGTGCGAGCCGTTGCAGTGCAGATTCTGGACGAGGATGTTGCTGCTGTTGGGTTTGAAGGCGACGCAGTCTGCAGTGGAATAGAATGGAATGGACAGCATCAGCAGGACAAGTTTAGATGGATATGCTGGAACTTGGAAAGGAGGAGATTTGGACGTACCGTCGCCGTTGTTGATCACAGAATTCTGGATGACGATGTTGTCGGAGCGGTATGTGTCCCTGCATTCAAGCAATTAATAGTAAGTATAAAACTTCCCTCATCACTAGGTACCTATACAGATATATGCCCAAAGAACTCACCACCCATCCGTATTCTTCGCCTCATTCCCACTCGAACTATACCCCGCGATATCGATCCCGTCAAACAACACGTCAGACGAGTTCGCCACCAGATGGTACCACTGCGGCGAGTGCCGCAGCTTCAGCGGGCCGATCGTGGCCCCATGCAGCCCGACGATGCCCACCAGGATGGGCCGCAGGATCAGGTTGTCCCTGGCGTACAGGTCGTACCAGACCTGGCCGTTGCCGTCCAGCGTGCCGCCGCCGTAGACGTTGACGTCCTCGCCGCCCAGCTGGAAGAAGGTCGTCGCGTTCTGGAAGACCTGCCGGAAGGAGTGGGCCTGCCAGTAGTCGGTGTCGTTGGTGAATTGGATCGTTCCGAGGATTTCTGGTCGAAATAAATCTTGTCAGCCATCTTGTATTGTATATACAAAGGTAAGATGGGACGGATATGTCGGTCCTACCGAGATCGATATGTCTCAGAAACGTCAGATCGAGAGCGGTCCCGATTGTGTAATGATTGTCCCTGTCGAAGACGACCTTGCCGCCATTGTTGCAATTGCGCAGGGCGCGCAGGATGGCCGCAGAGTCGTCGGAGCCGTCGCCGCGGCTGGGGACGTGGCAGACTTTCTTTCTGTGAGACGACGGTGGAAGAGGCTTGAAGGGACGATGGGGCCAGCAGAGATCGTCTCTTGATATGGAGGTTGCTTCGCCCGATGCACTCAGCGAGAGCAGGCTGAGTGCCTGGATTAGGATGTGGGGGAATTTCATGGTAGGAAGTATTCTATGCTGTGCAATTGATTCCCAGGTCTAGCTGGAACTCCAGGTCAAGATTCAAAGTCACAGGTCTTCTATTTCCATCCCTAGCATGCTGAAATACGGTCCTTGTGTCAGTGGAGAGAGCTCCAGGTTTGGACCTCATCTATGCCGTGCCGACATATCCAGCATCGGGAGCATCTACCAAGTACAGTACAAAGCATGAAGCGCTCTTAGCAGCAATATACTCCAGGGCTGTCGAACGGCCCGCTCAAGCGTATCCACTCTCCAGGGCAACTTCACTGGGGGAGACGAAGGTGCGGAGAAGCTTCTGTGGGGTTGATGGGGCTGGGGCCGGACGTTGTGTCTTTTTTGCAGACAGAGACTCAGAGAGCTCTCTGATGGGACTCGTCGCTTCTGATAGGAGGGATAATTCCGCTGGCCAACGGCCGATTGGAAGGAAAAATTCATCGTCGCTGCCAAGGTCAATTGAATCCTAAGTTACAGACTTTGCCTCCTTCCTTGCCATGTATACTATATGTTGTCTGCTGAAGCGTGAAATACTTTTATGCCTGCTTATTGTGTACAATAGCTGATGAAGCTTCGAGTTTCGTTCTGTTGCAGGTTGCTAGTCGATGCTTTATGGAGTGCTCCCACGCCTTATTAATGAGGAGATCCCAGCTTCTACAAGATCCAGTCTTTCCCGAGAGATTAGGAAGAATATATGTACCAATTCAAGCGATTAGGTCTTTTGCGGGTTCTGTGTGAATCATAAGACCTGCAAATATACTTAAATACCTCCTAACAGCATAAATGCACAGATTACTGCTGTTAATTGGGAAATTAGTTGTCTTAGACTCGAGATACATCATGGCGTGAATGAGAGAAGGAAATATGTGATGACGAAGACCTGATTAATTCTCCGCCAGCGGTAGGCATATGTGTGCTTTTCTGGTATCTCGGTAGAAACCTGCGATATAATACCGACTGCACATTACAGGCAAAAGGCAAGATATCCATATGAGCATATACTATTCTGGAACGAAGAAATAAAGTCTATCAAGACTGGAACCTAAGTGCCTCAGTTTGACAACATAGGTACTTCTAATCGTGCTGCTATCGCAAATACTAGCCTTCATGGACTGGAGAGCGAAAATCAAATCCTATGTTATTAATCGAGCATAAGGGAGATCTCTACTATTTCAAAAATTTGTATATATATATATATATATATATATATATCGTACTTGCTGGTTTTTAATTATGTCTACCAGTCATAACCGACACTCCTTACAACAGTAAATCTAGAAACCAAACTCTGCTATGAATGTTACTTTTTGAAATTACTACACCACTCTACAATACCGTGGCTGACATTTCAGTCTTATTCATCTTTTATTGGAGAACCCGCAACGTAGACCATGCCATACATTAGGTGCTTATTCTCATGTACCCTGCACTGTACATGTACCTACCTACCAAGAATCATTAAGCGTCAGCTTGCATTTCTTGGAACCTCTAGACTTCGTCATCTCATCTTAATACGTCACTACTTGCTTATTAGTGCTTATCGTAGGTGCCCGCCGTTACCGTTAATTGCCACTACTGTTTCCGTGTGAAGAGCCTATTATCATCAGCTGGGATGGGAAATAGTTTGCTATGATGGGTACTAGTTCATTTCTTGCTTTACTGGAATTTAATTAATTCCTTGATTAAAATGGTACAAGAAGAGTATTGTCAAGCGGATGAGGAACTCGTGCGGGGAAGCAGAAAAAATCAAACTTTGGGACATAGATTGTTTTCTCCCATCTCCTTGAAGGATGTACTCCATGACAATTGCTTACCGAACCTTAATCTCTTAGGCCATAGTCATCATGGGTATCTACCTCGGTACGCAGGGCGGGGCATCTATTCAGCTTCCTTATGCGGCAAGTGGAAGTTAGATATCTCTTATCTGCTGTATACCTGCTGGTCGGGATTGGATTATGACTGTACAGAACGCAGTACTTTTGTCTTCTTATCGGCAACCTGCAACGGCGTCGATCATCTGGGGCTTCTCCACTCTTCGTCATTGGATTTGCCTGTGACGGCATCTGTATGAGGGGTAATAAGATAGGCGCAGTATTAGACACTTCCTCACGGTCGAAATCTTGCTTATTACTAACTTGCACAGCAGCTTTTGTAACTACGGATACCAGGATACTACTGCGTACTACTGCTGCTTACTACCACAACAATGGCCGTCACCGAAGCAGACCAGGGGCAGCAAGTCGGCAAAGACCCCGCCAACCACTGGCGCTACGACAAAAGTACTGGTCTTATCGATCTTACACGGGATTCCTCATCCTCTTCCATCACGCTGAAGACGACCACGAACCCCGTCCGTCTTTCCCCCGACCGCACCGCTCTCGTCATCATCGACATGCAGAACTTCTTCCTGTCACCGGCCCTGGGACGTCCCGAGCGTAGTGCCGGCCTGGAGGCTGCCCAGAAACTTCTGGAGACGGGTATCCCGGCCGCACGGGAGAAGGGCATCCGCGTCATCTGGGTCAATTGGGGGCTGACGGAGGAAGAGGTGGAGACCATGCCCCCGGGCGTGGCACGGGCGTTTGGGGTCTACGAGAGCATTGCAAATAGCAATGGTAACGGTGACGGTGCGGAACAAAAGATCAAAAAGAAGAAGAACAGACGCATCTACAAAGGCATCGGGGCCGATCTGGGCCCGATCGACTTGGGCGACGGCACCGTCGTCGAGGGTGGCCGCGTGCTGATGCGCGACACATGGAACACGGCGCTCTATGCGCCCCTCGACGCCGTCTATCGCGAAGGTCTCCAGCGAGCCTCGAGGCCGGACGTCTGGATCCACAAGAACCGCATGTCGGGCCTCTGGGGTCCCGGGACGGAGCTGGAGAGCTTCCTGCGCAAGGAGGGTATCACGACGTTGCTGTTTGCGGGTGTCAACACGGATCAGTGTGTTGGGGGGACGCTGATGGACGCATTCAGCAAGGGATATGACTGTGTCCTCCTTCGGGATGCGTGCGCGACGAGCTCGCCGTCTTTTGCGCAGGAGGCGTGGGAGTGGAATTGCGCGAACTGCTGGGGCTTTGTGAGCTGGTGTGGGGCGCTCAAGGATGAATAAAAAAATTCCGTAGATCGTATGCGAGCTGCTCTTTGTATGCGTCCTATTTGTCAACGGAGCGATAGTATGTGTGGTTCTGATATTTGGGGTTGGACAGAACCTTAGTGAACAATGGAAACTGTGGTTTTGGCAAGAGCCCCAACGTCATGGCTGGACCTCTCGCCTTTCGCTGCGACAAGCTTATGAAACAGCGACAACCCGGTTGCAGGATGAGTAATCGATAGGGCTGTGCTGCTCGACAAGGATGTCTGTCCATGGAGGAGAAGCTGACAAGGAGACGCGGGGAGTATCCGAGGCCCGTCGGCGTTTGTGCCCGCTACGGCCGTAAGCTCCACCGCGCATGTGCGCCTCTCCTCGTCTCTGCCCCTCGAGGCCCGGATGGCTATGGGATACCATGGATGATGGACAGCTCCGTCAGCTCAGCACCCCTCCGCTGATGGACGCTTGACGGTTTGGACATCAGACCCCACAGCACTCGACCCAGCGACGTTGTCGATATATCCTGTGGCTCCCGGCATCGCTGTGAAAGGCGACGTCCGGACCGGTTGGATCACAAATTGGCTTTCACTGCCCCTGAGTTTCTTTGTCACTGCTCGAATCTGCATTTCAGAATCAGCCCGGCGATCGGGGAGAGATGAGCCACTGTTATAAACGCTTGAGAAAATCTCTAGACACCTTTGTTTGAACCACCCCCGCTGACCACTCGAACACCATGTTGATCTTTACTGCGGCTCTCTGCTTTGCCTTCGCTGGCATCTTTCTTGTTGCAGGTCGTCTTCTTGTTAACCGCTACAGACACCGCAGGCAGGCCAAGGCATGGTCCTGCCGGCCTGCACCGCATTGCCCGAGCGGGCTCTTTGGCATCAAGGCCTTTCTGGACCTTCAGAGGGCTCAGCGGAAAGGGCGGATTGTCTACCGTGTCCGGGAACTGCATGAGAAGTATGGAAATACCTTCGAGCTGAAAGTCGTTGGCAATCCAGCGGCCTTCACCGTCGAACCGGAGAACATAAAGGCGGTCCTGGCGACCCAGTTCAACGACTTTGGGTTGGGATTGCGCCCGAAGAGCTTTGGACCAGTGCTGGGTGATGGCATCTTCACCCTCGACGGAACGGGCTGGTGGCACTCGAGGACGCTTCTCCGTCCGCAGTTCACTCGAGACCAGGTATGTTCGTCTTTTTCCCGTTTGCTAGTCGAGCAAGTCGTCCTATGTATGTACTGAATGTACATGACGTCTAACAGATGATTAGGTCTCTGACCTCGACCAACTGGACATCCACATCCAGCGCCTGATAGATGCGTTCCCAAAGGATCGCAGCGCTTTCGACATCCAGGAACTGTTCTTCCAGCTGACCCTGGACTCCTCCACGGACTTTCTGTTTGGGGAGTCCGTCGAGTCCCTTGCATCAGCAAGCCGAAAAGGCATCGGAAAGGCAGAGAAACAGCGCTTTACGGACGCGTGGAACTATTGCATGCATGTCCTTGCTCTGCGCAGCCGAGCACGGTCTTTCTACTGGCTGATCAACCCGAAGAAGTTCCGGGAAGAGAAAAAGGTCATCCACCGTTTTGTAGACTACTACGTTGACAAGGCTCTTCGCTACACGACCAGCAGCGACGGTGACATCAAAGCCCCTAACGACAAAGGACGGTATATCTTCCTAGAGGCGCTCGCGAGAGAGACCAGGGACCGGAAAGCCCTGCGAGACCAGCTGCTCAACATCCTCATCGCCGGCCGGGACACCACGTCCAGTCTGCTCAGCTCGGTCTTCTACTTTTTGGCACGCCATCCAGCGGTCTTCCACAACCTCAGAAGGGAAATTCTCGACCGATTTGGAGAACATGGTGAGAAGGAGGAGATCAACTTCAGTTCCCTCAAAGACCTCCAGTACCTGCGCCACGTCATTAATGAAAGTAAGCTCCATCCCCTTGTTCCTGTGCGCAACGTCCTCAATCATGTTAACTGCGTTGTATCATATAGCCCTGCGACTCCTTCCACCAGTGCCATCGAACGCGCGTTTCGCTGTAAAGGATACCACTCTCCCCGTTGGCGGTGGTCCAGACGGCCGCTCTCCGGTGTATATCCGGAAGGGCCAGAGCGTCGTATACACCGTGTGGACTTTACACCGACGCCACGACATCTGGGGCGCCGATGCGGACGAGTTCCGCCCGGAGAGGTGGCGCGAGTTCACCCCGAAGGGATGGGAGTATATCCCCTTCAACGGAGGTCCGCGGATCTGTCTCGGACGTGAGTGACCAAGATATCCACATACGAGACCTACGATCTCGAGACGGCTGCTAACGGAAAACAACAGAGCAATACGCCCTAACAGAGGCAAGCTACGTCATCGTCAAGCTCCTCCAGCGCTTCGACACCCTCGAGAACGCGGACCCAGGCCCAGATCTGGGGTCGCAGCCCGTCCTGAACCACTCGCTGACGATGGCGCACGAGAACGGCGTCAACGTGCGACTGTACAACTCCCGCGGTTGATGACGACGACTGGGTGGGTGAGATCATCCTCAAGACGGCAACGAATCGAACCGTGACTGGTCAATTGACTGAAACATGTGATATGGCCTACGAAAGCCGCTTACGGGACCTCGCAAAGTCAAAAGAAGGTTTACAGTGTGTAAGGGTCATTTCGTGCACATATTTCGGAGAACTTCAGACTCAGCTGCTCTGGTTGCCGAGCGGCGAGCACGGTGTGGATTTCTGAGGCGGAACCAAGTCTGAGTAAGATGAGATAAGCTTTCTGACAAGCTTTCCGCCCACCGGTCACGGTCATTGGATCTTACCTCCTACATCCACGGATAAACTGAGCAAATACCCGACTTAGCAAGTTTTTGTATAGGTAGTCTCATCTCTTCCTTCGCGTGTTGGATATTGACTGTCTTTATTTATTGTATGTGCGGAGTACATATTTGATGTCTAGGTCGTACAGTAGATATTTTGGAAACAAGCAGTCCGTTATGGATATGTTAGTGTTGGTAATGACGCACGACGGAGCTTGGGATGGGTCGTTGCAGCCGTTGGTCAGATGTTCCACGTCCCTATCTTCAGTGCCATGATAGTCCCTGGCAAGCACTGACGTGCTAGAAATGGAAATCTCCGGGTTGCTAGGAAGCTTAGCAGTGCCAGGAAGCCAACATCTAGGCTTGCTGGAGAACCTGAAATTTTCCAGTTAACAGGCGATTATCGATCTCAAATATTAATGCTTCATTTCTTTACACCATTTTACATTTCTGATTCATCCTTGTAGCCCCTATCAGCGCAGCCCTTTCCAATTTTTCCCCTCCCTGTTCCTGTGAAAGAAACACCAATGCACTCGACATGAAAATATGTAGGCACCTAGTAAGAAAATAAAGAACATATTCTTCCCATTGTTCCAAAGAAAGTTGTAGGCACATCCCACTTTACTTAGACTAGTCACGTGTCTGAGCTTAAACAGCTTCCCTCTCCACCCAAACATGCATCCTTCTTATGCTCTCGCAACTCTTGGGCTGTACTGCAGGTACTCGACACAACACTACCAGAAACTACGTAAATGAGTGTAAGCTTCTCTTTACTTTCTGAAAAGATATTACTGGAACGTGTCTACCACTCGCAACCGCTGGTGGTCTAGTTGGTTATGGCATTCGGCTGTAATGGGTCTTGTCTTCTCTTGCTACCGAAGAGTCGCCGGTTCGACTCCGGCCCAGCGGACTTTTTTTCCCGCCCCTTTGCACTTGGGCAAAGTGCACCGTGTCGCTTCTGGACTTGCATACTTGTCACTCATTAGTTCGTTTCCATTGGATTTTTTTCTTTGTTTGGTTTCGTCTTCAGCTCTATTCTTTCTTTCTTTTCCTTGCTCCCCATGGATGATATATCGAACACTCCCTATGTACTCGGAACCCTCATTGATTGTGGCTCAATGTTTAGCATTGCGGCCATTCACTGCCTTGAAGCAGGTCATGTCATCTGGCCAGCCATTGGTTGCTTATTCTTCTTCTAATGCATAGCTGCATAGTATTATCTATTGCGCATGTGCCCATAAATAAACGTCATTATTTACATCAATAGATACCGTATCACATACCTAGTCTGTTAGAGAGATATATATAACTAATCCTCAGGTTCAAGACGCAGAACATCGCAGCGACCTACGCGCTTTGTAAAAATGCTGAAATTGGATCTACACATCGGGCGAAGCCTCAGTCATTTTCCATATTTTTCCCCCTGCCCTTGTGAAAGAAATGCAAATGCACCTGGCATGAACATTTGTAGACACCGAGTAGGAGGGGCTACTACACTACAACCCCAATGTTGAACCTGCTACCCCCATCCGTGGCAGAAGCCTTGGAAAAAGCAGACCGAAAACAGCTAGAACTGGCAGGCATCGGCAGCTTTGCACAGGTCATCAAAGGTGCCGACACCGGGTTCGTGATCAAGAAATCCCTCGATCACCCCGTCGTGGGGAATTTGCAAGCGACTACAAAACGCATCTACGAGCGACTCGGCCATTATCCATTGAGCCTGCGATACTACGGCGAGTATCGTAGTTGCAAGGGAGATAATAATAATAATAATAACAATAATAGTGGACTGCCGGACGGACTTGTGTGCCAATACCACCGTGCCGGCACCCTGGTGGACAATCTCGCGCTCTCGAATACTAAGTATCCACCAGAGAAACGGGCTAAGTTAGTTGAGAGGGGTTCCTTTTTTTCGCGGTCGTTATTCCTAACCGACTTCGGATTTATTTAAAGATGGCCGCTTCAAGCCGCCGAAGCGCTGCGCCATATCCACTCCAAGAACGTGATCCACGGCGACATCGGGAGCCATAATTTCCTCATCCAGGATGACGGCACCCTTGCTTTAGCGGATCTCGGCGGTTCGAAGATCGATGAGACCCCAGCTGTGGTGTCTTATTCAACCCGGTACACCAGGCCCCCGCGCCCTATCACCGTGACCGGCGACGATGACTCCAATGATCCTACTGAGATCGACGACCTATTCGCACTCGGAACGGTCATCTACGAGATCCACGATGGACATCAGCTGTACGCTGAAAAATCCAGCGGGGAGATCCGAAAGTTGCTCCGTCAGCGCCAATTTCCAGACCTAGAAACCATTCCTGCTACCGCCCGTGCGGTCATCAGAAAATGCAGGGCAGGCGAATATCGCAGCGCGGAGGAAGTCTTGCATGATTTGAATTGTACAGTAGATATGGGGAAATAGTAATGAAGCATTGCATGCTTGAGAAGCTAAACTATTCCTAAATAATATATGTGGGTTGCTGACAAGGCGGGTGTCATCGCCCCAGCGATGTCTATACTCATCAATCATGATCCCTTATTCCGAAATAGAAGCACACAAACTTCCCACCGAAATATTATTTATTTAGGTCACTGGCTCGCTCCACCCTGTGCGATCTCTGAACTGTATCTGCATTCTCTGGATGCTCCCCAGCGTCTGCCAAGGCGACGAAATGGCAGACTCCAGGCATGCGAGACCTGCCGAAACATGAAAATCAAGTGCGACCATGCCCGGCCCGTCTGCGGCAGATGTGTCGCAAGAGACCTTCGTTGTGTCTACCATCCAGCGCCCATGACGAAGAAACGAGGTCAGAGAAGTAGCCGACGAATCGTCCATAGTGTCGGATTCCAGCCGCGCAACTCTTCAATGAAGTAGAATGTCGGGTTCCCTTATTGTAAGGTTGGGGCGCTAATTTGCACAGCCAAGATTCCGATCCTGGAGATGATAGTTCTCAAGATAGGAATGCCAGTTATGTCAGTAAACACCACAATTGTGACCTTTGGTCTCCCTATTTGCTGATCCATTGAAAATGTAGCCAGAGGCCTTGGTTACTACTTGCAGTCCGGTTCACAGATCCTCATGCTCTTAAGAAACAATATGGTCCCCATCAGGAACCTGGTGAACCGGTACTATCGAAGAAGTCGTCTTCCTATCATTCCATATCCACTGATGAAGACGGCTCTTGACTCCTTACCAGAGGCACTCAGTACCGAGCCAAATGGGCCAGATATTGCAAGCGTCCAAAATTTATGCCTGAAAATCTTCGAGAACTCAAGTCAGCCGATCGTTGTTCATCAGTCACTGACGGCGAAAGAATATTATCTCAGCATAACAGGGCCCAACATGCGATGGGAAGTTATTGGAAACATTCTGACATTGGCTGCAGTGTCTTTCATCGACATCCCCAACTCCAGCCGGTTGCTTTCTGACCGTGATCATGATCAGAGCCGCTCAAGTCTCCTGGGGGAAATCCTATCAGCAGCCGACTGCTACCAGAAGTTCTGTAACCAAATAGACGAGAACGAGCTGGTAGTGTCTTTTCATCATAATTACTCGATGCTGGCGACCTTTCGACATGGTTATTCAGGTAGGAACCTCCGGGGAAAGCACTCGCTTGGACGTGCTAATCAAGCCTAATATATATAGCATGCATTTGGATGCTGTCAGTGATGATCTTCCTTTGTTCCCGAGACAGTGGCGCAGACGATGCTTTGCGGCCGCTTTCGTCGTGGACAAATCGCTGGCCACTTACCTGCGCCGGCCGCCTTTACTCCAAAGCCGGTATTGCGTCCTGACGCCTCCACTCGACATTGATGATGAGGAGGATACTGTCCAGAGTAATGTTTCTGTTGACGAAACCGCGGAGTATCTGAACGAGTACGGCTGGAACGTCGGTGGTGTCCCGCGACCGATCACATTCATCCGACTCCGCTTCCTGTTAGCCATCATCCGAGAAGAAGTTCTGGATTTGATGCTGGTCATAGATAGGCAGGGTCTTGAGGAACAGGCACAGTCGGTAGACCGCTCTTCATCCTATCTAGGCGATAATACTGACGTACGTTGCTTAGAAATCTCCTGCGACGAGCAGAAGCAACATGGAATGCTTGTCCTGTCTCGATGCGCTATACGCCAAGTTTATGGAACCAAGATCGCGACATAGAAGAGATATGGTTTCTGATGCTGACCTATCTTGATTACTTATATTCCCTTTGCCTCATCCATATGACGGTCGCTCAGCATACCGCGACCAAATCAGCCGCTCTCTACAGCACAGCAAGGGAGCTCTTGCAGCGGAACCGAGTTTCCGGTGTTAAAAGCGACCTCACTTGGGTGGTATGGTCATCCCACTTTCTTTTCTTCTTTTCTTATTCTTTTTTTTTTCTTCTTTCACTAACCATCTCCCTAGTTTCTCCTCTACGGACTATCAAGTGCAGAGCTTCCCTCCCACGAGCTTCTGCTGCAATCACAATCACGACATCCTTCTTCACCAGAACGACCCATCTTCCTCGCTCAGAACTCATCCAGAATCTTAGCGTCTTCATATCTTATCTCGACTGGGTGGCCATGCCCGGGCACCGCAACCACGACCCCTGTAAGGAAGGGGTGAAGAAGCTCAAAGGGATCCTCGACCAGATTCTGGATCCTCGCTCACAAGAGCGGCAGGAACTGCCGGAACCAATGATGATGACTGCAGGTGGAGATTATTATTATTTTGCCCGGGATGGGGTGGGCGATGTCGAATTTCCTTTCGACTGGTATAACCTTGGCAGTAGAAATTGGGGCTGGGGGCGGATTGTTTGACACATGGGATATATGATATTTCTTCGTGATGTGTCCATGGAATTGAATGGGTTCAGACATGTAGCACAGCTTTATTGGACAATGGTTAGTCGTAGATATATCATCTGTATCATTCATGCAACCTACTGTGTACTATAATACCAGGCATTCGTCAAGTTCCACCATTCTCATCACCACATTCATGAATTCTCAGCTAGTGACATTCTTTACATAGTCAAGCCAATCTACCTTCAATCAAGCAAGAAGCTCTAACCTTTCCATGAATAGTTATGCCATAGAGAGGGACTATCTGTCGAGCTGCAGCGGAAATCTCAGACGCATACTTATAGAAGATCAGCAGGGAAGCAGAACGCCAGTGCCACGAATCCCAAGAGCGAATTCCCCCATCTTGGAGAGAGAAAGAACAAGGCTCAATTTAGCAGTGGAGAGGAAGGATTTTGCTGATCGACGCGATTTATGATCAATAGTATTATATATATATATATACATATATTTATATTTATGAAGAGAGAAGAATCCCAAATCAATACCTAGCTAAAACAAACCACTCGTCAATTCTCATTCTCCCTGCTACACAAAATCTAGACCATCTCTTATCTCTCACAATGTGTCTTATCTTCATTCCGACCTCTGTCAGCTCCCTTTCAGCACTGTCCACCACAGGGAGGAATCAACTGGATGGATCCAGATTCCCGCAGTTGGTTGAACGTAGAAGCTATTGTTTAATTATATTCACTGCGATCATAGAGTCTGATATGGTCGTTGTCTATGTCTCTGTGTTGAAAACACGACACTTCCTTTCCCTTGATTCAATTCAATATTTGCCAACGATACTTCCGTATGTTTGAATAAAAAGCAGAGGCAAAGGCAAGGGCAAAAAAGGGCACTCAGCGTCCTCCACTCCACTTGAAGCCGAAATTATTATACAAACAGGTTTTTTTCATATCAGGAACGAATGCAGAATGCATTTATATATTTTCAGCATTTATTATTATTTTGGTTTACGTTGCCGTTGAATCGACTACTAGTCGAGGAGAACTCGTTTCCTTCTCCAGGGGCGTGTGGCGGTGTCCTGTAATGCAACATGAGACAGTGAGGCCGGCGAATAATATACCCGTGTTGGTAATCGTAATTCCTTCTACTGGCGAAAAAGGTACACGTACAGTACCTACAGTACTCTCTTAATTTACTTCGTGGACCGTGCACGCATGCAGAAAGCGCCACAGCCTGCAGGCTATATTTAGTAAAAACGAGATTGGACGAATATAATACATGTGAGTAGGCAGGCAGTCGAGTGTTCGTTTTTCCCGCCCCCTTCACAGGACAACCATAAGGTATTGAAGCTGATCGATCACGACCAGTCGCATTTCGAATCTCGTTTGATATGTATGTACTATACTGTACATCATATACCTTTTTCGAGATTTCCATTTATTTTTCTAAAAATAATAATCTTGATTAAAATAAACCAGCTACTTCTATTTCACTGTCGATCAGGAATATGCACAAGGATGTCAGGGAACAGTAATTAGGAACATAAAACGAAGCCCTCTAATGCAGATAGATTCCAATTGTCTAATAAATAATTAGGAGGAATACAAGTCAAGACAAAGGACACGCAGATCAAGAAGCGCTGCTTGACAGCCGACTCGACGGCAGACTCAGCTTTTCGAGACGACGGCCTTGGCGGAATCGGTGATCTCGTGCTTGATGTCCTTGGCAGCCTCCGCGGACGAGCCCTCGAGGCTGCGCCTGTACAGGAAGATACGCGTGACCTGGATGAAACCGACGCATCCGAGGAAGAAGTTGACGGCGGCGAGGCTGGTGAGCCATGTCAGTATGTGGCAGGCTGGACGGCGGGGAGCATCAATGGAGAGAGAAGATCGAGGGCCACGTACAGAAGGTTACGAGGCTTGATGATGAAGCACCATCGGGTCCAGATGGCGCCGGTGCCCATGAGCGCGGCGTTCTGGGTCAGGGACAGCTTATCAGCTGGACGAGTGAGGTCGGAGATACCGGCGAGGACGAGGGACCACTGTTATGACGGGACAATGTCAGTCCCCTTTCGAAATCGACATTGTTGTTCCCAGAATAGCGTGCAGATTTGTAGCCACGCGAGCATGACTCGACGGAGAGGATATAGACCAGCGCATCATACCTTCATGACAGGCGCCCTACACGTTCAAACGTCAGCAGCCATTCCGCCGCAGACACAGGAAAACCAGGACAGACTCACCAGAAATGCACCGTCTTGATACCGACCGGGCTGTTCCATAGGCGCTGGAAGGTGCTCTGCTGCTGCTCGGCCGAGGCGCCCGCATCCGTGGTCTGGAAGCGGCGCATGTAGCCGCGGAAGGGAGCAGAGGCATTGCGGAACGCCGCTCTAGAGTTGTAGAAGAATCGGAGACCGACACGGGAGGACATTGTGGTGGGAGGAGTGAAAAGGAGGGAGGAGAAAAGTCGAGTTGGTTGAGGAGTGAGTCGACTGACTAATGAGAGAAGAGGTATATGAGTGAAAATGATAAGGTTTTATATCAGGTCCCAGACGTGCCTTTCTCTCGTCCGCGACGCGTAGGGAGTGGAGAGGGGTCTGGAGAAGGCTCCGTGTCAGTCCGTGAGAGGATATGTAGCAGCGCAGGGATGGACAATTCGTCCAGCACCCGACAACAACAGAACTTGCTCGAACGTCGTCCAGATCCAGGCCGGGCTGGATGCCGGTCAGCCTGGATGGGGAAAGGTTCGTCAGGTAAAAAAACCGCTGAGGTAAGCGGACCGATGGGGCTCGTACCCGCTCCGCGACCTCCACCGACAACGCTCCGGATTCCAGTCTCCGCTGGTGACCCCGGCCCTCCGCCTCCTCTCCCCCATTGATACCCTCGATCCCTCTCTCTTTGGCCAGAAAACCGGCGACGCCCTGTCTTGCGATTCAGATATACCCTGGGATCTAAAAAAATTCGCCGCCATGTCGGCCAAGTACGCTTTCGACAAGAGCCTGAAGGAGCTCCGCTTCCTCTTCTGCCACACATCCCCACACAGCGAAGCCACGAGGTTGGTTGACTCTCCACAGGACGTTCTACGTGGTCAATTGGGAGATATCATATTGACTCGGGGTCCTTACGCATGACAGAGCGTTCCTGAGACGGGCATACCCCACGATGAAGAAGAACAACCCATACACGCCCATCATGATGCGGGAAGCGTTGGGGACGGAACCGAGGGTGTATGCCAGATATGGTACGCTGGAGTCGCAATCAATTCGTCCTAGAAGATGTGTTTGTGCTAATGGATATCTCCTGCAGAGTTTGGGAAGGAGAAGATGGAGATGTTGACGGGTAAGTAGTGGTGATTTTGGGCTTCAATGGCTGCAGAACACTCTGCTGATAAATGTTCTTACACAGGCCTGTCGGACAAGGAGATCGAGGAGAAGGTTGCTTCTCTGGTGAAGCCTGCATCTGCATAGACGGGCAGTTCTGCATGTGTTTACGCCTCACGCTATCCCGCGTTTCGTTCTGTACCTATACCTCATGAAATGCGCTCTTGGAACAACAAATAAACAGGGACTCGAAGAACTATTCCCACTGTACTTATCCTCCCTACTAGACTACAGCGACCCATTTACGGCCGGCTCCCCAAACCTGAACTGCGCCCAGCTCATGCTCCCCTCCTTCAGTGTCCACAGCCTCTTCCCGACATCATCACCCGCAGCGCCCGCTCCGACATGGATCGGGAGCAGGTGGTCGAAGTACGGGTGCGCCATCCGCGCATCAGGCCTCTTCAGCAGATCCACGAGGGCCTGCTCCCTCTTCTCCGGCGCCGTCGTGACCGCGTCCTTGAGCGCCTCGTCGAAGCTGACCGTGTACGGGAGCGGCGTGGGGTCGCCCAGCGTGAACTGCATGTCGCGCAGGTTGTGCACGGCCATGCCGGAGACGATGATCTGGATGTTCTCCTCGCGCAGCTTCGACACGGCCTGGCCGAGCCGGTAGTGCTGGATCGGATCTTCGGTCTTGAAGAGCGACACCTGCACGATGGGGACGTTCAGGGGGTTCGAGTCGGGATCGAACGCTGAGTTGGCAGGTGCGCACACGTTAGCCTAAATGATGGTCCCAACCATTATTACGTAGTGCAGCGTGCACGGAATACACATCACATACCACACTTGAAACTAGCCCAGACGCCGTGGTCCAGACCGCGCTTGACTCCCTCCGCTTTGATCCCGGCCTCTTTAAGGGCGTCGAGCACCTTCTGTGCGATCTCCTTGCTGCCAACATGCGGGTACTGCTCCTTGTAGTAGTGGCTAGGGAAGCCATAGAAACTAGGGAGGGAATCTCATCAGTATTGTACAGCTTACAAAGTTGAAGGCAGAGAAGGCTCGCATCGGACATACTCGTAAATCAGATCCGTAGACTCCGCGGTGTTCACCTGGACGTAATCCCGGCCGCCCTGCCAGTGGGCCGAGAACACGACGATCGCGCGAGGCTTCACCTTGGTCGTGATCTCGCGGCCGAGTTCCTGCAGCTTGCGGTACGCAGGGTGGTCGTGGTTGTACATGATGTTCGGCTGTTTTTTCACGGATGTGAGTACTGATGTTCTAAACGTTGGAAACAAAAGAACATTATCATATGGGGGGGGGGGGGAGATGAGCAACATTCTATGAAGGAACAACCAGCCTCTTTGAGGTATATAATTCAGGAACAGCAGCAGAATCCCATCTCCACCAGCAAGAAAAAAAGAAAATGCACGCAGTACAAACAAAAAAATAATATCAATATTAATAGGGCAAATGAAATGAAATGAAATTGAAATACCCACCCCGCCATGACTAAGAAAATATACCGGCGTCCTCGTCATCGTGGACGGCCCCTCCTTCCAGCTCTCAGCACCAAAATTATTCTCGATGATCGATTTTGCCGGGCCTCGACTGGCAGTAGAAGTTGTAGTGCCAATCAGGTGCGAAAAGGAAAGGGGCAAGTCGAAGAATCTCGCAGTGCCCTTCAGATTCAAAAAATTCAGATTGGCGATGTTGTCAGAAGAGTGATGAACGACGTGTGCGACCAGGACCGCTGAGACCAGCGTGCTGAGCCAGGTGAGGATCGTGATTAGAGAGGAATAAGACGAAAAAGAAGAAGAAGAAGAAGAAGAAGAAGAAGAAGGGAAAAGTGTTGATCTGCTGCTGGGAGTTCGCTTTAGTTCCGATCCCGATTCTGATCCTGATGTATGGTGATGGTGTTTCTGGCTCTGGTTCTGGTCCTTGTTCTCGTTCTGGGTCTGGGTCTGGTTGGTGGTTGGCTTCTTCGTCTTCTTCGTCTTCGGGTCACGGTCGTTCAGTCCTGGTGTAGATGATGTTGAGGTTGTGGATAAATGCATATATAGATGTGGATGTATATGATGCTCCTGTCTCCGCCCAGTGTACGGAAAGGTAATTGCAGAACTGGACGAGCGGAGTGAGCGGAGCAAGAACAGAAAGGTTCAGTCAGGAGATAGTAGTAGCTAGGAAGGGTATGTATGTATGGATGTATTCTTTTATCAATCAATCAATCAATCGATGAATGAGACCTGTCAGAAGGATGCAATGCAATAAAGAAGTCCCAGGATGTACATCTAATGCAAGATGGCGGAATAGCGTTGAGTATATGCATTCGCAGATTCCACAAGACAACCTGAAACTAGCTGCAAGATGACTGGTCTAGAGAATAAACTTGCATAGATATTCCAGGACCCAGACAGTTCCACGAGATTATTTATACATGGGCCGAGCAGGAATTAACGACCGTCATTGACGTGCTTCGATTTACTACTAATTGCTTGCAGATGATGTGTAAGCAAGGTCGAAGGGATGCGGAATCGCTCCGCGGTTCGGCCCGTGCACCCATCCCATCTACTACTGTACAGACTACGGGGTACAGCTGTGCTCCATATCTACCTACCCCCGTACTCTCCTCTTTATTCAGATCAGACAGATAACCTTGAAATAATCTGAGAGCTAGGTACTGTACATGCAAAGGCAAGCTGGCACATGTAAGACACAGAGAGGACTCAATGCCTTCGGCATTTCCGAACTGAACCAGATCTTTCAAAATGTAATGTGTCCACCTCAAACAGAGCTCAAGAAATGAACATTTACTTAGTAACAGATTAGAAAGACTCCAACCCGAGAATGCTCCTTTGCGTCGTTATTATTTTCTCTCATCTGGAATTTTTGTAACTGCTGCCTCTCAAAGACGATCCTCTTTCTATTTTTCTCACTTGTCTTTTCTCGAATGCAACGGGTATCGTGCTGAACCAAGAACGACCGGAGAAGCCAGAAAAAGATCAACAATTCAAGAATAATGACCAATGCTCATCCCGGGGGTATATCCTTCCTTCCTTCCTTGCCAGCCCAGCTAGCCTGCGGTCTTTCGTGCAGAGTTCGTGCGAGAGCGGTCCCGTATCTCATCTTCTCTTGCTCGCTTTTCTCTTTACTCGTCATTGGGAATATATCCCTCAAAAATAAGACAAAGGCCAGACAGACAAGGGTACGCAGTGCAGTCAAAGTGGACTACGTCCCCCGTCCGGAAGTTATGCGCCGATTATCGTGGGGATATGTAATGTATAATAAATATTATTGACAGTTAATAGAACGTCCCGGAAGAAACCAAAAGTCCAAGAAATCGCTGTAAACCAGAAATCGAAAAAAAAGACTCTTTACATGACGATGCAATCGCCGTCGTTCTGCTGCTTGCTCACAGTGGAACGCGAGACGCGGGTCTTCTGCATCTTGCTGCCGCCTTTCTTGAGCTCTTCGAGACGTTCGCGCGCTTTCGGGAAATTTTGTGCTGTGATAAGGAGGTCAGCTAAGAGGTCCAACGTGCTTCTCGGGGCTGCTTTGGAAACAGGGAAAACTTACAAGCTGCCCGCCAATACCATCTCTTCGCATCGTCCAAGTTAGAGGGCACGCCGATACCAACTTCAGTAAAGTACCCCATGGCATACTCCGCCTTCGCAAGACCAGCAGAAGCTGCTTTTCTCGCCCACAGATATGCCTCGGTGTCGCTCTGCTGCAGAATACCCTCCGCACCGGTCAGATACCATCCACTGAGAGCGAGTTCGCTCTGGTGCTCTCCCTGCGCTGCTGCACGGGTGTACCAGATAATACTCTGCCGCGCATCGACAGGACAGTTCAGCTGACCATATTCGTAGGCGACGCCAAGTCGGAATTGAGAGAACTTATATCCCAGTTCCGCAGCCTGGTGGAAGAGCTGCTTGGCATATTCCACGTCGCGGACAATAATATCGTTACTGGTGGCGTTCTCATAGAGAAGCCCCAGCTCGTGCAAAGCATGGGGATTTTCTTCGTCCGCACGTTCGGCGGCACGCTTCAGCCACGAAATACCCTCCCGAGGGTTCTTCGGCTGTCCGAGCAATCCCTTGAGCAAGATCATCCCCATTTTGTACATGGCAGGTGTATCTCCCAGGGCCGCAGCACGCTTATACCACTGGACCGCCTTGAAGGGATCACGTTTGGTGCCGCCGCCTTCTTCATGACCTAACTCGCAGCACACGGCAACACGATAGGCTGACTGAGCATGACCTTGCTTCCCGGCAGACTGATACAGCTGAAAGGCTTCCTTGGGGTCGACTGGTAGGCCCAGAAGGCCCTGGCCGTAGCAGTCTGCTAGGTAAAACATGGCGTCAGGATAGCCGGCATGCACTAGCTTTTTCACAATCTTATAAGCATCCATGATGTACTTCTCCCGGTTCTTGTTTTTCGTCTTGGCATCAGCTCTGCCATCCTCGCCAGCCAGAACCGTTGCCGCTTCAATCATTTTCTTTGCGAGAAGTAGGTGGGTCGCGTGGTCGTTTGGCTTGTCGCGGGCCATTTGCTGTAGCCGCTGCAGCTCTTCATGTGTCACAGGACCAGAAGGTGGGCGATCTATGGGACCGCTTGGTTGGGATGCCTGTAGCTGAGGATTGTCGTATTGCCGCACAGGTGCTGGTCTAGCTTGGTCAAGCCCAGGCCGGAAGGGAGCCGGGTGCGCAGGTAGAGCATCAGGATTCTGGGGTTCGCCCTGGGGCTCCACGGGACCCATCATCCTTGGGTCATTTGGAGGCCCTGGCTGGTTTGTACGGTAGGGACGTGGAGGCCCATTGTCCTGCATGGGAGTCCCATATCTCTGTGGTGGTGGCCTCGGCTCATAGCCCCCGCGGGGATCATGGTAGCCTGGTAAGGGAGGTCCTTGGTTGGGTTGACCATGGGGATACTGTCCGTTCGCAGGATCGCCGTATCCATTCGGCGGGCGGCGCGGTCCAGCCCCTATACTATTCTGACGCGGCATCGGAGGTATTGGAGGCGTCTCATTATGAAAATCAAACTGGAATCCTGCATTAGCAAAGTTGTTTGGAGGATCAGCTGACCTCAGGTTTGGCTGCGACCGAACGCGATGAGCTTGAGCAGCGAATTCCGGCTTGTAAGCAGCGTATTGACCTCCTGTCCCGGAGGCAGGCGGGTTGGGAGGCCCCGGGGCTTTTGGTTCCTCCACCCCTGGTATCAAAGGCTCGCCAGTGGTTTTAGAATCATTTGGCATAGCATCGAAGTTGGGCATTTCCGGCTCGTCGGCTTGAACGGAGTCGATATAATTATCTAAGATATCATCCGAGGCGCGGTTTTCCTGAGTAGGTGAATTGTCCTTCGATGAAGTCTGAGGAGGACGATGACCCTGAGGATCTGACCGACCGTTACTAGGCATCCTTGTTGGGCGCGAGTCAGAAACCTGGGGATGCGGGCCTGACGGGTAACCAGACGTTGGTGAAAGAGGAGGCTCCTGATAAGTCGCCTGCCCAGGATACTGTGGCTTTCGTGGTGGTGGTGGCGGCATAGTTGTTGGAGGAGCAGCTGGCATGGTTGCGCTTCTTCTTGGCTGAGGCATGTCTGGTGGAATGTTGTTATCAGGATATGGCCGGGCAGCTTGGCTTCCGGTATGATATCCTGACGGCGGCCCTCCGTGTCGTGCTCCGCTGGCGGACCTTTTCACTCTATCATGACCGTCTCCCGCACCTCGTCCGGGATAATCACTCGGATAGGGTTGGTCACCACGTCTCGGTCTGTCAGAATGACTCGAATGGGACGTATTTGGTCGCGGTTCCGCTGCCCGCGCGGGCGGTGATTTCTCCCTAATGTCAAGCCCCGCCATGCGCTGTTCAACACCGGTCTCAGGAGGACTTTTACGCCTTTCCGTGGGAGAGAATGCTGGATATGGATTATCCCAGGCGGTCTTGTCCGGTGACACGGGGGCATGAACCGACTGTTCCTGAGCTGAGAGATCATTTAGTCATCAATCTAAGCTTTACCTTTGCTTTCCTAACTTACAGGGTCTTCGCCGTTGCTGGGGTGGAGGGGGCCTGCTCATCTGCCCATTCCCCCAACTCCCCGGAGGATATGCGCCAGCATCGCCATATCCGCGGTCGTTATAGCCATGTCGGTTCTGCTGTCCATCGTATGAATAGCCCTGGTCGTACCGTTGGTATTCCTGGTGAGGGCCATAACCCCCCTGCTGTGGTCGCGACTGCGGCCGCGGTGGTCCATATGCTTGCGGGTTCGCATAATCATTATATTGGCCGTATCCGGAATCGTCATAGGCTCCTCTATTATCATAATAACTATTGTAGTTGTCGTATCCGTAGTTCTGGTATCCGTGATCGTAATAGCCGTCCTGCGCCTGCGCCTGACCCTGCCAGCCGGCAGCTTGGGGAGGACGTTGACCGTCATACTGCCTCTGAGGAGGCAGTCGCTGCTGCATGGGTCGCTGAGGGTATGCCATTGCCGCGATGTATGACTTGCGAGCTACTCTTCTGCCTACCCTTCGGACTGAAGGGGCAATCTCGCTTCTCTCGCTCCGTTGAACTGATGAATCCCGTCACCAAGCGCTCTACGCGAAAAAGTTCGGGACTGGCGTTTTGGTTGCGCACTATGCAGTAACGTAAACAATCAGCTGCTGTCGCAATGGGTGGTCAATCTTGGCGGGCCTAAGTCTCACCAGAGTGCGAGTTAAGATGAAGCCGACACCTTCAAGATACAAGCACACAGGTCGCTAAATGGGCTGCAACTGGTTGGCGAGGATCTGCAAGAGTCAAATCCTCGAAACTCTCGAGAAAAAAGGCCAGCACCTGCATAGAGAGCCGATAATTATCAACAGGGACTGTGACACAAGGGGTGCATGGGCATGAAATGCGAAGAAATCAGAAGGCTGGATCGCTATGGCCTCGCGCAACGACCAGGGGCACGAAAACTGACGTACCCCCATACGACTCTCCTAGAAGTGACCGGAAGAGGCGAGAGGAGAGCGCCGTGAGCGGTGGGCAGGCTAGAGGACGCCTTGGGGCGTTCTGGAGGAGTCGGTTTCAAGGATTGGGAGGGGAGCAGCGGCCGCCTGACGGACCCGGTGTTTAAGTGGAGAGGTGCAGTCCTCTACCGCATTAATTATTTAGTCCCCCCGGCGCGCTCCCAGGGACGAACGACCGCAATGACGTTCGAATCCCGTTCGAGCAGCCCGCGTCAATGCCGCAAAGCAGGGATCGCTCACAAGGGTGCATAACGATTGACAAGGCAAGGAGAGCTGAGAGCCCGAGAGAGTCCTGATGCACCGCTGACTTGTTCGCGCAGATTGGGGCCGTTCGGTCTCCATCCGTCCACGAGCCACACTCCCAACATCCGGAGTTGCTGCGTAGGGCTCTGGCCCAACGCTGTTCCCCGCCGTCCTGGATAAACTAGCGGCCTCCCTGGGCACTAATCGTTGCGCTACACCGCAGACAAGCCTGCTGGGCGAACCTCAGCCCTTCGACTCTCGAGCATGGCGAACTAACGAGTGGCGCCGGCCCCGCCAGGGACCGCGACTAAGCCCATGGCTTTTCTGATTCGGGACTGTTTGTAATTTGTATCTTCCCAAGTCCGTCTCCAACGGCGCGATTGGGGACACGGTCAATTGCGACGTGCGGGCCGAACGCACGGCGTGCAAGCTGAGACCAATGGGATCCCTGCTCGTCAGGGGTTTGGAGTGATATCATGTTGGCTGCTACGATGCCCTGCGTGCTGCTTTGCTCTCCACACGTCGGGAGATTGGCATCTCGTCTAACTTGGGCGTCCACGTCTACTCCGTCTGCAGCCGGAGGACAATGCTGTGTAGGGAGTAGATTACTCTACGCGCCCATCCGCCGTGGTACAGTACAGAGCGATGTGCCGGATACTCCGGACGAACGTCTCATTGAGGTGCATGCGGTCCCATGACTGGCAAATTTGATGGCAGCAGGGCGACTAGATTGAAGCATAGCGCTTGAAGAGGGCGATCATCGCGCCAGACCTCTGGTGGTAAATACCGCAAAATTTGGTCTGTTACATCCAGCGACGGATGTCACAGCCGGCGCCCTACGAGTATCGTTTCTTGCTGCTGCGAACACGGACATGAAACATGATGTTTTCGAGAAGTCGAAGCATACCTCTTGGCCGTCAATGCTTCGATCCCTGAAGAGATTGATTTTCGATAGGGGTCCGATCGTCCAGCATCCACCCTGAGAGGATGATAAGATCTACAAATATCCAGAATTTCACAGCCGAAGTCTAATCAGTAAATTTTAGAAGAGAAATCTATCTGATGTCAGGAAAAATATATGATGCATAATTTCCTGCACTTTGCACTGCACATTGAAGTGGAGAACGCAGAGCAAACTTCGGCGGAACGCCGGGTGCTGCGCCACTTCTTGCGCCACACCTGCATATTCTCCGCGAAACCGCGGCGCAAGGGACTACTCCGATCTCTAATCAATTAGCCTTCTTTATCCTCAACGACGATCGCAATATCCAGAAAACACGTTTTACGTCCCGTCACCTACGTCACATTGCCAAGGTTTCGGCTTAATCGTCGTCTTCAGCCGGTGTCGTGCGTCTAGAGAGAGTTTTGTCCAACATGTCACGAGCGTGGACCTGGACGAAGATGCTGGGGGTGTAAGGCCCTTTTCATTCGTAGCACACAGAAGCTGTTCCGTTGGGCAAAGGCGATCTAACTAGGTGCCCGATTACAGTGGTCTAGTTCTGTGCGTGGGAGGACCTGCGTTCGTTGAGTACATCCGACCGACAGATGAAGAACTGTTCAAAGTACACTACGCCCTCCACATTGCAGTGGCTATGCAGATCCAATGCCTCCAATCGATCGAAATTTCCGAATCCCTGTCTCTTGACGTCATTTCCTCTTGTCTCCGGACGCCGTGTTACTGATCGTTGGCTAACCAAGTACCAATCTCGCAGAGATATAACCCCGAGCTCCAAAAGCGCAGCCTCGAGGAGCGTGAACGCCGTCAACAGGAGTTCGACGACTACGTCAACAAGCTGAAAGAATGGTCCAAATCTGACAAGTCCAGTATGTTTAACCCGGATCCGCTCATCTATCTCCGTCCCAGCTGGCTTTGCTACGAACACGCCGAAAAATAAGGCTGTGACGATTCGTCGTGCATGAGCGTGGACTGATGCGTCTCTACAGTCTGGATAGCGGCGCAAGAATATCAGGAGAAGAAGCGCAAGGAGATGGAAGCCCAGGCGGCGCGCGCGAAAGAGGAGGCGAGAATTCAAGCGGAGCAGATGAGGAAGGAATTGCAAGGGTGAAAGAATGAGCCACGCATGAATACCGTCGATCCGAGTGATCGATAATGATGTCTGCGGGAAAGCTTATTATTCCTGCGGCACAAGTCTTGACGTCTTTCTCTTGACTGTATGATGTCCATTGTCGTGACCCGGGCCACGAGAGTATGTGTCGACTGAGCTTCCTGAAACGAAGCTCTCGACAGATCTCTGCGTCGTTTGCCAATACATTGAATTTGGGGGGAATTCCCCTGCTTCTGCTGAAGAGACTCTTCTCGAGGCGGCTAGAGTGACGTTGCCCGCAAACCGTCCTTGTGAACTGAGATCGGTCTACCTTTGTTGGTTCTCCGGAACTGTGTACCTTTTATGCACTGTTCATGTATGTCCGACTAACTCCATTCATAATATGTCTGAAAACGAATGTTATAAGACAACATTGATGGAATTGAAGTGAAAAAGAATGGACTATGTGTCAATCGAGCAAGCGATCATGGTTCCTCTGCGAGGAGCCAAGACCACTAGGATCGAGTAGAGTGGTAATAGGAAAATGGAACCAAATCCAGAAGAGGGCAGTGATACACGAGCCTTGTTTAATGGCTTGCAGATCATCCACTCAACTGCGTTCGGATGTTATGATGCAACTTGCTTTTCCCATAACAGTGATACTTTGCTCTGTATTAAAGGTGAGAACCAGTAGACCGACTCTCATAACTTAGGTCAAACCGCAGAATACACACATTCAAATGCATATGAATGTTTTCTACTAGTGCCTAGTAACTGACAATGTCAATCCTCCCCCCTATACACCGGACTCAACGCCCTCTCCCTCGTCCAGATATTCATCCCCATCTTCGTCCCACTCGTCACGGGCAGCCCGGCATGCAGCGTCCTCGGATCCCCGCTCCCATCGCCCCGCAGATTCCGCCAGAACACCGCATTCCGCGGGACCGGTCTGAACGTGACCCCGTTCTCCCAGGGCTCGTCGCAATTGACGAACCGGCACCACCTCTCCGTAGTATCCTCCGGCGCGTCTAGCAGGGGAAAATTCGTCCCGCCGCCCGTGAGGTCCTCGGACGCGGCGACGTACACGAAGAACGAGGTCAGGCGGTTGCCGCCGAACTCGTCGGCCGTGTGGGCGGGCTGCTCGAACCAGTCCGTGTGGTGCCGGTAGGTCTCGCCGGCGGAGTAGGTGACGAGCTGGAGGGGCTCGAGGTGTGAGCGCGGAATGTCCGGGCCCTGAAAGGCGAGGGCGCGGTCCTCGATGCACCGGATAACGGCGTCGCGCGGGGGGACGGTGGAGCGGGAGCGGCGGACGGTGGAGTTGGCTTTGGCGCCGGAGGCGTTGTCGATGACTTCGGAGTGGGTGAATCTGTCTTTGCTGGTGATAGGTCAGTATGCCTTTATATGTGATGAGAAAAAGACAGTCCAGTATGTAATAGGATTGCGGTAGCATTTATAAGTTCACAGAGCTTCCTCTAGTTAATGAACAGTATCTTACCTAACTGCCACCACATGCGCAGCCTCCTCCTCGGTGATGAACTCGGGTATGTAGATCACCAGGGGATCATGGGAAAACAGATGTACTGGATAGCGATGATCGGGGCATGTGTAATCCGATAATGATCTGTCCTCTTCTTCCCCTAGGGCTATCTGCTCGGAGGAGCTGGCGAAGCTGAGAGATAGCAGGGATGATAATATCGTAACGAGATAGAAGAGTCCTCGTCTCATGCTGTTGTCTGTAGCTGTAGCAGTAAAGTAGCTGAGGGTATCAGAGACTGAAAGTAATAATTGACCCTGGAAATCACACTTCCATAGGACGAAATTTCGTGTTTCCCCTTCGGGGCAATGGTAGGTTACCTAGGAAATAGTATTTCAACTTGTCCACTTTCTAGGAACCAAAAGGTCATATCTGCGTTGTTTTCCTTTTTTCCAGAAATTATTTGATCACCCATATTTCTAAACCTTCTCTGGTAACAAGCTTGTGGGGTACGGAGTACAGAGGTCGATGATACGAGCTGCTGTGCTGATGAGACGGTGTGCGTCTGAGCTTGTGTTGGAAACCCACTCCTAATTCCCGTCTTGTCTCATCCACGAACTACCAACTGATTCTTGTTCGATGGGAGTGTGGAAAGCTTCCACCAGGACTTCTTACACAGTACTCCCCTATATATACTTTTCTCAATAAGACATTCGTTCCTTTTTTAATTAAAAAATGTTGAATCTGGAGGACTCAGACTAACTGGAAGATGACAGACTCTTATCAACTGCATATTGATTCCGGTGCGCAGATCGTGCCGCTAATTCGGGGAACTATATGGATCAGTTCCCAACGTCAAAAGCGAAAAATACCCATTCCTTTTACTAGGTCAGCCTGTTTGACCTGGACTTGGACGTCTCGAGCTGGAAGCCACTAAAACCTAGTATCGACCTAGTGCCTAACCTAGTATGCATCAGCCTAGATACGGAGTAGATTCAGTCTAGCATTCTATTGATCTTAATCCATTTTCTTCCGGAATGACAACCACTCACTTGCTTTTTTTTTTTTCCATCGTGCTCATAATCCTTCCCCTTCCATTCTTCTTACTAGCCTTGTAATACATACCTTTATTTAATCCATCCTTCCTTAAACGGGTCTGAGGGACCTTCGACACCGTCTACAACAATAATGGCTGGCCCATCATCATCATCATCGCTTATATCTTCACTAATATCATGGTTATTATTCTTTGCTTTGACCGCACTGATAAACGCCGAACAACACGTCCGCCGCGTCTCCGAAGAGGAATTCAATTCCGTGATTTACTATTCGGGGGACAAGAAGGATAATGACAATAATAATGATAACGACAAGGTGGTTCTGGTTGCGTGTTCGTAAACCCTACATACAGACAAACCCCATCCCTATCGATGATCAATCATCTCTATATCTATATGACCATATGATCAAATTTCTCTGCGGCACAAATACCTGAGAGAATAGGCAACTCGATTCCACGAGGGGGAGGAAAGAAAAAGCTGACCAATTACACTATGAACAGTTACTTCTGTATGTTTTCCCTTTTCTTGCTCATTCCATCCTGACGGGACTGATGGTCGCCGTTCCTGACCTGGAATACTTTCCCATCCATCTGTATACTTACTTACCCGACTTACATGACTGCCATATAGCCCGCAAGGTAAGTAAGTGATAACCAGATAGATCTCTTTCTTTCTCTTGGAAACATCCCCCACCCTTCCCCCCTTCCCCCCAACCCTAATAGCTTCACTATAGATATAATCATCTTCCAACCTATCCCAACCCACCGGAAAAAAAATCTGCTTACTTGACTGACTGACCAAAATGTTGAAAATGAAACAACAGCGAACCCAGCAACAGCCTCCTCTCCGAACTCGACCTCGCGGCCGCGTACATTTTCAACAACCTCAACATCAACATCAACACGCCTCGTCTTCAGCTCCTCAACGTCGACTGCTCCGTCGAGACGGCGCTCTGCGCCCGATACGACGTCAACGCGTACCCGGCCGTCAGGCTCTTCAGATTCAGAGGTCACCACAGTGGTCAGAATTATACTGTTACCCGGTATCGAGGGGAGAGGACTGCTGAGGTGTAAGTATATATGTATATCTTTTTTAACTATATATTATCATATATATATATATATATATATATATGTTAACTCGAAAACGGAAAAAAAATGACAGGATCACATCCTTCTTGCTCAAAGCGTCCCTACTACCTCCCGTGACTGTCCTCGACAACAGCAACAACAACGACAGCACCAGCATCGAAAGATTCAAGCACATCGACCCGACGGTGTTTATCGCGTATCTTCCACCTCCTCCTCGTCCCTCTTCCCAACCCGAACCCAAAACCAATGAGACCGACACCGAAACAGATGGTGAGACCAAGGCCGACGATGAGACGACAAACCTCGCATCCGTCTTCACCGCCGTCGCGGAATCACACCGCAACGACTTCGTCTTCGGGATGACCTTCGCTGCGGAGCTCGCGGCGCTCGAGGGCCTGTCTGTTCCTGCTGTCGTATGCTACCGCAGCAGCAACAACCTCCTCCTCCTTCGCGAGGGCGAGGGTGGTGGTGGTGGTGGTGGTGGTGACATTGACATCGACACCGAGGCCGAAGCGGTAACGGGCGTCTTTACGCAGGAGCAGCTAGAGGGGTTCGTGCGTGCTGTGGGCACGCGGAGGAGGCCGGGGGTGATCGGGGAGATGACCAGGCGGAACATGTACGGGTACATCCTCAATCCCGAGACCCCCTACCTCACATACATCTTCTACCCCTCCCTGTCCTCCCGGCGCTCGCTGCGCCGCGACCTCACGCCCACCGCGTCGCGGTTCCGAGCGCACGTCACCTTCGTGACCATCGATGCGGGCGAGTACGGGGCGAACATGGCTGCGAGTCTGGGGCTGCAGTATAACCAGCACCACCACCGGTATCAGCAGCAACAGGAACAAGAAGAACGGCAGCAGCAGCAGCAACAGCTAGAGGACTTGTTCCCCGCTCTTGCGGTGCACGATATCGTGAACGATCGGGTGTACGTGTACCCCCAGGGGAGAGCGATCGAGGCGGAGCAGGTGGAGCGGATGCTGCTGGGTGTGTTGCGGGGGGAGGCGAGGCCGGGGGTGTGGGTGTTTGATGATGATGATGATCATCATCATCATGATGGAGCTGTGGATGGTGGTGACGAAGGAAATGAGAGGGATGGTGACGGTAGGGAAGGAGGGGAGGGAGAAGGACAAGAGGGGAGAGAAAGAAGACATGATGAGTTGTAGAGCAGAGCGCAGTAGAGTAAGAGGGCAGGTCAGGATGGATAGGTCCTGAAAGGCAGGGAAGGTGGCGGGGTTTGTTCAAGAAATGAATAAAAGGGTGGGATTGAAAACGATAGCTTTTCTTTCCCTGTCTGGTGCTAGCTGCAGAAAGGCACGAAAAAAAAATTGCGGATATGGTGGCATATGGAGAAAGACTAGCAGTTGCAAAGTCAACCGAGTGTCCGTATGTTCTGATTGAGTATGGAATGGCTCAAGGTCCGCCCTTGTCACTGGCTCACACTGGAAAGATGAAAAGGGAAAAGTGGTTGTGGAAGACACAAGTCGGGATACGTGCTGCATCCGGGCTATGCGAGAAAATGAGGCTATTAAGACAAGAAATAGAATGCCAAAGGAGTGGATACCTAAATACAGGCCAAAATCTTGTCCAGCTTTACCGATTGAAGATCAGCAAAATCGACAAGCAATAAGTAGGACGACACAGAAAGACGACTCGAAATCTAACACCACGCACTCCCAGACCAGGTCCCAATTATCCGTTGAAAGCTGATAAATCTGCCTGCTTAGTTCCAAATGTTCTTCGAGCTCTTCAAGACATCGCAGTCCTTCTTCCAAGTGGGTACCTGACAGACTACGATACCACCCACCAGGCACCGCCCACTGCGCAGATCAGTATGAATCCCGTCAGGATTCCGGCACCCGCTCGGTCGGCGACCGTGATCTCATCCTGATAGATCCCAAGCGGCCCCGGAGTCTTGCTCATTCCCGCATTCGGGTCACCCTTGCTCGTGCCTCCGGTCTTGTTCGTGAACCGCGGGGGAACATAGTCGATGAGATTGGACTGGATGACCTCCATCGCGCTCATCTGCTCACCGACGCCGGTGCTCCCATCGTACTCTGCGCCCTGCGTCCAACGCAGTCCGCAGGCGTTGTCGGGACCGTTGCACTGCAGGGCGGCGGCCTGAGCGGAGGCCCGCAGCTTCGGCATGATGAGGTCGTGCGTGAACGGCGCCAACTTGACGGTCGCCGCCATCCAGCGCGAGAGGTAGGCCTTGAAGGAGCGCTGGTCGATGTTGCACTTGCCGTTGCCCTCACAGGCGACCTCGGTCATGACATTGGGCGGTTCTTTCGAGAAGAAGAGCTCCGAGGCCTTGATGATGCCCTGGAGACGCTCCTTCCAGCGTTCGTCGCCATTGGTCTGGGTATTAAGAGTTAGTCGATACCAGATCATGTGAAAATCATTGTGGAGACTCGAGAAACATACGAAGTTGTACATGGTAGCCGCACCATGCATGAAGACCCCGGTATTGTATGACCACTGGATGTGGTTGATGCTCGTGCAGTTCTGCGTGTCATCCGTGCCGTCGAAAAACTGGTACGTCGGGCTTCCAAGCCCGATGGCTATGACCCAGTCCCAGGCTTTCTCTGCCCACTCGGCATACGTCTTGTTGCCGGTGTACAGCGCGAGCCGGGAGGCTATATTGAAGAAGATGCCGTTCGAGATGGTGTTCTTGTAGTTGTAACCGTTGTTGAACGTGAAGATCTGCCACTTGAGACCTCCACCACACGTCGTGTTGTCCCAGCGGGGATACTGTGTGTTGAAGACGGCCTGCGCCAGCGCAAGCCACTGCGGCTGGTCCTCGGGAGGGTTGGGAAAGTTGACCTCGGCGGCAGACATGGCCGCCATGCCCCAAAAGCCCTGGTCATCGTTTCCCAGCGTCTTTGTCTGGTTTGGCGGCATGTAGTTTCTGTCGGGGCCGACCTGCCACAACAGCGCCTGGGTTGTTATGTCGACATAGCTCTTGTCCCCGGTGTAATAGTAGTAGTCCACCAGGGCTCCAAACATCGCGCCAGCCTCCCACCAGTAGTACGGATCGGGCAGGTTGCCAGGGACATCACCCGGCCGGTATCCCGTGTAGTATTTCAGCATCCCCTCCGCCGCGATCTTTGCTGCCTTCTTGATGGAATCTGCGGGGCACGGTGAGCAATCCACGAGCGTATCAAGGACGACCCTTCAACGATGGCGGGGTCCGGCAAGTCGCTGCGACTTACTTGGGTCATCCAAATTGAGATCAATGGACGCCTGCGCCACCTGGGCTGCAAGCAGAGCGCCCGAGAAAAGGGCTCCCCACGAGGGGAACCCCCCGCGGGGAAAGTATCGTGACAATCTCATCGTCGAGGGACAAAACAGATCTCACAGCGGAACAAGGGTAACGAATGTCAGGGCTGGCAAACGCTGCCGGCCAAACAACGAGAGGCTACTGCAAGAATGATGGAGAGTCCAGTGGTGGTCGTGGTCACGTCATGAGAGCGGCGTGAGAGACACAGAGAACCACGTGAGTTGGAGGCGTGCAGTACAGCGGGCGGTAACGGATGCCTCGAGTGATATCCAACAGCTGTTACCTTGGGGAGGAAGTGAGAAGGGCTGCTTGCTGCGAAGACTCGTCCGGGGACCAGCAGGACCGCCGGAAGGATCACGCCAGAGCCAAGACGACGGCGGAGAGTCAGGGGGCACAGTTAGCGGGGCGAGTGCCCGAGGAGAGGGTGCTGCAAGGATGCGATTGGGGAAAAAGAAAGCAAGGCGTGTCAACGAGCGGACGCTGGCATACAACCAGGCAGGCAGCCTGAGCGGAGGACGAGGAGGGGCTGGAGGGAGGAGTGTCGATGACGGCAACGGAGAGGAAGCAGGAGAGGGAGCGAGAGCGCTCGTCCACTGTTATCAAGCCCAATCCCAGCAGGTCGCGCGCGCGCCGGAAGCGTCGCCAAGAGGCCGCCACCGGAGGCCGCGGGCCAGTCGCCCTCCACTGCCAAGCAGGCCTAGCGACAGGAGCGTTTCGCGGGGCTTGGCCGGAGGGTGCTGCGGCGGGCGGCTCCAGAAGCAGTCCCGATGAAGCCTGCTCCTCTCAGCGCGAGGCCCTGAGAGCTGGACATGCGGACGAGGGCTGGACGTGGATGTCGAGGCGATGGAGGAGAGGCCGCGGATCCCCGGATTTTCCGGTCTGGGCGGGAGTGGAACGGGCTGCCGGCGCCACGCCGATCGTCGCGGACATGCGACACCACAGCGTATCTCGTACGGTGCACCCGATGTGAAGGATGCGGTCGGACAGAGGCCTCATCCAGGGCAGCGTCTGAGACCTCCATCCCCCACTGTGGTTGCGATCGTCTGACGGCCTAGTTGCAGCCGGAGCAAAGATCACCAGATACTACCGCCGACACAGCGTGGTGCACGGGACTATTGGCGACTTTCATCAAACGGGACTAAAATGGTATTTTTTTATTTTATTTACTTTTTTTTTTTTAAAAAAAAAAGACTCTCCGGAGGATACACAAGCTTTCTTATGAAATGCCAGTGCATCCAGTATTTTGCCCCTCTTAGGCAGCCATTTTCTGTATGGAGCAATCCCGCGACTCTTGCAATCGATAGCCCCAGAAAAAAAAATATTTTCCTCTAGGGCCAGGCACACTAGCTGCATCGGCATCCTGCAGCTTGCCCATGGTCCCTCCGTTTCTGATTGCCACGCAAAGTGGCTCAGGTCCCGACGTTGTATCGCACAGCCTCATCATTGGTCTCACAGCAACAGAGGCAGGTCACCGTTCGTCGCAGCAGGCGGGACAAGTCTCAGCAAGTATTGGTTTTTCTGCAGTGGACGCACGATGGCTGCAGAAGAACAGTGTTGGACAGGGGATCCGAGGCGTACGATAGAAGATCTTTTCTCCTCGTAGCATCAGACGGTAGCAAAAATAGCATGCCATGCGGCCCAGTCACGTGTCGGCGCCCTGACAAAGCCGAAACGCTTCCTCCTCCAGGCGGCGGGCGGCGCCCATCGCACCCCGTCAGCCCAGCCCGTGTCTTCCCTCCTGTCCTTCTGGGCTTCGTAATTCCCCATCACGCGCCTCTCCATCACCATCCGGTCCTCCTCTGACTCCTCCATCGCCGTTGACGGCTGCCATCCGCATCGCATCCTCTCGACTGAAGAAGAGCTCTCTCGTGCTCCAGCCTCTGCCAGCTCGCCCGCGGGTCCACCTGATTCCGCGACCACTCACTTGAACTTGCAAGCCTTCCAACCACCTCGACCCCGTCACCATGACCGACCAGCCCTACGACCCCTACATCCCCTCCGGCTCCGGTGCCGGCGGGAGCCACTCCTATAGCGGAAACTCGAGGACAGCCGCATTGCAGGCGGTAGGTGACCCCTCGACCTGGCCTTTGTGATCATCGAGGCATCGCATGTCTGCCTGAGCGGCCATGGATCAATTGTGTATCCACCGCCCACGGCATGCCTTGCCTGGGGCATGCACTTGTCCATCGACGCTAGGCTGTGGTTCACAGCGGATGCAAATATATTGTCTGTCTCAGTTGCGTGACGTGTGCTGACTAAATCATGTGTAGCAAATCGATGACACCGTCGGTGTGATGCGTGAGAACATCAACAAGGTCTCGCAGCGTGGAGAGCGTCTGGACGCCCTCCAGGATAAGACTGACAACCTGGCCGTCTCTGCCCAGGGCTTCCGCCGGGGAGCCAACCGCGTGAGGAAGCAGATGTGGTGGAAGGATGTCAAGATGCGCATATGCATGATCGTGGCCATCATCATCCTGCTGGTCATCATCATTGTCCCTGCTGGTATGCCCTGCCCCCCTTTCGCCGCAGACCTGGACGGAGGCTCTAACCCCTCTCGTGTAGTGGTCGTAACCAAGCACTGAGCTCACTACGCATACGGTGAAACTGTTCTTCAGTACGGATTTTGGGTTTGCTTTACGGTGTATTTCTGTTATGGACGATGCGGAGAAGAGCTCTTTTCCCCCGAGGAGCTCCGTTCCCTCAGCCTTTGCTCTCTGTTTCTGTTGTCGGGCGTAGACCACCTGCTGTCATGACATGCACCCTTCTCTCCACCGTCGGCGCGGCGAGCTGATCTGATTCTCCGGGATGGGCGATGGTATATGACTCGTCGATGGTGAAGCTGTAAATGATACTCTGGCGATTTGTCTCTGTGTGTGTTTTTGACCCTGTTCTATTCTCCTAGTAGCACCTCTTAGCGGGTTATTGTAATGAAATGTCTGTCGGACTGTTTTTCTTATGCAACTGGCACTCGCGTTCTGGACCGCTCTCTGATCGTAAATCTGTTGTCTAAGAGATACTATAAATAGGGGAGACCTCTGTCCTCTCCGGAGGGACGCATGTCATCGGCGTCAGACCAGAGCACGCGCTGCAGAGTCTAAGTCGATGATTGATAATCTCGGGCGAATGAGCTTTCGGGCTGAGATCGGCTCGAGATCGGGTTCTCGACCGGCACCGCCGCTGCCACCGGACGCCGGACGGGTGGGGTATGCTCCCTTCACTAGGTTCTCTACGTTCACGACTTTTTGCTTCCGTCGTAGCAAAGATCGGAGCTTCCAAGGGTCACGCGTTGTCGGCTTAGGCGCTCCGTCCTGGAGAGCAGCAGCCTCAACGAGGGACGCCGTGGGGGCGATCGCTTTGGGCCTCCGAAAGTCGCAGCCAAGAAAAAAAGAACAGGCGAAGCGCCTTTTCACCAGCCACCCCTCACCACCGTCCATTCTGCAGCGAGGGGTGTCGATCGGGGAGTAGTTTGCGTGATATATCGATTAAACGATCATAATTGCTTTTTTTCTTTTCGTTGCACGGGAGGAATTTCCTCAGCGGTCGTGGTGGAAGTTTTCGAAGGTGATCTGCTGCACTCGGTCCGCGGACACCGCCCGCTCCCACCCCAGACCCAGCAAAAAGTCGCTCCGACGCAAGCGCCGCAAATTTCGCAGGGCCGGTCAAGCTGGGGAGCAGAAAATCCCTTCCATCCCGCGCAGTCAAACCCCCGTCGTCCGGCTTTTCTCCTCCAGAACTCACATTTTTAAACCCCCATTGACTCTCTTGACCGTGCCCAGGGCCCCGTCCGCCGGCCACTGAAGCTGCCGCATGTTGGTCGACAAGATGCTGTCCCTTCGCCCTGCTGTGCGGAGAGCCGCCGCGAAGCCCCTCCTCCGTGCGCTCTCCGCACCGCATGCGCTCTCCTCCCCAGCACGACTTGGTGCCCTGCGGTCCAGGCAGGCCTTGACTGCGTCCTCCTCCTCCCTCTCGTTGCAGAGGCGTCTCTACTCGCGGTCCACCGATCCCCAGCTGGCTGCCACCCGTGAGACCGTCGTGCAGCTGTTGAGCAATATCGGCTCCAAGCGCGAGGTCCAGCAGTACCTCTCCCACTTCACCTCCGTGTCCTCGCAGCAGTTCGCCGTGATCAAGGTCGGCGGTGCCATCCTCACAGACCATCTGCAGACTCTGTCGTCGGCCCTCGCGTTCCTCAACCATGTCGGTCTCTACCCGATTGTCGTCCACGGTGCGGGCCCGCAGCTCAACAAGATCCTGGAGGATGCGGGCGTGGAGCCGCACTTCGAGGATGGCATCAGAGTGACGGATGGCAAGACCCTGGCTCTGGCCAGGAAGCTGTTCCTGGAGGAGAACCTGAGGCTCGTGCAGGAGCTGGAGAGACTGGGTGTGAGGGCGCGCCCCATCACCACGGGGGTCTTCACTGCGGACTACCTGGACAGGGAGAAGTACAACCTTGTTGGCAAGATTACCAAGGTGGACAAGACGCCCATTGAGGCGGCCATCCAGGCCGGCTGCCTCCCGATCCTGACCTCCATGGCGGAGACTCCCGAGGGACAGGTGCTCAACGTCAATGCGGACGTGGCGGCCGGCGAGCTGGCACGCGCCCTGCAGCCGCTGAAGATTGTCTACCTCGCCGAGAAAGGCGGCCTGTTCAACGGCGACACGGGCGAGAAGATCTCGGTCATCAACCTGGACGAGGAATACGACCACCTGATGCAGCAGTGGTGGGTGCGTCACGGAACGCGCCTGAAGATCAAGGAGATGAGGGAGCTACTGAACGACCTGCCTCGCACTTCGAGCGTTGCCATCATCCACCCTGCGGATCTCCAGAAGGAACTGTTCACGGACTCCGGAGCGGGCACTCTGATCAGGAGAGGAAACAAGGTGCACACCAAGTCGTCGATCTCGGAGTTCGAGGATCTGCAGGCGCTGAAGGATGCTCTGGTCCGGGACCGTGAGGGCCTGGATGCCAGGGCGACTGTGGACCGCTATGTCGAGAGCTTGAAGCACCGGGAGTTCAAGGCTTACTTCGATGAACCCATGGAGGCTCTGGCCGTCGTTCTGCCTGCGCAGAAGGGATCTCCCTTTGCGCACCTGGCCACGTTCACCATCACCAAGTCCGGCTGGCTGACCAACGTTGCTGATAATGTCTTCTCCAGCATCCGGAAGGACTTCCCCAAGCTGGTGTGGACGGTCAAGGAGGATGACGAGAATCTCACCTGGTTCTTCGACAAGGCCGATGGCAGCCTGACCCGCGATGGCGAGGTTCTCTTCTGGTACGGTCTGGAGAACGGGGACGAGGTCAAGGAATTGGTCTCCGAGTTCAGCAAGCACGGGCGGGAGATGCTCGGCGATATCAACCTTGAATCGCAGCTTCACCGCGCTGCTGCGCAGGCTGCAGCTGCTCTCGCTGGCGGTGCTGGTGCCAGCGCTACGGTTTCTCAGCAGAAGCGGGCGTTCTCGACCATCAGTGATGCCAACGCCCTTCGTGCTGCTCGACGGAGGCCCGCCGCTGGGGTTGGGTATGCAACCCGCTCGTACTCGACTACTACAAACCCTAACCCTCCACTTGCGGAGAAGAACATTTCGAACTCTCAGCCGTCCAAGGTCGCTCTCATCGGAGCTCGCGGTTACACCGGTCAGGCTCTGATCAACCTGCTCAACAACCACCCTCACATGGACTTGCGCCACGTCTCGTCCCGTGAGCTGGCCGGCAAGAAGCTCCAGGGATATGACAAGCGTGACATCACGTACGAGAACCTCAGCCCGGAGGACGTACGGCGCATGGCTCAGAATGGAGACGTGGACTGCTGGGTCATGGCTCTGCCAAACGGAGTGTGCAAGCCCTACGTTGACGCCGTCGATGAGGGTTCCAACAAGGGCAGCGTCATCGTTGACCTGAGCGCCGACTACCGTTTTGACCCGAACTGGACCTACGGTCTCCCCGAGCTGGTCAGCCGTCCCAGCATCGCCCGCGCGACGCGCATCGCAAACCCAGGCTGCTATGCCACTGCTGCCCAGCTCGCTATCGCACCTCTCGTCCCGTATCTTGGTGGCCAACCGACCATCTTTGGTGTTTCCGGATACTCGGGGGCGGGCACGAAGCCAAGCCCGAAGAACGATGTTAACCTCCTCACGGACAACATCATCCCCTACAGCCTGACGGACCATATCCACGAGAGGGAGATTAGCTCCCAGCTGGGAACCAACGTTGCCTTCATCCCTCACGTTGCCGTTTGGTTCCAGGGTATCCACGTAAGTCATCCCTTCCTATCATGTTTCACGTTTGCAAATGAGTACGCTTGCTAACTTCCTCCAGCACACCATCAGCATGCCCCTCAAGGAGGAAATGACCTCTCGCGATATCCGAAACATCTACCAGGAGCGTTACGCTGGCGAGAAGCTCGTCAAGATTGTCGGTGAGCCGCCCCTGGTCAAGAACATCGCTGGCCGTCACGGCGTCGAGATCGGCGGTTTTGCCGTCCACTCGAGCGGCAAGAGGGTAGTTGTCTGCGCCACCATCGACAACCTGCTGAAGGGAGCGGCGACCCAGTGTCTGCGTAAGTTACCATTGTCACCTGATAGCAGAATATTGAATACTGACGCTCTTCCCCGTACAGAAAACATGAACCTCGCCCTTGGGTACTCGGAGTACGAAGGCATTCCACTGGAGTAGATCAGAGAACATACATAGATTGGCACGCTTCTTTTCGTTGGCCTGTAAAAAGAAAATGAGGAGAAAATATCAGAATATGGGTTCCATTTTTCCTTTTTGGACTAGCCTCGTTCGATGCCTGGCTTTATCGGATTCTATCTATCTAACTAGATTTCCTTGCCTCGGCCCCTTTCCGTATGCCCCATACCCGGCGCGTCGTTTGTCGGTCGATTGAAGGACTGATTGATCGTGTCTATATGGTTGATGTGATGGTTGTGGTATTGTTTCGTTTGTCCAACTATACTTTTTTTTTATTCCTCCGTTTCGGCGGTGGCCACGGCATGTTTTTTGCAATGTTTTCTGCTTGCTCTATAGATGTCAAGTGGTTTCTCTATCTTTTTTTTTCCCTCTGTTCATTTTTCGCTTTCCCTACTTGATATATTACGTCGGTTTCTGGGGTGATGGCGATGGTGGTGATGAATGGTATGAAAGAGGGAAAGAAAAAAGAAAAGGGGAAAATGAAAATGAAAATATCTATGATGCATACATACTGTTCTTGTTGCAGGCTAAACAAAAAAGAAAGAAAGAAAGAAAAAGAAAAAGAAAGGGTAAATGTTGATTGACCTTGTTTCTGTTTCCTGATCCCTCTATGTATTATCTATCATCGACGTACAGTACGTGCGGTACGATTTGTGGGTATGATTTCCTTTTCTACCTATCCCATCCTATTCTATCGTATCCTATATGCGATTCATTCCATTTGTTTTTTTCCTTTCCCCGGTATCTCTATCTATCTCCTTAGACAGACAGAACCATTGTCAAGCGTGACCAGCAGGTCGGACGTCTGATATTTACAAAGCCCGTCTCGAGACTCGCGGAAAGAGTCTGGTTCTCATATGACGAGGTCTACGGACCGGACAGAATCGTGTGGACGTGCTTCCTCTGTTGGCTGGGGATGATACCTACGTCTGACGCAGCGAGGTAATTTCGTTTTATATCTATATCCTAGTCCTAGGAGGTATGTAGGTGGGATTCCTGCTTCCCTTGACCCTAGGTAGGTATCTTTCATGTCCTGTACGATTGATCGAGCAAGCCACTCTTTTTTGTCATGTCATTTTACGTCTTCTTTTCTTCCTCTCTCCCTATATCTCAAACTGTCAGATCTATTTACTACGGCATGGCGTCTCTTGAGGTTCTCGATCTCACCATTTGGGGCCATCGAAGACTGATCCATATGGTCATATCCTCTAGATTCCCTACCTGCCAGTCAGCCAGCCAGTGCAAGCTCCGTCACTCTTTCTAGCCTCCATCAGACCACATCAAGAGCAAGCAACGCGTCATCAGCTTGCTCATAAACTTAACCTATCAGCCAAGGCGTGCTTGGACTCGATCTGAACCTGGCTCAACAACCAAAGTTGTTATAGGGTCCGGTCGAGTACAGTACCTATCTATGTACCTACTACTAGTAGGTCAGATAGGGTAAGGTAACTCACCACCTGACCCGACATGACCTGTGTAGGGCACGCGTCCCGTCCCGTCCGGCGAGCGCCCGCAGCCGTGCCTGCACTTCACTCACTTCCAGCTAAGGTAGGGTTACATCGACCCTCTCCCGGGAGTCCTCTGCTCTCTTCCTTTGTCTCTCGACGCGACGCGTCAAGGTCTGTCCAGCCATCTATCTGTCTGAACTGCGGGCGGAGGAGAGATAATATTCCGTCTGGACTGTGTCGGATCGACACAACTAAACTAGATATCTGTCTCCCGAGTCTCGACAGATAGACAGACAGGCTCGATGCAGGATTAAGAAACAACTTAAAGGAAAAGAAAAGAGAAGCAACGAACTCTCCGGAGAGGTAGGGCTCTGAGAGAGAGAGAGAGAGAGAGAGAGAGAGAGAGAGAGAGAGAGAGAGAGAGGAGGATAAGGATAAGAGAGCAAGATGTTCTACAGTCATGAGAGTGAGTCCGAGTCCGAGTCTCGTTTTGTTTTGTCTTTTTGTTTCTTGAGATCTGTCTTGAGATCGCGCAGAACAGCGAAGCTGACAATATCCCGTTATGCAGTTCTCACGTCTGGCGAGCACGGGGTTGCGACGATATGGTAGGTCGATTTCCAGTCCTCTTCTTCTGCTCCTTTCTGTGCTACATTTCGTCTCTTATCTCGCGCATTTATTTGTCTGACAAAGGATCAAAACCCAGGCTGGTCGCGACGCTGGGCTCCAAGTCCGCCGCCAGAAAGGTGAACCGCAAGGCCATCCTCGACGTGGATGTCCCGAAGGCATGCGACACAATCATGCACCCTGAGGCTCCGATGGCGCTGAGACTTCAAGGGAACCTGCTGTGAGTATTTTTTTTTTTTTTTTTTTTTTTTTTTTTTTTGCTTGATAGTTCTGATCCTTGGATTTGTTTTGTGTCCGAGTCTTCTTCTCCCGGGATGCTGACCATTTTGATCTGCCAGGTACGGAGTGTCGAGAGTGTATAACCAGCAATGTGGATACACACTTACGGACACCCAGGCGATGCACGATAGGATGAGGACCATGCTGAAAGTCGTGCACGGGGGTGGATTGGATCCGGATGCTGGCAAGGCGAGGTTTGTACCCCTGTTCGCTCTGTTAGTGTGAATAGTAGAATTGTTTCTTCTGGATCAGTCCAAGCTTTTTCATGTGAAAAAAAAACCCCGCTAAGGACGACTACATAGGTCCGATGAGCTCGTCGTTCCGTACGATCCGTCTTTCGTGCCTGAGCTGAACCTTCCGGTGTTCGATCTCGACTTTGCCACCCTCAGTGCAACGACTGAGATCAGCTCGAGCCGGCGATCCAGTCTCCTGCTGACACAAGTCCACGGATCGAGCCGCTCCAGTCTTCTGGAGCATGCTTCTCCTCAGCTCGACATCTCTTCTTCTGACATCGTCATGGGCGATATTGGCGGATTTGATGTCATGAGCAACATGGGCAGCTCTGTGCAAAAGGGCAACCGGTTTGGTAGTGGCAGGGTTTCAATCTTCGAGAATGAGGAGGAAGGTGTCCTTCTCCAGCCGGATTTCGAGTTCGACGAGGAAGGAAATATCATTGAGCTTGCGGTGAGGAAGCGACCACAGGATAACAGCAGGGTTGGGCAGGCCGCAAGTCGCAATTCGAGTGAAGCCCCCGTCATGAAAGTGAGGGAAGAAGCTGAGGAGGGGTTTCTGTTCGACCAGGCCCAGGTACGTACCACATGATGGATACACTGAGCACATCTCTCCTAACTTACTATGTACCAGCCGGGTGAGCCAATGCATCTCGACGAGGACAACGCAGCACTCATTGGAGATGACAATGACATATTGCCTCCCGGTGAACCGTTCCCTTCCAGGCGAGGTCAACTCCCTGATCCCGACTACGTGGAGGACGAAGTCGCTGGAGGAGCGGCCTCTGAAACCCGCGAAACTTCCATGCGTCGAAACAAGAAGAGGGCTCCTCTCAATATACCCATTGATGAGCGCCAGGAACTGCGCAACTCGGACCTGGCCCAATGGAACAACGAGTATCTACGCAACATGGCGGTAGCGTCCAAGCAGAAGGAGCAGAATCGGATGGTGACGCAGGCGAAGAAGAACGCGGCCTTCTGGGTCTTTGGGCAAGGGATCGGCTCTGTGGGTGTCGGGCTGGGTACCTCTCGTGTTGCGCACCCCCTTGATCGTTTCTCGGGAGAGCAGCTTCTCGCGACTTTGCAGGGACAAGAGGCGAGAAATGGAGGAAGGGGAAGGAAACGCCGCCATGAAAGTGTTGACAGTGAGTCTGGCAGCGAAGGCAGGCGTGTGCGTGCGCGGGAGGACGATGAAGAGAATGCGCAGCACGTTGGCCGTGGAGAAGGCATGGAGCTCGCTGATGGTGATGGGATCATGCATGAGGTTTGTTATCCAGCTGCCACTACGCTCTATCCACTTCTTTCCCGCTGCTGTTCCCATTCATTGGTTTTACCCGTGATCTGATGCATACTAACTTACATGCATAGGACGTCGAGATCGGCCGCCATGGAGCACCGTCTCTTCACGACGATCATTCCTCCCAGATGCCATGGAACCTCACAGCCTCCATCCGGGGATCCCGTCAGGGTTCCTCCATCAGCCTCCCCCATGCGTTCGGAAGCCTGGGTGAATTCTCCTCCCGCGGAAGACCCCTTTCTGCGATTGGCGCCGGATCCCGAAGGCCAGGGAGCCGTCTCACGAGCGCCAGTCCTCTTGCTGGGCGCGGCCTTGGACTTGATCCCGCCGCTGGACACGACGCACTCAGCAGCCTTTCGATTCCCGGAAACGAAGGCGATGATCTGGATATCCTGGGCGACTTTGACCTGAACATGTATCTCGAGGGGGAGCTTGATGCGGATCGCCGAGCAGCTGCAGCTGCAGCTGCAGCTACAGCTGGAGCAGGAGAAACTCAGGACTCCTTCCAGATATTCGGCCCAGCAGCTGCTGTTGATACCCAGACGGCGGCGCAGTCCCAGTGGCTGGCCGCGACTCTGGACCAGGAGAGCAGGAATTTCCTAGAGTTTGTCCAGAATCGGATTGAGGCCCTTCCTGCTGCTGCTACGGGCCCTGGGACGCCCGTGACGAAGAAACGCGGCGAAGCTGAAGCTGATGATATCGACGGACAGCACCAGGACACATCGCCTGAATCGACGAAAGAGGTCAGCTTTTCGGCTCTCCTGCCGCCTGAGTCCAACACTCGCGTTGTAGCCACCCAGGGGCTGATGCATGTCCTCACCCTTGCCACGAAGGGCATTCTGGCTGTTCGCCAGGAACGGGGTACAGATGAAAATGGAAACGAGAACGCCTTCGGAGAGATCTTCCTCAGCGTCAAAGATGCGTAATGATTCTCGAAAACAGAACTTCTTACCGGTCGCTACTTACCCATTCGTCTGATGGGCAAGGAAACTTTCTGTTCTTCATTCTTTTTTTTCCACCATTGCGCTGGTCCGCAATCTCGGAAATATTTATCTTCTTTCCTTCTAAAAGGCATCATACATCTTTTAGTTCCTACCTATTTACAGTGCAACGATTTATGACGACTATCTATTACTGGGAAGATGGCATGGATCATCGATGGGAACATACTAAGTAACTTGATCTGTTACTCTCACGGCATGATCTAAGTTGCAAGGGAGATGCGACGTTTCCTTGTTTTTCCTTTCTTCCCATGGAGGTTACGCTAATTATTTACCTATTTACGTGGTGGTCATTTTTCCCCCTCCGGGAATATTACTTACTTACATAATTGCTGTGTTTCCTTACCAAGCTTTCCAGAAATGTTTCCTTTATATGGCGTTTCTGACAAGGCAGGTTCTCTGCTTTCTTTCCTCTGAACCTCCACTGGAGCTCATTCTGATGATGCACGGTCATCCTTTGAAGAGAACTGACATCTTATTAATGAGATACAAACTCTCTCGAAGGGACTGACTATTCGTCGCTTGAGCTTCAGTGGAAAAAAATAACCATGGAGGAAGTTAGGTATCCTAACGGGTGGACATGTGTGCGTGTATCGAGTCTGCTCTTTTACTGTCACTTGTTGTTTTCTTTCTAATAATATTTCTTTATCTATTCTCCCTTCTCAAGTGTTGTCTGTTCCCAGAAGTTGTTGTTCTCGAAAAATTAAATGGTTACTAGTTACAACCATTAGTTTAGTTACAGATACAAGATGACATCCATACGCCGTTACCACGAAGTACGAACATCGTCACGCTTACCGCTTACCGCCTTACCGCCCATACAAACAAACGTATGATTACAGTCAGTCAGTACGGTAGCTGCTACCTAGGAGCTACCATGGGCTCATGATTGTAATTATTATTTATTCCTTGCTTGAAGAAAAACAAAAGTTAAAAAAGAACTAGACAAGACAGTGTCAATCTAGCCTAGTTTCTGTAGCCAGGCAGCACTTGCAAACTTTTCTTTTCGGGGCGTCATAGGGTAAGTCACGTCATGTAGGGGCGCCAGCGACGCGTTCTACGCGCGCGTGAGCGAGGCTAGCTGAGCTGATGGGCGACCTCCAGCTCTCGACATGTGCAGTAGCTGTGCACAGTACCCGTCCTACCTAGGGTAAATCGATGCTTGATGTACTCCGTACATATTCTGTCCCTGACAAAATTGAGGTTCGAAATGGACACCGCTCTGTTGAGTACCTCAGCAGTAATCTTCGCTCCAGCTGAGCTGCTTTCTATTCTAGAAAGAAAGAAAGAAAGGGACCCTGGGGGTATATATATATATATATATATATATATATATATCTTTGACCGCAAATATACATCTTCTTTCTACGCCCTAGATAGATCTCTATACAGAATTAGTAGGTCTAAATTACCAATCATCCGGGGCTAGCCGCCGGTGTGCGTGCGTATGTATGAGTACCTCAGCTGACAGGCTGTCAAGGCGGTTAGGGCGGTAAAAAGGACACGGGGAGGTCCCTGCCATGCCATGCCGAATCCAGGTCTGTCTGTCTGTATGGATACCGCTAGATCGCTGGTTGCTCTTCGTAAAGGCCTGAGGTATTCAGCTCATTATCATAACAAAATAAATAAAAAAGAATACTCTCCAAGTTCAGCTGTTCTTGACGTGTTCAGAGGTGTCTTGTCTGTCTGTCTGTCTGCCTGTCTCGGCGCGAACCTGCGCGTGACTTGATACGCCAGCGGAACACGCGTCAGGACCTGTCAGGCGAGCCCGCTGGGCGTCTCGACTCCCAATAGCTGGTCAGGTGGCTGGCTGGGCGCGGGAACAGCACGCACAGCCTGACGCTGGATTGCGCCGCGCCAAGAGGCTGCGGTATCGCAGCGCGCGCGGCTGCCTGTGGCTTGACCGACTCGAGATCTGGTCTGGATATGCTGATAGCTGTGGTAAGAAGAAGGGATAAACCACTAGGATCTGCCTGGATATCTGAAAAGAATGCTAATGAAGAGGAGTAGAAGATCCCGGCAGAGGCCGCCGGTGACGCAGCGATGAGGCGCGGGATGAAAATTACGCCGACGCGGCGTCTCGTTTCTGACGGCTCGCGTAAGTTACCCGGCCGCGCCACCCGTCTTGTCCTCGTCTCGTCTCGTCTCGCCCGTTTCCTCTTCCCTCTCCCCCTCTGCCTCTCTGCCCTCCCTCGTCCTCCCCCATCGCCCTCGATCCTCCTCCCTCCGGCCCGCCCGTCATCGAGACTCGCCCCTCGTCCGCTGCTGCTCCCTCTGCTTTCATCGATCTCGCTCTTTTTTTCGCTCCTGCACACGAGAGACCATGGGTCGCACGGTCGACCAGGAAGTCCACGCGGCGTTCGTCGAGTTCCGCGCCAAGGAAGACGATAAGGTGCGTGAATCTGTATTTCCCGTATCTGGGTAATATTTCAAACCACCAGCCCAACAACACACGATTACTGACATACAACCCTCCTCCTTCGTTCTACAACAGTGTCTCTCCGTCCAGTGCATCTACTGCCAGCAGATCCGGGCAAAGAACACCTCGCGCCAGAAGCAGCACCTGCTCGAGTGTCCCGGTCTCCGCCAACAACAAGCCGCTGCTGCTCAGGCCCAGCAAGCTGCTGCTGCTGCTGGCGCGAATGGCATCGCCCCTCCCAACGGGTACAACGCAACACCAAATGGCCCTGCGGCCACGGGCCCTGGGACGGGCCCGGGGACCGCAGCTGGAACCCTCCCCGCGACGAACGGCCCCATGATGTCCAACGGGGTCAATCCTCATCCCAATGCCATCCAGGGCCCTCTGCAGAACATGCAGAACCGCCCGCCGCTGCCTGCTCCGGGAGCTCCGCAGCCGCCGGCAGGTACCTCCACCACCACGACAACCCATTCGCGCAGCAAGTCCAAGAGGGCACACACTTCGAATCTTCCGGCGCCGCCGCTCGACGATGTCCATGCTGCGTTCGTCGAGTTCCGTGCCAAGGAGGAAGACAAGGTATGAGAGCGCAAGATCTCATCTCGGGCAAGAGAGCTCATACTGACGTCCGGAAATAGTGTTTGTCGGTGCAGTGCATCTACTGCCAGCAGGTCCGCGCGAAGAACACGAGCAGGCAGCGCCAGCACCTGCTCGAGTGTCCCACCTACCTCAATGTCATGAAGGAATCGATCCCGGCCAACAACCTCCTCCACACATTCCCCGAGGGTGATATCGCCCGCTCCTTGCAGATCCCGGCTCCAACCTTGGAGCTTGACTTCCGCATGAGCATCAAGATCAACCCTAAAGTCACTGCTGGTCAGAACTTCTGGGGTCAGAGAGATTGGATCAGCTTTGTCGGTGGTCAGTGGGCTGGCCGCTGGGGCAAGGGCATTGTCTTGGTATGTCGTGTCTTCCCTGGCCGTTCTTCCATGGTCCTTTGCTAACTGTCACCTGCAGCCTGGAGGACAGGATTCCCAGATCGTGGTCAAGGAGCTGGCCACGAGCGTCCGGGCGAACTATATGCTTCAGACCGCGGATGAGCCCCCCGCTTACATCATCGCCAAGAGCAGCGGCTGGTTGACCGGCGCCAAGGACGTGCTGGAGAAGCTGAATGATCCGAACGTCGCCGACACCATCAACCCCAGCACCTACAAGTACCGCACCACCCTCACCCTGGAGACAGGTGATGAGCGGTACGCGTTCGTGAACACCCTCATGTGGGTTTGCAGCTGCTGCCGTAGAGGCCAGGAAGGTGAGTCCACATCACTTATATACTATGCTGTGAACAGCGTAAGCTGACTTTGTCACAGTTATCTTCGATGCATTCCGCATCAACTAAGTCCACGATTCTAACGGTCCCTGTTTTTTTGAGAGTATTCAGCGAAGTGATGTATGTTCTGTGACGGGAAAAAAGGAGTTCACGTGCTAAATCAATCGCTTTCCGGGTAGCGGTGTCGACGGTGAAATTGGGTTTTGTTTTCATTTATGTCTTCTGGTAAACTCGCGGTCATCCCTCCTCCAATCTTCCCGGGTTTAGTACTATGATTTTCTGTTTTTGTCCATCTCGCGCGATTATCGAGACCTTCGCGTATGTCGATGCGGTTCGAGGTCTGCTTAGTTGTTAGTATATGTCTCTCGAGCGGGTGCTTTTTTTTTCCAGGAGACATCTGTTTTTTTTCTTCCCCTGGGCTCTCTATTCTATCATCTCTTTTTTTTAACGTTCGAGATGTAATATCTATGTCTCGAGTTGATGAAGCGATCGATATTCTACTCTTCTTCGGCAGTTCAGAGTTCAGATCGACTTGAAGAAGCGAGAAATGGCATTGAATGATATCCGTGTTTATCCTGGAATGGACGGCTGTAGTTCTTTCAAGCTGCGCTTAATCCTGTCTGTCTGAATGTCGAGAAAGGTCTGAGTTTTCCGTGTTATAAGTCCACCATCTACATATATAATAGACTGCATTGCATTGCATTGCTTTCGGTGATTATGTAGGCAGGTAGTTTTTTGCCCATGCCCAGGTTTTTAAATTCTGTTCAGTTCGTGATGCTTATTTCCCTTCTGAGTTTCTGCATGCAGGAGAAGTCGATTTTAAAAAAAAAAAAAAAAAAAAAAAAAGGAAAAAAAAATTTTATAAAATCACGTTAGACAGTATCAGGGCCTATTTGGTTTGGTTTTGTCTATCTGCATTGAGGTACAGTAGGATTGTTCTGTCGACTGTCGACTCGGGAATAAATTGAAACCCCTTGGAAGAAACTGTGGACATACATAGTTACTTACTGTACAAAAGTTACCTGCTGGAGTGAGTGAGTGAGTGAGTGTGAAGGAGAAAGAAAGAAAGAAAAATCTGAATCTCTAGCCTAACCTACCCCAAAGCTAAGCTATGGATAGTATAGAATAGTATAGTACTGGTAGGTGCCTAGGTAATAATTGAATAATTATATACCTTAGGTGCTAACTTACCCTGTGTACAGTACCTACATGCCTAGATAGATAGATAGATAGTTTGTGGTAAGATTGGAAGCTACTTCATTATATATACCTAGGTTACAGCAATGTGGGGAAGTAATTAGATTGTGTATAGACTGTGTAACTACTACTACAAAATTACATAACATACCAAAATCAGATAAAACTTACATCCATCCATCAACAGAGAAATAGCGAGCAGACAAAGATGAAATTATCGGTGTTAGTCGTCTTCATTAATAATAAAATACAGAGTGATGAGTTGATTTTTTTAAAAAAAGGAACGAAGCATACCTACATCGCTTCTCCCCCCCCCTTCTCTCACCTAAACATGTCCAAAGCACCCTCTGCCTCTAGATCCCTCTGATAACAAGGCATGATTTCCCTCACAACATCGATGCACCATCTCCGCTGTCGACTGCAAAACAAGGCCTTTCGATACTCCCACCACTCAGGCCAAAACCCAGCCATCTCCCAGTCCAGAATCCCGGTAACCGCACCGGTAACGGGATCCACCATGACGTGATCGTAGGATAGATCCGCATGGGCGAAATGGACCCGGTGGTCGTCGGAGAAGGAGGCGCGGAATTTTGCTGCCAGGTGTGGATATGGGCATTGCTTCACGGGCGCAACGAGGAAGTCATGGAACTCGCGTACAGAAGCGAACGTGCCACAGGGACGTCCGTTGTTCAGACGGTGGTCGTAGGCAGGACCCTGTTTTGTACAGGATCCTATCCATCCCTGGCTCCGGAGATTTCAGCTCTCGGAGCTGTTGAAAGAATGACTTGAGCTTGCTGACTGTTCTCGCTCGAGCTCCTTCGCTCATTTCTGGCCAGCATGAATTGAGGCATTTTCCAGGCGCGCGCTGCATGAGAATCCAGCTATCATAGGCTATCTGTTGACATCAATGACATCGGGTACTGGGATGGAGGTATGCTTTTGACAAATGCAATAGCATCAGCCTCCCGTTCTGTCACAAAGGCCTGGCCCCGCTTGCGAATCATGGATGTGCCTTCCACTGTGATTCGCCCCAGGCCACTGTCGTGACCGCAGTCCTGGTTGGTAGATGAAGGCATCAATGGCAGATGTGCGCAGACCAAGTGCAAGAGTACACATTACACAGTGAGAAGAGCAGAGTTGCATCACAGGAGCAACAGTGCAATCCAACGCAGGGGTTGAAAGCGGTCAGGTGCTGCCTAATTTAAGCATGTGATTTTTTTTCGAAGTCATGTGGAGTATCTGACTATGTGACCTGCAGGCCAAACTCGCAATGACGCAGAGAGCACAACTTTGGAAGAGTCTACGTACATAATAACATGGAGAGTTGTGATGGTTAAATCTGGGAACTGTTTCTCATTGGCACAGTGACTTGGGACATCGAGTTAGGAGGGATTGGGAATGTGATTGGCAATCTAGACGACGATGAGAGTCGAGAAGTTTGAGAAGCTGACGGCACGAGCGTTATTAATTAGAAAGACGGCCCTAAAATCCACTGGAGGTAGGGAAATGAGAAGAGAAGGAATCAGGATCTGGAAGTCCGTAACTGCGAAGGGCTACCTAGCTACCGTACCTGCCCAGGATTCGAGGTTAGTAAGCATGTGTTGACAGGACTTGTTGGGACAAAGACATTCGAAAGACAGCCGTGACATTTACAACAGGTCCAGGGCGACAATGTTCGCTACCGTGTGACACGGTCTTTCAGATGGTCATAAACGAAGATATAGGCAGCAACAGACAGCGAGATAACCGAAAATGTGCAGTTCAAGCAAGGAACGGTGCGGACAGTATTATATCCTGCAAATGTCTGACAGCTTGGATGTGAAAGAAAGCTGGATCTCATTGGCCACTTCGCCTATCCAGGTGGTATGGAGAGAAGGGCAATCTGTAAGGGAATCTCAACACACAGATACCATTCCCTTCATCATCCAAGGAGTCAAAATCGAAGGAAGTAACGAATATTATGTACCTAGTATTGAGTTAATTTGTGCTGATTGGATTCCTCGAATGGATGGTTAATGGAACAGAATGGTTCATTTAGTCGCAACACCGAAAAGGAGCAAATTCATTCTGTAGAGCATTCTGTCATGCAAAGAGAAGAGAGAACAAGGCAGAGTGGAAAGAGATTGAGGGGAGATGTTGGCGGGTCTTGCGACGAGTCCAGTCTATATCTACTTAGTTAGGCAGGAGCTGCCGTCGAGGTCATTCGCCTCCGCATTGACAATGAATCAGGAAAGAGCAAAACATGGAACTGTAATAATAGCAAGCCAGAGTTAAGCTTTACTCGCCGATTTCTGGCCTGTCAGGGCAAACTATCTGCGGAAAGTACTCCGTAGATCTCTTTAGGTACCTCTGAGAAAGCAATTGATCGATCGCCTACTGTACTGTATTATGGGCAGTTGCGCTTCCTACAGTTGGAGCGTATTGTACTCTAAAAGCACGCAAAGCTAGGCTTTACGCAAGCAAAGCTTTTTCTGGTTGCGGCGGAAGGAAAGGCCCTCTACTTCGTTTCCGGGCCATTTTAAGACCTTTTCTTCTCAGTGATAGCGGGAAAGGATTCCGTTTCTGGTGTCCTGGAAACGGTATTTATTTCAGATGCAGGGTGATGAATGAAAAGCACCATATCGTTCTGGTGTACTGATAGGCTATTTTGCGATCTGTAATGGAATTCTTCTTTATTTCTAGGACTATTGAGAGCTCCAAACGCCCGACGAATGAAAGTGGAAAAGCCTGAGATGGAAAACGCGGGGAACATGCAACTTTCGGGGCTTAAAACTTCAATTGCGCACTCATAGTCCACGCGATGAGATCCCAAGTTACCGGCCAAGATTCTGGGGCGCGGGCGTTGCTGGTCCTTCGGGCGTCACGTACGCCTGGGATCGTAGAGTCAGCTGAACTGGATCACAAATATGACAGTGCTCTCATGGTAATCGACACGAGTGTTCCGTTGCTGATTTCCGAGCCAGTATTCACGTACCTTGGTCAATCCTCCGTCGACGACGAAATCGGCTCCGTTGACGAAGCTGCTCTCATCGCTAGCAAGGAAAACGACGGCGTGCGCCTGCTCGATGGCCTCGCCAAAACGACCCGTGGGGAAGTGAACTTCGCGCCTGAAGCGCTTGGCCTTGTCGTCACCAAGCCAGTCCTGAAGGAGAGGAGTGCTATCGTCTGTCAGTATATGGATCCTCGGTGAACAGGAACTCGATACGTACTTCAGAGGAGCAGGGCACAGTGCGTTGAACCGGAATCCCTCACGAGCGTGCACAATGGCCAGCTCGCGGGTCATGGCCAGCACGGCACCCTTGCTCGCCGTGTATGCCAGCTGGGGTGTAGCACTACCCATGAGCGCCACCACACTGGCGGTGTTGATGATGCTGCCCTTTGTCTTCTTGTGCCGGCGCAGACTGAGCACGGCATGCTTGCACCCGTACCAGACGCCCTTGACGTTGATGTTGTGGGTCAGATCCCAGATGTGCTCGGGGGTGTCGATGGCGTCAGCGTCTTCCGCGTGCATGATACCCGCGTTGTTGAACATGACATCCGTGCCGCCCCAGCTGTCCTGATACTCGACCAAGGCTTTTACTTCAGACTCCTTGGAGACGTCGCACTTGAAGGTCTCGACCCTGCGAGCATTGGGAGCCTGCTCCTTGACCTTGGCAAGGGCCCTTTCAAGTGCGGGCTCAGAGATGTCGGCCATCAGGACATTGGCGCCTTCACGGGCGAACAGGATGCTGGTCTCGAGACCAATTCCTCTGGGGTTTGTCAGCGCGACAATATAGAGGCATTTAGATGCGGAATGCGTGAACAAAAGTACAAGTCGTCGGGAAAATAGAATTTCCAAAATATTTATCTTTCGAAAAAAGAAAATATGAAATCAACGAAATATGATGCTTGGCCTTGATGACTTTTACTGTATCTGAAATGGAACGCGAGGTCATGATCGGAAAGAGATTAGCACACTCACCCCGCAGCGCCCGTGATGATGGCATTTTTGCCCTCAAGGCGTCCTCTTGGAGCTGTAGCAGCCATGGTAACGATTTATGTATATGTAGGTCTCGGAAGATATGTACTATGTACTGTACTATACCTGTCAGCCTGGGATGTATCGGTCTATCGGTATGACTCAACTCATGAGACGGCGGCAAATATGGAAATATCAACACACTACACGTCGATAGACTTACCGTAGCAACCAGTAATTGGATGTTGAATCCCAAAGATCCCTCTGAATGCTGACGTGGTGTCTACACGGAGAAATTTAAGGGGAGCAGCCGTCGTTGAGGGGGCGGGGCTGAGTGGGAATGTGTGGATTCTCTTATCTAATCTCGACCTGTCACCAAGTCAGATCAATACGAGGTGGCCGAGGAGCGACATCGGACAATCCATACTTTCAAACCTCAAGTGAGTCAATTCAGTGGACGAAAAACTCAAGTAAGCTGTGCGTCTTGAAAATCGAAGCCCATACAGGTGGCGAACCAACTGTGCATTGCAGACGGAGCGCACAGATGGGGAGAGACTCGGCATCCCGAGCGCGGACCGGCCTCTGCCTGTCTGCTGCGTCTCCGCGCGCGTGAGCCGAAGGTCGCGCCCGCTTTGCCTTTCTGGGTCATTGCTCACGACTCCCCTCCCGATAAGCCTTGATAAACGCGCGCCTCGTCCTCCGGTCGTGCCCTTGATAATCCTCCACTTCTCCACAGCCTCGACTTCCCAAGCTGCCACCCCCAAAGACCTGGCTCAGTCAATCCTCGTAAGTCACCTGAAGCCTAGGGTGAGCAGCAGAAGACAGAAACTGACCAGGCTTTCTACCAACAAGGCCACCATGTCCGCTCCCGCTGGTTCAGAAGTCACACTCGAGAATATCGCGCAGGTCCTCGAGCACGATACCAAGGTCAAGGTGGCAGGCGTTGATGTCGATGGCATCCTGCGCGGTAAGCTCATCTCCAAGAAGAAGTTCCTATCCATCGCGCAGGATGGCTTCGGTTTCTGCTCCGTCATCTTCGGATGGGACATGCATGACCGCACATACTTCAAGGAGCTGAAAATTAGCAACAAGGAGAATGGGTACCGGGACATACTCGCCATCCCTGACCTGCGCAGCTTCAGACGGATACCCTGGGAGGATAATGTGCCGTTCTTTCTGGTCAGCTTCTTCGACCCAAACACCAAGAAGCCGCTTTGCGCGTGTCCTAGGGGGCTGTTGAAGACGGCTGTGGAGAAGCTGGAAAAGGCTGGATGCAAGGCTATGGCAGGCGGTATGCGTTCTTCAAAGCACCCCGTGTTTCCTGAGCGTCTGTTTCGCAAGCTGATCCAAAGCAGCGGAGTATGAGTTCTATCAGTTCCGCGCACCCGGCAGCCAGCCTGGCCCCGAGCGCAATTCGTCGTCCACCGCTTCATTCCTCAAGAACAACCCAGTCGAGGCTCTTCCACCTTTGACGGAAGGCATGTTTGGCTATAGCATCACACGGCCTGTCCATAACCAGAACTACTACTACAGCATCTTCGATGCATGCGAGAAATTCAACTGCAACCTCGAGGGATGGCACACCGAGAGTGGTCCCGGTGTGTTTGAAGCTGTGGGTGTTCCACCATCCGCCGGCCCTGTGTGCGTGCGCTGACATTTCTCCGTCGTGGCAAGGCTTTGCAATTCGGGGAGATAAAAGAGATGGCGGATAGAGCTGGGCTCTTCAAGTCAGTATCCGTCTTTTCATCTTTTGCTCAAGTTCTTTTTCCTTTTTTTTTATACTTAGCTCGAGAGTCCCGGAATGATCATTAACAGATTAACTGGATGCATGCAGATATGTGGTCAAATCCCTCGGCAGCAAATACGGTATCACGCCTGCATTTATGGCCAAGCCTAGGGAGGGCCTTCCCGGAAATAGCGGCCACATGCACGTCTCCATTGTCTCAGAAGATGGCAAAAATCTCTTTTTCCGCGAGGAACCCGACCCGTCCCCTAAGTATCCAGACCTGACCTACCTATCGGACCTGGGCAGGCACTTCCTTGCGGGCTTGCTCACCGGGCTGCCTGACATCATGCCTCTTTTCGCACCGACCATCAACTCCTACAAGCGGCTGGTTGAGAACTTCTGGGCTCCTGTGACTGTGTCGTGGGGCCTTGAGCACCGCGCCGCGTCGATTCGAGTCATCACTCCCCCGACGGCTAGCCCGAAGAGTACACGCTTCGAGGTCCGTGTACCGGGCGCTGACGCCAACCCCCATTTTGCACTGGCTGCGATCGTCGCTCTGGGCTGGCGTGGGGTGGAGAAGAAGCTCGAAATCCCCGTCCCTCCTCTGGGCAAGGGCGACGATATGGGTGGCGCGAACGATCAGGGGATCCGGCTCGCGAAGACCTTGAAGGAGGCTAACGAGATGTTTATGCGAAAGGACAGCATTGCGCGGGAGGTATTTGGAGACGAGTTCGTGGACCACTTTGGTGGAACGAGGGAGCACGAGGTGCGGCTCTGGCAGGAAGCTGTCACTGATTGGTTTGTATCCCTGTCATCGTCAATTCACTCACTTTTTGCTTTGGATAGCTTTCACTAAACTAACTTACTCTCTACTACAGGGAGGTGAGACGCTATATCGAAACCGTATGAATTATATTCCACGCTGTCTCAGGCGGTTCCTTGCCGTCTGTTGGATTTCCGCAGCGAGATATATATATCACGTCCCGTTCTGCTCGTGGTTATCGGATAGAACGCTATATATGTATGACTAAACGCGTGCCATCTTTGCTTGGTAGCTCTCAGTTATTGTTACATATATATATATATCCTGATACTCTCTGATCGAGCAACAAGCGATGTTTGGGAGGTTATATTGGAAACCCGGGTCGGCCTTCTTTGCTGGCTGCTACGATAGCAATTTGATATCCATATATTAATACGATTATACCTTTATTCTGCCATTGTGATGTTGAAGGTATGTATTCTTTTGTTACCTAGGTAAAGATACATACATATACTCTGTACAGCAGAGCTCACCGTTGTTAATTACGTCACCTCGGGCCCACTGTCTTAGGTACTCAGTACCTAAATATCCCGAACTTTAAGTTCAATGCAAGCTGATTGGTCCTGACTCGACTTCACATAGAGAACCTGACAGCATTGGAGATCTGGAACGTGGCTAGAGTAGAGGACATGCGTCGAGGTTATGTATGCATAGTAGACAACCATTGGGATGGAGTACTGGAAATCGGCTAATTTAGCAGATATGAGCTTGAGAAGACCCGATCTAGGGATCTCTCCTGGCTGAGAGGTGTCGGGGATACGCGGATTCTTCGAGTTCGGGGTTGGGATACTGCGTTCTTGCGTGGAAATCGCTGGCGGTGAGAGATAGGTAGTATTGAGATGCAAGGTGGTGGAAGACAGCACTCGAGTGCAGATTGTTGCTTAGCATGGAATGTTGTTCTGTACACTTAGTGACTGGATGACGTGGTGCTGTGAGAGATCGCTGCTGCCAGTATCTCTATGAAACAAGGATAATGGCCATGCAGTGTTGCTTGAAGCGGTGGCGTAGAAGATGATTCACAGTTTCCATAGGTGGAGCGACTGAACGACATTGGAGGTCCAGGTCCAGGTCCAGGTCCAGGGGAGGTGACTACAAGGTACTTGCGGCTACGGGATCCTCCGTACTGCTAGCATCTTGGCTGCATGGGGATCGTCTGGGTCGGGCGATCGGGAGATCTCGGGGCGATCACATGGCTGCAGCCTGAGGCAGCCACGCGCGCCTTCCACCCCGCCGAGCGCATCTGGCGTCTGGACCGCGGCTCTGTCTCGGACATGCGGGGAGCTTCCATCACCGCCCCCAGGGATCTGCTGCGTCCAGCATCGCCGCCCGTCGACGCGGACCGGCATCCAGGGGGCTCTATCACGATCTGGAGGAGTCTCAAATCTCAGGATTAGAGCTGACAAGCAGACGACAGCGTCCTGGGAGCACATGTCACGGCCCTCGGACCGTCGAGGTGCCTGTCCGCAGGCGGCAGATGGCGGAAGCGTAGCTGGAGACGCTGATATCGCGAGCTGATAACGCGGGGAACGGGGCAGCGGACAGGGCCCATGTCGGCCGAGACAGCAGTTTCCCGCGGGCAACTCGCCGTCACGAGCTCCTGGCCTCCCAAAGCGTCAACTTCCGCTCACCCTTTCGTCCACCGCGATACCTGCGCCCCCAATCGCCGCGCGGCCATTGGCCCATGTCGCTCGGCCCTTTCTCGCTGCTCGGCGGGCCCTTCCCATGGGCCGCGGTAAACGGTCGTGACGCAGCTCTGGACTGCCAGGCCTGCTGCTATATAGGAGCTCCCTGGCTCCCCTCCACCATGACCTGGTCCTGTTCTTCCTCGTTTCCCCGGTTCTTATCTCCTGCTCCCTCCGGATCTCCTTATCTCTCTCTTTCATCGACGCGGATCGATATAGAGCGTTGACGTGAGAAGAGGAAGCAAGCCAGAAGAAGGACGATACAGAACGACGACGACGACGACGACATCCGCAGCCATGGCCTCCGTGGAAGCTCAGCTCAAGGACGTGGCCATCCTCGGGGCCGTGAACAACGAGCACCGCAAGATCCTCACCAAGGAGGCCTGCGCCTTCCTGGCCCTCCTGCACCGCACCTTCAACCCAACCCGCAAGGCCCTCCTCCAGCGCCGTGTCGAGCGCCAGGCCGAGATCGACAAGGGCCACCTGCTCGACTTCCTGCCCGAGACCAAGCACATCCGTGAGAACGATGCCTGGAAGGGCGCTCCCCCTGCGCCTGGTCTTGTTGACCGCCGCGTGGAGATCACCGGCCCAACGGACCGCAAGATGGTCGTCAACGCGCTGAACGCTGATGTCTCGACCTACATGGCCGATTTCGAAGGTACGTTGCTGGGAGGGGAATTGATACCAGGGCTGTGACAGATAGGGGGAACTGGTTCTGGGAAATAGGGATATAGATCGCGTTGGCTAACTGTACGGATGGACAGACTCGAGCGCCCCGACCTGGGACAACATGATCAACGGCCAGGTCAATCTGTACGATGCCATCCGTCGCCAGATCGACTTCACACAGAACGGCAAGGAGTACAAGCTGCGCACCGACCGCGCTCTCCCAACCCTTATTGCCCGTGCCCGTGGCTGGCACCTGGAGGAGAAGCACTTCACCGTCGACGGTGAGCCCATCTCCGCCAGTCTTTTCGACTTCGGTCTGTACTTCTTCCACAACGCCAAGGAGCTCGTCAAGCGAGGCCATGGTCCATACTTCTACCTGCCCAAGATGGAGTCGCACCTCGAGGCGAGACTGTGGAACGATGTGTTCAACATGGCCCAGGACTACATTGGCATGCCCCGCGGCACCATCCGTGCTACTGTCCTGATCGAGACGATCACTGCTGCTTTCGAGATGGACGAGGTATGGGACATTCTTCCTTGATTCCTGTGAAACACGTTCCTGACTGAATGCGCAGATCATCTACGAACTGCGTGACCACAGCGCTGGTCTCAACTGTGGACGATGGGACTACATCTTCTCCTTCATCAAGAAGTTCCGTAACAACCCCAACTTCGTCCTGCCTGACCGTGCGGATGTGACCATGACCGTGCCCTTCATGGACGCATATGTCAAGCTGCTGATCAAGACCTGCCACCGCCGTGGCGTCCACGCTATGGTAAGAAATCCCTCGAAAGGGACGACAGCAGGCTTGTGCTGACCCTCATTAGGGTGGTATGGCTGCCCAGATCCCGATCAAGGATGACCCTCAGGCCAACGAGCAGGCCATGGAGAAGGTCCGCCAGGACAAGCTCCGTGAGGTGCGCGCCGGTCACGACGGTACCTGGATCGCCCACCCAGCCCTCGCCCCGATCGCCAACGAGGTCTTCAACAAGTACATGCCGACCCCCAACCAGCTTCACGTCCGCAGGGAGGACGTCCACATCACCGCCAATGACCTGCTGAACACCAACGTCCCCGGCTCCATCACCGAGGACGGTATCAGGAAGAACCTGAACATTGGTCTTTCCTACATGGAGGGCTGGCTCCGCGGTGTGGGCTGCATCCCCATCAACAACCTCATGGAGGATGCTGCGACCGCCGAGGTTTCCCGCAGCCAGCTGTGGCAGTGGGTCCGCCACAACGTCACCACGGCTGAGGGCAAGAAGATCGACAAGGCCTACGCCCTCCGCCTGCTGCAGGAGCAGGCCGATGCCCTTGCGGCCAAGGCTCCTAAGGGCAACAAGTACCAGCTTGCCGCCCGCTACTTCGCCAACCAGGTTACCGGTGAAGACTACGCCGACTTCCTGACAACGTAAGTTTCAGAGATTTAATCCCCTGCGTGAGCGTGATCGCCGCTGACGCCGCTTTTTACAGTCTCCTCTACAACGAGATCTCTTCCCCCGGTGCTGCTGCCAAGCTGTAAATGTTCTATTATAGCGCTCCAGTAGCGCATGTATACCCACTTCAATATAGGATGAGTCTGGTTGTGGTACAACTTGAGCAACGTCTCGAGAGAAGGATAATGATATATCGGAAAGTCCATTCCTTGTTGGAACCGGAAGCCAAAGCGCATGACGCTATTGGATGAGATGAATACCCATTTGAAATTATGTACATGTCTAGTAGTTTCATGAGCCATGAATATAGTTTTGTTCTCTTATGAAAGGTCGCCCCCTAATTTGATAATCGTGTAGGATTGTAGCACCCGGTCGTCCAACCGTATGCAACAGCGCTGGAGTCCTCTTGATACCCTACTGAGGTCGATAAGTGTAGATTTCGGAGTCATTAAGTTAGCTGCCGAAGGTACCTAGGTAATGATGTCAGCGGATCTGCCCGGCTCGAAGCTTATTCCAACTACGACCTAGCCATATTATTGTTATTGGACACCCAATAATAATCAATCTGTTGGGATTTTGGGAATGGAGCATACAAGCCGGTCGAGGAGAGGATCAGGCACCTACGACCATAGGGTGTGGAAAACAGGGCTTCCCGTCCGCTCAGCCGT
>ENA-UOWK01000090-UOWK01000090.1-bioreactor-metagenome-genome-assembly--contig:-NODE-90-length-123833-cov-26.293736_pt1 | contig 123833 bp, 105 predicted proteins | sample MGYA00238157_ERZ761612 | MGnify/ENA primary metagenome ERZ761612 (study PRJEB28901, sample SAMN06268035) | bioreactor metagenome | isolation source: Joint BioEnergy Institute, California, USA...
GCGTTGGTGGGTGTTTCGCTCGGTGATCTGTTTCGCTCGGTGATCGATTACGTTATCATATCATCCTCACCTGAGTCAGCTGCCAGCGCCCACCCTGGCTGACGATTCTGAGGAGCCGTAGGCGACGGTGATTGGGCCGGCTTGGAGCCTCCGCTACTCCCACTTTCAGGAGCTTTGGAGCCTCCAAGGGGGGCAAAGAGGGCATCCCAATCATGCGTCGTCGCGTTCCCATGGGCAGACTGTGGCGGTGACTTCTGTGAAAATGCATCAGAGGCATTAACGTTGTTGTCGAAATTGAAGAAGTCGGAGGACGCTACATTTCCCGCGCTAGTGTTCGCAGCGGAGGCTGCCGCCTTTGATTGGGACGGGGAGTCAAATGAAAAGTCAAACTCTGTCGAATTTTTGTTCAAGTGAGACTCGAATTCATCATCGTCGTCGTCATCCGTCTCTTTGGCAGGAGCCAGATCAAATCCAGCGAAGGTCGCCTCGAAGTCTGGAGCACCAGGCTTTTTCCCTTCGGCCGCCGCCGTGCCGTTCTTGGAAGTATCCCGCTGCGGCTCTCCGCCGACGACAGGGGCGCCAGTCGACGATTCCACGGAGTGAGGAGCGTCTGGTGGTGCCGTAGGGTCCGAACGGGTCGGCAAGAGACCATTGAATTCACGCGGGAAGTCGGCAGGTTCCTTCGAAGCACTCTGGTCATGGCTTGCGGGGGTTTTCTGGGCATCCGGCGCAGGAGACTGTGTTGGCAAAGTGCCCGTTCCCGGGGCAGGGAAGGCCTGCAGTTGTGATGCATCTATTGAATCGGACCTGGACGACTCCGGGTTTCGCGGCGGGGAGGCAGGTGTGAAGTTGTCTTCGAAACCCATTGGAGCCTCGCTATCGGTGCTGTCATCGTCATTATCGAATTCCCTGATCGGCGGAAACTCGGTCTCAGCAGCACCGTTGGCTTTGTTCTGCCCTGTACCATGAAGCTTCATAGCGGCAAACGCCTCATCAAAATCATACGCCTTCTGAGATTGAGATCGTTCACGTGCCGCACCACCGAACAGTTCATCGAAGCTTAGATCCTTAGCTTCACCCTGCTTCGTATCACTTGCACCGGGGCTGGCTGGCATATCAGGGAACGGTGTCGTCTTAGAGTCCTCTTGCTGGGTTGCAGGGGTCTCCTGTGGCTCTTCAAAGGGGGACTGTTCCGCGGGTTTCTCCCTCTCTGTTGACGCGGATACCCGGCCAAGTTCGCTGGATGCCGGAGCGGCACTGCCTGACATTGTAGGATGACCTGACGTAGATGGGGGTGGAGAGACAGAAGGAGTTGGGACTCCGGATGTGTCTGGGGACTTGGAAGCATCCCTTGCCTGTTGAACAGGAGGAGACCCGGCTCGGAAAGAGGTTGGGGGCGGAGGAGTAGAAGTCGATGGAGGAGCGAAAGACGGACCAAACAGATTGTCAAACGCACTTTGTTGATCGCTTGGGGCACCGGAAGGTGACAAGGTATTCTCCGATAAGCCTGTAGTAGTCCGCCTAAAGAAAGGGTTCGTCTTCTGACTCGCCGTTGATGCAGCTGGGCTGGCAACCGCCGGGGTACTGGCCACTGTGGGAGGCACGGCACTCTCCTCCTGCTCTTGTTTTTCCTTCGTGAGCGCATCAATCTCGCCCTGAATCTTGTCCCGTTCACCCTCCACGGTGGCTAGCTGCTTCTTGTTGATGGCAACAAGACCTTTCTGCTGACGGGCTTCAGAGCGTGTCTTCTCCAGTATTTGTTTGAGCTGGCTGACTTCAGCGTTCGCCTGACGAATTTTCTCCTTCAGGCTTGCGTTTTCGCTCTGATCAGCCGCCAATGCAGCCGATACCTGGTTGTATTGGTTCTGCAAATCCTGCCGGCTTCCTTCGACCAAGGCGTACTCTTGCTGGAGCTTTTTCGTCTCCGCCCTGGAGGCATTCAGTCGCTCCTCAAGGGCTTTGAACTCCTTCACCTCTTGTTCATACATCTTCCTAGCCTGGGCAAGTCGCGCCTCAAGGTCACGCTTCTGCTGCGAGGACTGCGCGAGCTCCTGTTCTGCAGACGAACGTTTCGCTTGCACATTCTGCGTTTCTTTTGACAGGTAGCCAATCTGGTTAGACAGATTGGCAAGTTCAGTGATCTCCTGCGTAAGCTTCTTGCTTTCTTCCGGATCGTTGTCACCCAGTAGATCGTCAGAGGGCGGCGCTGGTGAACTGGCCGGTGGAGACGTAGGCCGGAAGCCGGTCAATTGCGGATTCAGGCTTTGGCCAAAAGCCGATGATGGGACAAAGGGCTTAAACGCCGTAGAGGAACCTTGTGGAGATGCCCTTGTAGATGGCGATCCAGGGGACTGGAACGGCGGATTCGAGCCTCCGGTCGATTGAGGCACCTGAGAAGGAGCGGCTGGCGGCGGTGCGCTGAAGGAATCGAGACCAAAGAGATCTTCAGCCGCCGACCGCGGAACAGGTGCTGGAGCCGGAGCTGGTGATTGTACAGGTTTTAAAGGAGCCTGACGGCGCATACTCGGGGGAACCAGACCCGGAGGAAGTGTCTGCGGGAGAGGCTCTTTCTTAGTGCGCTGCTGCCGGACCAGATACATGGCGACAGCAAACTCATCTTTTGTCAATTGCCCATCAGCATCAATATCCGCAAGATCCCAGATCTGCGCCAGGATTTCATCTGGAAGTTGTGCATTGCTGAAGAATGCAACCGCCTGATCGCCAGTGATCACTCCTGCTTTTGCCGTGTCCACAGTCGCGAAGATGTTATCAAAATGCGCCTTCTCCTGGGGAGTAATCAACCAGTCTCCACCTGTAGACTGGGCAGAGAGAGGTGATGCGTACTGCTGTCTGTTAATGGGGCTCTGTGTCCGCTGCGGACCGGTGAACTGCTTCGGGATAGCCGGAACAGGTGGTATATCAGAGACTGGTCGTGATCCCGCACTAGTAGACGGGCGGCCTCCCCTCCGAGCGGCCGCCTCGTACAAGCCAGGAGGTAGAGTTTGGGGAATGCCTCTCATCGCACCTGTCTTGTAGGAAGTAAGAAGGTGCATTGCGATAACGAACTCTGTCGCATCCAAAGCTCCTCTCTGCTTGGTATCCGCCAGGTTCCATATCCGGCCCAGGACTTCATTTGGTAACCTTGCACGTTCGAATATCTGCTTCGCAGTCTCGCCTGTGGAGTATCCCACGTCAGTAATTCGCAGTATGAATGCATTGCACCTTATCGGTACCTGAAATGACCCCATTCTGAACATCCGACTTTTCAAAGAGGGAAATGAACTTATTGACATCGTCGGGATTCAGTGGGGGAACCCTGATCGGTCCACCAGCATTTGGGGGAGGACTGGTCGCGCCGGCATTAGAAGCGCGAGGGTTTGGGGGAGGATTGGGAGGAGGATCCGTTAAGCCTTCGAATCTCGGTAACGGACCGGCTGTACAAGAAGGGATCTCGTTAGCCATCCATTGTTACCTCCTTCACAGCTGCTTCCGCAATACTCACGCTGCAACGCCAGTTCCTCCGTCGGCGCGCGACCCGCCTGTGCATGTCCAATCAACCTGAGTACGACACTGAACCCGGACGGGGTCAGGAGTCCTCTGTTCTGCGTGTCCGCAATCTGCCATATCTATTGTCGCAAACCAAAGCGTCAATCAGCCTCTCATTCTCACTAATTCCCTGACATCCGCTGTCTCGATTCGAAGTTCACGACATACCAGGCCAAGGGTATCTGGGGGTAATTTCGTCTTCTCGAAGAACGGGACAGCAACCTCGCCGGTGATGACACCGAGGTTAGTGGTATCGGCGGCTTGGAAGAGCTGGTAGAAGAGACGCTTCTCCTCCGGCGTGAGATTAAGATTCTGGTGGGCTGTTGTTGCGCAAAGTGGACGATCTGTTAGCTCCGTCGTCCAAGATATGGCAGTAGAGGTACCCTGATGCGAAACCCCTTGTGCCTGTTGCTACAGGGGCTATCTATGATACTCACTGATATCTGGCATGATCTCTGCCGGGACCAGATAATCTCCTCTCCTTCTGAGCACTTCCCAAGTCACCTAGGTACGTAGCAAGTCGACGGTGGGAATTTCAAAGTCAGGTCAGCCAAAGGAGGCCACGGACATTGAGGGCCCAAGCGCCAGTCGGGGGGGAGGGGGACAAAGCAGAACCAGCAAGCACGAAAGCAGTGCCGGGATGCAGCAACGATAAACGAAGCCCGACGGCGAAGACAACGAGCGAGCGAGGGTAGGAGTCGCAGCCCGCTGTCGGGTGCTCACGAACGAGATATGCAATCGGCTTGACAATAGACGGAACTTTGACCTAGAGTTGAATGTCGACCCTGGCTGGGCTGGGGAGAGCTTCGGCTTACGTTACGGGACGGACCCTCTCGCTATGTTATGTAACGTACCGCCTTGGACCGTCGTTTGAGCTCGTACCACCACTACATCACGCTTATCAAAGTCTTCTCCGGACTTCCTATTCCTAGATTGCAGTATGGCTGATCTTTTCTCATTTTCATTCTCAATTCAAAAATACCATTACCTGCGTCCCCGTTTCCCCTCGCAGGAGCGGCGCCCAGGCCGCCCAATCCGACAGTGGATGACATGGCGTCATACCTAGGTATCTGACCAGTGGTACATACTTCAAAGTCACAGAAGGCTTTCTATATTGATGAAATGATAATTACATTACTTGTCTTAAGGATATTAAACTTGTACGTGTCTCCTAGTAAGTATGAAATAATAATCTGTCCTCAAATGGTCAATCTAGTCTTCCTTTCGGTCCGAACCAAAACAGATTTGAATATAGAGCCTCCGGAAAGACTTCTCTCCAATGCGCCAAAAAGGGAAGCAAGGGCCAGGCATGTGATGGGTATATTACGGGGCTCGGTGCATGTTACCTTTTCGCGAGAACACTGCACCAAAGCAGCTCACTATCCAGCTCCCCGTTCCCCCCGATATCTGCAAAGATGGAGCCTCCATCTAGTACTCGCCCTCGGCCTCTTCCTCAAGCGAGTCGCTGGCAACCTCCTCGTAGTCGCGCTCCAGAGCAGCCAGATCCTCACGGGCCTCAGAGAACTCACCCTCCTCCATACCCTCACCAACGTACCAGTGGACGAAGGCACGCTTGGAGTACATAAGATCGAACTTGTGGTCGAGAGCGGACCAAGCCTCGGCGATAGCGGTGGTGTTGGACAGCATGCAGCTGCAACTTGGTTAGCACGACAGTTCAAATCATAACTGAACAAAATGGCACTTACACAGCGCGGGGGACCTTGGCAAGGTCGCCGTTTGGCACCATCTGTGGTGGTTGGTAGCAAATACCGATCTTGAAACCGGTAGGACACCAGTCGACGAACTGGATGGTGCGCTTGGTCTTGAGGGTGGCAACTGCCGCGTGCGTCTCCTTGGGGACGACGTCTCCGCGGTACAACAGGCAGGTGGCCATGTACTTGCCGTTGCGGGGGTCGCACTTGACCATCTGGTTGTTGGGCTCGAAGCAAGACATGGTGATCTCGTTGACGGAGTTGGATTCATGAGAAGCCTTAGCGGCAGAAACCACCGGCGCGAACGCGACCAGAGGGAAGTGGATACGGGGATACGGCACCAGGTTGGTCTGGAACTCGTTCAGGTCGACGTTCAGCGAGCCATCGAAGCGGAGGGACGCGGTAATCGAAGAGACGACCTGAGCGATCAGACGGTTGAGGTTTTCGTAACCAGGACGCTCAATGCCGAGGTTGCGACGGCAGATGTCATAGATGGCCTCGTTGTCAACCATGAAGCTGCAGTCAGAGTGCTCCAGGGTGGTGTGGGTAGTCAGGATGGAGTTGTAGGGCTCAACGACCGATGTGGCATTCTGGGGAGCTGGATAGACACAGAACTCCAACTTGGACTTCTTGCCATAGTCGACAGACAGACGCTCCATCAGGAGGGCACCAAAACCAGAGCCGGTACCACCACCGAAAGAGTGGAAGACCAGGAAACCTTGGAGACCAGAGCAGTTGTCGGCAACGCGACGGACCTTGTCGAGAACCTGGTCGATCATCTCCTTGCCAACGGTGTAGTGGCCACGAGCGTAGTTGTTCGACGCATCCTCCTTGCCGGTGATCATCTGCTCAGGGTGGAAGAGGCTGCGGTAGGGACCAGTGCGGACCTCGTCGACCACATTGGGCTCGAGATCACAGTAGATGGTACGAGGAACATACTTGCCCTGACCTGCGGTAAGGGGAACAAGGTGTCAGGAGACAGGAGGCCGAATAGGAAAATCGATGTTTTTTATACATACCGGTCTCGGAGAAGAAGGTACTGAATCCCGAGTCGGGTTCGGCGTTTTTGCGTTCTTCAGTCAGGTAACCGTCGGGCTGCGGGACCAGGATTTGTCAGAAACGGCGCTGCCAGGAACAAAAAGGGGGCGTCGCTATGCTGCATGTCGGAGTGACACAAAGAAAGGGTTCCCGCATACCTGGATGCCGTGCTCAAGGCAGTAAAGCTAAAAACAATGGCATTATTGTAAGTCGAGATAGATCTCTTTCTGGGTTAGGACGAATGTCACTCATACCTCCCAGCAGGCATTAGCGATCTGGCAACCAGCCTGGCCGACTGTCCTCACAAACGTCAGAACGCGCCCTTCCGTACTCGAACAGATGGCTGATGGGGAGACGAACCGTTCAAGCTGATGACTTCTCTCATCTTGACGTGTGGAATGGATGGGCGGAGATTTCAAGAGATTAAGCTGTGAGGGTCACGAGGATCCCGGGGAGGGGAAGGGCTCGACCGCTCTTCCAGGGGAATACAAAGACAGGAAAAGGTCGACGAGGCTTCAGGGACGGGGGAGACCCTGGGTGCAGAAGGGGGGGAGAGAGGATGGGAGAGGAGGAGTTGAACGAGGCGACGAGGAGAGCAGGACTCGGGAGGCTCTGCAGGACCGGCCAAGACGTTTTTGTTGTTGTGCAAGGGCCAGCGAACAACAACGCCGGAGCCACACCTGCGCTGGCAGCGGCGGGAGTTCGCTGTATCCGCCTAGTTGGTTCGCGATGTGCTGTTTACCTGTCCCTCTTGGGAAAGCCCGCGGGGCCGCTCGAAAGCCGGCGCACATCATTGGCCGGACTCCTCCCCGTGACCGCCCCCCGGTGCGGCCGGCCAGCGGCCGGTCGGCCGTTCAGGGGCATCACCTGATCGCGATCGCTGACTAAGCGCTGCGGATGACGGCATGCGCGGTCCGTCGGAAGATCCACTCCGGACAGCAGACATCGACGATCCATTATTGTCCATCATCCTATGGCAGCTCGTCTACAAGGTACGTCTAATATCTGCATTTGCCCACTATATGCTATCGTTATAACTGTCTATGTACACGCCGTTGATATGTTTTTGTCTTCTCGAGTCTCAATTACTCATTAGGCAGAAGATACATTTGGTCTCGGACCAAACAGGAGCTATCATCACCTAAAAAACACATCAGAATAATGCTTAGTACCGTCGCACGTGCAGTTTCCTAGTAATGAATCCTTCATTATTGGAATATTGAGTTTCTCAGTCTGCGACCGGAGATTTGTTGCCTATTTCCGATCCATGTCTTTTCTATCTGTTCTTCTAGGAATACAGGCTCCGCTGCTCCTGTTGTTCAATACGCTAACAGTACTATTCAGGACAAACAACAGTATATTCCGAGCTCCGTTCCAAGGCTGAACAGATAGAATGCCGCCAGCTGTCGGATGCTGCCGATGAGACCCCACTCAATTCCATCGGGTATCCCATCAGCCAACCAAAATGCACGTCCTTGCACCCCTCCTCCTGTTTCTACCCCTTCTCTCCCGGCCCTGCCAGGCCAACGTCGAAAAGACCATCTTTCTCGCACCTGCCTCAATTCCCATCCCTTCCCAGAGCCCAGCCCCCGATGACCTCGGGCTGGAGAGGCTGTCACCGCAGGCCAGCGTGCTGCGAACGTATCTGAACGCGTCGTTCCCGACTGAGGATGCGCCCCTAGGAACGGAGTCATGGTTTTTCCTAGAGGACTTGACCCCGGAGCAGCGGTATGAAGTGAGGGTTTGCTGGTCGGCAACAGTAGGATACCTATCCCCTTTCCTAGCTTGGTATATCGTTCTTGCCTCTTGGGCAAATACATTAAAGCCTTAACTACATATGCGTTACATTGAATATATGGTGAACAGATATCGAGTCTAACAAAACAGCAGCAACCGACCGCCTTCACCCTTACGACTCACACCCTCCCCAGCACCCTCGAAGATGCATCTCTGATGTCCTCCATCGCTGCCTTCTCCTCTGCACGCCTCGCCTCCCTACAGACGGCCAATCCGGAGCCGAATACCGGCAAAGTAGGCAGAGGTACACGTCAGCCCCCTTCTTCCTCATCGCCATCCCCCTCGGACTCGGTCCTCTTCCTCCGGATCCACGCCGCAGCGGACTATTTCACGCTCAATGCGACACTGATGGAGAATGTCCCTCCCGTGTTGGTGGATGTGATCTTGGATCCATACTTGCTGAACGTATTCCCCCGTTCACTAGTTCCAACAGCAGGGTGGGTGGTTCTTGTAGCAGGTTTCGCGTGGGTGATTGCAAAGGGGGTAGTCCGGATGTTTACAGGGATCGTGGAGGAAGCTGAAGCTGCCGACAGGGAGGGGAAGAAGAAGAAATAATCTGCTTCGGAAATGAGTCAATTTCCGATGATCAAATCGTAGAATTTTGATTGGACTTGGTCTAAGCTCCATAATCCGCTCAGGGACGTGTTGTCAACGCATGGAACCTACCTTGCAACGATAGTCGCAATAATTCATGACTTTGCGTGAGTAGCTTGATTATCTAAATAAATAAAATATTGTTCCATGAATAGCCGTCACTCTCAGAACTCGAGTAGCACGTAGTAGGCCAATGGGCGGTCACTTCAGAGGTATCCCTTGTCGTCCTCAAAGCGGTGCTGCTTGCTTGGTGGACAAGTCACTATGCGGGCAGGCAATCAGATAAGAAGTCCCGTCAACCTGAAACCAAAGTGCAGTCGAATATTCATGTCATCTAGTCCACTGTTTCTAAAGAGGAAAAGAAGGATGTAATTTAATTACCAGAACGTTAGGTGTATATATATTTCACCCCTGAACAGTTCAATTCCTATCTCCCGCAAATGCGGGAGTATCGGATATTCGTAAACTGTAGAACCTAATCCTGTATAAAATAAAATTTCATAATAAAAAAATCTTTTATGGGTCGTCAGACTACTAGACTAGACTAACAGTTTCTCTGGAAGTTCCTTAAAAAAAAGGACAACATTTGTGCTCTCTCAGATACGCCATCTTAGGCCCCAGCAGTCTGCAGTAAGCTCCAGGTATTAACTGGCAGCTTGCTATACAACCTTATGGAACTGAGATTCCCTCCCCGTCGCCATGAGCTTGCATATTCAAATATGGAATATAACATGTGCATACATTTTAATTTGTCGATTGCAAGTCAAAAGAGAAGGGCCACCAATAAACCTCCTCAGTTTGGTTCTGCTTGAGAAATAAGGTCTTCGCCGGCAGTTTACCATGGTAAACAGTTAAATGAGACACCATTTTGAACGTGCCTAGAGTGTAAACGTATAGATGAAGGACCGTTACCAAAGAGCTTTGGGAAGTTTCATGATGTTTGAAAAACCCGAAACCACTCGATAACACATCAGGGCCAATGGCCCAGGATCATGCTGTCTGTTGTGGACCTTGTAGATAGATGTTTTTTGAGAACTTTGCGGCATGACATGTTAAGCGGATGGATTATCTTTCAAGGCGGAGAGAATCCCCAATTTCCCTTCAAGATGTGGAGAACTGATGCAACCCGGGAGAATGAATTCCAGATAGATGTCCAAGCCCAGCTACTACTAACTCAGCAGCTAGCTAGTAGATAGCCCTTGAGGCTTTTCCTTTCATGCATAATGTGTAACGTGAACCATCTGCCCATCTATCCCATCCCCCGCAGAACCAACGGTCCAAACCAAGATCAAGTAATCTCCATTCCCTACACCAGCCCTTTGCGTACGAAGTACTCCGTACTTTTATTTTTATCCCTTTCAACCTCCTTCATACCTTGGCGGCGGCGTGTTCCAGATCCGTAGTATGTACGGTGCAATTTCGTCCTCGACCAGCACAAAATCCTGTGCATACATACACGGGCTCATGGAGTATTATTGTCCAACGCAGATGCAGGTTTCAGCCCCCACGGCAAGGATGTGCAATTGGGATCTTGGCAGTTGGGATGGGGTGATCAGGGAACTTGATCAACAGTGTCAAACTCCGAGGGTTTCAGCCCTTCATCGTTGTTTTTCGTCGCATCACACACGCCAGGGCACGATTATCAGATATGATTCTGAGGCCCACATTGCGTATGAGTCGAGTTTCACCCTCAACTGCCAATTTTGGTAGGATGGAGAAATCAAGAAAGTTGAGGTGGAAACGTGCGGAGGGATCCGTGGTTGGCCCCGGGCAGATAAAAAAGCTGCAGCAAGCCACGAGACGCGCGGGACGAAGCACGATAGGGCCGACGCTGCAGCCTGGCAAAGTTTGATCCGTGTACCGACTACTCCGTACTAAAATTGGACTACATCGTGGCTAGGAAGCGCTTGTTGAATATGTTCCGCAGCTCAGTCTGAACGTCCAAAGGACATGGCCCATGCGGAAGTCGAGGACCTACGCAGTGCGGAGCGGAAAACTTGCGCCTCTGCCACAGGCCTACGTCACACCCGCGGATCCTGCGGACTGCGCCGAGTACTTTGTTCTACAGTAGAGTCCTTCGTACCACCGGGCATATACATGGGCGTGATCTCAGGCTGGGACTTTTGGAAAGCTGCAGCGCGCCTGATATTCGTTAGGCAACCCTTTCCGCCGCAGCAACCGTTTATGGAAGTACGTGGCCAGGAATTCGATCATCGTTGCAGTTTGCACTCGACTAAGAATGCTCAAACAGCTAATCGACACCCCAGAGTAGTATTCTTGTCGTCTTTGTTATTCTTTTAGTGGAGCGGAGGATTCTGTTGCAGTAGTGTTTCATCCGAAGACTCAGTTGTCACACATTATTATTATTATTCATGGATACAACCCAAGAATGTTAGCACCCTATTTCTGTCATAGTAGTAATACATAAGCCCTTCGAGCCGCACTGCCGGAACTTCCTACGTATATAACTTATTTGGCGCATTTGAGAGGATCTACAGCATTGATACATGTATACGTTGAGCACGAAAACCCTCTCCTACAGTATTTACCATTCTTGAATTATTTTTTTTCCCAACTTGGACAAAAGAAAAATAACGGGAGAAGAGAGTGCAGAAGAGGAGCATACCTAAGCATGCAAAGCACCACCACGCAACTTATTACTACTACTAGCAAGAGTAGTAGTAGTGCCATGACCACCACCACTCCTCCCGCTCCTCCTGCATCTCCTTCCAAACCCTCCAAACCCATCCCCTTCCTCTACCGCCTCTACTTCCTCTACCTCGAGCCCCTCTTCGCCATCAACGGCGTCCGTCTCGCCGCCTTCCAGGGCAGCTACTACCTCCGCATCATCTCACCGCCCAACTACCCCCACTCTGCTACCCCGACGCCGGACGAGACGACCCTCCTCATCCAGCTCGCCTCCCTGTACCTCCTGTTCGCCTTCAACGAGGGCGTCATCCTCCGCCACGTCGGGCAGGAGAGGCGCGACATCTGGAGGCTGATCACGATCGGGTGCGTGCTCTCCGACGTGGGGCATCTGTGGGCGCTCTGGAAGCTGGCGGTCGCGGTGAAAGCGACGGATATCTTTTTGGACCCGAGACTCTGGTTGCGGTGGGAGGAGTGGGGGAATCTGGGGGTGACGTGGTTTGGGCTCATCCTGAGGACAGCGTTTATACTTGGGGTTGGATTATGAAAGGGAGAGAGACACAAGGCCTTGCTTGATGTTCAATCCAGGGCACGGTGGTCGAAGACGCCTAACGCCGCTTCGTTGGTGGTCCTCAAAAAGGGATGCATTCAAGAGAAAGGACAAGGCAAAGGGGCAGGCGGAGAAGAAAAGAAATCAACTGATGCTATGACTTTCTGTTTATGACGATTGTCAATTACGACGACATTTATTTTTGGATGGAGGATTCACAGAGCGAGAGATATATCAATTATGATTATGAGGATAATGATGAAGATGTGGCTGGTTAGACGCCTCCCTGGCAAAGACTCGTCTATTAGCTGTGATAATGTGTGGCTCGATAAGGTTTCATGGGCAAGACACACTGGTGATATCTCGACTGTGCAATGTAGCTAGTGACACAGTCCACAATCTACCCTGTAAGCGCTAAAATGTGACAGATGGGACCTGACTATTCCCTCCACCATCCTAGTAACGGCGTCACACCATGGTTTAACAGTACTCAGCAGACGTGCATGTAATTACCTGGCACATAGTACTCAAGTAGGAATATATTAACCCATCACCCATATGAGTATCTTTTTGTGCCACCTTTACAACCTATCCCCCCTTTTTTTCGCCCACAGGGTTCGCATGCAATATGTGGTAAAGTGTACAGAGTATTCGAGTAATAGTACTGTCGAATATAGCCGACCAGCTAAGCCTTCCTATTACGCCGATAGACTCAGAAGTCCCTCAAGACAGCCACCAAGTCGTCCAATCGAGATACCTCACCCAGGAGCATCGCCTCCTTGTCCTTCCATTGCTGCAGCGTCTTCAACTCCGCCTCGGACAAAAACCGCTCTTCATTGCCCTTGACATCGCTGCGCTCAGCCTTCTCCAGGAACGCTTTCAGCCTGTTGCGCTCGAACTTGATGCGCTGCAAGCAACGTGACATGGCCTTGTATGTGTCCTGCAAGACATTGCGGCGCACGCGGTCCGGGTCATAGAACCAGAGATAGATGGTGCGTGACGGCTGACGTTGCGCGTCCCGAGGCACTTCCTGAAGGTCGACAAAACCGCCGGCCTGCATGCTGGCGAGCACCTGACGCAAGTCTTTAGGCGGCAAGAGGCTTATCTCCTGCAGACGCTTCTCATCTAGCTTGCCTTTTGCGTGCAGAACACGGACGACACGTAATGCGACGTCCCCATATCGGGTTTCGATGATGCGCTCCAGTTCAAGATGACGGAGCTTACGGGCTAGATGCCGGTACTCCACCGTCCAGGTGATCATGCCAGATGTGGTACGTTTAGATGTGAAATAATAAGGTGGCTGGGCCAGAAGGGAGAGATGCTGATCGATCTCGAATGCACGATTTCGATTGGACGATACACCATTGGGACCATCACCGTTGATGCCGTCTTCCAGTGGCCGCTTACCGCGTCTGCTGGGAGGCTGCGATGGATCCATAGGGCCAATGGAGCCTGCAAGATCCAGCTGCGGATCGATATCCTCTGCCAATGCATGCAAAGGGATTGCGACGGAGTACTGCTCTCCCTCCTCTCCCTCACGAGGTATTTCTGGTTCACCGCGGCAACGTGGGGTTTGATACTCGATACGTCGAAGCAGACAATCATAAACGTGGGCAGTGGTTGGGGACGTGTCTTGCTCTGACAGCTCGACGAGGCGACGATTTCTGAAAACAACATCGAACTTTTCGTAGTTCACTCGGACGACCAATCCGGACTACAGTCATGTTAGCGGCGATCCGGTGACACATCCACCAAGGCAAATTCACCTCCATGGGCATAGTGTCTTCAGCGTCAGACCACTCGTTCTCCGACTCGTCGCCCTCCTCCTCGTTCACAGCATAATCTTCTAGTTTCGGCTTCTTGTTGGGGCCGTCAGCTGATCCAGCCGCATGCCGTCTCTTGACACCCCGAGGAACGCCATTAAATATCAGCCCGCGAGTGAGATCCCCGTCTGTTCGTTCCTTAACTAGGCGCGCCGCTCCCTCCTCTATTGCTTCTTCCAACTTTTTTCCCCTTAGCCCTTTCACGTCTGACCTCGACTTGATAACCCGTTGGGCATACATCAAATTGTCTGCATGGCTCTGGAACTGGCCTTCCCGAACGCGCATGATGTAGCCATGAGCGGCGAGCGCCTTCAAAGTTGGATGGAGATGAGCAGAGACCGATTCCGTGCCATCGACTTTATCATTTGGAGAGGCTGAGTGACCGTCTTGATCACCATTTGGGACGTCCGACTGGTCATCATGATGATCACTGACGCCGTTCGTCTCAGCCTGCTCAGACTTCACAGGCCGCTCAGGCTGGAGCTCCGGCAGTGTCTCAAGATAGCTGACCTGGGCATGCCCAAGAAACATGATAGTCTCCATGACAGTGGCAGCATACTTTCCCAGTCTCTCTTCTACTACCTCTAGGATCTTGCCGGACCTCACGAGATAGTATGCGGACTGCGTGTTGGCCTCGTAGTACGTGATACCGTCGTCATAGGAAGTGTAATGATAGACGAGGTGCTGTTGGATCATGGCAGAGAGGCCATAGCGGAGCTGCTTATCAGAGAGCCGGGTGTAGTACTTGAGGCGCGGAAGGGGGAGGCGATCATAGCGCTGGAGAGTTGAGAAGATGCGCTATAGAGATTGATCGAAAGTTAGTCACAATATAAACGCCCATTCAATCTCAATGCACTGCGGAAGGCAATGTCAAGCGAAGGGAGAATAAGGAGTAATTGAACATGAGCCTACCGCAAAAAGCTCCCCGTAATTGTCTTCGACCAGAAGCGCGCAGAGCTCCGCGGCATACTATCGCAACCATCAGCAGCAGAAGCGAGCAAGCGGCGGGGTCGGGCCCATACTTGGGACATGATGTTCCAGATTTCTAGAGAACTGCCAGCTCCTCTAGAAGAGTCAGAGGGGTCACCGACGGACCTTCATGGAGGATGGAGAGAGAAAGCAGAGGGGAAAGACGGGGAGAGGGAATGTGTTTGCTGCTTTTCTCTCGAGTCCCTCTTTCCTCTTCGGCGCCGCCCACGATGCTCCACCGTCACACTCTGCGCTTCGCAGCTCCCCACGTGACCCGGCCGACCCTCAATGTAACTTGTCGTCACCTGACATCACATGACCGGCAGGCCAGGAAACGCCGGTTCCGCCCGCCCTCGTCACTCGGACCAATCAGGGCGTGCGCAATCGTGGCCGGCGCTGGACGACTCGGGATCTTGAAGCTTTTCAAACGTCGTCCAAATCGTGCACGACAGACCTCCTCCTCTTCCCCCCTCCACAGGGTCGTCCCAATTGCTCTCAATCTCCGCCTCACCACCGTCCTTTCTCCTCCGAGTTCGATCCTCGGCACATGCGATGATGCTGTCGCGGTCTGCCCTTGGCCGAAATGCGCCGCGTGCGCTCCGGAAGCAGTGCTGTGCTGCTAGCCCCAGCGCTCGCCGGGGCATGGCCTCCGCTGCCACTCCCAACTTCCAGTATAATGTCTCCGAGGCTGCCGGCGTGAAGGTTGCAACCCGAGAAGTCGGGGGCCCTACGGCGACGCTCGCGCTGGTTGCAAAGGCTGGCCCTCGTTACCAGCCTTTCCCTGGCTTCTCCGAAGCCCTCGAACAGTTCGCCTTCAAGGTGCGTCGTACCGGAGTCGTACCGGAGCAATTGCACTCCTCTGCCTGTCCGGATGGCCATGGAAAGATTCCAGGCTGACAATACATTCAATTGGCAGTCTACTCTCAAGCGGTCGGCTCTGCGGATCACTCGGGAGACTGAGCTGCTGGGTAGCGAGGTCTCCTCCTCACACTCGCGGGAGAATATCGTCCTCAGGGCCAAGTTCCTCTCGGGCGATCTCCCATACTTTGCAGAGCTCCTGGCAGAGGTTGCCTCCCAAACGAAATACCCAAGTGAGTCATTTGCATTGGTGCTCTGGATTCGGATGTATGGAAAAAAGCCTCTAACGGCTTTAACCAGCGCACGAGCTAAACGAGGTCGTCTTGAACGTCATCAAGTTCAAGCAGCAGGCCCTCCTGTCGAACCCGGAGGCCTTGGCTCTTGATGCGGCACACGGCCTGGCATTCCACCGCGGTCTCGGAGAGAGCCTCACCCCCTCCGCGACTGCACCATTCGAGAAATACCTGTCCGCTGAAGCCATTGCGGAGTTCGCCAGGGGAGCATATGCCAAGCCTAACATTGCCCTCGTTGCCAGCGGTCCGAAGTCTGCTGAGCTGTCCAAGTGGGTTGGTGAGTTCTTCACCGGTCTTTCTACCAGTGCCGGCTTCGGCGAGTTTAGGCCTCGGGAGAGCGTGCCTTCGAAGTACTATGGCGGTGAGCAGCGCATTTCTAGCAAGGCCGGCAACTCTGTTGTCATCGCCTTCCCCGGTTCCAGCGCGTTCGGTACGTCTGGCTACAAGCCCGAGACTGCCGTTCTGGCTGCCCTCCTTGGTGGTGAGTCGACTATCAAATGGACCCCTGGCTTCTCGCTCCTCGCGAAGGCCACCCAGGGCTTCTCGCAGGTCAAGGTCTCGACCAAGAACTACTCCTACTCGGACGCTGGTCTCTTCACCATCGCTGTTTCCGGAAAGGCCGAACAACTCGCGGCCGCCAGCAAGAACATTGCCGAAGCTGTGAAGAAGGTCGCCGCCGGAGATGTCGCCAGCGAGGACATCAAGAAGGCTATTGCCCTCGCCAAGTTCCGCGCTCTCGAGGCTGGCCAGAACCTCGAGACTGGTGTGGAGATCACCGGTTCCGGTCTCATCAACGGCCACAAGCCCTACCAGCTGGGCGAGGTCGCAGAGAGCATCGAGAAGGTCACCGAGCAGCAGGTCAAGGATGTACGTTCAACCGAACCCCATTTGACTTTGTCAATATCCAATTAGAGCTAAACTAACATCTCAACTCGCAGGCTGCCAAGTCCTTCCTCTCTGGCAAAGCTTCCGTCGCCGCTGTTGGAGACCTCCACCAGCTTCCCTTCGCCGATGACCTTGGCTTGACTGTTTAAGTAACGTAGATTAAACTGGAAAAGCCATCACTCATACTTGCAGGCCCCATCTCACATATCCACATCGCTGCAGATGTTAGCTCTGTGTGTGAGCCTGTACTTGTACCAATCCAATGTCAGGAGAAGAAAGGAAATAAATTAGACAAGCTCTCTTGAAATTTTGTATATTCGACTAAAGCTTCTTGGCTTTGGACTAGTCTTCATAGACGTAAAGATGATGGAAACGGAAGTAATGTCCGTTTAGGATAAAAAAAAGCCCACTAAGATGCGTTCGGGAACATACCTGTCCAGATCAGACACCAACAGATGTAGATATGCCTGTTCCCTGGGACGAATACAGCATGTAATTTTTCCCCGAGAGCTACGCGAGTCCCGGGAAATAATAGTAACGAGTCATCACTGCAAACAACTTAAGTGTCCAGGTTCATAGGCGAGGACCATTCCCCTTGCACGGTTCTTGTCTTTCCAGCTCAGAGCATGCAATCTGCGTATGCCCTGTCATTCATCAAACTCGGCCAGAAAGCGACCTGTCATGACGGATCTAGCTCAACTGTCCGGTGGTCCGGAAATATCGCCCTCCTATTATGATTTGGCAGCTTTTCTTAAAAAACAAAAATAAAAAAATAGACATTCACTGGACACAATTCTGAAATTCCACTGAACGTGCTATTGCCTCCTGGTGGAGGCGAGGCGATGTCAGTCAAACAGGGACAATCATGCCTGATAATCCATATCGCTGACAATCGATGACTCCATGAAGGTCAGAATCGCGACATTATTCGTGTCAGTCATGGCTATCGTCAAGGTCGGAAGGAGGCGAGGTCGATTGGTCATGATTGAGAAGAATAGAATGGAATTCTTCACAGCGAAACTTTATATAGAAGCATATTGAGCAGACACCAGGCAGCTACATGGATAGATAGTTGTGACATTAGCCCAAATCCGTATTTCCTTTCCTCTCGGGAGAAAATAAAGATGGACTCAATCCAATTGTTCACATCAAACCGAGTCCGCACCTAGGTAGTTAAATACACCTTGATTCCATACCTGATTTTAGGAAACAGGCTTACTGGAACAGAGATTGGGTTCTGATACTTCTTTTCTCTCTCCTTTTCAACTCAGTATCTAGGTCATATGCATTGTCTACCGTCCAGCTTCGACTATCTTAGCCATCTAGGTACTCCCACTTTTGCAAGTGGATTAGGTATTTTGGCTATCTAGCTTAGCCAGGGCTAAATGTAAGTGTACAGTGCCTCCTTTACTGTCGCTCATGTACACGTCTGACAACCTGGTACTATCTTGAACTGGACAGTCGAACATAACGGGGCATATACAAGCGTCCAGAAGATGCGAGCCACAGGAACAGGATTGGCAGGAGAATGAGGAAAGACTAACTTCCTCCGTTATCCCCAAAAGTGTATTTCTAGAAGCATCGAAGCTGGCAATTCCTTCCCGCTAACTCATCTGAACAGTGACAATGTATACATTGGCGTCACGCCAGAGCCAGCAAACAGAACAGAGTCACTAACATAACTCAGATATAGTCTGGATGGTGTTAAGAGGATAGCAACCCTCCTTCCCGCATTTCCCGCTGTCTATATTCCCATGCCATCTGTAAATATCCCCTCTTCTGATCTCAAGCCGCCATTCTTCCGGGTGGACAGATATAGCAACTGAACTGGCTGGATCAACTGGGACAGATAACACGAAGCAGAAGTGAAGACGAAATCAAGCATGGTGGAAGGGTGTCTCAACCCCTCTCTAGTGCTTCGCGGTGACTTTGTCGCCGGTCAGTTTTTCGACTGCCTCCTTGGCCCTGCTCGGTTCAAAGGAGATCCACATGTCAGCGATTTCGGATGCTTCGGCGTCACATGATCGTGGAGCACATCCGCAGGCGGCAGACTGACCGCCCGTGGATGTATCCGAGAGAAAACAAAACAATTAAACATGGGGATCAACTTACATGTCACCCAGAGCAACCATGCAGACGGTCTGCCAGATACCAAGGCCGATACGAGGAGTGACTCCCCGGTACAGACCCTTGATACCGTTGGTCTCGTAGATGTACTTGAGGGTCTTGGCGACGGTCAAGTTCTTGGGCCGGTTGGGGTCATCCTTCTTGCTCTGCATCTCGACGCGAATGACCTCAATTGGCTGGTTCCAGGCGGACAAAGCACCTCCCAGGGTTGAAGAGAGAATCTTCTCAAAGGCATTCAGCTTTTGGCCATCCTCTTTGCCAGTCACCTTGCGGATAGCCGTCTCCGCCAGGCGCGACAGACCAAAGCGAGAGCCCCAGTTCGTAGTCTGGCGGATGGCGACTGCATTGACACCCCTGTTGATACCGCGGATGCCTTCCTTACGGTAGATATCCACGAATGTCGCCCACGTGCTCGGAGGCTTCACACCCTGCGCGGCCATCTTGTGCTTGGTGATCTCGACCGTCTTCATGCAAGTGCAGAAGCCCATGGTAGCGTAAGCCTGGGCAACACCGCCAGTCATGCCTCCGGTGATACCAGCAACGAAGTCGGATGCGCCAAGAGTCTTTGCGACATACTCCGCCTCAGACGCGACAAAGAGGAGGACGGCACCCTTGGTGGAAGCCTCAATCCAGGCCCACGGAATGAGACCTTGGTAGTCTGCCCAGCCATGTTAGTTTAGGTCGACGTAGCCTAATGTCCAGGAAAGAGGCTCCTTACAACCGAGAATCCCGCCACGACCCCATATCCGAGCCATGGCACGGGCAAAGCTGTCGGTTCGGTTTGCGGCCATGGTCGTCTTGATCACTTCCAGCGGCTGCAACAGTCAGTAAGAGGCATTCTGATATCAGCTGGAGCTTTCTGCGTATACCTGTCCCAGCGTGGTGACCCTGAAATCGCGATCAGCTCCAATGGCTCTATCGGCCGAATGTAGGAGACATCAACACTTACTCGAACAGGTTCAACCCCGCGCCAACTACAAGACAGTCAGAATCGATTCGCCAGCCACAAGACACCCGCAACCCTCGAGGTCGGAGTGCAGTGTAGGGAAAACTCACGCAGCAGATTGCTGAACTTAACGGGTTTCTTCTCGATCTTTCGAGGGGCGGAAGAGGCCTGGGTGGTTGCGGCAGACATCTCGGACACCGGGAACGCTGAAAGGGGCCCTGACCAAGGGATGTAGGGGGCTTCGTCGCCTAAGGGATGGGAAGATTGGAGAGCGAGGGCAGAGGCACTGGCAGGACCAGAACGACGGCTTTCTTACAGTGGAACGCGGCGGTTCTGAGCTTGACAGGGGTGCTTTCTCGCTCGACAGGAGTGACGGGGACGGCACGCGGTCGGGTTGAACCACACAAGGGTGGCCTGGGGGGGAAGATGGACAGAGGAGTATCAACGCAGAGCAAAACGAGGGCAGAGGGAGAGGAGATGGAAGCAAGGTGCACAGCTGCTGCCCCGGGCGGCCTCGGCGCGCAGACGCACTCTGGAGTCCCCAGGGCGCCGCGGGCCCGCGGCTTTGGGGCGCGGCTAGACCCGATCGGGACGGGCCCGTGCTGTCCAGGCGCTAGGCCGCTTCGGGGCCGACGGTGAGAGCCCCCGCGGTGTCCGTTGAGCGACGGGCACAAACGCGCGCCCCAACGCTCCCCGGACAAGGGCGTGTTGGACTGGTTGAGGCGTGAGGCAAATCAATAATGATTCCTACGAACCTGCAGGGATGCATGGCAAGCCTACAGTGTTACCGCATACTCTTACTGATGGGGCCTGATTTCACATGTACGACCTGGAACGCTAAAGACGTCTCCGAGATCTCCGAAGCCCGAGACCCGCACAGCCGAGAGAACATGAGTTGTAACAAGAACGTTGACATTGAGGAAGTGCTGCTACATGGCCCGCTCGAACTGGTCAACTCTCATTAAACAACGTAATCGATCAAAACCCAGGATCCAGCGCTTCCCGGTCTAACCAACAAATGAAATGGTGTACAATCCGCCCGGCGCCTGTGGCGCAACGGCCAGTCCCCCCAACCCTGTTTCGTCAAGATTGCGTTTTCTATACGACTATTTTACAGCTGAGCGCCAACGAGCTTGGCGTAGGCCTCAGTGCTGAAACTCTTGGGGCGCTCGATAGGGGCACCCAGAGCACGGTCGATGATCAGCTGGGGCAGGACACCCAGAGCACGCGAGACACCGAAGAGAACGGTGTAGTAGTTGGCCTCAGTCAGGCCGTAGTACTGGAGCAGGACACCAGAGTGCTGCACCTCGTCAGCGTACCGTTGGATCGATATGCCACTCGACGGATGGGGAACTTACAGCGTCAACGTTGGGGTACGGGTTCTTGGTCTTGCCGTGCTCGGTCAGGACACCAGGGGCGATCTTGTACACCTGGCTGACCAGCTTGAACATCGGGTCATCCGGCAGCTTGCGGAGAGCGAACTCGCGCTGGGCAGTGTAGCGCGGGTCAGTCTTACGGAGGACGGCGTGGCCGTAGCCGGGCACGACCTGGCCCGCGTTCAGGGTCTGCCACAGGTAGTCCCTGATGGCCTCGTCGCTGAGGTTGTCGCCAATGGTCTTCTTCATCTTGGTGAGCCAGTTCAGCACCTCCTGGTTGGCCCTGAAGAGCGTGTCAGCATGAACTCGGATTCCGCAGTGTGAAGAGACGGAGACAAACGTACAATCCGTGCAGAGGACCAGCCAGACCGTTGAGACCGGCGGCCAGAGAGAGCATGGGAGAGCTCAGAGCGCTACCAACCAGGTGGGTGGTGTGGGCGCTGACGTTTCCACCCTCGTGGTCAGCGTGGATGGTCAGGTACAGACGCATCAGCTCAACGAAGTCGTTGTTGTCGCCGTAGCCGAGCTGGTTGGCCAAGTTGAAAGAGTAGTCCTTGTCCTTCTGGATCGGGGCGACCTTGCCGTCCTTGAAGACGTTGCGGTAGATCTTGGCCGCAATGGTGGGCAGCTTGGCAATGAGGTCCATCGCGTCCTCGAAGACGTAGGTCCAGTAGTCCTTTTTGTTGATGCCCTTCGCGTACGCCTTGGCGAAGGAAGACTCGTGCTCGAGGGCAGTCACAGCCAGGGAGAACTGGGCCATTGGGTGGAGGGTGTTGGGGCAGCGATCAATGAGCTCCTCGACGAACTTGGGGACGTCGGAGCGCGCAGCCCACTCAGCGGACAGGTCACGCACCTGCTGCTCGCTGGGGATTTCACCGGTCAACAGCAGCCAAAAGAGACCTAAAAAATGGTCAGCTTTTGAACATGCGACTTGTTCCGGAGTGGAATTGCCTACCCTCAGGGAGAGGCTCCTCTCCGCCAGGGGCCTTGGGCAGGAGTTGCCGGATCTCGGGAATCTTGATGCTGTCAGTAAAAGAGGTACAAACAGCTTTGACGTCCTGTCACTCACAGTCTTTCCTCTGAAGCGGATACCCTCTTCAGCGTCCAGGACGGAGCCCTGCGCAGCGAATTAGCTTTCTTTCCTTCCCTAATTGCAAGACAACCGCGGATAACTCACCTCCCAGACGAGGCACTTGACACCACGGGCACCACCATAGACCTGGTCCAGAGTGACCTCGCCAATGACCTTAGAACCATGCTCCCTACAAGGAGACGTCGCCATGATCAGTCACTGCCATGTGCACAACTTGTTAAATACCCCGGGCTGGGACTGACATACTTCCTGAGCTTCTTCACCTTCTCAATCTCTGCGGGGAGCTTCTCGGCGAAGGTCTCTTTGAGGGACTAGACAATTTGACGTCAGAAGCTGGCATGGCAACAGTGAGGGGTAGTGCACACCTTGGCCTTGCCGGTCGAGTAGCAGCGCAAGCCATTGAAGGCCGCGGACTGCACAACCGGCTTCGCGGCGAGGGAGGAGGAGCGGAGAGCAGAAGTTCCTAGTCTCAGATAGGAAGCCATGTCTGGTGGGCAAAGACTGAGGGGAGATAAGAGGGTCTGGTCTGGGTTTGGGGGGAAGAAGACGGAGTTTGCGGGAGAGAAGGGAGAAGGAAGAAGGACAGAGAAGAAAGAGATGGAGAGGCTTTGGGCGAAGCTGTCCACTTGCTTTTGCAGCCCTTTTTTCCCTCTGGCCGTAACTGTCGAGCGGTACGGCGGATACGCGGATACACGAGTCAGCGGGCACGGACGGGAGGAGGCAAGGGGACCGGCCGGTATCGTATGGTAACACGGGCCCGGGTTACGCGCCCGGTTTACCGGGCAGCGCCGAGAGCCTGAGACTCAGAGGGGCTTTCGGCGAGCGCACGCCGGTAGGTTAAAGAACAGTATCGCTTTAACCCCGCCGATCCCACAATTGGGCTTACTCTACTCCGGACCCCATCCTGTCAAGTTCGTAGAAAACGGATTGTCGCCTCGCGCACGTGGAGCGCATGAAAGTGAGGAATGCAGCCCAGACGGCCCGCCTGCCAAGGTCTGACCCTTTGTCGCATGTTGCCGGCCGGGGACGTCGGCTGCCCTTGACGCCCAGCCGTCAACGCGTGCCATACGGAGTAGAGGTACGACTCCGTCCGGAGTAGGAAGTTAGGCACAGAGTGTTTTGCATTAATTAGTGCGTTCAGTGCTCCGCAGGTGAGTTGTGCACTGTGCGCATTGCAGCCAGCTCATGGGCCATGCGCCCACCTCAGGTGCTGCCGTAGCTACCTACGGGGATGCGGTTCGTCGGATCGTTCCCTCTGTTGTTGGCTTCCTTTCTGCCGAGTTCGCTTTACCGAGATCCTCTCCAGAGTAGTTGCATATGCGGGAAAGCTCCATGCCTATATAGACTAGTCACCATTGAGCAAGGTATTACTTTTATATAATAATGACCTAGGTAAACTGTAAAAACTTCAACAAAAAGAATAAGGTACGAGGATCACGAAGCCCTAGCGCGGTCCTCGCCTCTATGGTCATGTCCAGGACTCCAGGCCCTATCTGGGTATCGCTGCCTGAGGCTTCATGCGGCTACGTCTCGCTTGTATCACGTGGAATCACCTGATGTGTACTTCCCTCATCAGGCTAGCGCGGGACACGGCGGCAGTTTTCTTTCCTGCAAACGTCTTCAAAGCTCCTTTTTTTTCTTCCTCCTTTCATCAATCTTAATCTCCGTCCTTCATCTCTCTTCCATCTAACGGGTCGCTCGTACACCGTAAATTCATCTCCTTTCCCCCTTCTTCATCTCCTCGCGTCCTTCCGCGAGCTTGTACCTGTACTCGTACTCACTCGCCACGCGCGACACCCTTGAAACCGTCGCTTGGCTTGCTCCGGTTGTAGGGTGGAAAGTCCGTGGTTGCAAGGGTGTACTCGTGGAGTCCGTAGTGACGCGACCACAAGAGTCAGGTCAAAGAGGACATTCTCCAGGACAACACAAATCTATTATTTTCATTTAGACGCCGGAACATCTATCTCCACAAATCTTCGCGTGGCTAGCACCTCAAAGTAGACGCGGCCAGTGGACTCGTGGTATTCTCAGCAGTCGTTCCCGTCTCACCGCGGACAGATAGAGGACCTTCGTTCACCACTACCTTGGTTTCTCGTCACTACTCGGTCTGAATTCGATTTGAGACGAGCGGGCAGCCATGTCATCTGCAGTAGCAGAGCTGGATGGCTACCTCCAGTCCATGCTCGCCCTTAAACCCCCAGGAGTATCAGGATCAAAGATCAACAGCATCACTTCTCTCTGTACTGCCAACGTACAGGTATGTCTTTTCCTTAATTTCTGCTGCTGCCTGCGTGGCGTCTATGAATCAGACCGACTAACTTCTGTCCTGCGCAGTCCGAGTCCGTCCTTATCCAGAAGATCTACACACATTTCAAGAGAGCTCCGGGAACACACAAGTTGGGCGTACTCTATGTCGTAGACTCTGTAACTCGACAGTGGGTAGAAGCAGCACGCAAAGCGGGCCAGCAACTTGGTAGCTCCGCTCCCGATGGAACATTCGCCGCTGGCGTTAACAGAGTGACCGAACTATTACCCGTTCTCATGACTGATATCATAAACAACGCTCCTGAAGATCAAAAGGTACGCTCTAGCAGAAAATGCCGCATAATTATCCAGACCATCACAGAAACAATCTGCGGGCAAAAACGACCGATGAGCCACGGTTGGCTCTGGCAAGAGTCCCGTTGGTCACTTATAAGATCGGATCTGCGTATTTCCCGCTATATACCCCCATATCTCCCGCTTAGACGTTGTGTTTTGATGTTAAGAAGCTCTCATTCCACCGTGTGTGTCCGAATAGTCGAACTTACGTATTGTGTTTCGTCCCGATATAGGAAAAAATCAAGAAGCTGGTTGATATCTGGGAGCGTGGATACACTTTCCCTGCTCCGATGCTTGCCTCTTTCAAGGAAAAACTAAATGCTCCTGCGCCTCAAAGTAAGCGTTCCCCCTGGATTATGCTTTTCACCCCTCTCGTATGTCGTCTCGACCTAGCTCTAGAGAGGGGAATATTTGTCCGTTGCGAAGGGTTAGGAGCCAGAGTCTGATATCTATCTGTTTGTTCATAGATGTTGAGTCAACCACCCCAGAAGGATCTCCAGCACCAAACTATATCCCGCTTGGAGCTCCGCAGCAGCAGCAGCAGCCACAGCAACAGCAACAGCAACAACAGACGACGCAGCAGCAGCAGACGAACGGTATGGCTTCTACTGCGCCCGCACAGGCGGCGCCAGACACGTCCAGCATCCTGAAAGCTTTGGCGGACATGGCGAAGCAAAACACATCAGCCCCGGCGGCGCCAGGAGTCCCGGCGCAGACTAGTCCCCTTAATGTATTAAACACGCAGAGTGCAGTCCCGCAACCCGTGTCCTCGTCCGTAGACCAGGCTTCGCAACCACCGAGCGGGCAGGCTGCCGTAAACCCTTATGCAGGAAATCTGGCGGCAACGTTTGCGGCCTTGAGTAATATCGCTCAAAACCAAGGCCCGGTCCCTCAGACACAGAGTCAAACTCCTAATCCGCTGCCTGCTCAGCAGAACCCGCTGGCAGCGCTGCTGACCCAGGCGGCGGCGGCTGCTCCTGCACAGACTACTATCTCGCCGGAGGCCCTGCAGCAGGTCCAGCTGCTGCAGCTCCTGGCCGCGCAGGGTATCCCTCAGGAGCAATGGGCGACAGCGCTGCAAATCCTTAGTCTATCGAACAGCGCTAACATGGCAAACATGAATGCCGGTCAAACACCAGGTTATATGCAGCCGGCAGGTCAGACTGTCAATGCCTGGGGCAGCCGTCCGGACAGCGCATCACGTGACTTAGACCGAGACCGGGAGAGGGATCGAGACTACATGCGCTCTCCCCCCGGCCAGTATCGCCGACGCTCGCGCTCCCCTGGTTGGGATAGACGTCGTGATGTCTCTCCTCCCCGTCGTCGCGATAGCCCTGTATATGGAGAATATCATGGAGACTCGCCCAGCCGTAGGGGTGGAGACCCTCGTGACTCCCGCGGCCGCCGGGGCAATGACTATCGCCAGCGCAGCCCCCCTGGTAGAAGACGTCGTACTCCAACTCCTCCCCGTAAGGATCCTTCGCTTCCTCCGCCAGGTCCAAAACTTGTGGAATGGGACTACTCCATTGGCCAAGGGAACATCAAAGGTTTGTACCCAGTACTCCATCACATGTTTCGTCCGCTCACACGATATCACAGTTCTCAGCAGGACTCTTTTTGTTGGCGGTGTTACGTAAGTACCTCCGCTCAATACTACAGATGGTCTCTGCTAATGGGTGAACAGTTCATCAGAGGCTCATCTGCGTCAACTCTTTAACAAATATGGTGTTGTTCAAACTTGTATTGTGAACATCGACAAGCGCCATGCTTTCGTCAAGATGATCAGCCGTAGAGATGCTGTGAATGCCAGAGAGGGGATGGAGTCATACAAGTGCGGCGACATGCAGCTCAGAGTATGTGCTTTTATCCATATCTGCCCCGTCAATGATGTTCTCGCTAACATGGTACAGACACGATGGGGTGTTGGTTTTGGTCCACGTGATTGCAGCGACTACCAAACTGGAATCAGTGTAATCCCAATCGAGAGACTCACGGAGGCCGACCGCAAGTGGTTGCTCACTGCAGAGTACGGTGGAACTGGTGGAAGGCCCATCGAGTCATTCATGGTTGTCGAGGAACCCGACATTGAGATCGGTGCTGGAGTCTCATCGAAAGGTTTGTGCTGCGACCTTTGCCGTTGGTTTGGAATGTGCATCACTAACCGGTTTATATAGCAATCAGCAGACGGATGGCGACGGATAAGAGTGGACAGCGTGGCCCTCAATCCTCCCGCGCACAGCACGAGCGCTTCCGCCGTCAAGAGCGTGGCACAGATAGCCACGGAGCTAGTGGGAATGCTGGCGGGGCGTCAAACAATGCTGATCGAGACGCATCTAATGCCAACAACGTTGGTGTGCCACCCGCTGTGCCTGGCTTCGGCTTCTCTTTCCCTGGTATGCCAATGTTTCCTCCAGGTTTCATGATGGGCGGAACACAAGCACAGGCGGGATCTTCTACCACTGCCACTACTACTAGCACATCCCAGCCGCCATCTCAAGGCCAGGGAAGTTGAATGAGGACTATACTGGAATCATGATCTTGTCATTCTTCCTTTCTGGTCGTGATTAGCTACGAGATGATGCGACGAATCTGGCCGCCATGAAGCGCCCTTTTTTCTGTCATTCGATTCGACCTTGTCTTCATACGATTTCCTCTTCCGATTTTCGTGTACAGTTTTTATCTTCCATGTTCCTTTCAGATTCTCCTTTCAGTTACTTGGTGTTTGATCTGCTGTCCGAAGGCATCTCCATGTGTTGACAGCTTCTCCATCAGTCGAATTGGCTGCGTTTTGGGATGGGGTTTCTGATACCAGCATACTGCTCGGTCTGTTTCTCATCTCCATTATCATCTCCTGCTAAAAGGCACTTGCATATCAGCAGGCTAATCGTTCCGGTCCGAGTGTAGTTGAGCTGGTGATGCGACCACTTTTCACATCATATGCGGTCTTGGTCAACAGTCTCAACTCGGGCTGAATCATCTATTTTCTGTATCACGCTGGGGGGTTCTTTTTTTTCACTCACCTCGATAATTTCAGGCGGTTGTCTCACATTGAAAAAAAGGCAGTTTGTTTACGAGTCCTAACTAGCATAAATACCAATTCAGAAGCGTCAGTTATGTTCAAGCTCTTTCTTGTCTCCTGTATCCACGTAGATGGATAGTAGTACTCTCGTCTTTCCCACAGAATATGTGGAGGGTAGACAAGGGGTTCCTAAGGTTAGGTAAGTTACGGAATGGCGATATTAATCCTAGCTCTATACGAGGTATGTGTAGTTACGTAGGTAGGTAATATGCATGTGTGTATATTCATGCGTATAGATTTATGTCCTTCATCCCCCTCCACACCGTGCTCAAAACAATGTATGCAATATACCTGTTTTCTTCTCACGGCACCCATGCCAATGAATAAAATTCAAAGTCGAGAATAAGCAAACATGCAAACCCTACTCTGTATATCGCACTCGTGAAATAAAATCTCTTACTCACTCTTCAATTCTTGGATGGTTTTATGCTACAGTTACAATGCACTTAATGGTCTCTACGTGCAAGGTGAATGAGTATTAAGAGAACCAGGGATGACTAGGATGATGAGATATCCACTCCATCGTTATTCTCATCCGTAAGCGCTATCCATCATCTGGATGTTTGTATAGAACGTAGATAGCAAAAGTACAGTACAGTAGTATTCTTCCCACCCGACCCGGACTCTTCTTCCTCCCTCTGGGTAGAATAAGAGTTCTGTCCACCTATCTACTGTAGGTGCATAACTTAGTTATATTAGTAGCATATTGAAACAATGTTCTTTTCCCCCGCCCTACACAGCCAATCATCGATATATTTTTTGTATTTTTTATCTTTTCTTTTAACAAAGAGATTCAGACAGAGCCCTGCAATCCGGCCTCATGGTCCGGCTTCGGGCCGCCCTGCTCGGTCGTCCGGTCCGGCAACGCCGCCTTGTCCGGGCCAGCTGCGCTGGCTGCCTTGAACGACTGCTCAAAGTCGGCGATAATGTCGTCGATGTGTTCGGTGCCGACCGAGATACGGATAGCGTCCTCGGTGACGCCCGAATCGAGGCGCTCCTGCTCCGTAAGCTGCTCGTGTGTCGTGGACCAGGGGTGGATGGCGAGGGTCTTGGAGTCACCGACACTGTGATTTTGTTAGTATAATCCTTCTCTACGTTCCTTCTCGGATTTTAAGGGTGATGTAAATGGTCAACGTACTTGGCAAGGTTGGAGATCAGTTTGAAGCCATCGACAACCTGGGCTCCAGCAGCGGCGCCGCCCTTGACACCGAAGGACAGAACACCGCCAAAACCGCGCTTCAGGTATTTCTTTGCGGTCTCATGGCTGGGGTGGCTCTCCAGTCCTGGATACGAAACCCAGGTGACGTTCGGGTTCTTCTCGAGCCAGCGCGCCAGGGCGAGAGCATTGCTGGCGTGTCGCTCCGCACGCAAGCTCAGGGTCTCCAGACCCAGCAGAAGCTGCTGAGCCGCAAACGGGTTCAGCGTACAGCCAAGGTCGCGAAGGATCTCGACGCGAACGCGGATAGCAAAGGAAATGGGGCCGAAAGTTTCCCAGAACTTAAGGCCATGGTAGCCTTCAGAAGGCTCGTTGAACTGCGGGAATCGCGCGGCGTGCTTGCCCCAGTCGAACTTGCCGCTGTCGATGACAACACCACCAATGGTCGTACCATGCCCACCGATCCATTTGGTCGCGCTGTGCACGACAATATCGGCGCCGTGCTCAATGGGGCGGATGAAGTAACCGCCTGCACCGAAAGTATTGTCAACCTGGCCAAGGTAGTCAGGACGAGATCGTTTCATGGACAGTATGATGGACGTATATACATACCACCAGGGGAACACCTTTCTCGTGAGCAACCTTGGCAATGGCCTCCAAATCCGGCACGTTGTAGCGAGGGTTTCCAATGCTCTCGACGTAGACGGCCTTGGTGCGGTCGTCGATGGCCGCAGCAAAGTCCTCTGCCTTGTCACCCTGGATGAACTTGGTCCTGATGCCTAGACGGGGCAGCAAGACCTTGAGTTGGTTGTAAGTACCGCCGTACAGGTTGCTTGTAGCGACGATGTTATCGCCCGCGTGGGCAAGGGCCGAGAGGGCAAGGAACTGTGCCGCCTGGCCGGACGATGCGGCAACGGCGGCAATACCGCCTTCGAGGGCAGCCATGCGCTTCTCGAAGACATCAACGGTGGGCTGGAAGTGTCACAACGTCAGATCGTCCGCACGGAGCTGGGCTGCCGAACCACTCACGTTCATGATGCGGCTATAGATGTTGCCAAACTCCTTGAGGCCGAAAAGCCTCGCCCCGTGGGCGGAGTCATTGAAGGTGAAGGACTATACACATCAAGAACTAGGTTAGCAACATTTCCGATGCCACATGTTCGGCGTCCTCCAGAGCGCTATCAGGGCCCGGGAGGCGAGGACCGGGGTTGGGACGAACCGTTGTGGCATAGATAGGGACGGCGCGGGACTTGGTCGTGGGGTCGGGTTCCTGGCTGGAGAGAGATCAGTTATCGGCGCGCTTCGCCAGATCGAGCGGGGAATTCCGCCTTACCCAGCGTGGAGCTGTAGGGTCTCGAAGCGAGGAGTGCGCTCGGACGAAGACATAGCGACAGGGGGTCTTTCAGGTCCAGATATCCTCAATTCAAGGGTATCTCGAGCAATTGGTGTCAAAAATTCTGCTTCCGGGGTTCCCCTGACGCCTCTCTTCTAACCCAATGCTGCGGAGTTCGGCGGGGTCAAGAGAGGGTTTAGGGCTGCGTCACCGCGATGTGGGGGTGGACGACGGGAACAGAAACAAGAGCAGACAGAGGTCGAGAGATCGATTGAGTACGATCCCGCGCAGGCGACGAGAGCAGAAGAAGAGGAGAAAGGGAAGAAGCAAAAGGGGCGCAGGAGAGGTATAAATAAATGCCCGCGGGCTATGCAGCGACTCGAGAAGCCCCTCCGATTGCGGGGGATTCGCGCAGTAGCACAGAGTGGCTTCGATTGCGTGATCGAGTCTGCCGCTTTCGGGAAGCGATGAAGGTTCAGCGCCGTCTGGCCCGAAGCATAGGCGCCAAAATCAGACGGAGAATGGGCTTGAGGATCGTATTGATCTCAAAAATGTTCCCTAGCATGATGGATCATCGCTGGTATCTCCGGGGAAAAAATGTGTGCAGGCATCCTGCGATGCCGCTCGCGACGAGGGGTAGTAACGGCCATAGAAAAAACATTCCAGGAGCCATTGACGACGCATATCTTCCTAGATGAGGATTTCCGTTGCATGCCTAGTAGATACATGCAAATCCTCTCTCGTCTTGCTCCGTGACAGCGCACAACCGGATCTGTTGACCAAGATCTTCTCCGAAACTGACACGGACTTCCGGGAGCCCCGAGTGACGATGCAATGAAAGGAGATGATCCTCCGGGCGTGGCCTCTATGCCAGAAGGCTGTAGGAGAGAGGCCTTGAGCGTAGTGCCTTGCTGGCAGGGAAGTGAGGGTAGGTTTCGACCGCCAGGCTCTTGGAATATCATTTTGTATGATCCAAACGTCTAGTGTTCGCATTGTTAACTTTTCAATGATTTAGATCATGACACTCCTGTATGGTTTGTACGAGCCTGTTGAAAGGAGTTCTCTGTTCATCCATTATGGATTAATGCAGTGGACGGTCGTCAGATGCGAGCATCTATCTTCATAAAACAAGATCTAGGACATACGCCAGATCAGGGGAAACAAGCTTCCTGGCCTCTTGGTGGTAGTGCTTGATCAGCTCCTCTGAGATATGTTAGAATAGGCACCTAGATATGCATGTGTTGTGCCGTGCATACTGCATATGAGATCTTAAGCACGGCCAGACATCATTAGAAGAGTCGTACGGGGAGTTTGATCTCGAATCCTTCGTTGATTCGCAGCCATCTAGAAGGATCCAGTTCTTCGTTCAAAGTAGGAGAGACGCCATCATCAGAGTCGAAAATTTCCGGATTCCAGAATCATCAAGACGTCCATGGGCATGGACCTCCGTCCAAGCCCTTGAGCCGCTAATCTCCTTTTATGGACATCTGTCAGAGTCAGAGGCAACCTCTCTCTTGGCAACAAGACTGAACAGGCTTCCAGCGCTTCATGAGATGATCCAGACCCTTCCGGCCCTCCGCCAAACGAAACGGTTGGAACTGTCAGAAGTTCCTAAGATGTACACCCTGCAACCTCTTAGCGGATGAAGGGAATATCTACGGTTCTGCGAGGAGGTCATGGGGCTGAGTTTGTGACCAGAGCGACACGTCGGGTCTTGATTGATCGTCATCCGCAGGGAGGGTGCCGTTTGCGGACCCGCGGTGACGTCCAGGAAGACATTACGTATTCAGCCGGAACCTGGCGACCACGGCTCTTGGTTTGGCACCTCGCCTGGGGTGTACCCTGAGCCTCTTGTTCTGCGTTTTCCCCTAGGATTGTACAGTCGGTCCATCGATTGTCAGAATGAAGTTGTCCAGTTTCGCATAGCAAACAACTAGACCAAGAACCCAGGAACGAGCAGGCCATCAGACAATAACGAAGACTCATACGATCGACGAGTTCACGCCGAGTTCCAGCGACTTCCGCGTGAGAGTCTCACAACTCCGCCGTCGAATCGTCGAATGACTCGAATCTGCCAGCCTTACAAAGTCGAGGGACGCCAGCCGCTCCCCGCGAATCCCAGCATGCTGTCCGCGGGTCGTCGACAAGGATGCGGCGATCGGCGGGTCTTGCGCACGCGCCGGCTATTATTATTGCACGAGGAGGGGCTGCCGCCCCTCTCGTATTCTCTCTCAGATCGCAATAATCTGTTGACGAAATCCGCGAATACGAAGCTAAACTAAACGCACTATGCTGCCTGGTGAAGGCAAGAATAATGGGAGCTGACGATGCAAAACGGCAATAGCCCTCCGGGATGGCCTCGAGAACGCCAGGAAGAGAGAATGTTGATACGCAGTATTCACTGGGAGATTTCCCGAGGATGTATTGTCTGTTGCATTATGGACCTTTTAACGCAGGGCTCCCGATTCTGAGACTGAATGTCCAGACTCGGAGCAACAATAACCGCCCGTTAGACGCTTCGCTATGGTTCGCCAGCGCAACAATCGAGCAAGCTGCCACCACGTCAGACCGTCTCACCTCCCTGTTAACCGCCCCTCACTACTGGATGGCGACCGACGAGAGCAGGGTCAGATCCGCTCTGGGGCTACATATGACGGGGCTGAGGGTAGCAAAGGACTTCTCAACCTTGCAGTTTATATCCTCTTCGCTTCTATTTCTTTATCTTCCGAACGCATTCCACAGTCAAGGCACTACTTGCGATTATTAAGAAAATCCAGAAGTGTCGCACATTGATCTGTCTTGAGGCAGAGTCGCAGATTACCCAACTTTCTACCTAGGACCCAAAGGAGCTTCTGGGTTTCTCTCAAAGTCAATCTCTTGCCATGGCGATCTCCTGGGTGATTCCTGTGCGTGTAGTGCAGGCCGTTTTCGCTCTCATCGTCCTCGCCTTGACTGCTTACGGTACGTCCATCTTTGTTGGCATTTTTTTTTTCTCTAAATATTCAAGACGCATGCTAACGTCTTGCGCAGTGGTCAACTGGTTCGATGAACACACCCCGTGGTTCACCTTAGACGTGGTCAACTTCATGCTCTTCAACGGCGTCTGGACCTTGTTCATCGCCATTCCATACTTTGCCCTGGTGCCCGTTTTCTTCCCCAGGCTCGCGCCCCAGCCTGCTGTCCTGGGTGCCGAGGCGCTCACCATGATCTTCTGGTTCGCGGGCTTCATCGCCCTGGCCGCCTGGCTGCCCCCGTCGTCGCAATGTAGGACCAGTCCTTGCAGGTCGCTGCAGGCCGCGACCGTGTTCGGGTCGTTTGAATGGTTAGTCTTCTGCTCATTTCCGAATCAGGTCCTGTTATAAGAGTGGCTGACGGTGGATGGTATAGGGCTCTTTTTGCTGTTACCGCCGGCGTCCTCATCGCGAATGTCGTTCGATCCCGATCCTACAGCATCGACAGAACGAAACCTCAACAACCTGCGCAGGGCGCCTGAAAGACGTTGGCTGTCACGGGAAACCGCCCCAGGAAAAGAACAGGACGAGGAAAGACCGGCGCCCCGTTACTCGCAGCATACAGAGCCAGGTCGAGCTGCAGACGGCGCAACACCCCCGGATTCCTATGTGATGTCATACCCTGAATGCCACGGTGTGCAATATGTGTCTTCTCTATTTCAGTACTGTCACCCGATCGATGATACCCTTGGCCGTTCAATCCACGTTCCGCGCACGCCCGTCGGGCGCTGTTCTATATGCATACTGTATGAAACATTGGAGCGTGGAAGTTGGTGGTAGGTCCACCAAGGCCGATCAGTGATCATAGTATTATAATATCTCTGTTGATACATACATTTGAACGGCATTTTTTGGATACCCTGCGCGTGTATGACTTGTATGACAGGACTGAAATGACATGTTTGCCCTTGTGGGGTAAATAATGATATTAATAATCCCTGGTAACAGTTGCATCTACTCCTCAGAGCAAGGTCCATGCCCCGCACGGTGCGCATCATCTGTGCTTTTAAAATTCTCAGTTGGATTGTCTCGACCACCTTGTGCTCGACCCTCCCTGACAGTGCGTTTCGTGCTTCTCTTTGTGTATGTGTCCTAAATCCAGAATTAATTGGATCTGAGCAAGCAGATGATAATACAGATCTCTGTTGGAAAAGTCGCGGTTGCGGTAACGCGTGCGTGGTCGGCGAAAGCGCGGCCTGGTGCGCCGGCCAGATGCGCGGTTATCCGCGATGTGTCATTTTATCATCAGCACAGGTTGCTGATATGCAGCGCGGTCGCCGCGCTACCGGGCTGCAGACGGGTCCGGATGCCCTTTTCGGCGACTCGGGCGGGCCTCGTCGGCCTCCCGACATGGTCGTCCGTGGATGCGCCCGAGCCGCTGCCGGGAGCAATTTTTTTTTTCTTCTCAAGGGCATCATGCCCTCTCCCTGGACGGAGAGGGCATTGGTGTTTTCCCTCTCTCTTTTTTTCTTTTCTTTTCTTCTTTTTTTTTCTCTTTCTGTTACAGAGTCCTTTCAGAATCCATGCCAGTCCGCTGTTCAACGGTGGCCGCGATGGGGTTTTGATGCGCCGCGTCGCTGGTAGCCCGCATTCCCCACAAAGTCTGCACGCGGAATTACGGGCCTGAGCACGCGGATTATTTAGAAGGTCGCCGGCCTTTGCTTTTTGGCCCGCTCTGAGTCTTGTTGAGGCTGGCCGCACCGTTCCTGTGTGCCCTGCTCGCTTCGTCGCTGGGCCTCCCCTGTCGTGCTCTCTCCCAGCCGTAGGAGGTTCAAGGATTAAGAGACAGACCGAACACGACCAGCATGGCTACTGCGGACGAGGTGGCGCCCGCGCCCGAAGTCAAGGAGAAAGGCGAAACGGGCGTCAATGAGCCAGCTCTCACAGCCAGCTCTCTCCATTCGGCCCAGAAGTACGGCGATGACATCGAGAAGCACGGGGCTGGGCCCGAGTCCTCGCCCCTGCCCAATCTCAAGCGCAAGCTCAAGAGCAGACATCTGCAGATGATCGCTATCGGTTGGTTTCAAACCCTTTGTCTGCTCCTAGAGTAAAGCTCACGTCTCCAAGGCGGTACCATCGGAACGGGTCTCTTTATCGGTAGCGGAGGTGCAATTGCCAATGCAGGTCCTGCGGGTGCTCTCATTGCATACATCTTCGTCGGTACGATCGTGTACTCGGTCATGATCTCCCTGGGGGAGATGGCGACGTATATCCCCATTCCGGGCGCTTTTACTTCCTATGCCACTCGCCTTATCGACCCCAGTCTTGGTTTCGCCATGGGCTGGATCTACTGGTTCTCGTGGGCCATGACGTTCGCATTGGAACTCACGGCCACTGGCCTGATTATCCAGTACTGGGACAAGAGCATCTCGATCGGCATTTTCATTGCCGTCTTCTGGGTCTTCATCACGGCCGCCAACTTCCTGCCGGTCAATTTCTACGGCGAGTTCGAATTCTGGTTTGCCAGCATCAAGGTGTTGACGGTCATTGGTTTCATGATCTTCGCCATCTGCATTGATGCAGGAGCAGGCCAGCATGGTTATTTGGGATTCCACACCTGGAAAGATCCTGGTGCATTTGCCCCGCACCTGATCCCCTCTGCTGGCGCGACGGCCAAGTTTGTCGGCTTCTGGGCGGTTCTCATCCAGGCCGGATTCTCATACCAGGGCACGGAGCTGGTTGGCATCGCGGTTGGCGAAAGCGAGAACCCTCGCAAGACCGTCCCCTCGGCCATCCGGAAGACCTTCTTTCGCATCCTGTTCTTCTTCGTCTTGACCATCTTCTTCATCGGCCTGCTCGTGCCGTATGATAACCCGGACCTCCTTTCTAACGCGTCTGATGCTTCTGCCTCGCCGTTCGTCATCGCGGCGAAGCTGGCCGGCGTCAAGGTCTTGCCCGGCCTGATTAACGGCGTTCTGCTAACCGTCGTTCTCTCGGCTGCCAACTCGAACGTCTACAGCGGCAGCCGCATCCTGATCGGCCTTGCCCAGGAAGGCTTCGCACCGCGGATCCTCAAGCGCACATCCAAGGGCGGAGTGCCGTACTACGGCGTTGCGGTCACCTCCGCCTTTGGCCTGCTTGCATTCCTCAATCTCTCCAACGGGGGCGGCACCGTGTTCAACTGGCTCCTGAACATCTCCAGTGTGGCGGGTTTCATCACCTGGACATCCCTGAATGCCTGCCACCTCGCCTTTATGCGGGCTCTGAAAGCCCGCAACATCTCTCGCGACGTCCTTCCCTACAAGGCGATGTGGCAGCCGTTCTTTGCCTGGTACGGGCTCTTCTTCAACACCCTGATTATCCTCACCCAGGGCTTCACCGCGTGGATCCCACGCTTCAGCACGAGCGACTTCTTCGTCGCGTACGTCAGTCTGATCCTCTTCGTGGTGCTCTACCTGGGCCACAAGATCGTCTTCCGGACGTCGTTTGTGCATCCGCTTAATGCGGACCTCGACACTGGCCGGGTCCAGTGCGATAACGTGGTCTGGGAGACCAAGGTCCCAACGACAAAGTGGGAGAAGATATGGGCCTGGTTAACCGATTAATAGTTTAGATGCTTCTTTCTCCGCTGATTGCTTTGCATGGGATGATGGATGTGTATGTATGTGACGTGTTGGTATCTATGTACGTGTATGTATGTATGTATGTATGTATATGTATATGATTTATTGTATGTCTGTAACTTATTCTTTTGTTTGTCCCTCCGCTCTTGAAGAGTCCTGTCCAACGCATCTGCTTGCTAGAACCTGTATCGGTATGGCCTTGGCGCCGCCGGGTGTTGGGAGAATGGAATAAGCGTTACCACCGTCCTAAATTGAAGGCCAACAACAGAGGAAGTCCAGTCAGAAGAAGTGCCAAGGATGTTTTCTTGGGGAAGAAAAGAGTCATTGTGTCTGATAATGTATGACTAGCCATATGACGTCTGACTTGACAGAGACATGGCTGGACAGTTGGCAAGGTGTATCTTGAGAGAGGAATTTTTAGAGAAGCAGTGGGAAAAGAGAAACAGAAAGCTTATTTTAAAAACACGGAACAATTTTAAGACTCCTAAGCATATGATGGGTATTTATTACCCTTCTACACGGACAATAATAACCTGTCTTCACGAGACAAGACGTGAGTTCCGGTTGAATCGAATCTTTCACTTTTTTTTCCGTAGTTAGAAGGATTGATACATTTGCTGGATTGTTGAACCTGTGTATAATATCAAATTCTGGCAAGGATAGTGGGGCCTCGATCATTAAGTGCAGCCTTTGCTTTCAGTGCAATATTGATCTTCAGACTGTGAATGAGTCGTTGACCAGGCGATGGATATTGACTTGTTGAGTCTACAGACAGTAAGTAGGTAGGTGTCGAACAGAAATACTGCTCTACTACAAAAAGGGGCCGTGACCGCTAGTTGCAGTCAGGACTGGTAGGTGAACACGGACATTGTACGGAGTAAGATGGTGCCAGACCAAGGTACCGTAACTGCGCAGAGAAGCTGTCTATGAGTTGAACATTGTTCCCTTGTACCGCACAGATTGACGATAAGAGAATACAAATATTCCTCGGCCGTCCAGCGTGGCTGGGGGACTAGGCGCATCCAACGGTGGATCAATGACCTGCATGGTGATCTGGAGAGCAGCGCGGAGGAGATGCAGCGCCCCGTCGGCATCACATGCGCCGGCGCACCGCCAGCGTGGAGTCTAGAGACAGAGCCGGTGCTGGTTCTGATGAAGTATCTTCACAGGGCGGACGAGTCACTGCCATCACGCCATGGGAAGCTGGTCCACAGCCTCCATGTTGCATTTAATCTGCATCACCAGGGTAATTTCAGTCCTGTCTCGGGTCGGCAATAATGGGCGCCGCCCAGACGGAGAAGATTCCCCAATAAGCACCCTTCAACCGGAGCGTCGGCCGCGCCGAACGGCGATCCCGCGCGAGACGACAAGCATGGACCTGATATCGTCCAGGTCAAGCAGACGACGACACGAACGGTGGAGAGATGAGAGAGCGCAAGGAAAGAAAACACACAGGTAAGCAGAAAAGAAAAACACGTCCCAACGTCCCGCTGATGCTGCCGAAGTCATCCTTCCAGGTCTGCAACAAGAATGGTGAGCTAGGAGAACCGGTGGAGACGCCCTTCTCGACGGCCGCCAACAAGAGCGTCCCTCGTGGAGTCTTCTAAACTGCTTCCAGTATCAGCCGAGGCATCTCCCTGGCTCCTCCGTGCAGAAACTCGGGATCGTGGGTTCGACCCTCTCAACGGCCGCGAACACTCGACGCTCGGCGCCGTGGAGATGGAGCTCACATGTCTGGAAGACGCTGCGAGCCCCGTCCTGCCCTTGCGCCGGGGCCGGCCTCGCGCGGGACCTTTATCCCTGTCCCTGCTGGCCATCCAACTCGTCTTGTATATACTTCTGCCGCATCTGTCCACCTTTGTTCCAGACTGTACATTCATTGCTCTGTCGGGTCCTCCCAGGATGCCGACAGTCTGAACCTCTCGACGGCTTGCATAGTCAGCGACTGTTGTGATCACACTGACGGTTCTCGAGTGGAAATCTTCTCGCGTCAGTATGTCGTGTCTTTACAATCCCCTCGAAATCGATCTTCGTCTACCAAACGGTACTGACGACTCGCTAGGGGGTAATACAAGATGCTGTTCTCCCAGCCAGCCTTCCTCGCTCGCGCCGAAGAGCTGGCGCAGGAACCCCCCAAGGGCACTCCCTACTCCGTCCCTCTTCCCGGCACCGAGAAGCCTGGACGGACCAGAGTGTACAGGGCCTGGAACATGCAAAAAGAGCTGCTCAAGACGCTCGACCCGCAGGTGCGCAACACCCCTGGCTCTGCCCTTTCTGGACGTTTCCGTCACTAAAAACCACGCGCGCCGACAGATTCTCACCATCCATGATGCCTTCGAATCGACCGGTAACTTTGTCCCATGGCCCAGTTTCGAGTACGCCTGCTGATCGGTGGAGCAGCCAACAGATGCCCCAGGAACCCATGCCTGGGATGGCGCCCGTACGATCCCAAGACCAAGACGTATGGCCAATATCAGTGGATGGACTATCAGACTGTGCAGAGACGACGGGCCAACTTCGGCATCGGTCTGGTAGAACTGCACAAGAAGCATGGTTGCGACGGTGAGAAGTATGGTGTGGGACTCTGGTGCCAGAACAGACCCGAGTGGCAGATTACCGGTACGTGGTTGAGAAAGGCCATCACCCCTTTTCCGCCGGCTTCGTGATGTTGTATCCCCGGCTTTTTTGGAGCTGCTCAATCCCCCGCCGCTTCGACTCGTCTTGTGTAATGTGATTGGAGTTACGCAGTACTGCGATTCCGTGTTGGGATCTTGCTAACTGCTATCAGATCTGGCATGCATGTCCCAGTCGCTATACTCCGTTTCGATCTACGATGTTCTGGGCCCGGAAGCAACGGAGTATATCATCAACCATGCGGAGCTCCGTTGTGTCGTTGCATCTCTGCCCCATATCCCGACCCTGCTCAGGCTCAAGCCCAAGTTGCCGACTCTGAAGATCATCGTCAGTCTGGATCCCCTCGATGCGGGTGAACAGGCAGGACACTCGAAGCGTGCAATTCTCGAGTCCATTGCTGCCGGTCAGGATGTTTCGATATACTCCATCGACCAAGTCGAGGAGCTGGGAGCTTCCCTGAAGCGTCCTTACAACCCTCCTTCTCCGGAGGACATTATTACCATCAACTATACATCCGGCACCACCGGTCCCCCGAAAGGCGTCGTTCTGACGCATGCCAACGCTGTGGCCGCAGTGTCCTGTGCCATGAGCATAATCAGGCAAGGCCCGGGCGACACGATGGCGTCCTATCTCCCACTGGCGCACATTTATGAGCGTCTGTCGGAACAACTAACCTTGTGGTCAGGCGGAAAAATTGGCTACTACCACGGCAACATTCTGGAGCTGGTTGATGACTTGAAGCTTCTAAAGCCAACCGGCTTCGTCTCCGTTCCACGTCTCTACTCCCGTTTTGGAAACGCAATTCGTGCTGCCACCGTTGAACAGCCCGGCTTTAAAGGTGCACTATCCAGGCATGTTGTGGCGACCAAGATGGCAAACTTGAAGAACACGACCCCTGACAAAGCCACCGCTAAGCACGCTGTGTGGGACCGGATCTGGGGCAATAAGGTTGCGGCTGCACTCGGGCTTGAACGGGCCAAGATCCTGGTCTCCGGCTCTGCGCCCCTCGACCCGACCCTGCACAACTTCCTGAGGGTGGCTTTGGGGAAGGATTTCATCCAGGGCTATGGACTTACGGAGACGTATGCCGTTGCGACCGGGCAGTCCACAAATGATATCACAGCAGGTAACTGCGGACGTATAGCGCCCGCCGTTGAGGCATGCCTGATGTCCCTTCCGGACATGGATTATTCGGTGGACGACAAACCATATCCCCGGGGCGAACTGCTTCTGCGCGGCAACACTCTATTCAGGGAGTATTACAAGAACCCGGAGGAGACAGCAAGCGTCATGACGGAGGATGGTTGGTTCCGTACAGGCGATATCTGCACAATCGACGAGATGGGTCGCTTTAAGATCATCGACCGGCGGAAGAATGTCCTCAAGATGGCCCAAGGAGAGTACATCTCGCCGGAGCGCCTCGAGGGTATCTATCTTTCCGAGCTTGGCTACCTCGCCCAAGCGTACATTCATGGGGATAGCCTCCAGACGTCACTGGTGGCTATCTTCGGTGTTCAGCCTGATGCCTTTGCCTCGTTTGCGAGCAAGGTCCTGGGTAGAAACATCAGTCCCACCGACATTGCAGCCATCAAGTCTGTCTTGAACGATGACAAGATCCGCAGAGCCGTACTGAAGGACCTCAATCGGACGGCAGCTAAGCACAAGTTGGCCGGGTATGAGAGAGTGAAGAACTGCGCTTTGATGATTGAACCATTTACAGTCGAGAATGAGCTCCTGACTCCAACGTAAGTAGACTCCTCCGTTGAGAAGCTCTTCTTCTTCAGATTTACTGACGGCTTGCAGATTGAAGCTGAAGCGTCCTCCAACGGCCAAGAAGTATCGTCAGGTGCTGGATGCTCTTTACGCTCAAGCTGCGGAAGAAGACGCCTCCCCGAAGGCTAAGCTTTAGAGTATTCTTTTCCTGCCCTTTTTTTTCTTGCTCTGGCGAGAGAATGAATTGGATCAAAAATGAATAGACTACCTCTAATTTTGTGATCCTATACCTCAGTTCGCTAGACGGGTGCCCCTTTATCTATCATACCAAGGTAATTCATTGGCCAAGAGGACTCTTAGTTTACATGGACTTAGCATATGTATATATATTAGCTAGAAAACTCAGAAGCAGCTTATTTTCTCTGCTAGGCTTGCATCTATTCTTGATTCTGATCAGAAGCAGTTTTCAAGAAAGGGGCGGCCTCCCCGTTGTCACAACAAACTGCACGGTGACAGACAAATAGGCTACAGCAACCGTCCATGACTCCTATTCTCGTCTTTGTCTCCCATTGCTTACCATTATAATTTCCTTTTTCACAGTCAATCGGACAAGAGTTGTTCTGTCATCCCCTGCCGTGCTGTCTAGCTCTGTGTTTTTACAGTTCACAGACACCTAGCCCTAATTCTTCATCTTTCTCTGCCTCTCTGTTTCTACTACTGTTGAGAGTCTCCAAAGCAGTGAACACACTGTTTCTCTTTTTCCCTCTACCCCCATTCTAATGCAAAGTAAAACAAACAAAAAATGGACTGGCTCATGAGATACTACTTCTCGGACTCTGACGCCGATTCCGACCCCTCCATTGAGCCTGACCCGCACCGCCGCCCCTGGAACCACCCGGCTGTGGATATCGACGACTCAGTCCTGACCCCTCCAGCCTCCCTCTGGTCCGACATGGACATCAATGACGGGTACGGGTCCGGCGAGGGTGAGGGCGATACATTCGTCTACGACTGCGAGCAATGCGGTATTGAAATCGGCGATATTGAGGCGCTGTGTCTGCATCTCCTGGATGGAGGCAGAACGATTGGTATGGGTGAAGTTGCGCATGTGGTTTGTCCTCTTTGCTTGAAGGAGTTCGTCGGGGAGGACACTGTGGAGAGAGAGAGGGAGATGGGGAGACACTTTTCGAGCGTAAGTATCCACTGACTTCTTTTGATGACATGCCATCTTCCATGTATGGGCAAGACATGTGGAAGTGTGTGTATATATACTGATATATCGCTAGTGCCCTCTAACCAACGCATTCTTTGAGCGCGAGGAGAGGCTGCTTCCTTCGCAGGACCGTGCCAGTGTATGTGCTAGTCGCAGTGACGATCACGGGGATGGCAAATATCACTACTACGCTTCGAACTCTTCTGCCGTTGGATATGACCCCGACTCCCTCCTCTTCGATCTCGACCAAGACCTCAGCAGCGGATGTGGATGTGGACATTCCGGCATCAAGCTTGGCAATTTTGACGTGCACATGGATATCAACACGACCATATGTCCACAGGAGGAGGGAGAGGGGCCGGGGATTGAGATAGAGCGCAAGCTCCAAAAGAAGACAAGTGGAAATCTGGACATGGAGCTCCCTGCTGAGGCTGTTGCTGATATTGATGTGATGTTGCCGTCGACTGCCCAGCTTAAACGCAATCTCGAGGAGGAGGAGGAGGAAGAAGAAATGAAGGGCAGTTACGGTTGCGGTTGCTACCAGTGGGTTCGTATTCCCGGTCCTGGTTGCGATCCTGCTGGCATTGAAAATCTAGATCTAGAGAAGATCCGTGCCGAATGGCGCCAGGAGTTGATGTGGTTGGAGGAATTTGAGGGGGCGTGATGACAGAGGAGGATACCAGAACAGGTCTGTATGATTTGTCGGAGCTTTAGTGTCTTCTTTCTTGTCCTTGATTAAACATGTTTGCCCATTCTGTTCTGTTCTGTTTTGTGTTATTTGGCTGACTGGCTTCTCCACTCTCTTTCAACTCTTCTCTCTCCCTCCCTCTTTTCTTTCCCTTTTTTTTTTAAAAAAAAGGTCTTGGTTTCGTGGTTTGGGTTCTCTTGTTGGATGTGTGAATTGAAGTCAGTGATTGAGTAGGTAGTGATTCATGAGGAGGGGGAAGTGTAAAGAAGTGGTGTTTTGTGTAGTGTACCTAAGTATTGAATGTTCTTTTGCTTTCATTCTGAACTGAACATGAGATTGAGCAGTAAACTCAGGTTGGGAATCAGATAAACACAGGATATGTAGTCCCCATGCCATGGTTCCTTCTCTGTTAACATGATAAGAGTCAAGTATGTACATCATGGTAATCTTACAGTACAGTACTTTGTGTCCTAGTGCCAGATCTGGATTTATTATAGTGCAGGAATCTGTCAGATGCCGGTGAACAGCAAGGCAGTACCTAAATTATAACACATAAACATGAGAGTGGCCGATTGAGTATACATAGACTACCCTAGTTGATGGCCGACGTGAAGTTAGCGCCAAGTCACCAAGTGCCCACTCCGCTCCGCAACCTCACAGCAGCTTCCGCCGGTCTGGAGCTCCGCCAACGTCGTTGTATTCCTGTCTGCCAATTGAGGTTGGATTGAATCGGCCACCGTCGCTGCCACCATGTACATCCCGTCATCCTTTCTTCTCCTCCCCTTCCTGCTGACCTCCACGGCCACCACCGCTGCCGCTGCCTCGCTCACCATCACCATTCCGCCCTCAAACCTCCTCCCGAACCCGCACGCCCTTCCCGCCGGAACTCATGCGACGCTAACGACTCTTCCTTCCTCGTCGTCCTCATCGCAGAGACATATTCTCACCGCCCCTCTAACCCGCTCCTCGAGCTTCGTCTTCCGCGACCTCGTCGCATCCCAGTCAGGGGGAGAGTCGTATCTGCTCGACATCCGGTCCCGCGACTACGTCTTCGCGCCGTTCAGGGTCGATGTCGCCGCGGACGGGACCGTGCTCGGGGTCTGGGAGACCTTCCGGGGCAATGCGTGGAACAACCGGGGCGTGGAGAAGTTCGTCGCGACCTCCTCGGGAGGCCAATCGAGAGGAGATGTAACCGTAGAGGCAAAGGTTGTCGCGAGGCGGGGTTTTTACGAAGAGAGGCCGAGGTGTAAGTTTCAACATAAACGACAATAAATCCTTCTCGTTTTTTTATTTTTTTTGTGTAATTGCTAGAGGTATTCCCTGAGTGGATGCTGATAGAACGGAAACTCTTCGATTGCTTAGTCTCTCCCCTCAGCCTGTTCAAGAATCCGATGATTCTGCTCGCTGTGTTTGCACTCGCAGTGACGTTCGGCATGCCGAAACTTTTGGAGAATAGTACGCACCACATAAACATATATTTCGAGTTCTGCAACTGACATGATACCAGTGGACCCGGAGATGCGCGCGGAATTCGAGAAGCAGTCTCGGTCTTCTCCTTTCTCGAACGCCGGCCGTAGTGCCCTTGCCGGCGGTCCTGGTGCCGGTGCGAGCTTTGACCTCGCTGGGTGGATGGCGGGTGCTACATCTGGACCTACTACAAGTGGTGATTCGGTCTCAAGAGGTGCAGCGACCGGTAGAGAGTCAGGGGGTGCAACGCGGAGGAGAGGTTGAGTCATTGTCGTTTTCAGTGGTGGGCCTGATAAATTTTAAAGCTGCGTTTGAAATTAATTCATGCCTACGCCTATACATAGGCGCTGCTAAATACCTGGAGCAGGATTCCCATGGCTGATTCCCTAATAGAAAGCGAGTGCTATGTCTTGCAAGGAGGATTGCTTATATTGCTTATGGAGGTCTGAAGCAAGAGGAACGGTCTCATTTCACAGACTAACAATCATTACCATCAGTCCACCCAGGTATATAGCCCATAGAATCCGCGCCCGAACATTTTCTGAGGGTGAGTGTCGTGTATGTCGATTCATGACATTGGAGAGCAAATAGACACATCAAAGTAATAAGACAAGGAAACAGTGCATGGTCCATACTTCGACAGCATAGCCGATTTCACTCGCAACGAACGAGAGATGACGCCTTTAAAAATCACCACCGAAGTCCGCGCCGTCTTCGAAACCAGCCTGGTAGCCGTCCTCATAGTCATTGTCAAGGGCGTTCGCCAGCAAAGCACCACCCAACAGTCCACCACCGATACCTAGCGCCGCGGCACCAGCCGTTCCCAAGCCACCACCGTGTCGCCTGGGAGGAGCCCCATAGCCCTGCGGAGGATAGAACCCTCCTTGTGGAGGATAACCGCCTCCAGGTCCGTAGCCACCCCCGGGATAGCCACCGTACCCTGGCTGCTGGTGAGGATAACCACCGTATCCGCCTTGCGGAGGCGGGTATCCGCCATATTGCGGACTTGGATTGCCGTATCCGCTGCTATGTTTCCCAGATGCCTTCCCAAGGAGCTTACTGAGAAAGCCGCCGCTTTTGCTGCGTTGCTGCTGCGGCTCCAGCATACTACCTTGGACTCCAGGCGGTGGAGTTTGCGCCGGACCTTGATTGTAGTAGTCTGCGCTTGCTCCAGCAGGACTCCTTCCGGCGGCGCGCGCGTTCTCCTCTGCCTGCAGCTGTGCCGCGAGCCGCGCGTCATCCTCCAGGCTACTGCCTCCAGCGCCAGGTTGGTTGTATGGGTTATTTGAACCCAGTGTGGTCTTCTTGTCGCCTGCTGCAGCTGCCGCGGCGGGATTGGCAGGACCAGACTGTTCGTAGGATGGAGGTGGCTCGCTGGGAGGTGCCGCATGGCTGGCTTCATCTTGATGGGCGGGTCTCTGGGGAGGCTCCCACTGGGACACGCCAGTGCTGAGGTTGACGAAGAACCTGAGGGCATGTAGGAATTAGTATAGAATAATACAGATGCGCACACATACGATGCAATACATAGATGTGTGGGTATACATGTGCATGGAACGGATGAAGACGAGAGAACAAGAAAGAACATACCACTGCTTGTACCGATCATCAAACTGTGCCTTCCACCCCTCGGGCACGAGAGGCGGCGGAGGTCCGGGCGGAGGGGCAAATGACATGGACGGATAAGATATGGAGTTTTCCTTCTTTGGCCTCGTTTGTCGCTTGCTCGATACAAGAGAGAGTGGCAGTGAGGATCTGCGACTTGTACGGAAGGGTTCCAAAGAGTGCCCGAGATGATGAAACTCGGCTCTCCGATGAAGGATGATGATGTCTGGCACAGAACCCGCGGGGAGGAGACGGCCGCTCGCTGCCTATATATCTGGAGGGAGGAGCGGTTTATCGACGCCTGGCAACGCCCTCGGAACGTGGCGGTGCAACCATCGTGAGGTGCTCGCGTCTCTCAGACCGCGGCCGTCTCGAGATGGCTTGCGGATGGCCCGGCCAAGGACTCTGCTCGTCTGGACATACTGGAGGATATTCGGGACGATGCAGCGAGCGTACTCCGCTCCCTCCGGTGGATGGGCAGAGATGACTGGCTCGACGAAGCGCCTCCTTGAAGGTGCGGCGGGCGATGGACGAAGCACCGTGAAGGCCTCATCACACAGCTGCACTGATGCGATGACTTCTTCAGGCGACGCCTCAGTAACCTCAACCGTACGGCTGCCGAATCCATACACATACCTCCTACCTAGCCAGGTAGGCACTATGATGTAGATGTCCGGGTTTTCTCACTCCTGGAGGTTCTGGACCTCTAGGCCTCTAGCTGGAGTGTTTGAATTCGGAACAGAGATTTTGCGAGTATTGGAGTGAAATTAACTAGCCAGTAAATCACTCACTCGCTTGTTGTATGTATACGGTACAATTCACAGTACTTGGGCCATTGCGGATCGTTATAGCATATGAGATGAGACATAAAAATCGTTTTTTGTCATTATGTTCGTGCATGATCAGAGATGCTTCTCCTGAATGGTTAGAAGCGTCATTCCTCGAGGACTTCTCTGCCCATTTCACCACTTGATGTACATATCTTGAAGTGACCCTTCTGCACAGGTCTGTGCTCAGCTACAGCGGCCAAAGGGACAAACACCCTGTGTTCCTCAGAGATCGATATCGTGGATGTTTGCATCCACATCACCGCTCTCTGGCCACCAATAGTCTTCTTCCAAATCCTCTTGTAGCCTCTCAATCTCGAGATCACCATCGGGGCTGGCCGAATTCTCCGATACCTCTCTTGATTCTATGTCTGCATCCTCTTGGTCGGTATCTCCTGTGAGATCAATAACAACTCCAGCATATGTTTGGGTGATGATCGGCTCTGTTCGCCCCCACTTGATGCATCGCTTGGGTCTCGCCAGCGCCTGTGAAGGTGTGAAGCTCCCTTCCTCATCACTGCAAAGATTGATTACATTATCATCTGGCCTAACCATCCTGTTGGCAGGACCTGAAGCTTCCCATTTTCTCTTGTGTTTACCTTGTTGTTGATTCCGAATGCGAGCAAGTTGAATCTGAGCATTGACATACTGTCTGGAGCAACTGTCCAATCCAGGGCGAAGTTCTACAGGAGGCCCCTCAAGTTGCATCGTCTGGATTTCTTTACTAAGAGGTGTGATTGACAGCATATCTGGGGGAGTCTCCTTAGGACGAGCCCAGGCTGCAAAGGGACCCTTGTAGTGGGGTCCTTGGCCAACTCCATAGATCGGGTGCCGCACGAGCTCGCCAGACGACAGAAGTCTATTCGCTGTCTCAACTCCAGATTCAGGATCAGAACCAAGATCATGATTTGGCTCAGTAGCTCGCTCAAAGCTCATGTGGTGGTCGTTAATATGAGATATGGGACCTGATGAAAGCACATGAATCCCCCCAGCAGCATCACCAACAAGAAGATTGGATTTGTCTGGGGAGAAAGCAGCACACATGATCTCTTCATCAAAGGTTGCCACATCTCGGACATGGACATCATCTGGAGACAAAAGAATATTCCATGTCTTTAACACACCGTCAGAGCCCCCAGTGTAGAATTGATCAATTGTACTGCCCCACAGAGCCACACGAACACCAACATCAGCTTGTTCCCTTGTCAGGTTCTCATCCAATTGATTGAGAGGCCCACCATGTTGCAACTTGTGGAGGATCTCAGAAGGTTTGCGGTAATCCCAAACATAAGTTATGCCATCTGTACAGCTTGCACTTATGTAGTTTGTATCCATGGGGCAGAAGGTCACGTCATTGATGTCAAGAGCAGGACAGTCGAATTCAATGGTGCATCTCTTTGAAACAAGCGGCTCATAAACACGGACAACTGATCGGGTATCCTTAGCTGTGCCTGCAGTCCGTATAACTGGGGCAGAGCTGCCAGTTGCAAATAAAGGCAATGTAGGATGCCATTTGACATCAAAGATATTCTGGGAATTGGGAGTCAATTGAATAGAGGTTATTGAAGCCTCATTCACACGCCATACAGCAAGATAGCCATCTCTGGATGTGTCCCCATTTTCTGGTTCTTTCCCAGACATACCGGCTGCCAAAATATCTTTACTGGAATAAGTGTCGCCCCATGCTAGCGAGGATGGTACCAGGTCCACATTCTTGCTAAGGCGTGACCGTATGATATCAAGGGGTGTGTAGGTTGGGTCACTCTCTCCAATATTCCAGAGGCCGATAGACTGCGTACCTGTTGCTAAGAGATTCCTCTCAAAGTTGGAGCGAGCCATAACCTGCACTTTGGATTGATGTCTCAGAGTCTTGATGCAGAAAGCACCAGAGTGAGTTGAAACATCCCACAGCTTGACAGTGTTATCATAACTTGCTGTAAAAAGCGTATTTTCAAACCATTGCACAGCACTGACGCTCATATAAAGACGGGGATCAGTTGTGTTGTATGTTGCATGCCCCGTATTAGATGCGGTGCTCATAGTTGTCGGTAGAGGACGGGGAATCCAGTGATCGGATAGTTCCTTCAAGGAATTGGCCACTAAGTCCCCTAGAATAAGATTATTGCCCCTGTTGTACTGCATGTTATGTTCGTCACATTGAGCTGCAGCACCCACGGCGAATCTGGTACCATCAGGAGACCAAGTCAGAACAATCACGTCATTGGATGCACCTTTCCATGACTTAGAAAGCTTGAGACCGTCAGAGGTGATCCTTTGTATGCGCCTGTTTACTCCACATCCGAGCTCCCGGCTGCGTAGAAGTGTGGAGATGCTGCGTGAGCTTTTGTGAGTGCGGGTCAGGGTATCGGCACTATCTGGAAGCAAGCCTTGAATAAGATGCGGGGTTGTTGATAAGGAGCTTCTTTGCGCGTCCAGCAGAAAAGCCTCAATATCAGCACGTCCACGACGCTTGAGTGCACTAGTCAGAGGCAAGCATCTGGAGAGTCGACTAATTTTTTCAGGATCCATCTCAATTGCTTTAATTAGACGGATATGTAAATTCTCGTCCTTCTCTTGTTGAGACCCAAGGAGCCGCCCTATAAGACGAGCTATATGCTTTATGACCTGAGGTCGGAGTGATGTCTGTAAATCTGACCTTGTGGCCGCAAGGAAAAATGCCTCAATATCTTTTACCCCACTGTCCGTGAAGAGTTGATACAGTTCACTCATCCATGAAATCTGCTTCGCCAGGAAGCTGGGCGAGTTAGGATCAGATAGAGATGCAACAGCCTCAATGACTTGATCTGGGAGTGACATCTCGGAAGAATTGGGCTGAAGACCGTAGTATGATAAGAGACCAAGAACCGCAGCCATCTCCTGCTCATCAAAATCAACATGAAGTACTTGATTTGTCAGGCGCATCTTGGCCCTTTTTGCATAGTCTGCTGGCGTATGTCTCGACACATAGCAAGCATGAGCAAGATCCGGAAATTCGTTCAGTGACCGAAATGACTTCATCAGAATTTGGACTTCAGCTGATGAATACAACATGCGAGATTCGCCTGAGTGTTCAATCGGAGATCCAGATTTGTCTGAAGATGAAGCAGACACGGAGTCTTCTGGGTGAGAACTCTCATAAGATCTTGCTTCAACTGTCTCTTTGTCTGTCTCCTCCTCGACGCTGGGAAATTTGGCCTTCAGATAGTAGTTGACAGGAGCGGTGTTGGAGCGACGCAAACGCTGAGATGCCAGTCCTGTGGGTTTATCGTTTCTTAGAGACCTAGACTTCCGTCCCCTCTCTTTGAAGGATAGACCACTTTCAGTAGATAAGGTGTTAAGATTTGAGTCTTGAGGATCCTGCAATGGCCTCATTATGTGCGCTGACGATTCTTGAGGAGCAGGTAGTGCTACATTCACGGGCTTAGACTCGGTATTTAAGCATATCTCATCAGATAAAGAGTCTGACGATAGTGAATGGCCACGTTGCTGCGAGGGTCGTTTACTCCACGACTCGGTATCTGTGGCACTGGGATGATGCCATGTGTTTGTTGACATAGTAGGGATGCCATTGCCATGCGGTTGCCATACAGTCGGTGCACCTGCATCGCCTGCGGGGGTCCGCCCCGCTGACGAGCCCAATCCAGACTCATCGTTATATACACTCTCTGCCTGCAAACCCTGCACTGGTTTGATATCACCACTGGCAGTTCGTTTTGGAGGCCTGTGAAAGTAGTTATGGCTATGGACTGCCGTCTCACAGCTTGGCTGGTCGGCGCCTCGACATGGTTTTTTCATGAATTGAGAGAGCAACAACTCAGCCTCCTCTGCTAAAGGAGATTCCTCCGAGTCACGCCTCAAAGAGCTTGATATATACCTAACGGTGTTCAACGAGACGCTAGGACTCGAGGCTCTGTTGATGTTGGCTCTACTTGAGTGATTCTTAGCCGTCTTGCGCGTGGCCGACGGTATTGAACTTGACGACGGCAGGCGACATGTTGGATGAGGGGAGTTACGCGCTTGGCTGGTTCGCGCAGTAGAGTTACCCAGCATGTTTGATCAAGCGCTTAAGGTTGTGCCCGAGATCGTTGTCAGCTAATGCTGAAGTGTCAGTTAATTGGAATAAACAATTCGGTAGCGCACAAAGTTGCCCACCTATTAATCTGATTAAATATCTCCAGCTTTATACGTACAATTGATTCAATTCGGTATGACAACTTCGAAATCAAAGTGAGCTATAGGTGCAGGCAGAAGGATGAGGTGTCCCTGGGAGTAGAGCCACGCTGAGTGAAGCGAGGCTGGTATGAGTCGCGATAAGAATTGCTTTGGAAATTGTGACAGCAGCAGGCGTATGGTCTATTTCAGGTATAGCATGTCGACATCCAAAAAGAGGTAACTAGTGGCAATGCCACAAGGAACCTCCGAGCCTAAGTGAAACGGAATCCCCGAGAATTTTTAAATAAAGATGGTCCGCACGGATTATTATAATATCACTAAAACATATGGCAATGCTTCTCTAGTCAAAGAGCCCGTCAAGGACCCAGGTCGTCAGGTCAGAAGCGGGATGAATAGCTGATCGACAGAGAGAAAGAGGCAAAAGGAAGAGCCTGAGGACGACTCGATTAGTTAATATGCCACCTTGGCTAGGTTGGACGGGAGAAAGAAAACGCTCAATATGTCAGGGGAGATAAAATAAAGTCGAGGGTAAGACGGCAAGTGAAGCTTACCAGAAGTTTGAATAGAGGCAAAAGTCGCTGGTAATAGATTGAATTCTGGAAATACACGATACATCTGACAGTTTCAACTCAGTATCATAGCAACACCTGGAACACAGAAAATGGTTGAAGTGCACAGTTGACAGTCAGAACAAGGGAACTGGGAGACGCGTACTGGTGCGCGGGCTGCGAGATGTGAACTACATCTTATTGCCAGGCGGTAGCTGTTGGCCTGTGCGCACATACTGCATGCAGTGCCCCCATAAGATTATTGGCTATCATGTGGCTAACAAAGGCCGTGAACAGACACGCCCTGCAGTCGCGATGCTTGGATCCACCTCATAAGACAAGTGAAGAGAAAAGGAGGCAACTAATCTACATAAGAGCAGGGCTATATTTGTAGGTCCATTAAAAGGCATGCAGACGCGTTCTCAATGACATACATGGCTGCGACTGAATCCTCTAAAACCTATATCTCTATTTAACTCAAACCACTGATCAGTATGGCGCGAGACTACAAGAGACGCTGGAATTCGAGATATGTATGTACAGACATACTCCAGTACAGATATGAACTTGTTCTCATCACTGTTTCAAATATCTTGCCGAATTGACTGAGTACCTAGAGCGGATTCCTTATCGCCAAATGTGAAAAGCCCAGGCTGTTCTAAGGTTCTTCCGGTTATTCCAGTAATTGTCCCACTTTCGCTTAATTAGGTTGCTTTTCTGTTATCTATCTGCGGATGGAACGGCCCCTCTTACGGGCCGCAACCATCAGGTCATATAGAACATCCTTGAATGCAAAAAGGAAAGCAGCAGTGATTGCGCTCTGCATAACCTTAGGTCCGATACCTTGGGGATATTATGAGCCATCAGCAATGGGAACGAGGATAGGGAACGCCGAACAACTTACCCTTGTATAAGCCCGTGTAGCCCTCTTCTTTGATGATCCTCCTAAGGCTACCATTCAGGCTCTCCTTTGGACCATCCTTGCTAGCAACGTGCATCCGGCTCTTAACTGTGATGTATGGATATGTGATTGTTGTCGCCAGTATTTTGCCAAGTGCACCAAGGTAAAACGCATCGGTCGGTGTCACGCGCCTCCGACGCTCCACAAGATTTTTCAACTGCTCGAAGATGGTGTACTGCAAGATAGGGTTTATCACCAAAACGAGTGCCGGAAGGACGCCGGCGAATAATGCCTTGGGACCTTCCTGCCGGAGGAGGTCCATCAACGTGCCAATTGTAGACCGAGGCTTCTTGGGCGGCGCTCCGGGGAGCGTCTGCTCCTCCGACTCAGACTGGCGAGCCGTCATCCGGGTGTTGATAACCCAGATAGGATTTGTAATCAGGACTGTTGCACTTCCCGCGATCGCTCCCGCAATCATGGATTCAGTCGTCGTGAGCTTCTTCGAAGCGCGGCCCGCCTTTTCAGCGGCCTTTTCGAAGACTGCTCGGGTCCATTCGTACCAATAATAGTACACGAAATTGGTAACGCTGATTCCAAACAGCGCAGATTCAAGGCCTGAATAGAGTCCATTGACTCCCTCCCGTTGGACGATACGACGAACAGCGTCGAGAGTTGTTGACTGGGCTCGCTTTGATTCAACTTGCGCTCTCGTTGAGAGAGTGATCAGAGGGTAACTGCCAGAGCGCAACAGTCAATATATCTGATAAAATGCAACATCGAATGGGGCTGTGATTTAGCGCACGTCAAGACCATGGACAGGATTCCTCCACCAGCACCAGCCAAGGCATGTGCGATATTATCGCTCTGCTGCGCAGCAGCGGACGCTGCGGCAGTCCTCTTCTGCTGTTCGACACTAGACTGGGACATCTTGGAAAATTGTTTGGAAATAGAAGTCCGGGGGGGGGGGGGGGGGATAATATAAGTCCAAGGTGTTGATCCGCCGATTAGGTGGTAACAGTAACAAGGGGTGGAGAAAGGAGCGAATATGTACAATTGTAGGACCAGGCGCGGGACAGCAACGGACGGTCGAAGAATTATATAGTACGGGAACACAGAAGGAACGGAATCGGATGGAGAAGCAGCGAGACGGGGAAGGGAGGTTAAAGGCGAAGCGTCAGGCAGACTGCATTATTATTGAGTCGAAGATGGGTGTGCACCCTTTCCTCCTATTTGATGTCGGAGCGCGATAATGATTCGGCTTCGGTTTGCGCCTCTGGCAGATCTCAGAACTGGGGATGCCCCATATGACGTTTTGCCGAATCTTCTGCCTCGGCTGACTCTCGGGCTTTCCCTTCGCTGGCCGGGTCCCTGCACGTGTGCTGAACTCCACATCCGAATGTATGTCGACAGCATATCGCATTTTGAATGGACAATCAAGGACCGTAAGTTAACATAGTTTTTTGAGGGGTCATGCCAGCATATCTCGTCTTGTCAGCATTGACGTTGATATTTCGGACACAGCGGGTGTACCCGTCGCTGTCTTACTTGAAGACACATCAATCTCCTGGCAGTTGATCCGCAATTTCCCTTTTAGAAGGCCGAGGCTGGACCGTTGCTTGCCAAGTTGCTAGAATAGGTCGGTCGTATTAAACTATTTCCTTCTGATTGACCGTTTAAGAGTTACTCATCCAGCAATAATGGACATCTATGATACTGAGGGAGCTCTCCTGTTGCCTGAATGCTGACATGAGAAATTTTTCAATGTCTCCCAGAAAGATGGGCTTACACAAGGTTTTATCCAGTACCCATAACAATACATATCCCTAGTAGCAGTTTTGTAAAGCCTACATTTTTGTAAAGCACAGACATGTGTTGAGCTATGAAACAGTATGATAGTCAAGAAGTCCTCTTAGTACTGTACAACTTGTAGTTAACACTACCAATAATGCCACTTTAATTCTTCTTTTACTATCTTGTGATCTAGGCTGACTTTCCTTAGGATCTATAGTCTCTTGTAATGCTCAATTCTTTTCAGATAGCTCAAAAATCATGTGTTCATACAACAGCAAGCTGTCAAGTTCCTAGCTTGTGGGTCTGTAGTAATGAACTTTGCATCGGAACTGCACTGTCAGTTGTTTCACATGCTCTGCCATCACCTAGAAGAGAGGGTACATGTTCCCTTAATACTGCTAACCCAGGATAAGGATGTGCATGGGGACTAACCGCCTGCTTATTTCAATGTTGCGTTCTCATAGCTCCATGCGATTTGCAGACAAGACAGCAGATACATCTGCTAACACTGATCAGCTATATTTGGATATGAAAATGTATTGATCCAGTCAAATGCATGCATTTTTAGCCTCGCCTGACAAAATAGAATGTCTGCCTAGTTCTGTCTTTGATGTATAGCAACCAAAAGATGAATCATCCCTACCCATTGGGACAGCAAGGCCTTTAAATCAGGAGCATAGAAGGTAATAAAATAGAGGAATAGAAAGATGTTAAAAATCTATCAAAGCCGACACAGAAGTCACATCAATTGAACCTATTTGTTAGTAGGGACAAGGTAATCCTCTCGTGGGGAAAGTCATAGGAAATAATAAACAAGATTCTAAACCAAAACTAGATCTTGATCATTACAGTGCTGGATGAAAGAAACATTGCCGGTCTACATATGGTGCCCCATTAACATATCATCACTTCATGGCCGAGCTCTAACATCTTATATAAGCTTGTGACGACATTTGCCACTCAACTAGAGCGGTGGCACGCAGCTGAAGCCGACACAACGACCCCAGGGTCTACAAAACGTACCTACCTAGGTATCAAATAACAGATAACGATCCTTTGCAGAATCAAAAGCCGGCGCAGAGATGGATTTCCAATTAGTGTAGGAAGAATAAGGTTCAGATTGCTGTTAACGTTTGACTGTGTTCTTGCCATTAACCCATATTCGACAAAATACGCAATGAATCCAACCTACAGACAAGGTGACCTGATGGTGATATGAGAGATCAAAGGGTGGCGTGGAGGATAAATGAAGAGCCCGAGCGGCGCAGAGTAAATAGAAGACGATAGAAGGGACAAACCACAGACCATCTAAAGCACGGGGAAGAGATAAGAAAAAAAGGTGCAAGCGGCAATTTCAAACTAGAGGGGAAACAGTCGTGCAGGTGGTCTTCGTCAGAGCCATCTGGGCCATACTGGAATTCGATGCAGGAAGGTTAAGAAATCTGTCCGACGAGCCTGTTCACCACCAATTACACACAAAGTACCGCTCAAAAGCCTTGTTCATGATGCAAACTTCACGCCAAACTGGGAGACATAGCACAGCACACACACAAATATCATCTCATCTAGCAGCAGCCTCCAGCAGAACCGGATTGGACTCCTTGGCCCTGACCGACCTGCACTGTGGGCTTGTTGTTGACGGTGGCCGTGCCCATCCGTTCCTTGATCTGTCTTGCCATGGTCAAGAAGGCTTGCTCGACATTGGAGGCACTCTTAGCGGACGTCTCAAGGAACGGGATTCCAAGGCTGTCAGCGAATTCCTAGAAGACGACATTATCTTAGCGACTATCCATATGAAAATCACACTTCTATGTCCGTAGGAAGTGAGTGCATAGATAAGAACGGCATACCTTAGCCACAGTGTACTCCACCACCTTCTTGTCTTCCATATCACTCTTGTTGCCGACAAGGAGTTTGTTGACTCCCTCGGTGGCGTAGCGGTCAATTTCCTGCAACCATTGCTTGACGTTGTTGAACGAGTCCATATCTGTCACATCGTAAACGACACAGATGCCATGGGCACCACGATAGTAGGAAGAGGTGATTGTTCGGAATCGTTCCTGGCCGGCAGTATCCCACTGTAACCTCAGTTTAGTCACAGGCAGCAACCAGGACGTTAGCGATGTACGTACGATCTGGAGTTTCACTGTCTTGCCGTCAAGCTCGATAGTCCGGATTTTCTGATGTAAATACAAAGTCAGCTGGGAGTTTCACCGCTTTCAGTCAGACCGAAGGCGAAACGATGATGACATACGAAGTCAACGCCGATGGTAGAGATGTAGCTCTCTGTGTAGGTATCATCCGCAAAACGAAGCAAAAGGCAAGATTTGCCGACGCCGGAATCTCCGATGAGGAGGAGCTTGAACAGATAGTCGTATCTACAACAGTCGTTAGCACCCCAACAGAGGCGGCCTCGAGCCGTGGGATGTCAACTGCAAAGCAAACAGTTTTTTTGGGGAGTCGACGAAGGTACTCTAATAGTCACAAAGTTAGCAAGATGAACTTCCGTTGAGAACAAGATGTGTGAACCGTCCGGCAACTGTCCACGACAGCACTTACCACTCGGGATTCATGATGATCTGAGATCCGCTTAGGAAGCGCTCGAGTGTAAAAAGAGACAGGAAAAGAAGCACTGGAGAGGAACAACAAGAGGCGAGGGTCGTTCGACGTGAGGGCGTGAGTTGAAGATGGGTGTATACTCGGATGTTGGGGGCGACCTGATCGAAGGTGCTGGTTGCGTTGCTGAGTGCAGGAGAGCAGGCGGGCACGGCGTGCAGGTCTAGGGAGTCTAGGTAGGGTTGGGCTGTGCCTAGAGTAGGGTGGACTGGGGCGGACTACGGAGAGCGGACTGCGCGCAAGTTTCAACTGCTCCAGACGACGAAACAAACGCCGCCGCTCCCCCCAGAGCTAGAACCCGATTTGGTTTAGGCGCGTCCTGGGCGATGGTGAATCCAAGATACCTGGTAGCACGAGGTCCAGAGCAGCACCTGTCACCTACTACTACTACTTGTACAATCAGATACAAAGTACAATACTAGGAACAGTCAGTCAGCGCCTGTGGTCCTGTGTATCTGGAGCAGCGCCGGCCGCCCTTGCTACTTCTCCACAGTTACGACCGCAGGGCACTCGACTCGATCAGCTTCTGACGTACGAAAAGTACCGGTCTACGGTGTTCGATGCACACCACCGAGTCTGCTTCTTCCAAGTGATCCATGGAACGACCTCACGCGAGCAATGCCGAGTTCACTCATAGAGAAAAATCCTGGTGGTCCGGAGTACTTCCGACTTAACCTGAGATACGTGTGGATGGAATTCCTGATGGAATACTTGTTACCTCACATCCGTAGCTGACCGTGTCCTGCGGTTTCACCGCTCGCAAGTTGGAATCCGTGTGGCGAGGCGGTGACAGTTCCTTACGCATAGCCATGGGCCTGTAACCATTCCAACACCAGCTTCTCATCCCTTTCCTTGTACTGCGCGTTAGTACGGATGCTATCCGACACAATAACCAACGCGCGATCGTAAGCACTCGTGTCTTTGTCCTTGAAGAAGGCCAAGATGTCCTCTCTGATCGCGTGGTCTGCAAACTTGGACAGGCCCATCCGAATGAATCGCTCGAAGACGACATTGTTTGCAGATAACCTGGCCTCGACCGATTTCCAGTTGTCCTTCAGATACTCCCATAACAAATGCCGCATCCTAGAGTTGGCTGCCAGAGAGACTGCGCCGCTGTGCACGTCCTGGATGGCCACTCTGTCTGAAAAGACAAAGTCCAGGTAGTCTCTCACGAGTTCTGGGTCTTTTGTGCGTCCGAGCGATGCCAGACAGATCTCCTTGCCATCCACAGAGTCAGTCTTGAGGTATTCCTCCTTGACTGCATCATACTCCTTGCGACCACCCTCCGAGATGTTGATACTGAAAATTGCCGACCGAAGGTTAGGATGGATGGTATTCCTGTCCTTGCCGGAAGACCATAGCTCGAAACGTCGTTTTGCCTCCGCGATAATACTATGATCAATAAGTCAAATGGAGCTGGTGCCTGTGCTTTTGTGAAATTAACTTACCCGTCGTGGCCTGCATTGCCCGCCATTGCTATCAGAAGCTTCCGAAGCTGGACAGTGAGGTAGTCCTCATCTGGTTTGAATTCCCAGCCAAGCTTCTCAACGGCAGGAGATGCCAATTTTACAGTGAAATTCTTCAACCCTGCAGCTACAGACTCATTTTGCGAAAACACGGATCGTAGGTTTGCAATAGATGACGAAAGCTGTGACCATACCCTGTAGTCCACGTCAGGAACTAGATACGACGCTGAATAAACCAGACTCAAACTTACAGATAGTTTTCCTCTCCCTTGAAGCCTTCGAGGAATGCCAACAAAGCGGCGGTGGTACCTTCGCCAGACACAGCAAGGGCAGCAGCATCCCCTATCAAGCCAATCTTATCTTCTGTGCTCAAGAGATCAAGGGATTTGCCGAACTTTGCTAGGCGAGCCGGAGGATAGTTTGTCCTGTAGAAACCAGATTGGTCCTTATTGATCTTGTAGAAATCTGGATTAATGTCTCGAATGACATCAGATTTAGAAACGAGAGCGCGAGGACACTCAGTTGCCAAATTTGTGCCTGACTTTATACCAAGAGGAATCCACCACACCGTCTCATCCTCTTCTGGCTTCACATCACCGGTGGAAAGGAATCTGGTCTGACGGATACTGATCTGGCCGGGTTCCTCAGCGACAGTAACCACAGGGAAGCCAATCTTACGAATCCATGGGTCCTGTGTGGCTTTAGTAAGAGGCGTTAGATAAGTTGACAATATCTTTAAACTGACCATAAAGCTGTTCACATCCTGGTTCGAGGCTCTGCTAAGGGCAGACCAGAGGTCATTGGTAGTTGCGTTCCCTGTTATAATAGTAAATAAGAGACTTGTTTGCCACTTTCACGTTGCGCGTGACTGCTTACCGTAAGCATGAGCCTTAAGATAATCAGACACTCCACGAAGAAAGGTCTCTTGTCCAAGATGGCTGCTAAGCATTCGAATCACCGAACTTCCCTTGAGGTAGCTGATATGATCAAAAATCTGATCGACTTCAAGAGCGTTTCTCACAGGTACTTCAATAGGATGAGACGCTCGCAACGAGTCAAGCGAGAATGCTTGTTGTACACCTTCGGCCTGCACAAGTGTCAATCTTTTCTTTACTTCGAACGTATTCAGAATTAGAAGATGCGTACAACAAATTGCGACCAGATATTCCATTCTGCCCGGAAATGTTAGTCAAATAATTAACTTATGAGTCCAGAGAGAAGCTCTACCTGGATAGAAGTGATCGACGGCAAGCCAACCGACCCAGGTTGCAAATCCCTCGTTAAGCCAGAGCTCATTCCACCAATCCATCGTCACCAGGTTGCCGAACCATTGATGGGCCAGCTCTGAATAGTGTCAGATGGCACTAAAAGATTCTTTAAGAAGTTGCAAAACATACCATGCGCCACAACATAAGCGATACGGTTCTTGTACCGGGCATCCGATTTACCCTCGTCGAACAAAACAGCAGTGGTACGATATGTCACGAGACCCCAGTTTTCCATTGCTCCCATAGCCTGTTTCAAAAGTATTAGTTGTTGCAGGTGGAAGAATAGAAAGAAGTGTCATGATGGACACTCCATAATTAAATCAATGACTTACAAATTCGTGAACGGCCAGAAGATCGACTTTGGGAAGAGGATAGTCAATCCCAAACACCTCCGAGAAATAGTCCACAGTGCGATGAGCGCATTCCAAGGCAAACCGAGCTTGGTTCTTCAGACCTCTCGTTGTGTAGACACGGACGGGTATACTCGCTCCATTGTACTTGCGTTGAGTCATGGCCTCAACATATTCGAAGTCACCAACTGCCCACGCCAGGAGCTGAACATGAGTTCCACCATTAGCTTTGGATACAAATAATTGGATTGGAGAAGCTGACATAGGTACTCATGATCGGCGTCCTCTCAAAAGAGACGAACTTAAGTCCAGGCTTGCTTCCATCGCGTTCGGACTTTACAGGCATATTGCTGAGAGCAACCTGCCCTTTGGGTACCTCGATTTCAAAATCAAAAGTGGCCTTCAGATTCGGTTCGTCAAAACATGGAAAGGCCCTACGGGCATCACAGGACTCGAATTGCGTGCTCAGCATGTAGCAGAACTCGCCTTCTTTCGGAGTGTCCGCAGATGGCGTCACAGCCGGCTTGTACTTAGAACGGTAGAAGCCTGCCATGGCATTGTTCATCGTTCCAATGAAATTAATTCTCAGCACGGTGTCGGAAGGCACGATCTCGTTAGGGAACTTGAAGGCGACCCGCTCCGACTTCTTGTCGTAGGATATATCGGATGCCGTCGCCAATAGACGCCCTAAATTAGAGGTTAGTACAGTTCGTCTTTTGGAAATTATTTTCTGATAACATTTTCAGTTACATACCATCTTTTGTAGATATACTAGCGCTCTGTACATCTATCTCCTTGGAATTGAGCACGATATCCTTGGTAGGGCTGAGAATTCTGGTGTCTATTTTCACGACGCCTTTGTAACTCCAGGAGCCACCAAGCTCCAAATCGAAGAGAGACACATGGTAATGAACTGGCTTCGCCCTGTATACTGATCAGATCGGCTGCAGAAGCTTCGATATACCAAGCATGGACTTGGTCATAGATGGCAGGAAGGAGATGGCTTACACATCAGGCAGAGTATCTCTATCTTTCGTACCCATTGCACGAACTTCTGCAGAACAATGTCTTACAATAGATATCGGACTTCCAATTTTAACGGGATAAAAAGAGGTCGCAGAAGAGGGTGAGCAAAAGACAGAAGCGGGGGTGCAAGAAGCGAAGGAGCGGGGAAGGAGACGGAGGGCAGTTGGCGGGACCGTTCGCTGGACTGCGGAATAATGATGACAACGAGCAACATCAGCGCCCAAGCCGCCGACGCACTTGAGTGACGCGATGCGACATCTCCATACCCGAGACCGCCACATCTGCTTCGATTCTTGTGGTTGAGCCCTTACAGGTATTCGTGGGCTTGGTGCTTGTTCTCTTAGGAGGTTCAGAGTAAGAAATCGTCAAAAAAAAGTGAGCTCCGTCGGAGCTTGGACCTCTCTTCGCAAGCCCCGGCCGCCTCAAAACTATTCGCCTAGACCTCAACAGAACCCGGAACTATCAGACCAACTACCATCTTCTACCCCCTCAAGCCGAAATTATGGCTGATTCTGATGAAGAATACATCGGGGAAGTTACAGATGAGGAAGATGAGATCGATACCCATCAGGTCTCGCGCGGGACCGTTCCCGGATCCCGCACGAGAAGGAAAAGACAGCGAGGAGGTGCAGAATGGGAGGTCTCAAGGACTTGGGAGACTCTGGTAGAGGGTGCAGATGGCACAATAAGCTCAACTGTCGAAGGGTTGCTAGAGGCTGGAAAAAGAAAAAGGTGAGCTTTGCCGAACGACATACAAAATGACAGATTCGAAGTGGCACAACGGGAGCTTTACTCGGGGACGAACATGGTGCTGATCTTGAATCCCTTAACAGGCTCCTTAGAGATACGACTCCGCTACAACGGGGTATTATTCGGCATCTTATACTGATTTTGGATCTCTCGCAGTCCATGTCAGAGAAAGATCTCCGACCTACGCGCTACCTTCTCACGCTTCGATACGCGCAGGAGTTTGTGGTTGAATTCTTTGAACAGAATCCCATTTCCCAACTTGGTGTCCTGGGAATGAGGGATGGTCTAGCTGTGAGGATCAGTGACATGAGTGGAAATCCCACGGAGCACATAAGCGCTATAGAGGCGCTGAAGACGCAGGATCCCAAGGGCCTCCCGAGCCTTCAGAACGCACTTGAGATGGCCCGCGGTGCTCTATTGTAAGTTCTCCTCCAAATCACTTCGCGGCCCTTTTGCTGTAAGTGCTAACGTATAAACCGCCAGCCATACTCCTAGTCATGGCACTCGAGAGGTTCTCATTGTTTTTGGGGCGCTCCTTTCTTCTGATCCAGGAGACATTCACGAAACTATAACTGCGCTCGTGAACGATAAAATCCGTGTTGGAATTGTCGGACTCGCAGCCCAGGTTTCCATTTGCCGTGAACTCTGTGCAAAAACAAATGGTGGTGATGATACAGTGTACGGAGTCGCCCTTAATGAGCAACATTTCCGTGAATTGATGATGGATGTGACAACACCACCTGTTACATACTCCCAGAAACAGTCAGTCAGCTCCCTTCTGATGATGGGGTTTCCATCACGCACGGTTGAACCTTTTCCTTCTCTTTGTGCCTGCCACTCCAAACCTTCCTGTGGAGGATATCTTTGTTCACGATGCAGCAGCAAGGTCTGCAGTCTACCTGCAGAGTGTCCTGCGTGTGGTCTCACACTCATCCTCTCAACTCATCTGGCTCGTTCCTACCATCATCTATTCCCTCTTATTAACTGGGTGGAAGTGCCATGGAAGCGTGCTTCAAAGAGTTCAAACTGCTTTGCATGCGGCATATCCTTCCCTCCTGTGCCCCCTGAAGAGCAATGGCAGGCCACAGAAAGCCATGCGAAAGGGATGAGTATAAGTAGTCGCTATGAATGTACAGTGTGTGGAAATCATTTCTGTATTGACTGCGATCTTTTTGCACATGAGGTTGTCCACAACTGTCCTGGGTGTCAAAGCGGGTACATCCATTCCAGGCAGAATCCAGCGGCATCAGTAGCTGGAATGGTTAGCAGCAACACAGATACAGATGCAATGGAGACAACATAGTATGTAATAGAATGTTTTCCGCTTAATTGTGGTATTGGTATTATCTCGAGCTCAGCATCATGACGGGAAAACTTGGCCTTTTTTAGCCAGAACTAGATGTATGTACTGTTACAGTACATCAGACTGTGGTGCTATGGAGTGCAGAGATTTCTCCCGTTCCTATATTTTTGGACCTGGATATCTAGATTAAGTGACTTTGATCAGTTTTTAACAAAAGTTAAAATTATGTGTCTATTGACATCCTGTGGCAAAGTTTTAGCAATAGTGTTATTGATGAATGATTGTTCATAGTGGGGTTGACACTTGGAGAAACGCTCCAAGTCGGTAAAAGCTGGCAGAATAACAAAGGCTGGCCTACATCAGTAGCATCACAAAACTGAGAGCCTTAGAAATTGTTCACTGCAGTTATGTACTCTTCATTCACATGAATTCACTGCATACTAAAGGACACCTTTGCTCTGCAAAAGATGTTCAATCTCGACATTTAAGGAGCCAGTCCACTACATGATGTACTTCATATAAATTGGTCTAAAAACAATGGCATCCTCATCCATACCCCCTGCAGCAACAGACCCTCCCGCTCTGGATTCTGCTTCGCCAGCTACATCACCAGGCAATGACAGCAACACAATAAACCCCCAGCCATGTGAGATCTCTCTTTTTGAGAGAGTAAAGTCATATCCATTTTCCACCGATCCCGAATTCAGGAATGGTCTGGCGGTCATTCTTGGTCACCCAAATACACCTGCAACAGCAGACGAAATTGACTGCGAAGATGACCTGGTGTTGCAAGCCAAATGCTTCTATTTCTCAAGGTCAGTTACTACCAATTATCGCAGATACATTATGGAAGAAACATGTTCATAGCACATCTGCCATTGCCGGTACTGATAATCATGCTCCCTTTGCAGAAAGCAAAACCTCACTCCACCTCTCAATTTTTCAGCCTACAAAGCTTGGTTAAAATCAACGTCAGTGCCTTCGCAGTCACCATCATTATCAGGTACAGCCACAGGCGGCAGCCAGTGGCCACAAGTGGGGTCCGCAGTAGCATCTGCAACAGTGTTCACAACTTCGCAGCCTGGCTTTACTCCTGAGCAACAATCAACAAGAGCTTCGGAACCTGCCTATCCTTCCTCTTTCGCGCACATAGTTGAGCTTATCACGACTGGTCAACCAGTCCCTGGTATCCAAGAGATTCCAGACACGGTATTAACAGGCCAGGCAACACCCAGTATGGCAGCGAGAAGACCGAAGCCATGGGAGAAAGAGAAGAGGGTTGACCAAGAAAGGCGGGAAGGGGGAGGGGGGTAGTATTGAGAAACAATTGGAAATAGAATATTGGACGGAGAGTTCCAAGGTCGATGTTAGATTTTAAACTTGACAATGGTCGACTAGCGGATCATAGGCAATGGCGATTATCGGGATGAGCATTCTCTTACAGGATATCCGGATATCAAAGGCGCTCGATTGAGTATTATTTGGAAAATGATGGAGCTGGCGATGTAGTTGGTGCTGTACAATTCTAGAAGCCATCCATGAGAAATACATCATATTTCTGAAATCTCAACATGCCTCCCACACTGTATCGGAAACGATTGGAAGAGAATTCCTGAAAAACATTTTCATTGTCTAGTTGACACTAATGGACTACTATTTTGATCTCGCTCCAGGTATCATACAAAGTCAAAGTGATCCTTCCTTTTTTTCTTTTTTTTCCTTCAGTAAATTAATAAAACCGATAAACTAAGAGGGACTCGAAGCAGAAGTGCTAGACAATTCACAGCGAGGAAGACATGAAACCAGAGTTTCTTTTTCAGTAAACCAAAGCCCGGGTTGTAGCAGCCCACGCCCACTAGTTCCTAGGTAGGTGGTTTTAGGATATGGTCATCTTCAGAAAATATGACAATTTAAGAGAATGAAATGTGTGCAGGTCACTTTAGCGAAAGAAACTCAGAAAAGAAGGAACAGACTAATCGTTGGCCGTACAACCTCAACAAGCCAACGAAGAGATGAGAGGATAAAGGTTTTCGAACCAAACGCAACATCCACACGTCCCAGAATCCTAGAAAAGGGAAGATAACTCTAAATGTGAATTTGAGCAAGAAGCTGTTCACATTCTATGCTCGAAGTGACGTTGTTGAATTTGCTCTTGGTGCGAATAGAAGGCAGGTGTGTATCGCAAATTCACAGACCAATGGTATTATCAACGAAAGGGTGGGTAGTTAGGATTCCACTGATTGCCACGGTTGAACCGACCTCCAGGTTGGCCAGTCATCTGAAAGCGGTCATCGTTGGGATTACCAAAACGACTAACTTGGACTCCGGCTCCGGGGCCAGGACGAGTTGTATGAGATGGGTTGCAGCAAAGCATCGCCACTCGCGACCCGAACTTGGATCCACGAAGGGAGACCATATGTTTCCTATTAATCCAGGTATTTGTCAGAGATTATATGAATTGTATAACAAAGGGGGCTTTTACCGAATATGAGTCGCGACTATCTCACGCTGATGAGGGCCGGCGTTCATCAGAATCCACTGGATCAAGTAGTTTCCATACTGGTCTCCGGCGACTGAGCGTATTTTAGCGACATAGTAATGTGAAGATCATGAACAAGTTCCACTCACTGTCAATTAGCGGCATGCGCGGTCTATCGGGACGACCGGTACAAACACGAGCAAGGTAACGGTCCAAGAACTCAGAGCCGCCGATCTTCAGGCATTTTTCCACGACCTTCGAGGCGAACTGGTCCATGCTGTAGTCAGTGGCCCAAAGCAAAATGTGCTCAATTGCACGACTCTTGTCGTGAGGAGCGCCATGTTCGCAGATATGCTGAATGCACCAGTTGCCGAATTGGCCATGAGCAAGAAGGTCGATCTTTGCTAAGACCTCCTCAATAGCTGGACGCTTGATCACCGTCAGTTGTTACTATGACAGAAATTGAATAACAAGGGGAATTACCTTCTCTTCCTCAATACAGTTTTCGAAGATATTCTGGACGACTAGGCTCCCAGTTTCTCCCAAGGCAACTTCGTGCCACATTCCGCGGAGAGCTTCGTTAACTTTCGCCATGATCTGCGGGGGCTCATTGCTCCAGCGTAGCTCAAAAAGCTTCTGCCAGACATGGCAGGCATACCGGTGAATAACTGTCTCCGGGATCCGGCGCAAAAGTTCATGAACCATCATAGCTTTGTACTCTTCAGGGACGCAGTCAAAAGCCTTCTGAATTACATGGCAGCCGAATGGATCCATACTGAGACTTAAGGTGTTCCCTCTGATAGCATTAGCAATAGCAACAACCTGCTCTGGAGTTCCGTGTTCAAAGCAACGTTGGATCAAAAAGTTTCCAAACCGGTTGACCATAAGGGGATAAGCCTGGTTTACAATAGCTTCGATAATGTCGAATTTCTGTTCAGCTGTGCCCACTTTGAGCTTTTGCTGGAGAAAAATAGAAGCCTGCTGGTCATTGTTGCACACGATCTTGTCCACAATATATTTCCAGTCGCAGGAGACATTTTTGTCGAGGAGTCGACGATAGTTAAGGGGCTCGAGCGGTGACACGTACGTCTGAGCTGTGTTTGTTCCGACCTAGAAGAAGTAAATTTTAGTCCGAATAGATAGGCTTGGGGCTATAGCATACCGAAGACCCTGCCCAGGGAACAGCACTTGTATTTATAGAGGTGAATTCGGCCGCAGTCGGAGAGAGCGGGGTTCCAATGGGACGGGGCTGATACGGCGGGACCGGAAACATCCCAACTTGCTGGTACGTGGCAAATTGCTGATTCGCTGGAGATCTAACGCCAAGGTTGCTTGGAGGGCCAGCAGCGAATGTACCCCAAGGGGAGTTCTGTGGAGGAAAGCAAGACCCGCCGCGATTCACTTGGGTAATAGAGCGACGTGGAACAAGGCCAGGGCCCTGTAGATACGGGCTCTGTTCACCAGCATACCGTCCGTCAAAGTTATAACCTCCAGAAGAAGGGCCAGAAAGCACTCGATGAGCTTGAAATCCTCCGTGGGCGGGATATCCAGGACTTGCAGCCTGAGCAGTCCAACTACGGCCAGGCTCCTGAACCACAGAATTGCCAGACAGAGATGGAGACTCACGGTAGCCCTTCTCACTAGAGGTGCTCATATTCAGCCCAAATGCCTGATGAGAGGAAGGACCCCAGAGGCCGCGGGCCCTGTTGTAAGCACCGGCTGACAGCGCATCGGAGATGTCAGAGCGAGCATCTTCCTGAGCAACCCATGCGTCCTGGCGTTGACTGAAAACTCGAGTGGAGGCATTGAATGCACTTTGCAGGTTGCTAATTGTCTGTTCCGTGATCTCGCGGCCACCGAAGTCGACTTCTGAGGGCGGCCCAAGTGCCTGATCAAGAGTATGTTTTATGACGCGTGTCTGTGCTAATTCTTGCTCCTGAAGGGCAATCCGGGAGTTGGCGGCAAGTAATTCTTGCTTCAGGCGAAGCATTTCGGCCGCGTCCACCCTGCACCCGTCCTGTTGAGGGTGGTCTGCGGAAGCGGAGACCGCAAGAGACTCGGTTGCAGGAGTTAAAGGGGATGTGCCGGAAGAGTCATCGTCTTCTCCATGGGAAACGGAGGCGGTATTGTTGCTGGAAAGGAGCTGCTTCTGCTTTTCCAGCAGTGCCTGCTGTTCAGAGAGTTTCGTAAGAATATCCTTGGTGACGGAGACTTTGTCGGCAGATGACTGCGGCTTAGGGGAGAGTTTGGCAAGGATTTTTTCCATCTCAGAAGGGTGTTTCTCGACAGATGGAACGGAATGCTCCAGCTTCTGCTTCTAGGATTGTAAGCTAGAGGATCATCCAGGAGAATTGGAAAGTAGTCTGACCTTGTTCGACGGTGTTTCTTCGTCGTCACTGATAGGAGGTTGAATATTCCCAAGTTTAGCGGACAATAAAGGATCTGGCTCGCTTTTAGAGACGTTCGAGTGTTTATGTCCCTATGTCCCGCGAGTGTCAGACCACAGACCATTCAGATATGCGGGAGAATAGCTCCTTATTGTCTGGGGTCGAAGCAGCAGACGTCGACTTACCGATGCCTCGCGTCCTACAGACACGGGCTGCGCTTCAACACTGCTATCATAAGAAATAGAAACGTGATTAGATGCCTTACGGCCAGCTGCAGGGGAGCCAGTAGACGAGAGAGACATGCTGGCTACGCGGATGGTCTTTGGTCACAGCAGAAACCCTGAAAGTGACAACGAAGGCAAGGAGACTGCAGCAAGACACACAGGGAGTTCGGGCGTGTTCACATGAAATAAGAAACTTGTAAGGCAGATGGCCGTGAGATGAGTTGAAGTGTAGACAAGAGCGTCTATAGAAACGGAGTTGGGAGATAGATCACAGAATGTAAAAGGGAAGAGATCCAGAAGAAGGCCAACCTTGGAAATAAATGCTGGGGTCAACTACAGAAAGGGATATAGAGAAGAGCCTGGGGAAGGAGCGACAGATAGAGGAGATAGAGAGAGAAAAGACAAAGAAAGTTCGAGGAGGGGGCAGGAATCACTGAGGAAATGGACGAAATGCAGGCGCGGTGCTCGACAAAGGTTGCTTGCTCTTTCCACTGCTGCTCCCAAAAGGGAAGGACCGTCAACAACCTTGGAACCTATGAACGCGGACCCGTCCTGTTAGGTGTCTCCAGGTGAAGTGGCCTGAGATTGGCACCCATACGAAGGTACCACATAGGTAGATACCTAGCTATGTACCCGTTGCACACCTAAGAGGCATATGGTACGTAGTAATCAACAAGAATAGTCAGGGGAGTGAAGAGAGCAAATTCTGATAAAACGTCCTTCGTAGAGCATTTCAATGGCTGGCCCTTTCCGCTGGTATACCGAACAGGAAGGTGAGGAAAAATATTGGACACGAATCTCCTCTGGTTTACAAAGCCTCCGACTGATATTTCATCAAACGAACGCCAAAAACTGGCCCTCCAACATAGCGATGCACAGTCCTTGCTAATACATATATCTTACACTTCCATATACAAGACACACGGAAATTAAAAGACGGGCACCCACCTGGAAATACCGACGATGACCTCAAGGGACTCGATCCCGCTCGACCTGCTTAACACTTCGACTAATGTATGAAGCAGGTGATATCCGTCACGAATGGTCAAAGAAGCCTGCTGTATATAGTTCAGCATGGCACTTCCAGCGGCAGCTATCACTCAATACCAGAAAATCGAGTTGCCCAATTCCAGTGACTGCAGAAGCCAAACTCTATGTTCCATATCCCAGATTACCTTCGTGTAGCCATGCAGCTCTGGTGACTGCGAATGATTGAAAAAAGATTTCAGCTTTGGAACCCATATCACCAGAAAGAGGGCACAGAAATTGAGAATTTTAAGATATCAGCAACAGGACCCTGCAGTCTGCAAAGGGAACATACTCTCGATGGAGGAATATCCTGACACAGGAGCGGTTGTAATGACCTTGTCGTGATAATGGGTAGAGGGAAACCATGTTCCTTGCCCTCAGCACTCGGCATCCTTTGCAAATGACATTTTAAAGAGAATAAGGCGCCTATTATCCTCATTTTAATGACCAACGACAATCCAATCGTCCAGAGCCGCAACCGGACCATCCAAACCTACCTTTTTCGATCCGGTGAGGTACTGCTGCCACAGCACCTTGCACGTCAGCAGCACTCCATGTATCTATAGATGAATGAGGAGGCTTCCCCAAGAATATTATGTATTGTGGAGACTTACGCCAATCGTCTCCACTCCAAGGAGTGGAACCACTGGAAAATAGCATCCAGGCACATATACCATCTGCACTGTCCAGCATCAGACGCACTTGGTTAAGTTAATGCTGAATGGTTGGGTTATAAATACATCTTCAGCTCTATCAACAACTCCGTATGCAATTTTGACTGAGAATGTTGAAGCTGACTGCTTCCCAATAATGCCATTGAAAATGAGTGGCCGTGCTTCGTACAGAGCCAGGAGTAATGAGCCTCCTTTCATGAAAACGTCATGTTGCGCTGTCTGCACATGTGTCAGTCTTCTGGAGCTTCATTGTAGGTATATTTCAACCCACACCAACTATTCTACCCCAAAGACTTTCTGCGGACTCTGTCATGTCATTTCAAACATTTATTGAGGCCAGGTGACTGCCAAGCTCTCCTTATGTAACCTCTGATATCAAGAGGGTATTGATATCAATGATTAGGCATTCACAAGATGCTTTGCTTCAATTAGAATCTCCATGTGGTTGCTGAATTGCACCAAGCGCTCGAACATCACGGATGAGTCGAAGATAAATCACATGCTGGCCCGAGATTAGATGTAGGACAATTGGGGCTCTGCAATATCAGTAATAGTCCCCCCAAAATACCTTCTTTCCCGTCTACCCGAAGTTCAAACATGCCGTCGGTGAAAGGGTGCAACAGAGTTTGATCAGATCCACCGACTGTAAGATTTCCACGCGCCCAAGCCTGGTATTGCAGAGTGGACCACCCATATATGGACTGCATAAAGTTCCAGTCAATTTCCGGAAAATGTCACATTTAGAGCCACATTTCCATAGCTATTGGAATCACCCAGAACTCTGGAGTTCACTATGTTCCATTTAACGCTACCATGGCAACCAGGGGCGCTGCTGAAAGTTGCATCAAGATCATAAGACAAATTACAGAATCCGCCATAAATCTCCAAAGGATCTGCACCCCAGGGTAGAAATGCGGAAGGTCAATCTACCCATCGCAGCGGACACGAGCTTGTAGGCAGATACCGTTAGAGATAGAAGAACTAACCTCTTGTTCCGGAACGGGAAGGACCTAGAACTTGCTAGACACTCAAAAACATGAGATTTGACATGCCCTGGCCGACCGTCAGTTGGAGATCATTATCCGTGGGCGGTTCCATCCCCCTGGGATCGCATAGCACTCCCGAAAACCGGCATGCCGCTATGAGCACAACCATTAGAATAGAGATGGGCGTCATTACAACCTGGAATTAGGCATCGAGGGATCGATCAGCAAATCTCCATTTAGACAGCTAGTAGTCATGGACAATGGGAATAAAAATGGTATGTTTACTCTATGATAAAGTCTTAGCCACCTTCATATTGTCAATAAGATAAGGCCCAGAGACGGCATCCATGGCTTTCTCACGTGACTCTGTGCAAACAGATGGGGAAGCACTACTGTAACCTGAGCCGCTGTTGGCCTGCAGGCTTTGCGGCGGATGCTTGCATCTGCGGCTAAGCATCTCACTAAAAGAACGCTGACGCCGGCTGCGAGCACTCTCCTGCTTCCCCCGAAACCACAGCATTGCTTGAAGGCGTTGTCGCCGTGAGAGCCCCAACTCCCTGTTTCCCGATCTATGTACGGGGTGAGGCTGCCAATTTCAAGATTTACTGCGTACTTATCTTTCACAAATACAGATTAAAGGTGATTGAGCTTCGACATTCTCTACATCCCATCGATCATATCGATCGATACGTTGGTTCATACCACCACTCTTTGTCCATTCCTTGCCGACGTGTCCCGTTCATTTCGGGCTCTTGTCTTCGGTCCTGATGTTCAACCGCCAGAGACGATTCGTCATCTCGAGCCTGGAAACGGATCTCAGTCTTTCTCACGTTCAACCCTCGACAACGGCTCCATCGTGATAAAAGCGTCTCCTTGAAGGCAGCTGGAGGGCCTGAGCAGTTTCAGATATTTCCTATACTGGTTATTACGGGCTGGTATTGCCTGTCCTCTCGTTGCTAAACCTGTCTACAGAAAGCACTGACGCGCCACATAGTAGCTCAGAACGATCTGAGCCTGGAGCATGAGCACCACCACAGTAATCGGAGCTGGACACTCCTCAATGCGACAATCAAATTGGCAACCGCCGACAAAGACCTCGAGTCCGCAATCAATGACAAGCCCAATAGACAAGTTCCCTCCCTTCAACGACGAATCATATGATACCGCGACAGAGGTAGGGGACTCACCATTGAATCCCGCTGTTAGATATGCACCAAATGATCTTTGGCACCCGCGAAAAGTGGGGCACATTGCCTGGGAGTATGCGAAAGGGCCGAGGGATTCGAAACATAGACCGCGAAAGAGTATCAGCGAAGCAATCAGCACGATAAGGGCACGAAACGCCAGTATGAGTGCCAATGCGCATGAATTGGCAGAAGCCCTGAGGGCTCCCGTGTCATACAAGCTTATAGTGAGATGTTCCATCCCTTGAGTTTTCCATGGCGCTATTACTCATCTCTCGCTAGGTACTCTGCCTAATCTGGTACATGACCTCAGCACTTACGAATACTTCATCCAAGTCTATTTTGAACGCCCTGCCGAAACCCATAACTCTGACGATTGTCCAATTCGCTTTTGTGTCAATATGGTGTCTGTTGCTGTCATACCTTTCGACACTATTTCCCGCTCTCAAGCGAGCTGTCCCAGCTCTCAAGAACGGTATCCGCCACCCATCCCGTGAGGTTATCACAACAGCATTGCCTCTAGCGATATTTCAGTTAGCTGGCCATATCCTGAGCTCTATGGCTACATCTAAAATCCCGGTGTCATTAGTCCACACGATTAAGGGCCTGTCACCTTTGTTTACGGTCCTGGCATACCGTTTCCTGTTCCATATTCGATACGCTAGGGCAACCTATCTTTCATTAATACCTTTGACCGTGGGCGTTATGCTCGCATGTTCAACGGATTTCTCTACTAATTTCTTTGGCATCTTGTGCGCATTCTGCGCTGCGTTGGTGTTTGTCTCCCAAAACATCTTTTCAAAAAAGCTTTTCAATGAGGCATCCCGCGCCGAGTCGGAGGTGCAGTCCGGTGGCCGGCGCAAATTAGACAAACTTAACCTACTCTGCTACTGTTCTGGGCTAGCTTTTCTGTTGACATTTCCAATTTGGGTTTTTTGCGAGGGCTATTCCCTCTTTGCAGATTTCGTTCACGATGGTGTTATCGCTCTCTCAGGAAAGGAAGGGTCGTTGGACCATGGGGCGCTTCTTGTCGAATTTATATTCAACGGCATCTTCCACTTCGCTCAGAACATATTGGCCTTCGTCTTGCTGTCGATGATATCTCCCGTGTCCTACTCGGTGGCCTCGTTGATCAAGCGAGTTTTTGTGATTGTCATTGCGATTGTGTGGTTTGGAAGCTCAACCACGCCTATCCAAGCATTCGGCATTGGGCTTACTTTCCTCGGGCTCTATCTCTACGATCGTAACAGCTATCATGATGTGGCGGATCAAAGGGCGAATGCGGATCACTTCAGATCTAGGGAAACCGTCCTCCCCCTGAATATTGGTACCCCGAGCAAGCCATGGGAATCGAACGGCTATGCCTTTTCTCCTGTGAAAGCTGGTGACGACAAGTCTGCGACAACCGATGAAAGAAAGGAAGACGACGGGCCTGGCCGGGGTCGACCAAGAGGTAGCAGTACATCGCGGATGTGGCTTCCTCCTGGGACAAAGCAAGAGTCCACCTGGCAGCCTGGCGACTTGCAATCCTCAAAATAACCGGAGGTGGTGTTCTTTCTTGTAAAATTATTCGGGATTTGCGGCGTTCAAGGGGTCAGGTGTCATATGGCTTTGTTATTCGGAATTGGCAGATGCCGCTTCATTCCGCGCATCTGCTATGGTGGATAATCGCCCGCTTCTGGAAGTGGCCATCTGGGGGAAGGTTCACAGGGTTAGGTACTCATGTAGATATGCATACAGATCGCAGAAAACACCTAAGTCGAAGCATGCCGCCGACCAGTCATTGTTCTCTGCATAGAAAGGGCAGTGTATATAATGTATAAATATAAATGAGCGCTCCCTTCATCAAGTATGAAGAAAGAGGCATACTCGCAGCTGGACATGGAGCGGTGAGATTGGCTACCTTGAGTGACCCTAAGGTCCAAAGGGTTTATTGCAGTGACGAAATTACAAGTAAAGCTATCCTTCTGCGATGTTAATAGCTGCCAGAAATTGATTCTCACAGCAGCTCTACAGATCAATACTAAAGGAATGTAGCCACCGTCAGTAAAGAACTAAACCATCATTAGGCACCATTGTCGCGAGAGACAAGAGTGCCCTAGGTCGCTCCAGCTCGGTGCAGGAAGATTTGTTCTTGGATCATGTAGCAGAGGAGGTAGGGATTTATCCGATATCAGGGATGAGAAAACCCTACCACCTACAATAATCATGTCCGTGGAAATGAGTATGTGTGGAGAAGAAAAGCAACAAGTGTGGTGAATCCGTCAAAAAAAGATTCCTTCAGGAGAAACTGATATTCCGAGAGACCGAGCCAATCCGGGGGCAATGATTTGAGCCTCCATGGGGATGGTCTTGGCACAGAATACCCCAGCAGTGCATCGACCGAGAGACCGTTCTCCAGTCTCCATCCCGTGGATCCTCTTATCTACTTCCTCGACCCCACATCATCCTCCTTCCATCCTATTTCCTCCTCCTGCTCTCTTTTTCACGATGCGGGCGCAGTTGCTTCGATCGGCGGCCCGTTCCAGACGGGTTCCTAGGGTCAACTGCTTCAGAACTTTTGCGACGACAGTTCCTCGCGCGGCAGAGGTAGAACTCACAATTGGTAAGTGAACTCAAGTCCTGACAACGCGTAGATTTTTTTTTAATTAACTTATCCTTTTTTAGACGGCAAGAAGATTTCAATAGAAGGTCTATCCATTGTCATAATCAGTCGATGGGCCTTCGCTTACTGTAATAACAGCCGGTTCCGCCCTTATTCAAGCTTGTGAAAAGGCTGGCGTGACAATTCCAAGGTATGGAAATCGAGGACGTTCTGAGAAAAGAAATCAATTCTAACTCTACTGCAGATATTGTTATCATGAGTACGCTACCCCTCCTTTAGCGGGACCGTTTATTATTATGCTAATGCAATTACCAGAAAGCTGTCGATCGCAGGGAATTGTGAGCACCTTCACTCTGTTTAAACTGCAAATAATTCTGCTAACAGTGGAAAGGTCGTATGTGTCTTGTTGAAGTCGAACGGGCCCCTAAACCCGTGGCATCATGTGCCTGGCCGGTGCAACCAGGAATGGTTGTCAAGACGAACTCACCTCTGACGCACAAAGCAAGAGAGGGTGTCATGGAGTTTCTTCTTGCCAATCATCCCCTAGACTGTCCCATTTGTGATCAAGGAGGAGAATGTGACCTCCAGGATCAGTCGATGCGATACGGCGCCGATCGTGGACGATTCCATGAGGTTGGGGGGAAGCGGGCTGTAGAGGACAAGAACATTGGGCCTCTGATCAAGACCTCCATGAATAGGTGCATTCATTGCACTCGCTGCGTCCGATTCATGAACGACATTGCTGGAGCCCCAGAGCTCGGAACTACGGGCAGAGGAAACGACATGCAGATTGGGACCTATCTGGAGAAGAATCTAGATTCCGAACTATCTGCCAATGTCATTGATCTTTGTCCTGTTGGTGCTCTCACCTCAAAGCCTTACGCCTTCCGTGCGCGTCCCTGGGAACTGAGACACATTGAGTCCATTGATGTCCTTGACGCCCTGGGTTCAAACATCCGGATAGACGCGAGGGGCATGGAGGTTATGCGGATATTACCCAGGATCAATGACGACATCAACGAAGAATGGATCAATGACAAGACTCGATTCGCATGTGACGGGTTGAAAACTCAGAGACTCACGACGCCCTTGATCCGTAGGGAGGGAAAATTTGTTCCGGCAACTTGGGAGCAGGCTCTGACTGAGATTGCATCTGCGTACCATAAATTGAAGCCGAAGGCCAATGAGTTCAAGGCCATCGCTGGGCATCTCGTTGAAACCGAATCTCTTGTTGCCATGAAGGACCTGGCCAACAAGCTGGGATCCGACAACCTTGCTCTTGATCAGCCGGGAGGAAGCTCTCCCATTGCACATGGTATTGATGTGCGCTCTAACTACCTGTTCAACTCTAGGATCACTGGGATTGAAGAGGCTGATGCTCTTCTTTTGGTTGCTACAAACCCTCGTCATGAGGCTGCTGTCCTAAATGCTCGCATCCGCAAACAGTGGCTGCGCTCTGACCTAGAGATCGCACTCGTTGGTGAGGTCTTCGAGAGCACATTTGATTTCGAACACCTGGGCAATGACATCTCCGCCTTGAAAGCTGCTCTCTCCGGGCCATTCGGGAAGAAACTTGCTGCGGCGAAGCGGCCAATGATCATTGTTGGTAGCGCTGCTACCGAACACCCAGATTCTAAAGCAATCTTTGAGGTCGTTGGTAACTTTGTTGACAAGCACTCTTCCAATTTCAACACCCCTGAATGGCAGGGCTACAACGTTCTTCAGCGCGCAGCATCCCGTGCCGGTGCTTATGAGGTTGGCTTCACCACACCATCTCCCGAGGTTGCAAATACGACTCCCAAGATGGTCTGGCTCCTAGGCGCCGATGAAATTAGCAAGAGTGACATCCCAAAGGACGCGTTCGTAATCTACCAGGGCCACCACGGTGACCGCGGTGCACAGCTTGCGGATGTTGTCCTACCAGGCGCCGCCTATACCGAGAAGTCCGGCACGTACGTCAACACTGAGGGTCGTGTCCAGGTGACTCGCGCGGCTACCTCGTTGCCAGGAGCTGCTCGAGACGACTGGAAGATCCTGCGTGCAGCCAGCGAGTTTCTTGGCGTTCCTCTGCCGTATGATGACATTGAGGCGCTCCGGGACCGCATGGAAGAGATCAGCCCTGCGCTTCGCCGATACGACATTGTCGAGCCGACTTCCATGAGTTCTCTGAGCAAGGTCCAGCTGGTAGACCAGAACAAAGGTAGCAAGGCGACCGGTGCGGTGTTCAAGAAGGTCATTGAAGACTTCTACTTCACCGATTCTATCTCCAGAAGGTTTGCACAGTATTTCTTCCCTTTCCCATTACATCTAGGCTGACCTTTACAACAGCTCCCCGACCATGGCGCGCTGCTCAGCGGCGAAGGCTACCGGAAACCCGGAGACGAATTTCATGGCAGCGGGTGAGCTGTCTCCCCATGCGGCATTTGGCTAGATAATTGTTCGGAGCGGTCGATAGATTCGTTTCCCGTGTGTTTCATCTGGTCTAGGCGTTGTCTTCGACCCACCTCACGTTTGATCCATTATGCCTATTGTTGTAGTTATCCTTTGATCCTGTTTTTCTCTGTTCTCACAGGTTCATCACCCCACCCCTCGACCAGATAATCCCAGAATTATCCACCAGAATCGACGGGGTGCATTTGTACATATGAGGATAAAGTCAACTTCTGAACGTGAAAATACCAAAAAAGGTCAATTTAGAGAGGAATATTGCTTGTGATTTCTTCATTATACTTTTTTGCTTCGCGAGTGCAGGGCAAATCCATTACATATCCCCTGAGATTTTACAAAGAAAAAAAATAAAAAAAAACTCAACTTCTCTTCTGGGGATCATAAATTTGTTGAATAGTACTCTGTACAAAAGGGGAGACAAACCCTCACAGGCTGATATTACTTCATTGCTTAAAGCTATGCTGGTTCCTAGCTACCAAAAGGAGAAAGGGAATCGGCCTAAGGTAACGGCGACGGAAGTATTTTTATGAGTACTATGCCTATGTAGATACCAAGGTATATCGTAATCTTGCTAGTATATGAAGATACTAAGTCGAAGATTTGGGCGGCTGCCTGTGCTAGAGCCTCTAGCTAGCTAGCAAGGATCGTGTAAGGAAGGTGTTTGTAGATTTCTACTGACACCTCGAATTGGAAGAACTGTAACATATGCAAATGTTTGAGAGCATTTTGTCCCGCAGTGTTTCTGCTGAACGGTGGCTATATAACAGCCCAATCAACGTGAATTGGACCCTGTGTTCAAGGGCCAAAGTCGGACTACATTATACTTAAACACGGTCGTCGGACCAGTCAATCGCCGCTTGTAATTCAAGAAGGACTAGTATCTGTTGAAATTCAAGTCATCCATGGTCAATGATCCAATTGTCACCTTGCATCGAGAAATATTTGGACCTGATCATCATATTCCAATGGTTCCTGGGTTACAGCTCATCATCATCTGTTTCCCCTGCTGTCTCCTCCGCGTCTTGTGAAAGATGAGCTGGTCTCTGATCCTCTTCGGTGGGTACAAGTTTGGTGTGATTCTTTGCTGTAGTTCTTTTGTTGAAGGGAAGCTCCCTCCTACGCGGAGGGCTAGATGGCTCCGTCATGACCAGACGGCCAGGAAGCTCTCCTGTTTCTTTCCCCTCCTTTTCCCGGATCTTTGCAACTTCTCTGGGTGGTGGAGGACTGAGCTCCTCGTCTGTAGCAGTCTCTTCCTCATTCTCCAGCGGCTGGGGTGTTGAATGTCTCCCGTCATCTGTTGCCTCATCCTCTGGGACATACTGATCCCGCGCTTCGTCAACATCCATCTTCTCGAAACCATAATCACTCTCTGAATCCTCGCTATACTCTTGTATCGCTTTTCGTTTCGACAACCGACTTGCTTCAGCACGTCTACGTCTGCTGCCCGAAGTGGAAGTCTTAACATCGGACACTGGATTGGACCCTATATATCAGCCAGGTGCTTCCATAAATCTTTCTTCCACATAGTAGGAGCGGTCTCAACCTTTGGTGGGGTCCACCTTGGCCGAAGCCAGCAGGCGCTGCTGGTTGCGGATCTTAAGCTTCTTCTCATTCAGCAGCTGCACAAATCTGGAGATCAGCTGGTCCTCATGCTCGCTCTTGGCCTGAATAAGCTTCTCCAGCTGCACATTGAGCTTGTTGATTGTGTCCTCAGCGATGCGGTAGCGTTCTGTTAAGGAGAGAATCTGCTGCTCCAGAGCATCTGCCCTGGCAACACTGAGACCGGTCCAGTCGAAGAGTTGGATGGCCTGTGCATCATCCTGTCTGAGAGTGATGGAGCCGAGCCTTTGCTGCAAAATGTGTGTGAGAGACAGAGGATATACTGTTGGATTCATCCGACAAGGGCGTACCGTGATGGTATCAATCCTCTTCCTCACGGCAATAACCATCTCCTTGTCCTCGTCGTCGGGGCCTTGAATGCTGGCGGTGACTTCCACAGAAGAGCTCCAGCTAGCATGGCTGGTGGAAGGCGAGTCCTGTCCGAAAACATGGGTCAAAACCTGGGCCCACTCCTCCTCGCTACCCTTATAGTTCTTTGCCCGGAGATTCTCCAAGCGAGACTGTCTCACTGCGACGAAACCGTCAGCAGGTAGAAGAAACAGGAACCGCGACTGGGCAGCTGAAACATAAAGCGGCGCACCTGAGCCGACATAAGGGTTTTCCCCCTCGGTACCTACGAGCTTCAGGTCCAACGGAGCAGAGCTGGTGGACGAGACATGGACCAGCACGTACGCGGCGGGATCGTCAGACCTGGGAACGCGCAGGATGCGAGGCAGATGGGACTGGCGGGAAAACATGGTAGGGGAGAATACCAGGAACGTATGGGAGACTGATATCACAATCAGCAATCAATAGAACAGCATGGCTTGCATGGCATAGCACAGTCTGGCATATATATATATACAGCGGACATGGACAAAGAACTCCGTACCGTGTATGATATCAACCTACCATCAACCTACCACCAGACGTGAAGGACTTGTGGGCGGGGGTAACGCGAGAACCCGCGACAGATATCTAGATGTACGGATGCCTGCTTTTGGCCATAGTGCCTGTCATGCCCTACGGGAGGGCATGGGGCACATGGCGCATGGACCTGACGCTACAGGTGACCGGCGACCACATCCGCTAGGCACAGGTCACTGGCCGGGCCCCAAGGCGCCCTCACCGCGCGTCCGTGACCCGCCTCTCGCCCCGGCGTGCGCTCCGCCCGGGCCCGTTGCCTCCATCACCTCCAGCTGCTCCGTACAGAGTACTCCTACCTCACCGGCGCACTGCAACGGTCCCTCCCAGCCGTCTGGCCTACCGATCCATTCCCTCCCTCGCTTTGGGTCTCGACTTCGTACCGGACACCAGATTCCGAACTCGCTCGCCTTCCAATCCTTCTTTCTCTCCTTCCTCCGGATTCCACCCATTCCTTCTAGCCTCTCCCCAGTCTCCTCAACCTCATTGGAGCGTCCGGCGTGAGCCGCATCGCAGTCGTACCCGCTGCTCCCACCTCCGCCCCCCATCCGCTCTCGAGTCCAGTTCCCAACCAGCTCGTGGAAGGTCGGGGCTGTTCAACATTGTTCCAGATCTTCCACCTTGTGATCTATTACTACTTAGCTGCTCCTCTCTGGAGAAAGAAAAAAGTTCTGCGTCTTTCGCGCGTCTAACTACTGGAGTCCTCGCAGATGTCACGGGATGAAGTTCAACCCTCTCACCAGTTCAGTGTCAGCGTCTGATAACTCTTAGCACTCCGTCTAGGTCTTGTCCGTTCCTCTGGACCTGACTCCAGTCCGTTACACTTACATGGTCTCTGCGTTTCTACCATCTCATTTCACGACCCTCCCTCCACCATGGAGGAGTCGACCCCTGGGCTGCGACATGGCAACCAAGAGACGATTGAGTGTTGGGATGATGACGGTGACCTGCAATGTACCGACGACTTTCAATTTCGCACTGCATCTACCGCTACATCCCTGACAAGCTCCTCCGTTCGACGCTCCGGTCACCGCGATTCCATCTCGTCTCGCCGCTCCGCCCGCTCCGATCTCGATTCCAATGTGGGCGGCGATGAAGACTGGCAGGTCTTACTGCAAGACAATGATGAGGTGACCGAGGAGGCTATTGCCTCTGCGAAAAGTGCAGGCATTCCAATCCCCGCCAACGTCCCCAAGTCCGCCCTGCTTGGGGGAACCATCAAACGGCTCGGCCGGAGGAAGATCAAGAAGGCCGTTATTGATGACTGGTCTGAGGATCTGGAACTGCCAGCGAATGGTGGAGAACTGGCGTTGAAGACAAATGGGGAAATAACATTCCCCGATGCCCTTCGCCAGGTCAGCTCGAACCTCGCGAGCCCAGTCAAGTCTCACACCTCGGCGCTCTTGGGTGATGCCGACTTATCGCCGCAGTCGAAGGCTGTCCTGCCAAATCTGGAAAAATTTCGAGACTCCAACGATGGCGCTGATCTCGAGGACCTGTCCACGATAAAGTTCGCCAAGTCACAGTCGAGATCACTACAGGAAGCCATCTCCCTTTCTAGCCCTCAAAGAACTAACGATGACAACGAAGATTTCGAGAAAGATTTTGAGCTACCAGCAGATAATGCCCCGCTGAGACTTTCGACTCGTAAAGACTTTCCGAGAACTTCGAGCCCTAATGCTGACGATTTCGATACGGAATTGTCCGAAGGCAGCATTGGCGTTCGCTTTGGCGGGACTACGAGAGATGGACGATCAAACCGCAGTTCTTCAGTCTCTGGTGTCAGCCCCAGCGTCTCGAGTTGCTTGACTGGCGAGAGTGAGGATGACGGTCTTGATGGCCTTGTTCTTCCGGATGGGCCTTTGAACCTTGAGGAATCACTAAGGAAGCGGCAAGAGGCTCTGCGAGCAGAGGCTGCTAATCGTTCCAAGGAAGCCCAAACGGCGAAACGACTTTCTGGCGAGGATGACTTCTTCTCTGACATTGAGATTGGGGATGGAGACGTCTTCAACTCCACAAAACTGGCATTGAATCAGAACATAAAACGCAAGGAAGCGCGGCCAGCGAGCCCCGCTCGTCGGTATGCAACTACGATCACATTCACGAACAAGGCCGTGTCCCCGAAAAGTCGACTACCACGTCTCTCAGGTCATGATCGCGCCCAGTCCACCCATCTTGAGCCCGTATCTGAGAGCGGGGCCCCCCTCTCTAAGTTCCGAAGACCACAGTCACGAGTCGGCGGCCATTCATCCCATTTATCTCTTCCTAATATTCCTATATCTAATGCTTCACACACACCATCGACTCCCTCGACGCCGAACCGGCGAGCTCTCGGAAGGAGAGCTTCGAGGGAGGCGTTGAGGAGCGAACATAGCACTACCAGCACTCAGTTCCCGAAGACAAAGAGATCGGTGCCGGTCATACAAAGTGTTTCCGCACCTGGACCGATACCATCATCCCAACGGCCACCGTCGCGTCAGGAAGGCACCGGTCGTCGACCGAAGACTCCAGTAGACCGCACAAGTAACTCACGGCTAAATCCGAACCGCAGACCTCAAGTTCCGTTCCTTCCGGCCGGTGCCTCTCAGAGCCAGTCCCACCATGCCAGTGTGAAGAACCTGCGTCATTTCCGCCGTAACGACTCCGATGGTTCTAGCGAGGTGGTCAGCACTCAGAGATCGATGTCTCAGGTTTCCGGCTCCAACCGTCCCGACTCTCCTGGACGCTGCAGTTCCAGTGAACTGAGCCCAGAGACTCTGGCCGCTGCTGCTAAGCGTGCCATTACTAGGCCAACTCGTCGACGAAATTTTGGGGACGGAACCGAATTGGAATCTTTCGACGATTTACCGACATCCGCTTCCGCTGAGAGCAAATTCATGAAGCATCCTGTTGGACGTGGTGCCCCAAGATCGCTACGGAACAGGCTGAGCCAGAGTCAGGCGGCACCCTCATCACGGACGGAAACGCCGATTCCACCGACCACACCTGTTAGTTCCTCCAAATCGCAGGACTTTATTCCCAGATTCGCACGAGATACCAATGCCTCTAGAAATGCGAGACAACAGCGAAACGCCTCAACGACGATAAGCGCAAAGGAGCGCGAAGGATGTCCTCTCGCCCCCGTCAATGCAAATTGGAAAGCTCAAGCTAGGGCTCATGGTGCAGGTAATTCCGCCTCTGTAAAAGGCAAAAAGGCAAAGACCGCAGGAACACCTGGAGCTAGACCTCAATTAATCAGACCAATGGGCACAGGCGTCCACGAAGCGAAATGTAAGTTGATGCTACCCTCCTTGTGCATTCCATCTTCCGCTCACCTCTCGTGATAGCTGTCAAGGGTATGCATTACAATCCCGCTGCGTTTCGTTGGGAGGGGAATGAAAATGCCGTTACCGACTTTGATGACGTAGCTTCTACTAAATCTCTTAAGTCGACTCCCGCCCTCATCACCAATGTGGGAGCTATGCAAGGTGTGCAGGTGGTTGGCGGAATGGTCTTTGACCCTCAACGGATGTGCTGGCTTAAGCTGGCGCCCTCGCAACCGGGAAAAAATGGTGTTGCAGTGATTCACGACGAAGATGATGTGTTTGCTGGTCTGGATGACCTTGAAGATCGCGTCCCGACGACAGTTGGTCTTCGCCGAAGAAGAATGTCTGGCGACGTTAATGAATTCGATGCAGCTACAAGCGGAGATGAGAAGAGCGCCGGTGACTCTTCGGATGATTGGCCCATCACGGAAGAGTTCGATGTCGGTCCCGAATTTATCAGACGACAACGAGCAGAGGAAGAGAAATGGAGACGTAAAGTTGATAAATGGATTACCGCTGATCGCAAAAAAATCGGGGATGACTGGAGATGGGCCATCCGTGACTTGGTGAGATCTGACAGAACTCTGAGTGCTGGACAATTCGACAACACATGATAGTAATGTTTCTGTCTTATATCTACACATGTTTTGAGCAAGGCAAAGGACAAGCTGCGGGAAAGAAACCAGGAACAAAAAATGTTGCGGAGGAAATAGACTGGAGAAAGGAGTACTATCCCTTCAAGTCTCTTTCCCCTCCTCCCCATCAGTTCATGCTGCGTCAGAAGCTCATAAAGGGGCATTTTATGTTTATCAGACCCTATCATTCGGTTCTCTGATGGCGTTTTAATATTTTTTGGCTCAGAAAATTATGATGAAAGGGAATACTGTATTCCTCAACAGCCAGGTCGGAACTAACCTCCTATCCAGGCTGTCACAGATCTTCTATGACTGACGACAAAAAGACAACTTTTGTTTATATTCATTGTGTTGGCAACTTCTTGGATTTTGTTCTTGTATCTTGTTTTCCCATATGTGCCCTGTTTTAAGTTTCTTTTTATCCTCTTGTCTTGTCTGGTTTGAGTGAAGACCTCAAGACAGGGTTTCTCCTGTTATGAAATGTTTGTAATTATATCTTGTTCATGTAATATTAGAGATCTTGTAGTCTGGTTTGACAATATTGCTTTTATATGTTATGTCTCCTATATCAGGCTAGGTGACCATAATAAAGAATGAAACACAAAGAGCACATAAGACTGGAAGAACTCCAGTCTATGTGACAACAGAGTGGGAAACAAGTGCAGCCTGCAGTCATTGGATTCTACATTAGCATCCAGAAATAGAAATTGTCAAACTGGTGGATCCAACAACAGGAAGGAATATATATCTTATGGGGAGAGAGGGCTAAGATTTTCAGTAACTTTGAAAACTGGTGTAATATATTCTATAGAATAGAACTATTAGTTCTGTGAAAGCATTATTTACTCTAGACAACACTTGTACTGCAAGTAAGAATTGATTATTACTTCTGTATGCCTTTGTCCAATGCCATTTGCTATGTTTCACTGTCAGACAGTATACTGGACAATGCTCAGACTCAATTTCAGTTACACCGTACCTGATTGTCCTCTCTGTCTCATAAATCTAGTCTGGCACAAGCAAGTTCAATTCTAGTACCAGGCAAGAATACCGCCACGGAGGCTGCCTTGGAGGCAAATGTTTAAGCTGTCAACTCTCAGGCCATGCCAAATTCTAAAGTCCCTTGAACAGTTCTTATGTGCAACAAGCCAAACTTCTCTTGGGTTAGTCGAGTGTGATGCTTTCACAGAAGATCTGTTAAACTGCAAGACTGAGAACACTGCTGACAAGGGTTACAATGTAGCTGCTAGACTTTCTACTTATTCTCCTAGAAAATGAAAATGCGTAGAATCCAGTAGACAATTATGGTAGACAATAGTGAGCAGTCTGTGGTATGCACAGGTGCTCAGCTAGCATCTGCAGCTGAGTTCCTCTTACAGGGATATATCTTGTTAGAAGCTGGCACATGGTCCTTACAGACAAGGGAATACTTCCATACTCTCCACATGAGGAATATGCACTTTGTAAAGGAGGAAGGACATGGTTCTGTGATGGCAGTCTCCAGGGCATGCCTATATGCTGGAATGGGGAACCAATTCTGCGACATCGGGAAGATGCATGTTACACCAAAGGACAGAATCTTGATTTGCCTATCTGCTTGGATAAATCAGAACTATGATTATTTTCTGACATCTTGAAATGAGAGAACAGAAAAGCAGCAACCTTGGAGGCAGCTAGCCTGAGCTCGAGGCGCAGATACTTGAGGCTCGGAATTGGAAATTTGGAATCCACCATTATTCCACTATGACTAGATCTCCCGAACTGATACCTACGTTCCTCTTATCTACAATATGCTACAGACCCCTTGCTAGGCAGTCAGGAGCTAGCATACTTTGTACCACAGATGGAAACTGAACAGCGCGTCTGTGGCTGATTGCACAGCGAACACAAATCCCACTGTTAATAGCAATAATAAGACCTTTCATCCAGGCTTTCCGACAGATCTTCCTAATGCACCGAGCATGACATTGGTACGAGCAATCCAATACATTCACAGCCTTGTCCCGTCATCCGGAAGGTACTTAGATACATAAGAAAGTCATGATGATGTCGGGTTCTTGCTCACCGGGTAATAGATATTCGACCCTACTTGAGAATCAATACCTTTCTCTCTTTAGGGCTTCCCTGTTTCCTGGAGAGAGAGAGATTGAAAGGAAATGGCAATTTGAGTGTTGAGATGTCCCGCTGGTGAATGGTGCATCAATGCCTGCAAGGTTCTAGACCCCAAGGCTAGTCATGTGTTCTGGAGAATACGCTGTTCCACTCCAGAAATAAAAATAATAGCCCCAAGCCTGTGTGTTGAAGCCAAAGTAAGCTCGATGGCCTGGGAGAGGACCGTCCTAGATACAGTGCAGGCCACTGTGCCAGAAGTAGAATTTTCCGGTACACGATTTCTCGAAACCCCCGCGTAGCGTTAAATTAGTCACTCGTGAACTGATTTAGAGGCTGGAAATTCATTAGAAATATATAACTCTCCAGCGAGTTCATCGCCAATTCTGTAGTCTTGGATGATTTGGGCTAGCCGATGAAGTGCGGAAGTGCTGAAGTTTCTTAAGAGAACACTGGTAAGGGTAACCCATTTGGTAAACACAACACAGATACTCTTCCATTCCTGTGTATGTGACTAAATGGTAATTTATAGGAGACGGGAAGCTGCAGGGTGGCATTGATTAAGGACTGTTGTAGATACCAAGGCATTCTCCCAGGAGTCAAAAATAACGTCATATCCATCCTGAGAGGCGCAACAGAAATATACTTTCGTAATTTACAATGCATACCACCACTATCGCACTGGATTCGATCACCCATAGAATTTCTGGGAGGATAATAAAAATAAAGGATTCCACAGCATGAAATGTATGCTAGTTTAAGACAATGACAAATGCACATTAACGGTATTTAGTTTCTGCTATTACAGTAATGTATCCTGCACCTAGATCAGGCTGTAATCCAGATGCATCCGCCACAGTTCAAAAAATCGTCGGCCAAACAGAGACAATCCTGCTGTTCCGGTTATTTGACTAGGCTCCCGGAGTCGAGTTGAGTGACCATGGAACTCCCCCAGTCGCGTGATCTCTACTCGGCCCTTGACAATTCTAAGAACAGAAATGTGCATGGTTGGCGATACAGGTCTTGTCCTCCGAGCCCGGATGTTCCGAGATGTGACGGACGAAATTTAGAGCAGACAACTATCCCTAGCAGAAGAGCGGGCCCTCGCATTGGGAATTTTGCGATGTCGCCAGCAAATTTTAGAAGACTTCAGAATACTGTAGGTTGCTTTCAGAGCAACGCCTCAGCATCAAAGCAACAGTCCATAATATTACATGCATCTGGTCAATCCACGTCGACTCCATAAGGGACCGAGACATCATAAGTCCCGCGAAGACAGGAAGCAGTACCCACCTAGACAGGTGCCTAAGTAGGTATCGGGTCCGATCACCGGATCACAAAGCGAACTAGGTTAGATAGGAGTATTTACAAATTTGTTTCGGAGCATCCACGGTAACAGGGGAGAAGAAAACAAAGTCAAAAAAAGTGCTATCTAAGAAATCGGACATCATGCTGAGAGAATAGCAGGATTGGCGAGATCCGAGATTTCGTGAATCCGTCTTTGCTAGTGTCAGGCAAACCTGCAGTAAGCTCGTTCATTTCATTATTATTATTATCGAGGTGTTGGGCAACAGTCGGGAGCTCGGAAACGAGTGCATCGCTAGCATGGATCCGGGGACTTGCCTCCCCTGAAGATATTTTAAGGGCTCCTCTAACTGTTTTATTTCTAGCTGCGCAGGCATTCTCGCGTGTTGCTATTCGGAGGGCAGTAAATTGTCAGCAATTACCTACAGCCTGCTAACTAGGTACCTCTTGACTCTTGAACTTCGCACAGTATGTGGAGCTCTCTTTTGTTTTTCTCCTTTCTTTTCCCTTTGTTGGGTTCCTATGGGTTTCCGAATTTTTCATCCATGGATGATAGCATCCATTGTTCCAGGTACCGCGCAATGCGTCAAGGCATCGCATAGCTGCGGGTGATGGCATCATTAGAATCGAATTCATGCCAGTGGATCGTTTCTGTCCGCTGCATCCATGCTCGGATTACTTGCATGGGGATTCCTTTGGCGAATAGATGAAGAAGCGTTTCGCTATCGGCACAGACGCAGATGCCGTGCGGGTCATTGTTGCTGCCTCCCACTAACTTAAATTAGGACATTGACTATTGCGGCAGTTGCGGGAGCTCTGGCTGCCGTTGGAATATCTGTAGCTATGTCGCTTGGCTATATCATTCCTTAACTATTCAGACACACTCCCCTCAGCAATTGACAGCTGCCATGTCAGCAAAGGGTATTGTACTGTACTCAGCAAGTGTAAATGACCTATACAGGGAAAATCTATGCAACGCCGTCTTGAGCGGCGCGCAATGAGTGCCCAAACAGGAGATACTGGGAAGGCGCCTTTTCTGTGCCCGACCATGTCAAATGTTCTAGCGTCGAACTGTGCTACTTGTTCTACGCTCAATGGATCACGCCACACCTCTGTTTCCTTGGAGCATCCATGCAGCAGCCTGCAGGAGGATTCAATCTTTCCACAGCAAACTAGGACCGAATGCCCACGCGGGTGGCGATGATTCAGGTACGAAGCTGAGATCGACCCTGTCGCATTGAGTTTTCAGCCCGCCCATCGCTCAAAGAGGTCAAGAAACGAGGACAAGAAAGACTGAAAATCCCGTGCTCAAAGACGATAGTAGCTGTGAGAGAATCTACTATTGTACAGTACAAAAGTACATAGATACTGGCCGATACAATCAAAGGTTTGTATCACTCTAAAATCACTAGGTACCTAAGTAGCTAGATACAGAGTGTCCTGTTTCCTGGTTATCAATGAGCTGATAACAGATCATGCTGCTATTCTGCAAAGGGGGAAAAGCGGAGAAGCCAAGAGCGGCAGTGGAAGCCGCCTAGCCCGCTTACTCATCCCGGGGAAGACGATGCTGTCAGGATCCTCCAATACGCCTAGACTCTAGGGGGACCCTTGGATACGTTGCACAGGATACGGTGGCTTTTGATGAAGTGTGAAACACTCTGGGGAATTCTCGTGGCCAGACAGGAGTCGACACACACCAGCTTACACGTTGACGCACAGCTCGGACGATCAGGGAAGCATCAGGAGTGGGAAATATGTCTATTACGGATACCCGGTTCTCATCTACAGCCCGCAGAATACGTTGCCTTAGTGGGCCTATATTTCTCTGCATATCAGTCATTGCATGGTGACAAGACAGGCGACCAATGGCTCAAGGAAGAACGAAGTGAAGATTTTGAACCCAAGCATCGACATCATCATCGTCGTCGTCGTCAGAAGCGAAGAACATCTGAACCAGGTCATCCACGAGCCTACATGTCGGTCTCTATTATTGACCAGAGCACCAAGCGTTAAATTGAGGCGCGTCATTGACCTTGTTGACTTCGTTGGCGCTGAAGGTGGAAGAGCGCCACACTCGAGTTCAGTGATTGGTCCTCTCACCTCGGCAGACAACGAACTGCGCCGAAGGACCTCGACGTGGCTCATCGAATGTATTCCTTGACGAGGCGCCTCGATAGATGATGATGATGATGATGACTACCCTCACTGCAGAAGCGCCTTACTCACGGCGGTCAAGATGCTTGAAACTCGCCATCCTGTAGCTGCTGATAACCTGTCCTCGGTTTCTTACCTGATTCAGCCCTGCTTGGATAAAGATGAATTATCAGACTGCACTATCCTCAGCCAAATAATGCTCTGCTCCATTTGGCTGCTTCTGATCCCGCGGTGATAGCCCTCGTCCTTGAATCGAATGAATGGCTTATAGTCCAGTCATCGCTGTTCCGCATCCATGCCAGCTCCACACAGCCTTATTATTTTACTCCAGGCGACTTGGGTAGTACCTACCGTACCTTACAGAGGTACTCTTCCGTTACATACATGCTTCTTCTTCAGGGATCCCCTTCTTTCGCATTCCCTCGTCCACTGGTTCTCCTGTTTCCTGCACGGGTAGGGCGTCAAGGTCTCTTCAAACATATCTAATGCCAGTCATAACGATCCTTGAGGGTATCATACTTCCGTTTTATTTCTTGCATTCCTCTGTCACTAGTGGCATTTTCCTTTTAACGCCATCTTTTCCCCTGACTGTGAATAATCTTGAGTTATCGAGGTTCCTAATCCTCCTTCTATTCCCCTTCGTGGCTGTGCGTCCGGCGTAACTCTTGCTCCAAAGCTCTCATTTCTTCTATATCAATTTGGAATACCCGCTATCAAGATTCAATATCACAAGAAGTCCTCATTATCTCTTTCTCCCCTTCCCTTAGTCTCCTTTTCCTGGCACAGAAGCAAAATCGACCTCCTCGAAGATCGACGACAATTTTATCAGACTGCTGGCCATTTTCGAACTAAATCTTGGACTCGCGTATTCCCAATTGCATTCGGTCCAGTAGAAATTTGTTTTCTTATTCTTCTTCTTTCACACACTCTCTATTTTTCGTCATCATGAGTGGCTATCGGAGACGCAACAACCAAGGACACGAGAGCTACCTCGTCAACCAACAGCTCGGCATGCCCGGAACCTATGTTAATGGCGAGAGCAGTGAATTTGGATATAACGGATCCAGCCCATACAGCTTTTCTCAGCAATCTTTCAGTTCATACACATCTCAGTTCGGCTCACCTTTTGGCCAGCCCTTGAATGTATCCTCGAGTATGCCACAGCTGAATCCACAATATATCTCGCCGGGGCAGTCTATTCCGCAAACATCGTCGCAATCCCATATGCTCACTCAGGAGTTGCAGCACCAATCTCAACGGTACCTATCCCAAGCTCATTATCTCCACTCCCCGAGATATTTACCTCTCCATGAGACCTTTCATGAAGCCGAAATCGAAAGCCAGGAGTCTTGTAACGAGAACACAATGTTATCCGAGCCAGTTGTACCTCCATTGGAGGGCTTTCCAGATGTCAGGGAATTTGACCAACTGATGAAAAGGTGTGTCAGTGTTCCCCAACTTATTCAAGTGATTGTGTTTTCTTTTTGCTCACTAAAGAACCATCCTAGTTATGTTGATGATCTTTCTGTGAAGAAACAAGATAAGGCACTGATTCATGCCAAAAGAGCACGCAACATAAGGACTGTTCTCATAGACCCAAAAGACACAGCCGTCGAATCAGCTCAATTCAGGTATGTGTTTCCGTTCTGAGGAAAGGAGGAATCTGTCTTTTGCGGCCCCTTCGAACAATGCTACCATTGGATTGTCGAAGCTTGTTCTGAAATCAAGCGAATAGGTTCTGGGTCAAAAAGATGTTCAAACTTCAACCAGTCGATAGCCGAGTACCGGATGTTAGTAACTCAATCTTATTTAGTCATGTCATAGTTACCTATTCAAGCTGACTAGGTACTTCGTTTAGAACAAGAAGATGATCTGCCATGAAGGGAAGCCAGTGGCAATCAGAGAGAAACTTTTCAAAATTCTCACAAAAGCGCACCAACAGTGTCAGCATGGAGGCCGAGATAAAACCTCAGCGGAGGTTCGGCGGATCTATTCCTGGTAAGATGAAATTGTCATTTGTTCAGTGGCTTGGCATTTCCTTCTGACTACTTGTTTCGCAGGGTCCCCAAAGAGCTTATTTCTCGTTTCGTCAAGATATGCCCAACCTGTCAAGTCCGTCGTGGTGGAGCACGCTTGACACCTCCTAACTCACGAAGAGGATCCCCTCGACTTGAGTCAACATCTCACTCTCCGATGCTTCTCTCACCGCCCGTATCCAGACGGGAATCAACATTCAGCCGACCAATCCCCGTGGAAAGGTCACAAGCAGATTGTTTTGGTCAGCTTAATGATCATAGTGGCTGGACAGACAACAATCAGCGTGTACATGGACGACTGGGTATCAATACTGGCTCAATACATGCTTTGAATACAGTGACAATGGATACACACACAAGCGCAATCCCGGCTCCATTTAACCATTTGACGGACGAAGTGTCAGGCGTTTCAGCTCAGCTCAATTATAACTCTGGATACATAACCACACATGGGAACTCAGGTCACCATGACTATTAGCCACTGGTGTTTACTTCGGATTGCAAATCCTCACAATGAAAGCATTTGTTACCCATTTCCAGCTTAGAATCGAGAGCCCCTCTATCTGGTGTGGAGTCTTTCATGTCCAATTTTGTCGTAGTATGATAGGCCCGGGCCAATGACTGCTTGGTTACTGTCTTACATTTCTCGGATTGACCTCTTCTTCGCCTGGGTTCATTTGATCTCTTCTTTCTTTTTCATTCAGCTTGGCGAGCCAGGAATTATTTCGACCTTGATGTACGTCAGGTTGAACTCGGAACGATAAGTAGTCTCACCCGGAAAAAGCATTTAGAAAGAGCTATTGATTACTCGGCTGTAAAATGGGTAGAGCTGGAAATCTGTATTCATCCTGATGCTTGAAAGATTAGTCGCAGGTTCTGTTCTGGAATCGTTGATTTTTATTGGAGACAGCTGACGATGTATGAGTTGAAGTCATTAAGTAGGCACTAATCTCTGCATCTCCAAAGAATCTTTGAGTGAAGCTTTTTTTTAGGAAGAGTGAGGCAGAGAATAAGGCCTTATGAAATGGGATGAGGGGAGGAAGGGACCTCAGTCTCATTTTTCACAAAATTTGTAAGTCTTGAACATCTCTTATCCTTTTCAGCACAGAGGCTTCTTTCCAAATTTAATAGACCCGTACGGGCAGCCTCAATCAAGAAGACGCTAAGACTGCCAGAAATAGCTGGCTGATGGGCCGTTGAGCGTCATCCTGATCTTTAAGAGATGTACCCCAATATTGTAATCTTCACAAGAAATACCTACACCAATTTTCTTTCTTCCCACAACATAATTTCACAGGCTCCGGGTTCTGCTACCGCTTCACGGTCTGATTACGGGTATAAAATGTTATTTTATACCGTGTCAGCCTCAAAGCATAATCAAAGCAGGAAAACCACGTAAAGGCGGAAATTCATTGTAGGATGACATCAACAATGGAAAGGGTGTAAGTTGACATCTACTAAGGACCTCATCGTGCGAAGGACAGGTCTTGATACTGTCTATGAGTAGATAAAAATCGTGCCGAGAACAGGACGGTAATATCGTATCCTAGGTATAAGGATCTGTGATCTTTTTTGGTGGTTGACATCCAGCATAATGTATGTATCAATATACACCTTCCTCCAGCACAAACGCAGAGAAGAGGCAACGTTCTCCAATTCAAAACGTCATTCACGCAGATAACCTACCTTTCCATAGCATTACAGCATAACACGGTATATATGAATGCTCCATTTCATTGGGCAGTAGATGCTATATTCTCTATGGTCCTTAAGCATCTCACAAGGAATCAAGAGCAGTAAAAATACACCAGAAGAATGTGAAGTACAAGCTTTTCATAGGTCGCGGTACATAAAAAAGGAATACATTTGTAAAACATCGATCGCAAGATGTGCTAGTGATACCCAATATATTCGACATCTTTTTCAAACAGGAAGGGAAAATTTTTTCCCTTTTAAGACCCTATGGACGGTCAGCGCACGATTCTTTTTTATTGGAAGAGTTGTAAGTAAAAGCACCTACTTTGTATAGTAGATATAAAAGAAATCCGAATAGAGCACCGTCTGAATGATGCCTGCTATAACTGGAACAGCATGGAAGTAATTCTCAGCAAAGTAACGATATATCCAGTTAGGAATGTAAAGGGCTCGGTATAACCCTAGCGCGAATAGATAATGTGTAGTTATAGTATCTGCTTCACCGGTGCGTTGCAGCATAAAGAGTTGGGGCAAAATGGCAACAGACTCGAGCCAGATTGAGAACGTCCACAGTATCTGAAGACTCAAATTCAGTTCTGCTCTCCTCAGCTATGCCTGTCGGAGTAGAGGAAAGACCAACCTCGGAGATGCTGTATTCATAAGGGAAAAGAATCGCTAGCAGCGCGCTAAAGCCAAGAAGGTATTGAACCTTAAAAGTGTCGATATTGGGGTCGTGGGTGGGCTTGTAGTCGTTAAGCATGAGGTAGACAGTGTACGCGGAAGAACCGATGAACAGGATTTTGAATGTGGTGTTGTAGGCAGAGTCCGTGAAAGTCCAAAAGAGGTCTTTTGAGAAGCGAACACAGATCAGTAAGTGCGTTCTGTGACAACTGCAAGGAGACTGCAAGGCTTACCAAGGTACCGTGTCACGAAAACGATCAAATACAACACTTGAGATTTGAATGACAATCCGGAGCAGCTCTTCCATCAAAGTCAAATAAGGCCTACCAGGACCTACCAGGATCAAGGGGTAGACACAGAGCACCTACACTCGAAGACTTCATTTTCTGCAGAAGAATGAGTATTGATGCCAGATGACAGAAGTCAGCTGTCTCAAGCATCTCAGTCAACTTTCTCGACGGAGCATCACCAAGAGTAGCAAGAATGGTTTAACACACCTGATAGCCTAAAGATATTCATGGTGGCGGTCGACGGTCGGAGTAAAACTGTCGTCTGTGCTTTTTGATCAGGAAGAGAGAGGCGAGAGCAAGACGCTGAAGTATGATAGGTATTGATCGAATAGCAAGGGGAAAAAGTGAAGTGCTGGGTAATGTGAAGCAGGAAAGGCCATGAACCAGCCACACAGCCCTAGCCCCTTTGGCGTACAACACTGGGAGGTCGAAAAGCACCACGCTGAAGTAGTAGTATAAGCGGCTGAGTAGTATCAGATCAGCGAGGGCACGAATGTTGACACGCAGCCTCGGAAGGGACGAAACGAGGCAAGCGAGCCGATGCGCGGCGGCGAGCCCCACATCTTAGAGATTGCTTTCAAGGCCAGCCTCGACATGACATGCAGAAGCCAATCTCTACAGCTGTGGTTGCGTAATGCCTGTGGACCTCGCCGCAGGCATGTTCTTCTTCCCCGTAGTGGTTATTATATGGGCATACCAGGAGATGAACGTTGAGTCTCTCTCTATCTCTCTTTATTTCTCATCACCTAGTTCTCCGTACATCGCCGAGTGTCAAAGGTAACGGATTGAGTTCCATATATCATACACGTCATACTTTTTCTATCTTTCCCAGGATGTTGCAGAGGTCGCTACTATTAACCGCATATGCGGGCTAGCAGTAGCAGATATCCGTGCTTCAGAACTCAAATACGTGTTGAAAAGCAGCATTTAAAAGCATCTTAGAATGCTGTGCTTCCTCCAATGCTCTCTCCTTCAGTCATCCGTTGCAGGTGGCCCTCGGCTAATTCACTCTTCAATGCACCAGTTGCGCTTTCCCTGTCTAATCTATCCCAATCTCTCAATCCGGCCCTCTTTACCCTTTGCTTCTCCGCGATCTGCTCTAGCAACTTTTCTTTGTCTGCTTCCAGCTGGGCAAGTCGCTTCTCGGTCGCGGAGTCCAACCCCGAGGGGAGAAGTTTTCCCCCAGGTATAATCGATGGAAGTCCTGAAAGGTGATTCGCGAACCGTTGGTTGCGAGAGTAGGTGGTAGAAGCGCTATTACTGTGTCGATACGAGGCATGCCGATGAGTATCGTGGCCTGACGGCGCAGGCGCAAAGCCACTCCGAGGGCCCGTAGGAGGTCCATGAGGGGCTGGAGGCGCAGGTCCGCGACGCACCGAAGGCGCACCTGCCCAATTTGCATCCCGTGCAGGGTCTCTATGGGTGAAACTTGGGCCGCCTCGGGGGCGGGTTGGGGCAGAGAGCAAGGAGATGTTACTCCCACGAGTTTGCGCATATAGAGACATAGGACCGTTGGAGGGACCCGAAGGCGGAGAGACTCGCTGCGATGTAGCGTAATTTGGGGGGTTGCTCGGTGGATTTCTAGATGGCTGAGCTCCGTTGAATTGCACTGGAGCGCTTGATATTTGCGGCTGCATAGCTCGCGATGCTCCGTTTATATCCGAATCGCGAGTAGTCTCTACCATTGAAACGACAGGTTGTTCTCCTTCATTAGAAGCGATTCTCGTCTCTTCATGACGTGAAGGCCACGATTCCTGTAGGGGTGATTTTTCCTGATGAGAAGATGAAGGAGCTGAAGGCCTGGAATCACGCCGAGGAAGGGTTGATTGACTGACTGGCGATCGATTTTTGGCCTCAGGAGGTGCCAAGTTCAGCCTGTCTGGATGGGTAGATGGTGAGGAGAGTCGAGACGTAGCGGCAGACCCCTGAGAAGAAGTATGTGCAGATGGAGCCGGCCTAGAAGGCGATGGTGAACGCCTTCTGAATGTACCCTCGGGATAAGGCTCCCGACGTCCTCTGTCGACTGGACTTCGGGATCGAGTAGGATACGTTCGCCGCGCACCAGGATCTCGAATGGTAGTACGTCTTGTCGGTGAAACACCTCTTGTATACTTGTCTGAAGCGGGTGATGCAAGACGCTCTCTTTTTGGAGACCTATGATCATACACAGACGATGACGGGTCGCGCGTTCGCTTCGGAGTCCGAGCCCTTGAAGCTCGAGGAGAACGCCCCCTACCACGTGGAGATCTGGAGCGCCACGAAGAACGTAACGGAGATCTTGGTCGTTCGTCTCGTCTCGGCGAAAACTTCCTGGAAGGAGATCGCGTTCTCCCACGGTGTTGAAAGTGTCCAGCTCCGGTATCTCGATCCCTAAACGAGGGACTGCGGGAACGACGCCGAAAAGCAGGGGAGCGGCTTCTTAGTCGGTTGGACTTCGATGGCACCCATGTATCAGCCACAGGGCGAGGGGAACGATTTCGAGGAGGCGATCGAGTTGACCGAATATAACCTCGAGAAGGCGAGCGACCCAATCTGTCCGACGGACGATAGCTCTCCCCACCGCGTCGATCGTCAAACCTGGACACCGGGATTGGGTCAGCTCTTATAATGTGGAACCGCGAGAAGGAACAAATGCAGGCGCTATTGTGAGGAGAAGCAGAGAATCACACCTTCTATCGCGGTCCCGATCCATCCTCCGATTTCCGGTCGGAGACCGTTGGATATGCGGCTCTAGATGGCTGATGAACTAGGACGCCAGTAGGATACGTCCTGCGATTTGTTTAAAAATTCCTGTAGGATGTAAAACTATGAAGCGAAGCATCTATGTTGAAAAATTGGTTGCAGGGCGGGAGCAGCCGAGGCGAGAGGTCCTGACAGTCGTGTCGGAGTGCAGTCCGGAGGTAAAGGCGCTTCTGGACTGAAAGCTCGCGCCCGCGTGGGGACCATCCAGCGCTAAACCCCTTGGAGATCTGTACTGGAGCCCACTACTGTCCACTCAACGGGTCCACGGGTGATTTACCTACAGCGGAGCCTCGACCCGCAAGACCCGCCGGGCGCGCTTCGTCCGCAGCTACTCCGTAGCCCTGTTATGTACTGTACATACCTAAGTCCGCATATACGGAGTAACGGAGTTGAGCGCCACCACTACGTCCACCACGGCAATCGTCTCTAGGAACATAGGATACTCCGTACTAATGTATCTAAAGATATCTTACGGACCTAATCCGTATGCCATTCCCTCTCGGCAGCCAAAGTCCCGGTTTCAAAGATCGTCCTGAAAGATCTAGAAGTCCGATGGGCGGGGATCATCTCAATCTGAACCGTTATCCAAAGAAAGCACTAGCCCCTTTTAATTATATGAAGAAATGCATCTCCAGCGGAAGAACAGACGAAAGGAGTTCCACCATAAACCAGCTGCTAGCCTGTTGATAGTAGTCACCCTGAAGTTGCAATATCCTCGCTTCAGTCCCTCTAGGCTCAACCGTCGTCTCTAAGCGAAAATAGATCAACGCCTACTTCGCCTTTCCTCGTCTTTCTTAAGTCTCTTCCGGCTTTCATTCGCAATCATATCACTGAGATCTTCCTGGAACCCCCAGTTTGGATAGTCCTGCTGCTTCTGCGCATCGTACAGATTCCGCAATTCCTCCTTGCTGATCCCATCGTGAGCTTGCAAGGAGTCTGGATCCACGGAGACATCAACGTCACCTGGCTTCTTGCGTTTCCGGTTCTCGTCCTCAGCTCCAAGGACAGGAATGTTACTCTGAGCAGCTTTGAGATCATACGCTCTGTCACCCCCAAAGAATCCCTGGACTCGAGTCTGACGCTCAGGGATGACTTGATAGGCGGTTTTCGGATGCGTGGACTCCTCCGTTTCCGTACCTCTGTGATGCTTACGCACATCGAACTCTCCAGTGACACTCTCCGTTCCTCCAAACTCCGAGGGTACAGAGGAGGCAATACCACTTGGAGTTTCCAGCCCACTAGGTGTTTGCAATCCTGTTCCAATCTCCTCCTTCTCCTCCTCATCGCCTTCCTCTTCTTCTTCACTCTCCTCTTCTGACTCCTCCTCAGGTGGCTGAAGCTCCCCCCAAAGCTCTTTTTCCACTGGTTCTCCTTGTTGCACGTTTTGCTGTGTTTGTAGAACACCAAAAATGTCACCACCATATAAAGGCCTGTTATGCTCGTCAACTGGAGGTTTCCCATAACCACCAGGGTGATATCCCCACATCGCCCCGGGTGGTAGAGGTGCATTGAGACCAGGAATCTTGAGAGCAGGATATGAGGGGGGCGGTCCATATCGTTGTTGGTTGATAAGCCATGGAGGCGGTGCACCTGGTGGGATATTCAGTGCTTCTTTCAGTTCATCACTGAGTTCACCAGGACGCAGATGTCGGAGGTTTGTTTCATACTCTTTACCCTCATAGTACACCTCGCCATAGCGAGTCAGTTCCGGCTTTGTTTGAAAACGGAAGAAAGCCTCGTATAATTTCTGATAGTCAATGTCCAGCCTTCCCATCTTTGGTTGGACCCTTTCCCTTTGCTTCTGCTTTAGTGTCGCTTGATCCTGTTTCTCCAGGGCCGCATCACGCATTTCCGCGATACCTGTGTCCTGAATGAATTTCGGCAACTTGAACGGCGGTTTCTCCACGCCTCTTTTTGAGGACAAATACTCCCGCTTCAATGACCAGTGAGATGGAACTGGAACGACGTTGCGATATGCCTTGATATGAACAAGAAGCCGTGGGTCGGAAGCTGACGCGTCTGTCCACTCGACTATCTCCGGCTTCTTGACCATCGCCTTGAGTTCAGCCACAGACAACCTATTCATCTCCTTCCTCTTCTTTTTGGAAAGCTTCGGCTGAGCTTCCTGCTCTTCATCCGGTATCTCGTTATCATTATCAAAATACACCTCCGGTTTCTCTGGTTCTTTTGTTGAAGGGTCTTCTCCCTCCGCTTCTTCAAATTTTCCAATCACATCCTTGTACATTTCCCAGAGAGGATCGTCTTGGTTCACAGAAAAGGCACTCAAATTAGTGTCTTCAGTGTCAGTCTTGACCGGCGATTGCACCGCTTCATGTCTGGGCTCGGGTTCTGATGTATCATTCTTAACTTCCGCAGCAGCCTGGACAAAGGTTATGAGCCTCTTGTGACACTCAACACCAGAAAAGAGGAAAACCTACCTCATTTTTCCTTGCCTTCTTCCTTGCTCTTCTCAGCTGATTCTTGCTAAGTTTTGGCGCAGCAGCCGCCATGCCGAAAAGATAGCTATCCTCCCAAGCAATTACCCAAATGTAGGCTTGAGCTCACTGTGGCGTTCAGAGTAATCGGGAGCGTTTCAGCGACACGTGTAGCCCTTCGTATGGTCCTCTGGCTTGGAGAAAAAGAGAAAGAAGCACTTTATCTTTCAGTTCTTAATTGGCGATTTGATACCTTTTCGATGGGAATGGATTCAATAATGCGGTTGCCGGCTCGCTACTATTATGTAACTAGTCGCCTAATACAGGTGGTCACCGACAGTTATGGTTATCACGTGACATATTAAAGGGAGTCCGTACTTATCCGTTTATCCATTTCCCCACTACTACTGTATATGGTAATGATTGAGAGCAGCTAGGAATAGAACTGTTAAGCACATTGTATAGATATACAAATGTATCCAACACCTTGAAGTAATCTTTCAATAAAAATGTTCCCTTAAGTTGTTGCGACTGCCACAGCATAGCCGTCGTCAATAGTACCCTGAGACTGTGAAAGTCCAGGAAATTTATGTTACATTACAAAAAGCCTTCTGAGTTTATCACGATCATTTTCGAGCTGGAATTATTTCTTCTTCTTGGCAGATCTCGATTCTGCGGAAGTAATTAGACAGACGCAGCGCAAAACGCGGATTAGAAATGCTTACCGGCTGCAGTCCTCTTCTTCTTCGGCCTACCCTTTCCACGCAATTTTGCACTGATAATGGGTCAGTAAGAGTCAAATACTATGTATCGCAAACAAAAGCGTACATCTGAATTGCTTCTTCTCGGTCGTCTTCTGCTTCATCGAAAGTTATCAACCCTAGGGGCTCGTATGTGTCTTGCAAATCACGATACGACACCGTTTTTCTGGGATACCATGCTGCAAGCGCTGGTCCGCGCAATCGCTGTCGTAAAACCTTATTTCCCAGTCGAAGCCGCTGGGGGTTGAACGTCATGGAAAAAATCCGACATTGAGTCTGGCCAAAGAGCAATCAGTAAAAAAGTTAGTGAGAAATAGAGGGAGCAAATATTACATGCCTTTAGCAAGTCCAATAACCGGGACTGAGGTACCGCCATAACTGAATGAAAGTGCGCGTGCCCTGGGTCGCTGAATTGTGTATGCAGACGCCAGCCTCCGGCGCTATCAACGGAAGGTGCTGAAAAGAATCGTGATATATCACGTGATGATAAAAAGTAAGGACCACTGACAAGTGCACTACCTTAATCAGGAAAGCCTTCTCCACGGCCCGGGGCTGAGTACGATTATTCAGGCTATATGACGACGACATGGGTTCCAAAAGGAAGTCCGGAGACTCTACTGCGACTGATATTTCGGATAGAATTGGAAAGCGGGTAAAGGTAATGACCGCTTCCACAGATTTCGGGGTCATAGCTCATCACGTTAACTATTGAGTGCGATAATGTAGGCCTCAACGGAACTTGAAAAACCAGATACAATTTCAAATGAATTGCCTCTCCAAGATCGAATAAGATTCCATCTCGCAGAACTAGAGAAGCTCACTGGGCAGATGACGAACAGTCCAGGCTCGATTCAAGATTCTATTACCGAGGCTCGGCATGATATTATCAAGGCAGCAGCAAAACTAGAAAAGGCGTTCTCTCAGACTAGCAATCTACCAGGTTCGCGCAGCAACGATTCCTATGATGGGCAATATTCCCCGGGGTTGCCAGAGCACTCTGAAAGGAACTTGGATATAAACGAAACGCCTGGATTGCCTCCCCTACCTCCCATTAGAGACAAGTCCCTGGAGAGAGCCGTGTTCACGCATCCAGGCGTAGTCAAGGATTGCGACTCAACTTCGAGCGATCTGAGCTATGACAGGCTGGAGATCCTTGGGGATGCTTATGTTGAGCTAATCGCTACCAGGCTTATCTGGGATCGTTTTCCGAATCTTCCTTCCGGCCGAATATCGCAGATTAGAGAGCTTCTGGTGAAGAATGAGACGCTTGCTGAATACGCAACGAGATATGGCTTTGACAGCAGGGCTTCAGTCCCGCGAGATCACTTGAACCAGCCCAAACGGTGGAACAAGACTAAAGGTGATATCTTCGAGGCTTATGTTGCTGCCGTTATACTGTCTGACCGGATAAATGGCTACAATGTCGCTGAAAGATGGTTGTCACGGTTGTGGTTGCCGAAACTTTCCGGCTTGGACGATGTAACACCACACTTTCAGTATAAAGAGGCTCTTGCAAAGAAAATAATGGGGAAGGGTGTTAAACTCAAGTACATTGACGAACGTCCGCCGATCCAACTCAAGGGAGGTATGCAAACCTTCTTTGTTGGAGTATACCTTACTGGTTGGGGCTGGAATAATCAGCACTTGGGCTCCGGTCAAGGTCTTAACAAGACGAGTGCTGGCAACCAAGCAGCATGCCAAGCCCTGTTGAATAAACCTTTAATAGATGAAATTGCCGCCGTTAAAAAGGCCTATGATACAAAAATGAAAATAGAGAGAGAGAAAGCTACCTTAAGTCAGTGTCAATGATAGCTGCACCTGGGAAAATCTGGTTCAATTATTATTTGTTACAGGTTTATTCTAAGATCTAGTTTGTCTATTAGCCTTTTGCTATTCAAATTAATATAATTTTAAATTAATTATGTGATATTATCATTTACTGTAACAATTTACTTAAGATCTAGTTAAGAAATTTTCTAAATTTTAGTTAAAAGTATCTGTCAAGATTTAACTGTTGATTGATAAGTAGAAGTTCTTGTAATCTAGTTAGACACCAAACAAGCCTGGACACCAAGTGAGCTGCATTTGCACCACATCAACACCAATATATTAGAAAACTAGATATCTAACAGCACTATCTAAAATTGAAGCTATATACATTATAAACTATTTTCTAGAATATTTAATTTTAGTATGATTAATCATATTGCAGTTATTGCACTGCAGTAATATCTATTTTTTTAAACTTTAGATTCTGCTATTTAATCATTTTCATCTGTATTTATTTAATTTTCCGAGTATATTTTTAGTTTCAGTATCTGTTTGTTACGAAGGCATCGCCAGACCCTAGTCGGAGGACGGGAAGTACTTATTTCCGGGATAGTCATGTGACTTGATCAGTTCAGAATCCTACTGATCCAATGATTCAAGACTGTGAGCCCATTTCACAAACCTCAGAGACCCAGGAAGACAGCATGTATATAATGACACTCTTTTCAGACAGATTCCGACCCTCGTGGTCGACTCACATAGCAACCTGTCATATAGACATTGCTAGTAACACAGGCTTATTCTCACTATTATATTGCTCACCCCCTTGTTTCTTGTCTTCAAGACAAACCAATGGCCCTTTTTAGTCTATTATCTAGGCCCGTCGTTACACTGTTAAAATATTTTTAATAATAAAATCTAACTAATTATTTTTTCTGATGTTTATTGATTATATAAAGCTTCTGAATTTACTGTTAAAGTATAATAACTTTATATTCTCATCTTATTTTTTTTTGCTAATTGACTAATTATTTAACTTAATAATCTCTAAAAATAACAGTTAATTAGACGTTTGATTAGCTGTATTTAATATTATAGATCCTGAGTTAAGTAATATTTTTGCAATTCAGCTAGCTGGGATATAAAAAAGTTGATAATATTAATATACAGCAGCTCGCTTAGTGTTTAACTATGTTAATCTTATTTACTGCTCAGCTAATAGGTATTATATAATGAGATAATAAATCTATAATTATGCTGGAATATAATTATTTAAGGATATATAAGCACAAAATATGCTAAGAGTTAAACTCAAAAATAAAGTAAGATCAATGAAATAGATTTAGAATCAATATAATCTGCACATCTAAGTATATAATACATTATCATCATGAGTAGAACTATAGAATTTATCCCTTTATTGTCATTGTCAACTAATTTCATGTCAGGTCAAATAGATAAACTATATTGTTTATAAAAACAGTATAATATTACTGTCTACACCCTGTTTTCCGTATTTTGCTGCTAAAAATATTATAAATGCTCAGATTAATTAAAGTTATCAGAGCTTATAGTTATTAATAAATATAATAAGAAGTTGAAGCTATTTTTGTAAAGCATATATATAGAAAGCAGGAGCATTATCTCATTAACTATTATTATTAGAGAATAGTAAGAATCTAAAAATGTAGAAAACTTATATAAAATTATTAATAAATCTAATAAAAATACTACAATAAGTTCTATAATATTCTTTTAAATAGCAATTTAACTGATTTGATAAATTCTACTAATTATCTAATTTTAGTAAGATATTAAATAATCTGATTTAATAGTTTAATTAATCAGTATAAGCATTTATATAAAATCAAAGTTAATATACTAATCTATATTAATTATCTGATGTATTAATGTTAATATCTAAACCAGAATAAAGAAATTCAAGTATATTAAATTTTGCTTATATCAAAAATCATCTAAATAACATAATCTATAAGCAAGTTGGCTACATAAGTGAGCTGACTGCCAAATATATTCAATAACTAATTAGCTAACAATAAAACCTAAAAATTAGAGCTATATATAACTAAAATTAATTATTTATTGGCTAAATATGTTCTAGCAATATGTTCTAATAATTTATAAGCTGTATTATAATGATGTCTGCTTTGCTGACTGTAGATCTGGCTGCTTAATTGTCTTTTTATACATTTGATCAGCTTGCTGAATATATTGTAGTTCTTTTATATCTATTAAAATATTCTCAATGGTTATATAAAATCTAAATACATTTCTTTTTTGATATTAATTGACAGTTTATAGCTCTTTATTTTTCTGTATAAAAAGAACAATATTATATATTGTAATCTGATAGTTCTTAATTAATTAAAAGTTTAATATGCTGAACTTAACCAGCTTTGTAAATAATATTTTAATAGATACTTAAAAGCCCTGATCTGAAGCTTTAATTTCTTAATATTATAAGATGTTTTAAAAGATTTAAAATGCCGATTGATTGCTGTAAGACATAGAAGATAATATAAATGTCTATCTAAATATAAAATTATAAAAGCATTCAATTTAATTGATATAAGATCAATTTAATAGCTGCAAATTCACTGCAGATATTAAATATAGATAAAGCTTTTATTTATATAGATTAATATGCAATAAAAAAGTCTTAACAATATAAATGATATTAAGATATACCCTTTTCTCAATCCTCTATTATATCTTAAAGATAAAAAATAGCTGAATAGCTGACATCAAATATTGAAAAGATAAAAAATGTGACCACATATAATAAAATAATCATATTCTAGTGCAGAATTAATTAAATTTAGATATGATATAACTTTTATAATTATTAAGAATCAACAATTGATATTTTGTCAATTGTATATAATGCTTATAAAATATCTTTTTTATCTAAAGTAAGCTAGATTGATTATTTATTTAGTTATTCTCATTTATATCAATCACCCAATCTAATAATATATCTTTATATTAGAGAGCTCTGATGCTCTTTTCTGCAAAGATGATTATTAACAATAGAGCTCACTTTGCTGAATTAATTAAATTAATATAATTATTTATAATTATTTATTTATGATTTTCTGACTGTATAGATCTAGTACAGTTAATTAATCTAATTTAATAATTATCTTAATAGTTAATATCATATTTAAAAGTCAAAGTCGTAGATATCTTGATCAATCATATTATATTATTGAATAACATATATATTTAAAATTATTCCCAAATGACTTTTAGATCATTATATTAAGCTTATTGATAATTATATTTGCAATTATATTTTGATTAAAGCTACTTGTAATAGTTAATAAATTTTTGAATCTAATATTTTCCAATAGTAAATAAAGTAATTGATACTAAATTCTCAATTACTTAGCTCATAATAGATTTGTTATTTGCTATATAGTATTAGTCTGCAATGATAAATCACATTAATTTATAGATAATATTTATGCTACACAAAACTGTTAAGGTTAGATTTATCAATCTGTTGTTCCCTCACTGTAATAAAATAAATAAAGTATATCAGTGCTGATTAAATATATAATTATATAGAGAACTAAAAAGAGATCATATATATATATAAGAAAAAATTAAAATACCATGAATATAATAAACAAGAATTAAAAGAGCAGATAGCGGCAATTAAATAATAGATAAAAAGCTAAGAGATAAAACTAAGAGATTTATAAACAATTAAAAATATGATAATATATACAATTTTTATTTTATAAATAAAAAATTATAAAAGCAGAGCTTAAATAGTAGATAATATATTTAGTAGTTACTATATTTTAATAAAGTCTTTAAATATTGTGAAACCCCTTACTAAAAGGTCAGTACTAATAAAGGTCTGAAAGTGTGGAGTAGCATAATAGAAAGTATAGAGTTCTATTAGTAGTGAACTAAATACTGAGATTAGTAAGAAGATAAAGATGCAGCAGCTATATATATGTAAATTATATAACTTCATTATCTGATTAGAATAATGCTTTAACTATAGTTTTTTATACTTAGACTGCAGATCCAACTGTTAGATATAATAATATATTTAATATATAATCTCTCTTCTCTAAAAGGTATATATATATGGATTTTTTTAAAAATTATATGATTATGTCAAATAATTTCGATTCAAATTTGATATAAAATTTGTATAAACTTAATTGTCAGAATATACTCCAGATATTATTATATCTACTAGGTAGTGACTCTAGCTCCTTATTATTTTTAATGTCACTAGTAGTTACATCAGAATCTAAAAATCAGAGCATAATGTATTACTATCTAATTATAATATCTTAAAAATATACAAAGTCTATTTAAAATAATATGGGAACACAGAAGCTTTATATTTAACTTATTCTACTAAAATTAATTAAGAAATTATATATGAAGAATTTATTAAATTTACTGCAGTTCACAGACAATTTTATAAGCTAAATTTGAGATTAGTAAAATACAATAAAGATATGATAATATCAGCAGAGCTATGAATATTTCTAGTAGAAGATTATCTAAATCCTAAGATTATTTTAAAAAATTACTGTCAGTTCTTAATTAAGTTTGGTTAAGTTTATCACTTACACTGAGTATTACTGTATAAGATTAGTGATTATTACATGCTCTCTCTTTTAAATCCTTTTCGTAATTGAAGATATTACTTAAAATTTTCCCCAAAAAAATAAATATTTTTTCAGGGCTAATGTGGCCCCCTCCGACAGCTCTAACAGTCTGGCGGCTACCACCAGGAAAAATTTTTTAGATTTTTTTAAAACCAGAGAGAGACAGGGAAATTGAAAAAAATAGATAGTTAAAAGAGTATTGTACACTAATTTTCAAAAAGTTGCAGATATAGTTTTTTATCCTGATATATTAGTTAATATTATGAGATTTAAACAACAGTATTAATAAAAATAATAAGATTTATTAGAACATCTATATTTTTATTATCTTTAATAAATATTACTAGTAGTTTAAACAAAAAATATTAAGTCTAGAATCTAGATATTTGTTAAATATGATATGCTTATACTATAGCTAGCTGATGTATATATTAAGAAAAAATCTAAATGCTAATTTTATTAATATCATTGCTGCTGCCAGGAAGTACAATAAAGTTAATAATTAGCAATAAGTATATCTTGATATTGTAGAGATAAAATATCTGCCTAATAAGTTTATCAATAAAAAAAGAAATCTTATATAAATATTAGAAGTAGAGAGTAAAACCTGTTAACATACTACAGAAAAAGGAGAAAATAAGCTGAAAATCAGTTTATTTAAACCTCTTTAAAGAAGGGGCCATGACATCTTAAAAATAAGATAAAAGCTGGACGAAAATAGCCTCAATTTAGAAGGATCTCTTTAAATAATTAATAATATCTTATAATGTAATCCACCACCGAGCTGGTCACACCACCAAGCTGGTCAGCCACCACACCAACACCAAGTTTTTGACTATTACTACCACCACCACCCACCACCACCACCTAATGGCTGATATATCTAGGGAGGAATGTCTTCAATTGGCTCTTCAGACCTATAAAAAGAGCCAATTTCTATCAATCTGAAAGGCTGCAGATGCATTTGACATGCCTAAAAGCATCTTAATAATATATATCAATGGGACTACTTCTCACAAAGATTCAATCATCAATTGTCAAAAATTGACAGAGACTGAAGAGAATACACTTTCAATATAGATTCTGAATATGGACTGTTATGGTTTATCTCTGCAAATATCAACTGTATATTATCTGATACAGTTATTACTATCTGCTTGACTATCATCCTCCTAAAGAGCCTTCATTGATGAGAACTGGATAAACTAATATATCAAGCATCACAATGAACTTTGCTCTAAATACAGCTGAAAGTATGATTATCAGCAAGCTAAATATGAAGATCCAGAGCTGATCAAGGAATGATTTAAGCAGTTCTATAATACTATTCAAAATTATAGAATCCTTACACAAGATATTTATAACATGGATGAGACTGGCTTTCAAATAAGTGTGATTTCAACTGCTAAAATTGTCTGTGGATCAGAAACACAAGAGAGTCATGCAAGAGCTATACAACCTGAAAATTGTGAATGAGTGACTGCAATTATTGCAGTAAATACAGTTAGATAGGTTTTATCTCCTCAGATTATTCTTGCTGCAGAAAATCATCAATCTTGTTGATATTAAATTGTTTCAAATGACTACTGAATCAGCATCAGCAAGAATAGTTGGACAAATAATAAAATAGGCCTCAAATGACTTCAGGAGACCTTTAAGATATATATAGCTTTATATACAGTTGAAAGATATTGCCTTTTAATTCTAGATAGACACAGTAGCCATGCCACTGCAGAATTTGACAAGTTCTGTACAGAAAGGAAGATAATTCCTTTATATATGCCACCACATTCTTCTTATCTGCTACAACTGCTGGATGTGAGCTGCTTTTCACCATTAAAGTGCTTATATGGCCAGAAGACTCAGGAGATGATGCAGAGAGGGAACCATTCTATTGATAAGAAAGATTTTCTATATATCTATCCTGCAGTCCATAAACAAGCTTTATCAGCATCAAACATCCAAAGTGGATTTGCAGCAACTGGCCTGATTCCATTGTCCCCTGAAAGAGTCCTTTCAAAGCTTCATATCCAGCTCAAGACACCAACACCACCTTCCACAGCACACAGCAATCAATCTTTTGGCCCAGGCAAGACACCAACTGATATGTATCAACTGGACCAGCAAAAGAAGCAAATTCAACATCTCTGAAGTCATCAATTATTATCTCCTTCCACTATAGAACAGGCAGTGGATAAGGTGATTAAATATACAGAGATTATTATGCAGAATGCTATTCTATTGCAATAAGAGATTCATCAGCTTCATGCAGAAAACCAATGCCAAAAAAGAAAGTGACAAGCATCTAGATATTTTATTCAAGCAGGGGGAAGCTTAACAGGTGCTAAAAAACAGCAAAAAGCTCAAGAGCATAAGCAACTGCAGGAATCATTTTGACAACCACAAAGACCATCAAGATACAGTAATTGCAATCAAGAAGGCTATAATTGACTTAAATATCCTAATAAATAGTATCTTTTCTTTTATATAGGAAAATATAATAGATTTTGTTGCAATAATCTTTAAGATTTTCAGTTGTGTTGGGCTGCAACTCTTGGCAGAGGACTGACCAGCTTGGTGGTGTGACCAGCTCAGTGGTGGATTACATTAAAAGAAGGAAGGTGAGCTGGCAGAGGCAGCAAATAAAGACACTTTTATATTATATTAATCTGTGATTACAATAAAGAGATTATAAGAGAACTATTTATTAACTAATTACAGTTTATTAAGAAGAGGAGATCAGTCCAGACATTAAAAAATCTAGAATCTCTAAATCTTTAAAAATCGGAATATTTACATAAAGACGGATTATATTACAGATTGCAAAGAAAATCTTTTAGATAATATTTTTACATCTTAATATACAAATGGAGTAATTTGTATCTTCCAATATAAATATCTTATTTAAAATCGCAGAAGAATGCTAGAACTAGTATCACTATAATTATCAGCATTTAATTATATTTCTCTTAAAACACTCTGCACTCACTGAAGTTGAAAAAAAGTAATATTGATAGAATTAAAATAAAGATAATAATATAAATATAAGAGAAAGCAGGAGATAATTATAATATAATGATAATGATAATAATAATAATAATATAATAAAAGACTAGAAACATGTTTTAGAGTTAAGAAATATTATAGATTAGCAAGTGAATTATAATAAATTTATAGTAGATCTTTAACAAAAACTATTTATCTTATAGAATGATGTAATATAACTAAAAGCTTGCTAAAGTATTCTTCTCTTATTATAATTCTTAAAATAGTATATGAGTATAGCAATTAATTCTCTAAGCAATATTATAAGCTAGAGCTGTAGAGTATAATAAAGATATATTTATCTTTTGAGAGGTACAATATATTTATAACAACAGTTAAAAACTATAAAAAAAAAAAGAGACTGTTGACCGACAGTAAGAGTTAGACAACTTGAAAAAATTGGAAATAGAGAGATAATAAAGAAATTAATCTGTAGATTAACATAATCCACAAGCGAGCTGTGCACCCAAGCGAGCTGTGCACCTCCTACGCAATTCTAGCCATGACTGAAAGTAGGCCTTTTTTTAACACAAAAAAAAATGTATTTCTATATAAAAACTAATTACTACTGCAATTAGAATATTGCAATCTTTTATGTCCTATAACATGACAATCACTGCATCTTGATGGCACTCATACAGGGCACTAAACTGTAGATGATGCTGATTCAACTGATAAAGCCTCTTGGGTCTCTTAGATCTTATTCTTATATTGTATAAGACCTTAACAAAGTTCAGAAGACCACCTATACTGTTATAACAATCTGGCAGAAGACCTCTATTGCTGCTTGCACCACTAAATTCCAGCAAGCTGCAGTATATCTAGGTGACTGATCAGACAAATCCCTCATGAAGCACTATTAACAAGGATTGAAAGACAAAATCAAGAATAAATTAATGATTCATAAGGATCTCAAGGACCTGAATGTGATTATTAATCTGGCTATTAAGATTGATAACTGCCTCTTTGAATGTTGCTACCAAGCCAATCCACCACAATAGAACAACCAGCAGCATACTGAAAATAGAGGTAATGCCATAAAACTAAATAGTATCAATCAAAAGAACTCCCAGAAGAACAAGTCTAAACAGTCTAATAAGAAATCTTAAGGACCTAATCCCAACTGGACTGAAAAGCAAAAGAAGTGTTATAAACAGAAACTTAACATTCATTGCAGAAAGGATAACTATATAGAATGAAAGTGCTCTAACAAGCCCAAGAAGAAAGAGAAGAAGCAAGCTGCTACTACCCAGGAGAAGAAAAAAGATTATACTGCTTACTATTAAACTGCTTGTTATAATGATAACTGCAGTATCCATTGGTCAGAAAAGAATACTATAGGCTGATATTTAAAGCCACCTAAATCAAAAAATTAGTTAGCCCTGCCAGGAAGGGACACTTGCAGAGAGCACAGCTAGAATCTCTATATCTTAACACAAGCACCACTGGAAAAGAACTATATCAGCAGCTTATTATTAACAGCAAGATCAATGGAAAAAAAGCAAGAATTATAATTAATAGTAGAGCAACTGATAACTTTATCACCAATACTTTTATCATCAAAAATCATATTTCTTATTGGGCAAAGGAAAAACCCTACAAGTTGACTATAATAGATAAATTATCTAGCAACTATAGAGATGAATGAGTATAAATAGAAACCAAGGAATCCACTTTAAAGATCAGATAATATTTTGAGCAGATTAACCTGAACATTACTTAAATCTTAAGGCATGATATTATTCTAGAAATACTCTAGTTAAAGACATATAACCCCCATATAAACTGGAGGACTGAAGAGATACAGTTCACAGAAAGACTAAAAAGTGGTATAAGGCCTGAGAGACAGCCTGAGAGGTAACTAAAAACTATGAAAATTCAAGAGATATTGAGAGAAGCACTAAAGCACATATAGTAACAGAGAGAGCAAGTTGGCATGCTATATATCTGCCCTAGGGAGGTCAGGGAAGTGGGAACTCTGATAAAAAAGCAAGAAACAGCCAGACCCTCTACCCAGAAGATGGAGAATATGCCATAAGAATACTAGAACTTTCAGGATGTTTTCCAGGAAAGAGGCAAAGAACAGTTGTCAGAACACCAGCTATAAGACTATAAAATATTAAAATATTATTAAAATCAGGGATATAGCCAGCATTTAAACCAATTTACCCCCTCTCAGAAAAAGAACATGAAGCACTATAAGAATATATTGTCAAGAATCTAGAACAAGAGTATATTAGACTATTAACTTTATCAGCAGAATACTCTATACTGTTTGTCCTCAAGAAGAATGGAAAACTACAACTCTGTGTGAATTATCACCAGCTTAATAACATCATTGTTAAGAATTGCTATCTGCTACTGCTCATTTCAGAGCTTTAGAATAGGCTTAGGAAGGCTAAATACTTCACCAAGCTAGATCTACACAAAGATTATTATCTGGTCTGAATAAAGAAAGGAGAGAAATGAAAGACTACCTTCAAAACTCATCTAAAATACTTTAAATATACAGTTATGCTATTTAGACTTATTAACACATCTGCCACATTTCAGAGCCTAGTCAACAACACATTGCAGAATTATCTAGATATTTTTTGCATGGCCTACCTTGATAATATCCTCATCTATTTGAAAACCCTGGAAGAGCATAAAAAGCATGTAAAGAAGGTTCTAAAAGCTTTACAAAATAAAAAGCTCTCTGTGGCTCTAGAGAAATATGAATGGCATACTCAGAAAGTAGAATTTTTAAGATTTATTATCACCTCAGAACATGTAGAAATGGATAAAAAAAAACTGGCTATTATTAAGAAATAGTCTACTTCTACTTCAATCAAAGAAGTGCAATCCTTTCTTGGATTTGCCAACTTTTACTAAAAATTTATCTGGAACTACTTCAAGATTGCAGAACCCTTGATACAGCTCACCAAGAAGAAGCAGAGCTTTCAATAAGAGAAAGAACAGCAAACAGTATTTAAAAATCTAAAGCAGAAGTTCTGCAAAGAACCTGTTCTAAAGATCTATAACTCAGAGAAGCCAGCTATATTAGAAATAAATGCTTCAGATTATGCCATTGAAGCATGCCTCAGCCAGTCAGATAAAAAAGACATACTACACCTTATTATTTATTACTTCAGGAAGATGACACTCCTGGAGCTAAATTATAATATTCATGACAAAGAGTTATTGGCTATTGTTGCAGCATTGAAGAAATGAAGACATTATCTAAAAGAAGCCAAGCATCAGATCTTGATATATTGTGATCACAAGAACTTGGTCCACTTTATCACTATCAAGAAGCTGACCTAGAGACAAGCCAGATAGGCTAAAGAACTAGCATAGTATAACATTCAGATCATCTATAGAAAGAGAAGAGAGAATGCCAAAGCCAATACCTTTAATTAGAGGCTAGACTATAAGACAGGAAAGCCTGAGATTCAGCCTATAATCTTCAAAACTAAAGCAGATGGCATACTTGTTCTAGCCAAACAGCTAGCACCAGTTTTCTGAATCACTGGCTCATGAGAGGAAGAAATTAAGAGGGCTTATAAAAATAACTCTATAGCTCAAGAATTGATGAAAATCCTTGAAAAGTCTGAGACACAAGAACTTGCAGAAAGAGACTCTAATATAATTATAAAAGAGGGAAGCATCATCCTATATTAAAAACTAATCTATATGCCTGTCAAACTCTGAAAATAGTTGATTAAAGACATTCATAAAGCTCCAGCACATGGCCACCAGAGGATGAATAAAACTATTAAATAAATTATCAGAAATTTCTATTTTCTGGAGCTCAGAAAGATAGTGCAGAAAATAATCTCCCAATATAATCTCTGCATAAGAAGCAAGGCTGCTAGATACACTCTATATAAATATCTACAGTCTCTGGAAGTGTTTAAGAGACCCTGACAGTCTATATCTCTGGACTTTATTACTGATTTGCCAGAATCTGAAGAACCCCTGATCAAAGTAAAATATAACTTAATCCTGATTATTATAAACAGATTAACTAAATATGTGTAACAACAGGCCTAGATAACTAGACCTAGTAGGGCTGTTGGTTTATCTTGGAGACAAGAAACAAGGGGGTGAGCAGTATAATAGTAAGAATAAGCCTGTGTTACTAGCACTGTCTATAGGACAAGTTACTATGTGAGTCAACCACAAGAGTTGGATTCTGTCTGAAAGAAGTGTCTTTATATACATGCTGTCTTCCTGAGTCTTCAAGGCATATGGAATAGCTCATAGTCTTGAATTATTTAAATTAGTAGAACTTTAAGCTGATCTTCTGATCCTTAGATCAGTTGGATCAGTATGCCAAGAATTGATTGCACTAATTCAATTATATAATTATTTCAGAAATAAGTAATTCTGTCCTCTAACTAGAGCTTTATAATATCTTTGTAACATTACCCCTCCTCTAGACAGCTTTTAATCTGAAAGTTTTTAAAAAGGTAAGTTTTTTCTCTTTCTCATTCTTCTCTCTCATTATCTTCCTGGTTCCTGAGATGTGGTTCCACAATGTCTTAAAAATGTCTTTGAGATATAACTGCTGACCACCTTAGCCTGGCTACAGCTGTTCAGTATTTTAGGCTTCAGATTGTTCTTTGCTTTAACTGTGTTTTCTGTGGTCTGGAGTGCTGAGTTGGTCCTCACTCTAATTGCTGTTTCAAGTGTATTTTCTAAGATTTTATCATATGTAATACTTCTTAAGTTTTTATTGCCATTAGTTTGTTGCTCCTCTTCTGTTTTTTGCTGGCTTGTCTAATTGTCTTAGTGAATTATATTTGTCATCAGCAAGAACAGATCTGCACTGAAGAGGCATTAACTTATGCTAAATTCCAATAGGCTTTAAAGAAACTAGAGTGATTGTATAAGAAGATACAGTTCTTTTCTGCCAAATTACTTTATTTTTGGAAACAACAATATCTGTTAGAGGAACAGGGCTATGCAATCTTAAACTAAGAATCTAAGAATACTGAGTCTCTTGAAGAGGAAGATTGTCAACTCCTAAAAAATCTAATATCTGAAATTTCTGAAGAGGACTGTCAATCTAAGAGACTTTATTATAATCTGAGTTTCAATCCTTCTTCCTTCAATGCTCAGATGATAGCATCCAATTCAGCTGTTAATACTGGATTGCTTGATGCTTCTTACTTAGCAGGTGTAACTAATTTGTCTATAGATTTCTCCTGTCTTTTTTTCTGGGATTCTTTCTTGGCTAACCTCTCTTCCTCTGAGGTGGTGGATCCTCTGGCTTTAGATAATTTAGGTTTTGAAGGTGAAACTCTCTAATAAGATCTTTATAGCTTTTATAGTTCTTAGAAGATTCTCAGATATTTTCTGAGTCATCATTCTCTGCTCATTTGATTAAATATTTGAACTGACTATTTATATATCCACTGTCCAGTATTTTCTCAACTTCATATTCTTGATCTGCTTCTGGGTTTTCAGGCAGTATTTCTTTGGTTTCAGTAATGACTGTTGCATGGGTTGGTGCTGGTTCCAGCAAGAAAACATAAAAAACAGGGTGTATTCACATATTCTCTGGCAGTCTGAGTTTATAGTTCATTTTTCCAATCTGTTCTTTAATTTTGAAGGGTTTAATTTTTTTAAAATCCAATTTGTTATTAGACCTCTGTGTTTTAATATTCTTTTTGAGGAGATAGACTTTATCTCTCTTCTTAAACTCAGGTGCCTCCTGGTGCCACTGATTGTAATATATGGCTGCTCAGTAAGCAATAAATTGAATATTCAGGCTCAGTTGCTGGTGTAGCTTCTTTAATTAGTCTGCCTTGAGGATTTCTTTCTGGGCCAAAACTTTGCCAGAGATAGGCTCCTGATATGCTGTAGGCTCAAACCTGTAGTTAGCATAGAATAGTGATTTCTGGATGGCTTCAGTCTTTGTGCTGTTGTATATAAACTGGGCTAGAGGCAGTAGTTCAATCTAATTGTTCTATTAGTAATTAATGTAGCAGCAAAGATATTGTTCTAGGGTTTAATTAGTTTGCTCAGTCTGCTCATCTGTCTATAGATGTGCTGTTGTAGACAACTTGTGCTTAAAGCTCAATTGCTGAGTCAAGAATTGCCAAAACTTAAATGTGACCAGCTTATCTCTGTCTGACACAATTTTGTTTGATAGGCTATAGTTTCCCATAATTATCTATAAAAAAGTATATACCAGATCATCTGTGTTGGCTATTTTCTGGTAGGGTAGAAAGTAGATATATTTAATAAATCTATTTATAATAACTAGAATAAAGTTATATTTTACCTTGGTCAGGGGTTCCTCTGATTCTGGCAAATCAATAATAAAGTCCAGGAATATAGATTGCTAGGGTCTTTTAGATGCTTCTAAAGGCTGCAGATATCTATATAGAGCATGTTTGGCAGCCTTACTTCTTATATAGAGATTATATTAGAAGACCACTTTCTGTACTGTCTTCCTGAGTCCTGGGAAATAGAAATTTCTGATGATTTATTCAATAATTTTATCCATTTTCTGGTGGTCATATGCTGGGGCTTTATGGATATTCTTAATCAACTGTTCTTGGAATTTGGCAGGCATATAGATTAATTCTCAGTATAGGATAATGCCTCTTTCTCTTATAACTATATTGGGGTCCCTCTTTGCAGATTTCTGTATTTTAGACTTTTCAAGGATTTTTATCAGTTCCTGAGCCATGAAGTTATTCTTGTAAGCCTTTTTAATTTCTTCCTTTTATGAGCCAGTAATTTGGAAAACCAGTGCTAGCTATCTGGCTAGAATAAGTATGCCATCTATCTTGATTCTGAAGATTGCAGGCTGAACTTCAGGCTTCCCTGTTTTATAGTCCAGTCTTTAGTTAAGAATACTGGCTCTGGCATTCTCCCTTCCTTTTCTATAAGTGATCTGAATGTTATACTGTGCCAGTTCTTTAGCCTATTTGGCTTGTCTTTGAGTCAGCTTCTTGATAGTGGTAAAGTAAATCAAGTTCTTATAGTTACAATATATTAAGGTTTGGTGCTTGGCTCCCTCTAGATAATGCCTCTATTTCTTCAAGGCTGCAACTATAGCCAGTAATTCTTTGTTGTGGATATCATAGTTCAGCTCCAGGGGTGTCATCTTTCTGGAATAATAAATAATAGAGTGCAATCTATCTTCCTTATCTGACTGGCTGAAGCATACTTCAATGGCATAATCAGAGGCATCTATTTTCAATATAGCTGATTTCTCTAGATTATAGATCTTTAAAACAGATTTTTTATAGAACTTCTGTTTTAACTCTTTAAATATTGTCTGCTGTTTTTTTCCCCATTTGAAGCTTTGCTTCTTTCTGGTGAGCTGTATCAAGGGTTCCACAATCTTGGAGTAGTTCCAGATAAATTTTCAGTAAAAGTTGATAAATTTAAGGAAGAACTGCACTTCTTTGACTAAAGTAAGAATAGACCATTTTCTAATAGTGGTTAATTTTCTTTCATCTATCTCCACATGTTCTGAGGTGATGACAAATTCTAGAAACTCTATTTTTTGAGTGTGCTATTTGCATTTCTCTGAGGCCATAGAGAGCTTTTTATTCTGTAGAGCTTTTAGGACCTTCTTTACATGCTCCTTATATTCTTCCAGAGTTTCTGAATAGATGAGGATGTTGTCAAGATAGGCTATGCAAAAAATATCTAAGTAGTCCTGCAATGTGTTGTTGACTAGGCTCTGAAATGTGGCAGATGTGTTAATAAGTCCAAATAACATGACTGTGTATTCAAAATATTTTAGATAAGTTTTGAAGGCAGTCTTCCATTCCTCTCTTTCCTTTATTTGGACTAAATAATAGCCTTTATGTAAGTTCAGCTTGATAAAATATCTGGCCCTCCTAAGCCTATCCTGAAGCTCTGAGATGAGCAGCAGCAGATAGCAATTCTTGATAATGATGTTATTAAGCTGATGATAATCCACACAGAGCTGTAACTTCTCATTCTTCTTGGGGACAAAGAGTATAGAGTAATCTGCTGATGAAGTTGATGACTTAATATATTCTTGCTTCAGGTTTTTATTAATGTATTCTTATAATGCCTCATGTTTCTTTTCTGAGAGGGGATAGATTGGCTTGAATGCTGACTATATTCTTAATTTTAATGATATTTTATAGTTCTATAACTGATGTTCTGGTAGTTGTCCTTTGCCTCTTTCCTGAAAAACATCTTGGAAGTTCTAGTATTTTTGCAGCACACTCTCCATCTTCTGAATAGGGGGTCTGGCTGTTTTCTGCTCTTTTGTTAGAGTTCCCACTTCTCTGACCTCTCTAGAGCAAATATATAACACATCAACTTGCTTTCTCTGTTATTATATATGTTTTAGTGCCTCCCCTAATATCTTCTGAATCTTAATATCTTCTAGTTGGTTCTGTCCCTCAGGCTGCCTCTTAAGCTTTATGCCACTTTTGAGTATCTCTGCAAACTGTATCTCTTCAGTCCTCCAGTCTATATGGGGGTTGTGTGTCTTTAGCCAGAGTATTTCTAGAATGATGTCATGCCTTGAGATCTGTGTGATATCTAGATTAATTTGCTCAGAATGTTGACTAATTCTTAGAGTGGATTTCTTGGTTTTTATTTATACCCACCTATCTCCATAGTTGCTAGGTGACTTATTTATTATGGTCAGCTTGTAGAGTTTTTCCTTTGTCTAATAAGGGATATAATTCTTGATGATAAAAATATTATTAATGAAGTTTTCAGTGGCTCCACTATTAATTATAATTCTTGCTTTTTTTCTGTTGATCTTGCCATTAATAATAAGCTGCTGATATAGCTCTTTCCTGATAGTGCTTATATTAAGATGTAGAGACTCTAGCTGTGCTCTCTGCAAGTATTCCTTCCTGGCAGGGCCAACTAGTTTTTTGATTTAAGCAGCTTTGAATATCAGCCTGTGGCATTCTTTTCTGATCAGTGGACATTGCAGTCATCATCATAACAGGCAGTTCAGTGATAAGCAGCATAATCTTCTTCTTTTTTCTGAGTGGTGGCAGCTTGCTTCTTTTTCTTTTTCTTGAGCTTGTTGAGACACTTCCATCCCATATGATTATTCTTTCCATAATGAATATATAGCTTCTGCTTATAGTGTTTTTTTATTTCTTAATCCAGTTAAGATTGGGTTCTCAGAGCTTCTTGTCAGATTGTTTGAATTTGTTCTTCTGAGAATTCTTTTAATTGATGCTGTTAAATTTTATGGCATCACCTCCATTCTCAGTATACTGCTGATTGTTCTGTTGTGGAGGGTTGGCTTGATAGCAACATTCAAAGAGGCAGTTGTTAATCTTGATAGTTAGATTGATAAGTGTATTCAGGTTCTTAGAGTTCTTATAGATTATTAGTCTATTTTTGATTTCATCCTTCAGTCCTTGTTGGTAGTGCTCCATGAAAGATTTATCTGACCAATTGCCTAGATATGCTGCAGCTTGCTGGAATTCAGTGGTATAAGCAGCAACAGAGGTCCTCTGCCAGATTATCATAACAATATAGATGGTCTTCCAGACTTCATTAAAATCTCCAAAGTTCTGCTTTATTTTAGCCACAAAAGTAGAGAATTTATTAAATACTTTATTAGTCTCTGGTCAATGTTCTTCAGGTGTCTTTTGCATTTGGTCTTGGAGGTAGAGTTCAAACCATTGAGCTGCTATATCTTAAAGATAGATTGCTGCAAACATGACCTTTCTGTCTTTGTCTGGGAAGTCTGGTGTGTTGAAAAAGAAGTAGAGTTTCAACTGAGAGATAAACATCTGGAGCTTCTTTCTTTCTCTGTAAAAAAGATCTGGTTTAGCCACTTTAGTCTACTGGGCTGAGTTCTGGCTGAGATTGGTTATCTGCCTTATGTTGCTCTCCTGAGTTTGATGATCAAGGTATCTTATTTGCTCTTGCAGCTATATATTCTTGTTGATCTGTTTCTGTAGCTGTTTCTGTAACTGCTGAATCTGTTCCTGTAGGGCTCTTACTGCTTGGGCCAATTTCTGGTTGAAGATATATCCCTCCATGCTTGCTATTTCTTAGACACTCACACACACCTTGCTTCCTGCAAGAATGGTGGTTGAAGTGTAATGACAGGCCTAGATAACTAGACCTAGTAGGGCTGTTGGTTTATCTTGAAGACAAGAAACAAGGGGGTGAGCAGTATAATAGTAAGAATAAGCCTGTGTTACTAGCACTGTCTATAGGACAAGTTGCTATGTGAATCAACCACAAGGGTCAGATTCTGTCTGAAAAAAGCATCTTTATATACATGCTGTCTTTCTGAGTCTCTAAGGTGTGTGGAATGGCTTATAATCTTGAATTATTTAAATTAGTAGGATTTTAAGCTGATCCTCTAATCCCCAGATCAGTTGGATCAGTATGCTAAGAATTGATTGCACTGATCCAGTCACATGATTATCCCAGAAATAAGTAATTCTGTCCTCTAACTAGGGCCTCACAATGTTTTTGTAACAATATGCCTACTTTCTACTCTACCAGAAAACAGCCAACACAGATGACTTAGTATATATCTTTTTACAGATGATTGTGGGAAACCATAGCCTACCAGAAGAAATTGTGTCAGACAGAGACAAGCTGATTACATCCAAGTTTTGGCAATCCTTAACACAGCAATTGAGCTTCAAGTACAAGTTGTCTATAACAGCTTATCTACAGACAGACAGGCAGACTAAACAAATTAATTAAATCCTGAAACAATATCTTTGCTGCTATATCAATTATTAATAAGATAACTGGGTTGAATTGCTGCCTCTAGCTCAGTTTGCATACAATAATGTAAAAACTGAGGTCACCCAAAAATCACCATTTTATGCTAACTATGGGTTTAAGCCTACAGCATATCAGGAGCTTATTTCTGGCAAAATTTTGGCCCAGAAAGAAATCCTCAAGACAGACCAATTAAAGAAACTACATCAACAGCTAAATCTAGATATTCAATTTATTGCTTACTGAGTGGCTATATACTACAATTAGTGGCACCAGGAGGCATCTGAGTTTAAGAAAAGGGATAAGATCTATCTCCTCAGAAAAAACATTAAGATACAGAGATCTAGCAATAAACTAAATTTCAAAAAGATCAGACCCTTTGAAATTAAAGAATAAATTGAAAAAGTGAACTATAAACTTAGACTACCAGAGAATATATAAATACATCCTGTTTTTTATGTTTTTTTGTTGGAACCAGCACCAACTCATGCAATAGTTGTTACTAAAATCAAAGAAATACTGCCTGAGAACCAAGAAGCAGACCAAAAATATAAAATTAAAAAAATATTGGACAGTAAATATGTAGATGGCCAGTTCAGATACTTGATTAAATAGACAGAATATAATGATTCAGAAAATATCTGAAAATCTTCTGAAAATTGTGAAAAATATAAAGACCTTATTAAGGAGTTTCACCTCTGGAACTCAGATCATCTAAAGCCAGAGAATCCACTGCCTCAGAGGGAAAAAAAATTGGCCAAAGAAGAATTCCAGAAGAAGAGGCAGGACAAATCCACAGATAAATTAGCCTTATCAGAAGCATTCAGTGAACTGACACTAATAATTAAGTTGGAAGACACTGTCTGAATATTTGAAGAAGAAGGATCAGCATCAGAACCCTTACAACACAGCCTCTTAAAATGAGAACTCTTGGAACCCTCAGCTTCAGCCTTTAAGCACTCTAACTCCTTCAAATTTTTAACAGCCTGAGCCTTCTTTAACAATATAAGAGCTCTATACTGTTTCAACAATTCTGCCTGCTTTTCAACATATTTTAAACAGGCTGTAGAAGCGCAAAGAGCTTCCATAGAAGCACAAAGAGCTTGATAGGCAGCTTCATAATCAGCACAAACCTTGTCCAGAGTGTTATAGCCGGAGTTGGCATAAAGGAGGGGTATGTCATGCAGGGAGCACGTGACAATGGATCAAAACCCCCCCATCCTGATCCAACGAAGCCCTATGATCCAACAAAGCTCCATGATCCAAACACCCAGAATGATCCAAACAAACTCATCGATCCAGGCAGACAGGCATGTATATAAAGACACTCCTTTTAGACAGATTCCGGTCTTGTGGTCGACTCACATAGCAAACCATTATATAGATATTGCTAGTAACACAGGCTTATTCTCACTACTTTATTGCTCACCCCCTTGTTTCTTGTCTTCAAGATAAACCAACAGCCCTTTTAGGTCTAGTTATCTAGGCCTGTTGTTACAGGTAGTAGAAGATGATGAGTAGCCTAGAAAACATGCACTACCACAGTGCAGCAACTGCAATATTCAAGGTCATACTAGGGTCAGCTGCCCAAACAGATAGGCAATTATTTTATGTGTATATAGCTTCAATTTAGAGGTGTTGTGGTGAGATAACTAGATATTTAATATAATAGGTGTTGGTTATGTGGCCCGCTCGGTGTCCGATTATGTTATACTGCTGATTATTAATCGTATTAGAAGATATAATATAACCAAAGAGTTAATTAAAGTAAGTTAACATCTAAATACTAGTGCTGGATTTTTTTCAAGCTTAATAAAAATATAATAATAAGGATTATGCTTATAAAATAGATTTAAAATTTAAATATCTAAGCTTAGAACTAGTAGACTACACTCCCTCACTCAGCTAAATATATTATTTTACTTCTTATTAGTTCTGCTTATAATAATTTTAATAATTCAAATAGCAGTAGCAGATCTGACAATTTATTATTTTTATTATTATCTTTTGTTTTAGCTTTATCAGTATACATATTGATAATTTCATTTTTAGTTTTAATTGAAATCGGAGTTCTGATTTTTATCTTTTTATTTCCTAATCTGAATATTCTAAGTGTTCTATAATGATATCTGAATCCCTGTATATTATATAATTAGGCCCTTTATTAAAGACTACATTACAGGTGAGTGCTGATTCAATTTATATCTGATTCTTAAATTATATATAATTTTAGTCTGGTATAACTGATAAGACAGTATCTTCTAGCTTATAAATTAATCTTCATAACATAATTCACCACCAAGTTGGCCACCTATCTACCATACAAGACATGTTTTTATAAAGCTATATAGAATAAATGAATTAAATCATCTTATGTACTGAAAATCAGTTCTTTAGCAGCTAGAGCATGTTCTAGCAGTATGTTCTAATAAATTGTATAAGCTGCATTATAATGATTGTTCACTTTGCTGGCTATGAATCTGCTGCTAATCATTTTTACACTTGATTAACTTGTTGAGTACGCTGCAGTCTCTCTGTAGCTATTAAAATACTCTTAATAGCTATATAGAATTTAGATTTATTTCCTTTTTTATTATTCATTGGCAGTTTATATCTCTCTATTTTTCTATAAAAACAATATTATGTATTGCAATCTGACAGTTCTTAATTAGTAACTATAATTAAAAACTTAATGTGCTGAACTTGATTTATAAATAATATTTTAATAAGCATTTAAGAGCCCTGATCTAAAGCTTAATTTTAAGATATTATAGGATGTTTTAGAGATTTAAGATGCTGACTGATTGCTATAAAATATTGATAATAATATAGATGTCTTTATCTGAATATAAGATTGCGAAAACACTTAATTTAGTTGATATAGAATCAGTTCAGTAGCTGCAAATCTACTGCAAATATTAAATATATATAAAGTTATTAATATATAATCAGAAAGTTTTATTAATATAATTAATACTCAGCTGCATATGAAATTCAATCCTTTAATTATATGTCCTCTTTAAAGATGAAAAGCAGCTAATATCGACTGATTGAAAAAGATAAGAGAAACATGATAGCATATATAATAAAATAATCATATTCTTTATGCAGAACTGGTCAAATTCAGATATAATATAATTTTATAATTATTAACGATCAAGACTTACTATTTGCCAATTGCACAAACATGAGCATGCTTATAAAATTTTTTATTTAAAGCAAGCCAAGCTTACTAATTTAATTATTCAGTCAGATAATATATTTTTATATTATAAAACTTGATATATCTTTTCTGCAAATATAATCTAATTATAAAAAATTTATTTAAATTAATTACAGTCATTTGTTCATAATTCTCTACGTAAATTATAATCCGAGTTAATGATAATCCTTGATGTTGATATCACACTTATTTAAAAGTCAGTCTCATCAAAGTTGTAGATATCTTGATTGATCATATTATATTGCTAAATAACATTTTGTATATAATGTAATCCACTACTGAGCTGGTTACACCACCAAGCTGGTCAGTCCTCTGCCAAGAGTTGCAGCCCAACACAATCAAAAATCTTAAAGATTATTGCAACAAAATCTATTATATTTTCCTATATAAAAGAAAAGACACTAT
>ENA-UOWK01000092-UOWK01000092.1-bioreactor-metagenome-genome-assembly--contig:-NODE-92-length-121824-cov-25.223398_pt1 | contig 121824 bp, 84 predicted proteins | sample MGYA00238157_ERZ761612 | MGnify/ENA primary metagenome ERZ761612 (study PRJEB28901, sample SAMN06268035) | bioreactor metagenome | isolation source: Joint BioEnergy Institute, California, USA...
GCATTTTTGGTGGTATAGTGGTGGTTTGAATAGATTCAACTGAGTATGAGAGAACGCGTAGGAGGTGCGCGGCTCGCTTGGGTGCGCGGCTCGCTTGTGGATTACGTTACTGATGAGAGCAGCAGTGCTTATGTAAGTGAGTTGTGGGCCTCAGGCTGCTAAATTATACCCACTCTGCCAAGCCCAAGATCTCCCCGCCAGGATCCACCACCGTCGGTGACTCCTATTCCAGCTTCATGGTTTTCCTGTGCCCGGGATGTCGAAGAATTCAAAAGGCTCGTGCATGGTCCTATGAGCTAGCTAGGATGCCACATTGAGGCACTTCTCCATCCTTCGCGGTTGCTATCTGGTCAAAAAAACACGAGACTGACGCGACACGCCCTTTCGATGGCAGCTCTGCGTAGAACCTGATGGAAGCCTGGAGTGAATCGGAGCTTCCTTAAGCTGTCTCCTGTTTATTGGTGCTTCAGCTCCTACGAGCGCGCATCCTCGCGTCTCTTTGGTTGGATTTTCCCATTGTCTTTTCTCAATGGAGAGGAATGGGGTTCCATCTGAGCCGTCCTAGGCTGCTCATTACGGGCTTGCTATTATCTGAGCAGCACAAAGGTTCTTGGCTTATGACCGTGTTTCTGTCCACGTCATAGCTGTTGTTCGTCTTCAACAGGCTGTAATTATCGCAGCTTGACACTCATTCTTTGAGTCCTGCATTCAGGTGCTTGCAGCTAGATGGTCAAGCTGATCTCTGATCTTATGGTCCTCAAATAGCCAGGCGATCTTGGCCTTTGCAGAATAACATTGTTCACTGCCTCCAACTATCAGGATGTCATTGTTCCGGTCAGCTGCAGAGATCTCCTCTTCGGACCCCGAGTCCAGTTCAGAGGAGAGTGAATACGATGAAATGCCATCTTCATATCAGGGCAGCAACCGGGAAACTAAGACCGTCGGTAGTACTGGTGAGATCTCAGAACCGGCGAGTTCTGGGACAGAAAATGGGGCAGATTCGTACGAAAGTATCCATCGAGATGGCAGTGCAGATTTCGAAGGGATACCCGATCTCGATGCTGAAGGACACGCAGCAATGATGACTGCTGCTTTGCTTGAATTTTACTGCTTGAGTCGAGCTGCAGATATTCTCAATTCGCAGCAAGGTTCCCACGGGAGGTATACGCGTGATTCTCCGGAGGTGCAATATCTTGGCAAAAAACTGTACCATTACAAATCTCAATTTCTGTCTTCTCATGGTGTACTGGCAGGTGGGATTGACAGTGAAGAATGGGGGCCAACAAGGCAGTATTACCGGGATAGTCTCGACGTACTTGCTGCTGCTGCACTCGAGGGAACCAACTTGAACCCTCCAGGAACACGACCGTCCTCCAGGGGCGCCATTGAGGATTCGGCCCTGTCTTCGAAGGCTTCGACAACCAAGCAGCTTTTGGCAAGCAGCGAGTATGCGAGAACTGAGAATCAGGAAGCCCAAGACACAGGGTTTTGGGACCTACAAAAGCTCGTTCCGGGTGGTGGAAATGCCAATTCGACGCTGGGACGTCATTTTGACTTGAGGAACTTGCTACGGCCGTCGCCATCTCTATTCCCGACCTCTCCAGCTAGCTTTCCGCTTTTCAATGCTTATCCAGAACAGTCCAGCAACCGTTTATCTCGTTACGCTGTGGAATTCACAGAGATTAGAATGCTAGGTCGCGGTTCATTTGGGGAAGTCTATCATGTTAAGAACCACGTGGACGGACAGAACTATGCAGTGAAAAAGATCCCGATAAGTCGGAGGCGTCTTGAGCAATTACAAGAAGGAGGTCTGCAGCAGCTTGAAAATATTATGAAAGAGATTCGAACGCTCGCTCGACTCGAGCATGCCAACGTTGTCAGGTATTACGGGGCTTGGGTAGAACAGGCAAATACGCTTCTCGGCAACCTCTCACTAGACGGACCGAGTCATCTTCAGTCAAAAATTGGCAGTTCCCAACCGACCCTTATGAGCCAGGGCTCCACGGAGGCCGAACCAAGCTTTAACGTTGTGTTTGAGCGCTCAGAGGAACATTCTGATGACGGCATCGTGTTTGAGGAAGATTCGATATCTGCGTCCTTCGATGGTAGGCTAACGATTTCTTCCAACAACTTACGGCGTCGCACCAGTCGTGCGACGACAGCTTCGTCTTCATCAAAGAAGAGTTCGGCCCACAGTCTCGCAGAGGACGACGAGGAAGTCGAATCCATTCCCCGTGATTTCAACGTTCCATCCAATGGCCTCACTTCGACGCTGGGCGCATCAGATGGCGACATCTTCACGGATGGCCTAAGTGAAGATCGGTCCAAGTTACCGGTCAGACGTAGAAATCAACATGGTCCTCAGGCTCCTGCCGTCATTCTTCATATTCAAATGTCTCTGCATCCTCTCAGTCTGAGCACGTACCTGAATCCCCAGACGACTACCAAGGTGGAAGACGGCCAATCGCCATCTCGTCGGCATTGTTTCCATATTATACCGTCACTAAAGATCATGCTTGGCATACTTTCCGGCGTCGAATATCTCCATTCAAAGGGCATTGTTCATCGCGATTTAAAGCCAGCCAATATATTCCTCTCTGCCCCGGGAGATAATGAAATGGAAGAAGTGTGCCAAAGGTGCAAATCGGAGCATGGATCTACTACTCCGCAGTACTGTCGTCCTCGGATAGGTGACTTTGGCCTTGTTGCAGACCTCTCTAAGTACGATGACTCTAGCTCACATGGGGGCGCTCTAACATCCTTCAAAAATGATACAATGCCTATCCGACACGTTGGGACTGAATTTTATTGTCCACCCATCCCGCAGGCTTTACCATCAGAGTCCTCATCAGGAGGAGCCGGAGGACAACTCCATGGTCATAATAATACCTACTACAGAATTGATGAAAAACTCGATGTCTTCGCTCTCGGCGTGATCCTGTTTGAACTTCTCTACCGGTTGAATACAAAGATGGAACGCCAAATTGTTTTGGCCCAGTTGACGCGGAGTGGAGGATCGGAGCGTCCTGGTTCGGATGGCAACATTCTTCCGTCCGACTTCACAGCAAAGGTCGATTGTGGAGACGTAAATTTGGGTGATGGAAATTCCATAGCGGGGTCACTGTCGACATGTATCAAGGGAATGCTGGAACATGATCCTCGGAAGAGATGGTCATGCAAAGATATCAGGAAGTGCTTGGAGAGTGTGCTCTCTGCGGCAAGGAAACATTTGAATGATTGAACATATTTCACGATGGTGTTGATACGACTCATATCTTCTCTGCGATTTAGAAGTTGGGGCACGAAGGTCATGACTCTGCATCATGTATATACACTGACGACTTGATGATATCCTGATACCTACGCCTAGAAATAGAGCAATACATGTTAAAAGAAAGTCTCCATCATCACAGACGCACATGAATAAGGTAGTAGTGTAGTGCTCTGGTGGTTTGCTTCGTATTGCAGGAACCCACTAGATTAGTAGTAATTAGCAAGATGCAAGAACAAAAAGGTACAGGTACTCTTTGAGACCCCGAAGCCATCGTAGGAGCTTTTGTATTGCCATCATTAATGGTTGTACTGTACTTGTCATACTAGGCCCATGAAATCAAAGACCTCCGATTTGTCATTGTGCTAGTCTTTCCGTGACATCTCTTTTCAAAACAGGAAAAAAAGAATACACAGCATACTCATAAATATCAAGCAGAAATCTAAGGAGGGAGTCATTCTAGTTTCTGGATTATATTGTATCTGCCTGTTCAGTTATGGAGGATACAGGAATCGCCCAATAGACCGCCAACGCGCGATATTAGCTGCCCGTGCAGTCTGGTAACATCTCGCCAAGATGACACTCAGCATTCCGTTTCGAACATGGGCGTGTGTCGACGAGGAGAGTTTGCTATAATAAGTAGTCGCTTTGACGAATGATAACTTTGTGTTGAAGCTGTCTTATCGTTCTCAAATTCAGAATACGTCAACCTTCTTACTCACCAGTTGTCTGGTCTCTGTTCAAGTCATGGCACGCGCTCTTCGTCCCCCAACAGCCCCGTACAGCGAGCCTCTTCTTCCGCAGCTCGATATTAAGAATCTATACTACACAGATCTCCATCACAGTCTACGTGCCTATGTCCGGGACTACGTGGAATCTTCCATCGCTCCTTACGCCCAGGAGTGGGAGACAGCGGGACAGGTGCCCGAGGCGGTCAGACTCCGCCATTGCGCGCTGGGGTTCAGCATCGTACACCCCCTGACGAACCCGGAGGACGCGGCAGAACTTATCCCTCCCAGGAAACGTACCCTACGACAAGTGGGATACTTGGTGCGACCTCATTGTAACGGATGAGCTCAGTCGGGTTGGGTTTATCGGCGTGATTTGGGGTCTGGGAGGCGGGAATGCGATCGGATGTCCTCCTATTGCGCGATTTGGCACCCCTGAGCAGAGGCGGCGCTGGTTACCTGGTGTTGCGAAGGGCGAGTTACGGTTTGCCTTGGGATTACGGAGCCGGATGGTGAGGAATTCATCTTCTTGCCCTTTTTTTTGCAGAGATAATATCTACGGGCGACTGACATCAAAGACCGCAGCGGGGTCTGATGTAGCCAACATAAAAACGACTGCCAAAAGAGAAGGAGACTACTATGTTGTAAACGGGGCAAAGAAATGGATAACGAACGAGATTTGGGCAGGCTATTGCACCGCCGCTGTGCGAACTGGTGGGCCGGGAAGGCAGGGCATCATCCTGCTTGTGATATGCAAAAGGGGTCACCCGCAAGAGGATGTACAACTCTGGTGTCATGCTAGCAGTGAGTATAAGCACTTATCAGGGTGATGACTTTATTAACAGAAACCGGTCATCTAAGGGTCAACCTTCATCGAATTCGATGACGTCCGTGTCCCGGTGGAGAATCTAATCGGCGAAGAGAACAAGGGGTTTCCAATCATCATGTCCAGTTAGTAGAGTTCCAGGCCCGTCGTTGATTTGATTCAATAGCCTAACCTCCTTCCAGATTTTAACCCTGAGCAACTTGCTCTCTCATGAGCCGCGCTTAGCCTCGTCCGTGTATGCACAGAAGATGCATTCAATTATGCATTCAACGCGAGACCTTTGGCACCTCTCATCACACGGCAGGCTATCCAATCGAAGATAGTTAAATTTGGCCTCCTGATCGAGCCAGCATATGCGTTCATGGAACAACTTGCCTATATAATTGAGACAAGCAAAGATAGGCCAGGGGACGATGTTAACATTGGCGGAATGACCGCATTGCTCAAAATAATGTCCACAAGAGCTCTTGAAAGGACCGTCCGGGAAGCTCAGCAAATTCTAGGAGGTGCTGCATACAAGGCAGGGAAGGGTGCAAGGATCGAACAAATCAGTCGAGATGTCAGAGTGCTTGTTGTTGGAGGTGGAAGTGAGATCATGATGGGTCTTGTGCTTCAGGAGGAAACGAAGGCGCTCCGGCTAAGGCAGAAGGCCATAGCAAGGAATCAGTCCAAGTTATAATTTTCAAGCATGCGCGCAGGCCGCTCCCTTGCGGTGGGTAACTTCGTCCTGGGTAAGAGGGGAGCTATGTGGAAATATTCAACAGACATATGCGCTCCTGGATCCCAAGAAAGATTAATCTGACCATGCATGAAATATGTGAACACAGCGGTGTTTTAGACCATACGTCATGCGCCGGGAGCTTTGGTGGAGCCGCCGCCAGCGGTCTGTCGGAGCGCGAACATCAACAGCGCGGGGAACCCAGACAGACCTCTGCTGCAATGGCCGCGCACCGCTCCTTCACCTGTCCCTAGCTTCTATAATATGCCAGTCCTCAATGAAGCAGGACAGGCTCCTCTAGGCGGATCCGCTTCATAATGGAGAGCTTCGATGATGTGGCCCGCATCCGCGGCGCTTCTTCGGACACCGCCGTCGAGGAGCGATCCAAGACACAGACAAAGGCAGATCTCGACGTGAACAAGAAATCATCATCGGAATCAGCGCTCCCAAGTGGAGATGCCGCTGGAATAGCAGAGGACAATGGACCTCTCTCCACAGAGCAACCGGATGCGGTTAAACCTCAGCATCCTGACCAAGATGGTGATTACGATACTTCCATAGCCACCCCGACTTTCCCACAGCTGTCCTACAATCCGCCGGTGCCTTCTGACATACAGTCCAGCGAAGAGGACGGCGATGGCGAAGATGGGGAACCTCGTGTTGCAACAGCTTTTGAGCGGGACACCTCACCCACGACTTCTGCGCAGAACAACCGAGCTGCTGCCTACGAGAATGTGGCAGAGGAGAGTGTCTCCCGGATGCATAAGTTCACCCTCTACGAAACCGCAACACGATATTACATCGTGGGCATGGACTTGACGGATACGCGGTTCAGAATCTTGAAGATCGATCGTACCTCAGAGTCAGGGGACCTGAGTATTACCGAGGATGAGATGGTCTACACCAAACGGGAGATGAATCAGCTGCTTGACGCCATCGACGATGGTAACAAGAGCTCTGGGGGTTTGAAGCTAAAGTGCAGTTCTTGGGGCCTGCTTGGCTTCATTAGGTTCACCGGCCCGTACTATATGTTGCTGATCACCAAGAGGAGCCAGGTAGCTATGATAGGCGGTCATTATATATATCAAATCGATGGAACTGAACTTGTGCCATTGACAACATCCGCCTCGTCTCGTCTGAAGCCAGAAAAGAATCCAGAGGAAGCGAGATACCTCGGGATATTGAACAATCTTGACCTCACGCGCTCTTTCTATTTCAGCTATTCCTATGATATCACGCGGACATTGCAGCACAACATCTCCCGGGAGCGTCAGCATCTCCGGAGTGGCTCTCCACACCCCCTTAAACCGGATCACAATTCTATGTTCGTGTGGAATCATCATCTTCTGAATCCTGCTACTGCTGCGCTCAAGAACCCTTATGATTGGTGCCTCCCAATTATCCATGGCTACGTGGACCAGGCGAAGTTGTCAGTTTATGGACGACTAGTTTATATTACAATTATCGCGCGTCGTTCGAGATTTTTTGCGGGAGCACGCTTCCTGAAGCGTGGGGCAAATGACCTTGGATATGTCGCCAATGATGTGGAGACCGAGCAGATAGTGTCGGAGATGACGACAACCTCTTTTCACTCTGCCGGTCCAAAGCTGTATGCCAACCCTCAGTACACCTCGTATGTGCAGCATCGCGGGAGTATTCCTTTATACTGGACACAAGAAAGCACGGGCGTGAGCCCCAAGCCAGACATTGAGCTAAACCTGGTAGATCCATTCTACTCAGCGGCCGCACTGCATTTCAACAACCTATTTGAGCGATACGGAGCGCCCATATACGCTCTGAATCTCGTGAAAGCTAGGGAGAGGACGCCACGGGAGTCTAAGCTCCTGCATGAATACACCAATGCCATCAACTATCTCAACCAATTTTTGCCCGAGGACAAGAAGATCATATACAAGGCGTGGGACATGAGTCGCGCATCGAAGAGCCGCGATCAGGATGTGATCGGAACGTTGGAAGATATCGCAGGGGACATTATCCCGAAGACCGGCTTCTTCAAGAACGGAGACGACGAAGAATCGGGCTTGAGACTCCAGAACGGCGTTGCGAGGACGAATTGCATAGACTGCCTCGACCGGACAAACGCTGCACAATTTGTCATCGGGAAACGAGCGCTTGGTTACCAGCTTCATGCGTTGGGAGTTATTGATGAGACAACAGTCGAGTATGATACCGATGCTGTGAATCTCTTTACCAATATGTGGCATGATCATGGCGACACCATTGCAATCCAATATGGCGGATCCCACCTTGTCAACACCATGGCAACCTACCGGAAGATTAATCAGTGGACCAGCCAATCGAGAGATATGGTGGAGAGTTTCAAAAGATATTACAACAACTCGTTCCTGGACGCCCAGCGCCAAGAGGCGTACAATTTATTTCTGGGCAATTATATCTTCTCTCAGGGACAACCGATGCTGTGGGATTTATCCACGGATTATTATCTACACCATGCGGACCCAAGAGCTTGGTCTAAACAGAAGAAGCCGAACTACATCCGCTGGTACACGCCAGAGTTCCTGGAAAAGCGCACAATGCCGCCTCCACCTCCAGTGTCGCTGGCGAAGGGGAAAGGACCAAAGGAGCCATTATCCCACTTTGACGATTACTGGCTTGAATATTACAGACCGCTAGCCGTCACCTCCTTCTCAAAGGTCTTCTCGTTCAAGATGAATTCGACACTTCGCTACCTCCCCTTCCGGTCTACCCAGGGCGGGCGGTACGACCTCAGCCCGTTCGTCGTCCGGACGCAGCATGAGCCGGTCAGTCGCGAGCGACAGTCCCAGCGGCGAAAAGGCGTCAAGATCCAAGAACCCTCCGACGACCTGAGCGACTACTCCAGCAGCTCGCGCACAGATGGGACTCCCACCACCTCGAAACCGATTCAGAACTGGCTGCAACAACATCAAGAACAACCCCCCTCGGGGATCGTCAAAGCACCCGCCCTCGAGCTCCCCCGGAACGGGAACGGGTATATCCCGACAACGACGGAGTCGTCATCGACCACCACCCCCAGCAAGGCGCAAATCGCGCAGTGGACCCTCGACCAGCTCGTCTGGGACTCGCTCAACCCCTCCGTCACCGCCGCCGAGGCCGAGGAGTACGAGCGCTACATCGACCACCCGCTCAAGGTGCCGCTGGTCGTGACGTCGGAGGACGCGCTAATGGAGGCCGCGATCCGCGAGGGCACGTACCTCGATCTGTTCGAGTACGTCAACTTGTGCAACCTCGAGGATGGGACCCTCGACGCCAACGCGGAGGAGAACCTGGCGGACTATCTGGAATTCTTGAATGTCTCCAAGGAAGGGCTCACGGTGGTCGCGGAGGATTACGAGAAGAAGCGGTATAAGCGTTATCGGCAGTGGCTGAGGGGGAAGAGTTTGTTTAAGCAACGGGTTGAACCGTGATCGAGCTTTTTATTATGTGATATGACAACTACCTTTGTATGTACGTAGATGCATGCCGTGATACCCTTGGACGTATTGCATTTATGATTAGGTCATGCCTTTCGGGCTCTCAAAATAGTTAGTCAGTGTGTCCATCGTTATATTTTCTCAGTGATGGGTAAGATACGAAATTAAGAATTGTCGTAGAATTAGCAGCCTGGAACACTACCTAAGAGTCTTCTATAAAAGTTTCCAAGGTTGAACATTAACTAACCTCGAGTCTATCAGGCCATTAGAAATACTCATCATCGTCGGGCGAGAAATCCGCGAACAACAGCCCCCTCAGACTCTCATCCGCCTTAACAAGCTCCTCAAGCTCCTTTTCCATATCCACCTCCGCGTCCAACCCCGCCCAATTCTCCTCAGGGCTGCTGGCCTCAACCTTGCTGGACTGCGCGATCGAATTCACCGCCACCTTGAGCAGATATACAGCCCCCTTAAGCTGTCTCTTGAGCTTCTCCATTGCCGACATTCCCTCCAGGTCCGTCTTCAGAATGTCGCGCCCGCGTTTCCGATCCCTTTCCATCCGCTCGGCAATCTGCTTCTCCTCCTCCAGCACGTATAGCCAGCACTCGCACAGCGCGCCTAGAAGCTCACCGCGCCACCTCCATATCCGCGGGTGTGCATTCAGGACAACGGCCCGGGTGGCCGCGACAGCGGCCAGGAGGAGAGGCGGATGGGCCGTCCCGAACGGATTGGTCAGGGTGGTGTAGAGCAGGGGCACCATATCCTGCAGGTACTTGGTCGCGTGGATGCCGAGCTCCAGCACCAGGGTGTACATCTGGTCGAGCAGGAGCGTCGAGAGCCGCGGGTAAGGGAAGGACGCGATGGACTTGTCAATCGTGGGCGTCGTCGAGCTTATGTGGTGGAAGGACGGGATGAGGCTGGTGCGCAACATGCTCGTCACGCCGCGCAGGTGGCCCTCCTTGTCTTCCTGCGCGGACAGGGTCCTGTGAGAAGAGGAAGAGCGGGTGTCAGGGGAAGCAGATGCATTCGGGTAGCGGGTCTTCAGCACCGACAGAAGAGCGGGGTACGCAGATTTAAGTAGCTGGATGGATTCATTCTCGGGGGTGATGGTGGGGAGGGAGAGGAAGCATGGGGTCACAGCATCCTCGAAGACAGATGACAGGTTCGTGCGACGGAGGATGTCAGACTTTCCCTCTCGAAGAGGCACGAGCACCTGGGAGAGAATATCGCAGCCACGGGTCTTAAACGATAGGTTCTCGTCGTCTATCAGAGCCAGGATGGGGGGTACGAGAAGGGGGAAATGAGCCTCAAGAGGGGAACAATCAGATGGCTTTCGCAGTATCTAACTGTCAGCAAGCAGAGTCCATAATCTTGTAAGAATGGGAAAGAGCAAAGATGTTTTTCTTGATCACTGTAAAGGAGGAAACCACCATGGACAGGGATATGACGTACCAGATATTGGGAAACAATCCACGCAAGAACCGTCGTGGAATAGACCTCTTGGAACTTCCACGGCTTCGTCTCCGGATCCAACATGCCCGAGTCAAATCTGGGGTGAGGGATAGGATGGAAATCCTTCCGGCCAGCGGGCGTTATCGCTGGATTCTTCGTCTTCGCGAAGAGAGGCTTGAGCTTTGACTTGAGGATTTCTTCAAGAACGGTCCAGAGGGCATCGACATTCTCCGAACGTCTTGCAGAAACATACGAGGCTAAGGTAGCAACAGCTTGCTCACGAGCCCACTTGGTCGTCCAGGGGTCCTTTTCGGACGTGAAGCTGGCAAGCGTAGTGACGATGTCGACTGTGTTTTCCGCCTCCTGGATAGGAAGGAAAGCGTTCAAATACCTGATGACCGATACGCCAAGAGATAATCTCAACCGACTGTCCTTGAGACTGTCGGTAAGAGGTTTCTTTTTCTCTTCTGTTCGACGTCAGAATCCATCCACTGTTTTTTGACGGAGACGGCCTGGATTAGAAACACACCATCGGCTGAATAGGCTCCCTCCAGAACCTCTGCAAACTCGGACGACGGGAGCGAAATCTCAGCAGCCCAAGAATAAATAGCATTAGCAGCTTCCACGTCATCCTCTGAGAGGGTCTTCGGGCCCCAGGACCTCAAGAAGGCCTGGACGGCAAGGAGGTTCTCGCACGCCTTCGGCTCATGATTAGCCACATCCTGCCGCCCACAGGACAGCTTTTGCAACCAGCCAGGGCTCACCTCTTGATGTTTACTTGAATCACGCTTTAAGACATCTCTCCACAACGGGTCGAGCCCGTCTGGCAGTGTGGTCTGGCCTGGGCTGAAGTCTGGGATGTTGTCTCCATCCGCCTTTTTCAGGTACTCACGTGCCGCTCTGCGAAGTGAATCCATGAAAAGCGGGGCCTGGATATGATGGAAAATACATCAACGAAGTGTTGGAATCAAGATGACAGTTTCTAGTACGCTAGAACTGTTGTAGGAACTGCTACGGGTGAAAAGTCTGTGACTGCAAAAATTTGCGGTTTTATTGTTGCGAATGTTTTAAGTACGGCTCCCTGGCGACTTGCCGACTTTTGGCTCATGTCACAACAGGGTCGAGAACCTCCGGGATTCTCAACACTATCTATTGCCAGCTATTTGCCTTTTGCTGGCTTAATATCAAGCTCATCTTTTCTACGGATAAGCTCCTGCAATGCTTTTTCTTTTTCGGAAATATCTGGGTGGAGAAGCTGCCATCTAATCACCATATCCACTGCCTTGGCCATCCAAGGCCCTTTCGTAGCACCCAAAGCGCCCATAATTTCCTCACCATTTACGATGGGTCTCAATTCATAGGCCTCGAGGAGATCCTGATCTTTTATATACGAAAGGAATTTGTCATAGTCATGGAGCACTACCGGCGTAGAAGAGTCAGTGGCAAATCATTCGAGCCCTCAGGGGAGGCAACATTCTTACCTGTCGAGAACTCGCCCCCTTTCATGATCTCTAGGAGAATGCTCAGAACAGTGCAGAGTCTCCAATCCTTCTTCCATGAGCGGATATACAGTCCAATCTGCTGCCGAATCTCCCTATCTGTACCAGGTAGATTCCCCGCTAGAAGCGATGCCTTGACGTTAGTGATCGTACCAGAGTGCGTGACGGCATCACTCAGTATGGTTACAGTCTTGTTATCAGCCCGGAGACTGTCCCTAGCGACTTCAGCTGCACGAGGAGGGGGAGGTCTTGCTTTCGGCTTTGCAGGAGGCTCACGTGCTGGCACAGTTGCCCATGGAGAAAATGCGGCGATAACCCAAGCGTAGTAGGCTTCGGATGCATCGCGTATGAGTATGCTACGAACACGGTTAATTGCTGGACTAAGGTCATCAGCATCGCCAGCAGGCGGGTTCATGATTCTTTCGAGTGCATTGTAGGCAAGAGACCATGACGATGTGTCGACTCCCACATCGTCCTGGTGGTTAGCGAATATTGTAGAGTATAATCCGAGGCGATCGATGGTTTCCAGTGCCCCTCGAGGATCAGGCCCTACACATCAGTATTAGCGCAAGCCCCAAAAGCAGAATTAACAAGAAATGGCGTACCGCGGAGCATCTTTTCTATCTCAGTTCCAACACGTTCTTTGCTGATCTTCTTGTTGAGAGCAGCTTTGATATCATCATTCTGCATCGCCTTTTCGGTTTCCTCGACAATCCGATATCCCAGCCGACTGGCGAATCGAATCAATCGTAGGACTCGCAGTGGATCATCTTTGAAAGTCTGATACGGCTCCAAAGGTGTTCGGATGAGCTTATTTCTCATGTCCTCGATCCCCCTACCTGTAAGATCTTCGAGCTTGGACTCGTTCAGATTGTAGAAGAGGGCATTCACCGTCGCATCGCGACGCAATGCATCCTCTTCCGGCGTTCCAAACTCCATCTGGGGATTGCGACTATCTTCGGTGTACGTCTCCTTCCGCAAATTGACCAGATCGATATCCATGCCGAAGATCTTCGTCGTGACGGTCTCGAGGTGCTTCGACTTCTCCGGATTCGCTTCGATCTTGTGGAGGCTGACGATCGACTCCTTGAGTTCGCCATCATGATCTTTCTTGTACTTCTCCAGGTTCTCCGGAATGTCAAGATACTCCTTCAAGGCCATTCCAAACTGTAACCCAGTCATTGAGCTTATTCCCACATCAATGTCGTGGCTGTCGACACCTAGCAGCTTGTCCCGCACCCATCCTCCGGTGAATCGCAGCACGACCTGCGAACCGGCAGCAGCTTGGCTGTCGCCTTTCGCTGCGGCCTGCTGGCGTATGTATTCCGCGACATCGAGTAGGAGTGATTTGATCGTATTTTCAATTGGCGTCAGCTTGATCGTCGCCAGAGGCTGAGGGGTCTGCTCAGATGTCTGAGCCCGTGTTGCGTGACCCATTGTCTCTTCTTCTGGGCTCTTGTGCGGGGCAGTCGATGTGGAGATGCGCCTCCTCTTGCTTGGGCGATGGGAGGCACTTGTTTCAATCTCACTCGGCATGAAACAGTGGATTTCGGGGCGTCGAGGGTGCGTCGTTGGTTTGGAACTTAATGGCGAAATTTGGAGACCTGTAGCGGCGCGCACCTGCGGGAGGACCGCATGGGCTCGATCACGGAATTTGGGATTGGTTAAGGGGACTCGAAAGTGACGAAGCGGAGTGAGGCACCTGTGAACTAGAGGTCCCAGCATCTATGGCAGCATGGAAAGTCCATTGCCTTGACCGGACAGCTCTGGCCGACGACGGACTGCAGAGATGTGCAACGGCTGCGGACCGTCACTGGTGAGCTTCGAGCGGGATTCACGTGCGGCATCGCATGCAAAGCGGGATGTGGAGTACAGCGTTCCTGCACCGCAGGCATTTGTTAACAAATGGACGAAGAACACATTCCACCAGCTTCTTGCTCCCCTTTGTATTTCTTTAACTTGCTTCACGGTGCAACTATGCCTAACCAGGCGCCAGCAAGATGTGGAAGGAGCCCAAGAAAACCTCATGCCTTATACAACAGGTCTCTTATTCAGTGCTGCACAAGGCTGCTGTACGAAGTAGTACTACATACAATCACAGCATCTGCAGTGATCCTCCGATAGGATTGCTGACACTCAGACTGAAATGAGGTGGTGATCGAAGATGTCTTTGTCAGTGAAAACAGGTCCGAAACCCCCCAACCGGCGCTCATCCCCCGATGAGACTCCTAGAGCAATAGAACGAATGAACGACTGCAGCCGGGTAGAAATGAACTTGAGAAAGTTCCACGAATGGAGGCAGACTATTTGTGCATATGAAAATATGTATTAGCTGGTCAAGAAAGCATCTGCTCTTGTGGCGCTGTAAATGAACGACTATGATGAGCACTAGCATCTCTAATCGATTCGAGATCTATTCCAGATCCGCCTCTTACACATCTGAGACGACAGTTTCATCAAAACGTGGAGAAGTAGGCCTCGTTGGGATGATAATGGATGGATATCACACTGGATGTTCCTAGCGCGGCGGACTGCGCAGCCGCCTTGTCTGACGTTGCACGCCCTCCCACTTCCCGCTCTTCCTCCGCTCATACCTTGTTCACACGGCCTTTTGTCTCCCGCGGCAGCACCTCCAGATCCCCTTCTACGCGCCCCGGCCTCCTTATAGATGCCGTCGGACAGATCCAGCAATTGCGAAACCGCAAGACGTACAGAGATCCTGAGGTGTCCATGACATCACCCGGAGATGCTGGCCCCGTCAAGCCTCCGCCATCCTTTGCCCCAGGAGTGTCGCTGGTGTCCCCGAAGACCAAACTTCCGGAGAAGCTCCAGTCCTCTCAGCATATAAACGACAATCTGGCCGATTCAAGCATCAGTTCGTCACCTACTGTGCCTTTCTCGCCCGCCTTTTCAGACTCTCCGTCGCGCTCCGCGTCGCCAATTGCAAGGGCACCAAGTGCGGCTTCCCAGCTAGCCAGGTCGTCGATCGCGTCATCTCTAGCAGTCCAGCTTGACGGGTCGGACGATGTGCGTTCCCTGATAATACGAGCGTTTTCTCCTGCGGTCGGGGTTTACGCATCGGAGGATACCGATGAACTGGCTAGGCAGAAGGGGTTCAAGGGCGGCTTTCGGGAGCTGATCCGGCCCTTCGGAGAGACCGTCCCAGGGAAAGTAGTCATACGAGACAGTAATGGCTCAAGTCGCGGTTGGGAAGACTATGGAATCCGCTTCGTGGAGCTGGCACCGGCGGACCGGTCCTCGAGCGGTTCGCACGCTCGACAAGAGTCTCCCTTAGCCCAGATAGAAGAGGTTCTGGAGAAACACCTGGATTCGACGGATGACCCCACGGGTGGATTGTGGCGACCAGGGGCCCTCGCAACCGGCAATCTACCTCCTACATCGCCGTTCTACAAATTGTTCCTACGTCGTCTCCTGTCCACGACCTCTTTGACACCGCATGAGACATTCGGGCATCCTGTAGCGTGCGTTATTGCGATCAGCTCGCGAAACACGGCGCCTCTTGAGTCGTTGCGGCAGCTTTACGCTGATACCAGTCAGGGTAGCAGAAGACTACCTCCGTGGGTCCATCCGGAATTCCTCAGGTACTATGTGCTGGTCCATGATGAAGATCGAGACGATATTACAGAATCAACGAAACTATATGACCAGATGAAGAGGCATTTCGGGCTACATTGCCATTTGCTGAGACTGCGAAGTAATCAATGCGTCGTAACTGATGATGACAGTGTTCAAGTACCCCCCTGCGAGTGGCTGTCGCCATCGGAGGATCTCTCGAAAATGGGCGAGACAGGTGAGTTTTGCGGATTCAACAGAGCACACCTTGGAGAGCGCAAGCTAACTGGGAGCAGCAACCCTGGTTGATCTGGGCACTGAAACCCAGTATCTTTTCGAATCTGATGTCACGGCCATCAAAACATTTGTTCGAGAGCTGGTTGCACAGTCTGTGATTCCTTACATGGAAAACAGGGTCTCTCTCTGGAATGACCAGGTTGCATCTAAAAGGCGCGGTATCAGTGGTCGGTTCATGTCGATGTCCAGGCGATGGGCGGGGTTCGGTGCAGGCTCGAGGTCTAGTATCATCGGGTCCGGATTAGGCGGGGCGAGTGGTAACTATGATCCTGTTCACGGATTCTATAAGCCTGATACCCCTGAGGCACTCCTACGAAAATTGGCAGATTTCGCCTTTATGTTACGGGATTGGAAACTTGCTGCAGCCACCTACGAGCTTCTAAAGACAGACTTCGGCAACGACAAAGCTTGGAGGTACCACGCAGGAGCCCATGAAATGTGCGCAGTAAGCATGCTGCTGAGCCCGCATGGATCTACGAAGATCAAGCTCGAAAGTATCGACCAGATGTTCGAAACTGCATGTTACTCGTATCTGACAAGATGCTCTGATGCACCGGGCGCCTTGCGAAGTCTTTCTTTGGGTATTGAACTTCTCAAAACCCGCGGGGGTTCTGGCACGGAGAGCGCTGCCAAATGGGCCATGCGGGTCATGGACCTTGGACTTGTCGGTCCCATCGGTCAGATCCTGTTCCACGAGCGTATTTCCGCTTGCTATGCATCGAAGACCGGAACGGGCGGTGCTAAATGGGGGGCTCGCCGCAGGAAAGCCGGGATGTGGAGTGTTCTCGCTGCTGATGCCTGGTGCAAACTTGGGAAGCCCACACTGGCATCGGCATGCCTCGAAGAAGCGGACAGACTATATGCAGACGTACTGGAAACTGAGGGTATTTTCCCGATGCCGGAGATGCAAGCCTTTATCGACGGTCTGAAGGGGGCCGTGCAGGTCGAGTATCTCGAGTCCAGAGGCGTCGACAACACCGATGGAGCCGCCACGGCAGAGCAGCTGGACACCGAGGAGACGAGCGAGCAGCTGGATCATCGTCAGCACCGCAAGTCACTGATCGGGGCAGCAAACCCTCTCGAGGCTGGGCCTCGCATCCCCGTGCGGCTGAAAAGGGACGAAGGCAAATCACCAGATGACGACTTCGAATGAAAGACTTGGATGGCTAAGGCTTTTGATTCTGGGCGCATGGCAGGATATAATATATCTTGTAGAACTAGGGCATTTAAAAGAGGTTGTCTGACGTCTATTGGCGGAATTCAGAGAGGATATCCAGTCTACGGTTTTCTATGCCTCAAACAGGAAGATAATACACGGCATTTGTTCCATATCTAGGATCTGTGGATCCTGATAATCATCAGCAGTCGTACTGGACTATGTGTGTAGAGAATAGTCGCCTAAGGTGTCAATGCTGGTCGACGGCCCGTCACGTGCGTTCTGCCGCGACGCATCTTATCGATATCGATAAGCGTCGGAGCTGTCGGCCAAGCTTCAGCCTTCGGGACTGCCTGTTGACATCGCGAACAGGCGGTATCCTGCGGGATCGACTCCCACAACGCAGCTGTAAGGGACAAAGGGGAGAGTTCAATACCTCTATCCCTTTCAGTTTGATATATATCCCGGTACTCAGAGAATGCGGCCCCGGCAAACGGACCGATAGAGCTGCTGGAGGAAACAAAAGGGGACAAAAGCGCGACTCGAACAAAAATGAGCGACCTCCTATCCTACATCCTCACCCACGAGGATGCCTTTCGAAAGTACGTATATATCTCACTCTCTCGTCCTTTGCTGCTCTATTCCCTGTCTCTCTTGTTTTATCCATCCCACGAACCCCAAACTGACTGATAGAAACTTGTCGCAGAAACCGCCTCCCATCCCTCTACTCCGACTTCGCCCTCCAGAAGAACACCAACCCGGACGGCTACGCGGTCAACGTCGCTGCGTGGGAGCGCGCACTCACGAACGCCGCGCGCAGGGGATGTATTCCCTCCTCCTCCTCCTGCTCCTCCTCGTCGTCGTTATCCGGTGCCGGTGTCGGTACACGAGGCGGTCGGGAGGTGTCGTCGATGACAAGTACTAATACTGGGGGCGGACGCACCAAGAGCGACCACCTCGTGTTACGGACGGACGATGCGCTCCTGCGGGAGCTGGAGAGCCCAGAGTGGGGGAGACCGGTGGCATTGGGTGCTGTTTTTGTACGTTTCATCCCCCATCTCATCTGCTCTATTATATTATGCATGCCCCATACCAGGTTGTCTTGTCTGGGAGACATGGGAGCTGATGATATACTTAAAATCACGGTCTACAGGACGAAGCGATCCAGAAGCGCACCATGGTCCCGCTGCCGCTGTACAGGAGCAGCGGTGCGAGTCTGAAGGCGAGAGGCGGGTGGAGGATCATCGACCCCGGGGTGCTGAGTCCGTGGAACGTGATGAGCTGGGGGCTTAGGCAGCTGAAGGGGATCGTGGTGGGTTGGGACAGTAATCTGGAGACCTCGCCGCGGCTGCAGGTGCAGGAGCTGGTCTTGGTGGAGAATCTCAAGGTTTGTTTGGTATATACTTGCCTTCTTGAATTTTTGGGATACTGATCGTAGGCCGTAGGAGGCAGCTAGTCGAGCGACGAAGCAAGCCTTGGGCCGCAGTTCGTCAAAAGTGGACCTGATATACTCGAAGGAGAGCTTCATGAATGATTTCGGAACGGTCTTGAACGAGGATACGGAGTTGTCGGATACGGACTTTGATGTTTTGCTTCTCTACCTGTCCCGGGACAGTAATGCCATTGCCTACGATGGACGGGTTCGTTACGCGTCCCGCGTCCCTGTCCCTGCTATCGTCATTATTCCTATTATAATAGTGGCTAACAATTCACTTAGACAATCAGGTTCCGAGCTGCAAATGATACTTCGACACAAATCACGCAGCAGGACACCACCATCGCGTCGCTAAAGACGTTGATATCGAACCTGACGAAACAGGTTGCGAATCTGGAAGAAAAGATCGCCCAACTAAATGACGCAGCGAAAACCGCGCTCAGCAACAAAAACCGGGTATCGGCGCTCTCCGCGCTGCGGTCGAAGAAGCTTGCGGAGCATAATCTGAAACGGAGATCAGACACGCTGGCCCAGCTCGAGGAGATCTACACCAAGATCGAGCAAGCCGCGGATCAGGTCGAGATTGTTCGTGTGATGGAGGCCAGCACGGACGTCCTTCGAGGACTCCACGCACAGGTCGGTGGCGTGGAGAGGGTCGAGGACATCGTCGAGGGTCTGCGCGAGGAAATGTCCAAGGTGGATGAGATAGGCAGCATCATCAATGAGGCCGGTCCCGTCATTGATGAGGGCGAGATTGACGAGGAGTTGGAGGCCATCGAGAGCCAGGAGCGGCAGGCCAAGGAAGAGAAGGAGGCCGAGGAGACCCGGCGGAGACTCGCGGAGCTGGACAGCATCGAGCAGGCTGCGAAGGAGGCTGCGCGCAAAGCAGAAGCAGAGAAGCAGGATACCGAATCCGCACTGGCAGAGAGCATCGGAAAGCTCTCGGAGATGTCGCTCGAAGATCGCTCGAGAGGCACCGCTCAACAGGGAAAGGAACATCAGTCCGTGTCGGCGGAATGAATCATAATGTCAAAACATGGTGCAACTTGGATATCATATGTGTATCTATTATTATAATCGAGTTTTTTTTAGGCATAATGGTAGATAGCCGATTCCATAATTATCCAGCAGCAGGGGTATCAAGGATCTGGTTTTGACCGTTTCCGTCTTCAGCATTTCCCTTCTCCTCGCCAACCTTCTCGTCAGTGAGATCCACCAGCTCTTCTGGTGTCTTGTGTCCATTGCAGGTGTTTGACTGATCCTCAGCAGGCTTCTCCGTCTCGGTATTCATGCCGGCTTCCCCCTGTTTCTCTGACAGCTGAGGAATGGTGCTGCGAACCATCGCGTCGCTCCGTTTCCGTGCGTTTGCAATCAATCGCTTGAACTCATCGTCGTGGCTGGCCGACCATGCCGCAGCATCGAAATCCTTGCGCATGACAGAATTGGCGCCTCCCTGGGACGACGAAGCCGGGGCGTGGCCACCCTGGGTCCTCTCCCAGATATCGAGTTCACGTAGGAGCTCCTTCTTGGACTTGGGTACCTTTGCGTCGCAGTTCGCGTTCCAGAGGTTCATCCACTCCGTGTGTCGTTTCTGTAGCAGGGCTCTTGGGCCCCAATCCGGTATCCCCAGCTCTCGCAGCTTCTTCCGGAGTCCGGAGTCCTTCAGGAGGGAGTAGTTTATGGCGGGGAGTCTTTCTGGCCGTTTGTTGTTATTAGAGTTTGGGGACGACTTGTTCCGTGACGACTGGGGTTGTAAGGATCTGTTATCACCGTTCAGTTAGGATCTTGCGAGCTGTAATAAAACCGGGATGGTTAATCTTACCCTAGCGATGATGCCGGCTTCCGGGGCTGCTCGGCTCCTGGACATTTATCCAGATGGCCGAAGACGGCCTCGTTCTTCATCCTTCGGTTGCAGATAGGACATGCGACGAGGCCGTCATCTATACAACCCGTTAGATAAAAAGCAGTCACACACCCCCTCGGACAGGGAGACATACCAGGGACGTAGTCCTCATCTGCACTATCCTCAATGACCTCAGGCAAAGGAGCCTGAGCTTGAGCCTGAGCCTTGCCCTCCGACCTCCTACTCTGAGACCGTGTCCTGCTGCCCTTCTCCACGACCTCCTCGTCGCCTGGCTGCTCCGACCGGTCCAATCTCCGCTTCTTCGCCGCCGGCTGCTCGGGATCGTCCCCTCCTTCTCCCCCCACTCCTCCCGCAGCAGCCCTCCTCGCCAGTTCGAGCACACTCGCCCGGGCATTCCGGAACGCATCCACGACCTCCTGCACGGCCCAGTTGCGGCGCAGCTTGAGCTCCTGGTCGGAGCTGCGGCAGGCGGGGCAGCGGCCCTCGGCGCTCAGGCAGCGGCGGATGCACAGCGAGCAGAAGGTGTGGCTGCACGAGGTGATGACGGGGTTATCGAAGAAGTCCTTGCAGACCTGGCAGCGCAGGGCGGACTCGAGGGGCGCGACGAGGGCGAGGGGCGTGGCCAGCCAGTCGGTCGAGTCGGGGATGTCGAAGGCGTGGTCCATCTGTCTAGGGTCCTATCCAGTGATTGCTGTCAAAGAGAGAGAGAAACATGGAAGGGAAGAAAAGAAGCGAATGACCGGACGGGACAGAGGGACTCTCCCAGGACCGAGCAGAGTAGTAGGCAGGCGAATGTACAGAAAGAAGTGCTGAGCCTGAGGATTGGATGTATCGGAGAGAGCAATCGCGAGCGGGCAACGAAGACGGGAAGCGGTGCCAAGACCCGCCGGCGGACACGCGTAAAGTGGTTTGGCACGCGTCGTCGTCCCCTTCCGCCATGGACAGCACCATCCCATTCCATATCGATAGAGATCAGTTCGACATCCCATCATGGCGGTGGATTACAAACGATACCTGGCTGAGAATGTTCTCAGTGAGCGGCGGACCGTAAGTGTTCTCTTTTTACTTCATGATGTTTCCAGATAAGTTGATCTTGCTCGCCGCTGAAGCTTACATGTTAATCAAGGTCACGTATCGCTCGCTCGGTCGAGCGCTGAAGGTCCACAGCCACCTTGCCAAGCAGTAGGTTATCATTTTTATTTCATTTAATTTTTTTAAACATGGCCAGGGTGGCAGATTTATTGATGTATTATGCGTCTCTTTGTTTATGTAAAAAAGGATGCTGTATGAGTTCCACCGCACCGAGAATGCGAAGAAGCCCCAGAGCGTCAATGCAACCTACATCATTACGGGAGTCCAGCATCCTCCTGAAGAGAGGAAGCCGGCCACGAACGGTACTGCTCGTGCCAGGGATGGAGACGACGAGGTGATGCAGAGCAGTCCCTTTCTGAGCAGCTCCATGCCGCAGCAGGATGTGGATGCTGCGGAGGAGCCGGTCCGGAGGACTTCCGTCCTGCTGGTCCGGGAGGAGGATATGGAAGGTAAGAGAGAATGATCATCTATCTACGAGCTGAATAGAAAAAAGAAATAGATCTTGTCCATTGGGATAATCTCTCACACCAGGATTTTCCAGAGGCCAAGGCTACGTTTCAGTCCATATCTTCCATTCACATCTACAGCTTGCAGCCGACTATCCTACAGGATCTGAACGTCTTGACAGATGTCAGCCGTGAAATGCTGGCCACGCACGGCAATGAGGACCCCCTGGAATACGGCAAGCACTGGGGAATGATACAGAATCGGAACGTCAAGGTATATCCCCATCACCTTTGACGTAGAGGGCAGTAGCTAATACCCCGTCTCTCTAGCGGAGAACGGGCGCTGCTCCAGCGAAACCTGCTGCATCGAAACCCGCAGCTGCTGCAAAACAGCCTTCACCGAAGGAGGAACCGTCAAAGCTCAAGAAAGAAAGCGAAAGCGAAGAGGCGGGTTCCAAGGCGCCGTCGCGGCCGAGCGACCCGCCAAAGGAGTCGGAGAAGCCTGCAGCGTCGAAGCAGAAATCTGGTGGTCTCTTTGCATCATTCGCAAAGGCGAAACCGAAGCAGAAGAAGGAAGAAACTGCGACTCCTGCAGCTTCCGGGGCAGAATCCGTGAGTTCCACTACTAACCCTTGGTGTGCTTGGCTCAGAACCGCTGGAAATGCTGACACGAGTCTAGGCTGAACCCAGTGGCCCAGAAGATGGTCAGTCCAAATTGATATTTCGGAAGTGTCCAGCAACACTGACGGAATACAGTTGCCCTCGATGATGATGACTCGGAGGAAGAACGCGAAGACCTCTTCCTGGACGTCGGCAAGAGGGTCAGCAACAAGAGCCGCGAGTCCAGAAAGGAACGAGAGGAAAAGTTGAGGAAGATGATGGAAGAAGATGACGGTAGGCAAGCCGTGAAGAGGTCCTAGACCGGATCCATGCTGATCGACGAAGACGAGGACATGCCCGACGCACCGGAGACACCAGCCGAACCAGCTGCGGAAGAACCGGCCGTGGAGGAACCGAAGCCGGCACCGCCTGCGAAGCAAGAGCTCAAGGAAGAGGTCACGGTGCAGGGAGGCCGCCGGAGAGGACGGCGGCAAGTCATGAAGAAGAGGACGATGAAGGACGAGGAGGGATACCTGGGTATGTACCCCGACATGCACTCTGTGGCACGGCTTCGGCTGACCGTATCTCTCCCAGTCACCGTGGAGGAGCCGGTCTGGGAGTCGTTCTCCGAGGACGAGCCCGCGCCGCCGCCCAAGAAGAAGCCGGCCGTCAGCGGCGCCTCCAAGGGCAAGGGCGCGAAGGGCGGGCAAGGGAGCATCACGTCGTTCTTTGCGAAGAAGACCTGACGGTCGCTGCGGGACAGGTCACGGTGGCTTTCGTCTGTGCAACCCTGTATTAGTATCGTCTGGTATAGTTCCTAATCGTCCAACGGGATCAGATGCCTGCCGTGCGGGGTTTCGCAGCCGCCCAGGGACATGAAGTAGACCTGTTACTAGTCTGTCAACCGTAGCAACCTCAATGGTCCACCCCCGCCGTAGGATGTCGCTGTTGTCTCGAGACATTAACCGCGGAGGCGGGGAATTGTAAGCCGTGCAACCATCAAGCGGGATGCTGTATGCAGCCTGCGCCTTCGGAGATGGATGCGTCACAGAGGGGTACATGCCAAGGAGTACGTGGTCGTTGTAGCTGAGCGGGGATGGTCTGGACATGTTACATCCATCTCCATCTCGCCTCGTTGCTCGACCTCGGCCATGGTGAGATGGCTGTGGTCGTGGGCTCCGCTGGCGATGCGGAGCCCCGTCTTCCCAGCGGCCCGCATGCCCTTCCATACCACTGAAATAGATCGACCGGGCATCCCGCTGTCATCTCCTGCTCTCCTCCCCATCCTCGAGGTGAGCGACCATGAACCTCCGCGCAACGGCCGTGGTCCTCGCGTGCGCGCTGCCTCTCGCCGCTGGACACGGCGGCGCATGGCCGCGCGACGATCCCGTCCTGCTGCGCCGCGCCTGTCCCGACTACACGTCGTACGCTTCGGTCAAGCAGTGAGTCCTACCTTGCCATTGATATGCCGGATCATGGAGCAATTGTCCGCTGATACACGTCCAGCCCGCCATACAGCGATGGACCGCTGAAGCTCCCGTTCCAGCGGCCGGCGGAGGCATGCCGGACCTTCTCGTCCCCCGCCGTCGAGAAGGTCATCGAGGACATCACCTCGCGCATGGTCGACAAGGACCTGGCCCAGATCTTCCGCAATGCCTTCCCCAACACCCTGGACACGACCATCCGGTGGCACGTCAACGGCTCGACGACGCCCGCGTCGAAGAAGAGCAGGAAGAGGGGCGACGCCAGGTGGGAGGGCGCGCAGACGTTCATCGTGACGGGCGACATCAACGCCGAGTGGCTGCGCGACTCGACGAACCAGCTGGCGCCGTACCAGGCCCTGGCGAAGCACGACGACAGGCTGCGCACGCTCATCCTCGGCGCCATCAACACCCAGGCCGAGTATGTCATCGAGTCGCCCTACTGCAACGCCTTCCAGCCGCCGCCGCCCAGCGGCCTGGGCCCGACGGCCAACGGCCAGGACGACACCGTCCACCCGGCGTACGAGCCGTCGTTCGTCTTCGAGTGCAAGTACGAGCTCGACTCGCTGGCCCACTTCCTCCTGCTGGGCAACCAGTTCTACGAGCACACCGGGTCCACCGAGTTCCTCACGGACCGGTGGTACACGGCGCTGGACGCGCTGCTGGGCGTGCTGGACGCGCAGTCGCAGCCGACGTTCAACGCGCAGGGCCGCTACGTCACCAACCAGTACACCTTCCAGCGCCTGACGACCGCGGGCACCGAGACGCTCAGCCTCGACGGCATCGGCAACCCGCTGGCCGCCGGGACGGGCCTCATCCGCAGCGCCTTCCGGCCCAGCGACGACGCCACCATCCTGGGCTTCCTCATCCCCGCCAACGCCATGATGTCCGTGCAGCTGACGCGCACGGCGGACGTCGTCGAGGCCGCGGGCGGCAGGAAGGACCTCGTCGCGACGCTGCGCCAGAGGGGCGCGAACCTCCGCAAGGCCGTGCTGGAGCACGGCGTCGTCCACCACAGCAGGTACGGCGACGTCTTCGCCTTCGAGGTCGACGGCTACGGCTCGCAGATCCTCATGGACGACGCCAACATCCCGTCGCTGCTGTCCCTCCCGCTGCTGGGCTTCGTGGACCGGGACGACCGCGTCTACCAGAACACGCGCAAGATGATCCTCTCCCAGGACGGGAACCCGTACTACCTGACGGGCTCTGCGTTCCACGGGATCGGCGGGCCACATAGTAAGCCTCTTCTTCCCCCCTCACTCTCCCATGGAAGAGTCCCCTTTCGATCCCCAGATTACTGACGGCCGTCGCAGTCGGCCTGCAAAACGCCTGGCCCATGTCCCTCCTCGTGCAGGCCCTGACCTCCGACTCGGACGCCGAGATCGCCGCGGCGCTCGACCTCGTGCGCGACTCGAGCCTGCTGGGCCTCGTCCACGAGTCCGTCGACGTCGACAACATCACCGACTACACGCGCCCCTGGTTCGCGTGGGCCAACTCGCTCTTCGCGCAGACCATCCTCAGGGTCGCGGCCGAGCGGCCGCACCTGCTCTTCGGGCCGGGCGCGGAGCCGTATGTCATTGAGTAGTGAAGTACCTAGGTAGGCACCTAGGTTCGAGTCTGGTGTGCTGGTTGGGAGACCCTCGTGTTTGCGTACAGTACATCCGCAACACTCCGTCCAACGAGGATGGTTGTTCGGATACCCCCATCATGTTGTTTTCCATCGACGAGCCGTTCCATATGCATCGGGGTGGCGCTTTCTCTGTTTCATGCCATGCCATAAGGATAAGGAAGGACCGGACAGTGGGTAATGGGTAATGCATGGAAACTGGACTATATATGATAACCAATGTCATTAGTGTCATTATCATTATCATAATTCTTGGATCGATAAGGCTATCCCGTAGGCGCGCCGGCTTTACCTGGTATCCACGTACCAGTAGCAGATAGATACGGCCTAATCTGCTAACTAACTACCCCTACTATTATTCTCTCTCTCTCTCTCTCTTTCCTTCTCCAGAGCGGCGCGCCAGTTGCACTAGCAGGTACTGTAGAACTTAGCATTGCATACTCCGTACACACCGAGGCATACAGCGCGAATATAATGCAAATCCATCTTGATATGATACGTTAGGTGAAGTGGCTATGCTCTATATATATATATATATATATATATATTAATCCACGTGGATTAGTGTAGTCAATTGAATTCAATCGTTCCCGCAGAGTCTACCCTCGGCTAGCATAGCATAACTAACCTCCTTCTAAATTCAACCATTCCCGGAGTTCTTCACCCTCTGCCAGTGTAACCTACATTTTTCCACAAGAATCTACAAGGCCCGTTGTATGTATATATAACGTTATATATCGGCGCTTAGGCATGGGAGCGGCCATGGATAAACGTCCTTCCGAGCGCGTAAGCCCTATCCGAAGGGGGGGGGGGGGGGGGAACCATATAGATCAAGGACGTTACGGGACAGCGGGCTATATGATGATGCCAGGGTATACCTTGTCTCTACTCATACATAATACACACAGCGCTCAAATTAGGGATCAGATCAAATCAAATCAGGACCCTCCTCAGCCCCTCCGTCCCGCCGAGCACCCTCCGCCCAGTGATCGGACACCGTCCCTTTCCGCTCTCCCACTTGCCCTCTCGACTCTTGCCCTTCCCGTCAGCTGCTGCTGCTGCGGCGGCGGCAGCCTTCTCATCGTCCTCCGCGCCAGCGCCCTCATTCTCTCCATCTTCCTCGTCATCGTTCCCGTACTCATCCTCCCACGCCGCGCCGGGCCCCTCCCCGTTCATGAACTCCACCTGCCGCTCCTGCTCGCCGTTCAGCCAGCGGAAGATGCAGCCGTAGCAGAAGACGTAGCCCGTCTGGCACGCGGTCGGGTTGACGAGTTGGTTCAGGCAGATGGGGCACGTGTTGGGCGACGCGGGGAGCGGGACGGTGAAGATGGGGAGGAGGGAGGTGGAGGAGATGGGGGGTTGGCGGCGGCGGCGGCGGTGCTTAGTCGCTGGCTTGAGGCTTGATGTTGTGGTGGTAGCAGCGGAGGAGGAGGACAGAGAGACGGTCGACGGTTTTTGTTCCTTCTTCTTCTCGGATGGATCTTTCATCCCCGACACGACCGGGGCAGGGAGGTCCAGCGCCTCGGTGGCCTTGCGCGTCAGCTGCCGCGAGAAGTCGCTCGCGTGCCACCACTCGAGGAACTTGAGCGCGAAGATGGACGCGGGGAGGAGGAGCCGCAGCGACGACAGGACCTGCGGGTACAGGTTCCACGGGCTCAGCAGGCTCAGGAAGGTCGATCGGGGTCGTCGGGCATTGTTGCTCGGCTTGGATTGCATCGCTGCCGCGATGGCGCGGTGGTCCGCGGGCCCCAGACGCCGGATCCGCGTCCCGATGAGCCACAGGAAGGGGGACGAGTATTTCGTGTTGTCGAACAGGTAGGCCAGGTTGAAGGCCAGGATGGAGAAGTAGTACGCCGCGTTGACCGACGGGTACACGTTGCGCAGGAACCACTTGTAGTAGTGCATCAGGCGCTGCCGGAGCGTAGGGTTCGGGGGTAGATCGTCACTCGGGTTATACCGTGGCCCTCCGCCCATGACCAGCGACGCCTGCGGCGCCGCGTGGATGTCGTAGCTCTCATCCAGCTTGCGCTTGATATAGGGGATCCCGACCAGCACCGCCAGGTTCTTCCACACGTCCGACGTCCGCAGCCTCAGGGACTCCCGCACGGGGCTGGGGGCGCCCAGCTGCGCGCGCGGGATCTCGCCATTCTTCGTCAGCAGGACGCGCTCTCGCTTCAGCGAGTAGAAGTTCTCGGTGAACGAGCCGCCAAAGGTCCGCAGGTAGTACCGCTCGACGATCAGCGAGAGCAGGGCGTACAGCTCGTCGAAGGAGTTGAGCACGCGCAGCAGGTACCGCGGGTGTCGGTGGGTGGCGATCGCCAGGAGGTAGCGGAGCGACGGGGGGATGAGAGCCGAGAGCTGCTGCTCGGAGAGGAGCTCTGATGGTTGCATGTTTGTATCAGTATCAACTTGCGGTGGCCGTAATGGTTGCAGGGAGCGGTCTGGGGAAACTCACCGAACAACGACGGCTTCAGGTCGTCGAAGTCATTCTGCAGGGTTGACATGTACTCCATCGTGGCAGATGAGCGCGACACATCCTCAGATGCAACTGAGGAGAGACAGCGCAGCTGCCGTGGAGCATGCTGGAGGTGTTGGAGGTTGATGTCGCGGAGAGCGAGGAGAGCGGCGAGGCGGGCCGAGGTTCGTCGCCGCGGAGAGACATGCCGACGTCGCGCCAAACATCATACAGGCACAACATACTCGGTACAACTCTTTTTGTCCAGGTTGTAATACAGTGCATATTATACCTATACCCACATTATTTTACATGGAATAAAGCCAAAGACCTAAATCATCAAGTACGATGCATCACGTTCGCTGCGTCAACCCTGCCGATTCAGCGTCGGATTCCTCGCGTTGCAACGCCTGCCGGCAGTAGTTGTAAATCATGGGCAATACATTAATCGACCCTTCCAAAGCCCGCTCTTCGACAAAAGGATCCGCAGCCTCGATGCAGGACATAATCTGCCGGGCGACTTCACCCTGCAGGGGAACCGGCGGCTCCTCTCGCCCCATCATGGGGACCCAGGTTGAGACGCAGTCTCGTGCCCGGCGCTGGTCTCCCAATTCCGCGTGGAGTCGGAAAATCAGCGCATAGTCCTCGCTTGATCTGCGGAGTCCGTACATGGGGAACTTCCTCCACAGCTTCCAGAAGCCGTCGTAGTCCTCGTTGCGGAAGTGGAACACCATGAGCTCGCGAGCCTGCTCGGCATCAAAGGGGATATTCAGGGCATCCATGACCCTTTTCACCCGCGCGATCCTGGACTCTCTTTTGTCCGCATTGCTCGAGCTGGTCGCTCCGTCTACCTTTCCCTCGGTCGCGGGAGTTGCAAAGTGAGCGGCCTTGTATAGCATTTTGAAAACGGTCATGTTGAGGACATCCGTCCCCTGCAGGCTCAGATGATCCAGCACCCGCAACGCTAGTTCTTTATCAGAGTCCGGCAGAACATGGGTGCGCTCGCCTGCAGAAGGATCCGGTGGCCGCGCCGTCAATAGGGCGGACACCACCTCCAGGCCTAGGCTGTCAGGGAGCGGGTACCCGCAGTGAACGTATTCCTGAAAAACCTCCCAGAGGCGCTCCTTACTGTAGGCTGGATGCTGAAGCGAGATCGCAAAACACATCAGCCTCATGCGGGCCGCAGCCATCTCCGACACATCGGAACCAGGAGCCTTATTATCGTAAAACAGTCGTAAAAATGGAGTGGAGTCGTGGTCATCCGGACCGTTTCCGAGTTCGTCACGCGCCCTTGATTCAGGGATTTCTTCCAGGTATCGAAACAACAAGGGAATTGTATATTTCCGTTCAGCGGATTTGTCACCCTGCGCCGGAGTTCCAGACCCCCGTCCAGCATCATCTTGCGTGGTCTCGTTCTTCACTTCGCTACAGGCAACTTCGAGTCGACGGGCGGAGGTATGGAACCCTCTTTTCTGATCGAGGAAGATACTAGTTGGAGGCCTAAGGACAGGTCCAGTGTCAGGTTCAGAAGACGATTCGCTGGTCATGGCGGAGGGAGCACGCACCTCTTCAAGAGGCGTGTCTGGAGCAGCTTCGGGAGCTCTCTGTACCCCCCGGCGCTGTCGTTCTAGAGCGGCCCCCCAGAGGCCCTCGAGATCGATTTCCGCCCTCTTCTCCTCCGTGAACATCTGCACGACAATCCGCGTCCCTCCGGCGATCTTGCCGAATCCCTCGAAGCCTTCCTCCCTGAGTCTCTGCTCCTGGGAAATCTTCCCATCATCCACGATCCCCGCGTTCACGCAGATCCAGCCCGTGGTGATACCATCGTCCTTGTTGTCCAGGACCACTCCGGCTTTGCTGGCAATCCTGGCCTTGCGGGCCTGTCGCCGAAGCTTGAGCTTCAGCTCATTTCTCCCGAGCAGCCCGTCGGCATATGGACGCAGTTTGTAGGTGCTCCTCAGCCACCGGCAAAGACGGTCCGCGGAGACGTTCAGATGCTTCACGCTGCGCGCTGTTCCAATGATCATGATGACATTGCCCCCCAGAGCCGGCGGCGGGTCGAGCCCGCGCAGGTCCAGCAGCGTCAGGTCATCGAGGCCAATCTCGACGGAGATGTGTTTGAGCAGATCTTCGAGCATTGGCGGTGGGTCCTCTGGGAGAGGCGGAATCTGTTGTCGATGCGCCAGAGGATGGGGCTCTGCGCTGGCGGGCGTTTCCACCTGCAGATACCATGGGATGTGCTGCGGTGTCTCGCGCTTGTTCCCATTATCCTCAGTTGACGGCGCATCGACGCCTGCACCAGAACAGGAAGACAAATTGTCGGATCGTAGGCGAGGGGCCGAGGATAAGGCCCTCCGGCGCGGGTCGTAGAGCGGACGCAGAGGAGAAACAGCTGGAGAGATGGAGACGCCGGAGATGGTAACGAACGACTGGAGCACATCCTGGCGACACGCGTGGCACCAGGGGCCACGCAGCAACGCCCTGCTCATGGTGCCGGCGGAGGAATGGAGCGTCGAGGTCCTGATCCTGCTCGTCTTGGCGGATCCTGCGATGCCAAATTTCGCGGCGGGGAGGAGACAAACCTGCAAACGCTGACTCAGCAGTGCAAACACGGCAAACACCTCCTCCACCGCGAAAAAGTCGGAGGGGCAAAATCGTTGATTAAAGATAAACGACGAGAGACATCGACAGCCGGAGACTCCCCAGCCCCCAACTCTCCGCTTGTTCCTTGTCTGCCTGCGGTTTTGCGTCCTTGAGACCGCAGCCATGTCGATGGACCTGGACGCCGTCCCCATCTCGGGGTTCCAGCCGCAGGAGGGGCCTACTGCGACGTATGTACCCCCGCTTTGATAAATATATTTTAATCTGAGGAGGATTCATGCTGACACCCACCAGGATCCTCTGCTGCAACTGCGGTGCCCCCATTGACGGCACCACTGCTACCGGTGCGCTCTGCCAGGACTGTGTGAAGCTCACAGTCGATATCTCCGAGGGAATCCAGAGAGAAGCTGTCCTCCACACATGCAAGGACTGCGAGCGATGGCTGCAACCCCCGAGCACGTGGGTCAGCGCCGCCCCGGAATCGAGAGAATTGCTGGCACTGTGCCTGAAGAAACTGAGAGGCCTCTCGAAGGTCCGCATCATTGACGCCAGCTTCATATGGACCGAACCCCACTCCAGGCGCATCAAGGTCAAGATCACCATCCAGCAGGAGGCCTTCCAGGGCACAATCATCCAGCAGTCCTTCGAGGTGGAATACGTGGTAGCAACGCAGCAGTGCCCGGACTGTGCCAAGTCATACACGGTCAACACATGGCGCGCGTCGGTCCAGGTGCGCCAGAAGGTGCCGCACAAGCGGACCTTCCTGTACCTCGAACAGCTCATCCTCAAGCACAATGCGCACAAGGACACCATCAACATCAAGGAGACCAAGGACGGTCTGGATTTCTTCTTCTCGCAGAGGAACCACGCCGAGAGGATGGTTGACTTCCTGAACTCGGTCGCGCCGGTGCGGGTGAAGAAGTCGCAGGAGCTGATCTCCATGGATGTGCACACGTCGACCAAGTCGTACAAGATCACGTTCTCCGTGGAATTGATACCCATCTGCAAGGACGACCTGGTCGCTCTACCCCTCAAGCTTGCTCGATCCCTGGGCAACATTGCCCCCCTGACGCTCTGCTACCGCGTCGGCACCTCGATCAACCTCCTCGACCCCAACACCCTTCAGACGGCGGAAGTCCCCAGCCCTGTCTACTGGCGGTCGCCATTCAAGAACCTGGCCGACGTGCAGGATCTCGTCGAATTCATTATCATGGACATTGAGCCCGTTGGCCAGTCCAACGGCCGCTTCCACCTCGCGGAGGCGACGGTGGCACGCGCCTCCGACATGGGCGTCAACGACACCACCTACTTCACGCGGACGCACCTCGGCGGAGTCCTCCGCGTCGGCGACTCGGCGCTGGGCTACCACCTGACGGGGACGAACTTCAACGACGAAAACTTCGAGGCGATCGAGCAGAGCAGCCAGTACAGCTCGACGATCCCGGACGTCATCCTGGTCAAGAAGTACTATCCGCGCAAGAAAAAGAACAAGCCGCGCAACTGGAAGCTCAAGCGCATGGCGCGCGAGGAGGAGGAGCCGGGTCGGAAGCAGGACCAGGACCGCCTGGAGCAGGACTTTGAGATGTTCCTCCGCGACGTCGAAGAGGACCAGGAACTGCGGAGCACACTGCAGCTGTACAAGGCGAAGAACACCAAAAAGAGCCGGCCCCAGGGCGACCGGATGGAGGTCGAGGGTGCCGGTGCCGGTGCTGACGAACCGGAGGAGATGGATGAGGACAGTGAGGACGACGGCGTGCCGAGGATCAGCATGGACGAGTTGCTCGAGGACTTTGATGAGCTGAGTGTGGGTGATGACGAGTGAGTGTCTGAGCAGAGGGATTGTGACAAAAATGTGTATTTCATGTTATGAAGGGTTACTGGCGTTTTGTTTTCACCGTGGGCTTCTATACCTTTTATACTTAGGTACATATCTGGGCTTTGAAAAGGAATCCGTACATATCGTTTTATGATATCATCTCAAGACCCATGCTTTTGTTTTGATGGGTAAATGCATCCAAGTATATTCACACCGAACATGGTATCCGTAGCAGACGCGAAGTAGACAAAGGGAATATACATACACATTGAGACAAGGAAAATGAAAAGGAATGAAGACAACAATCAAAAGATCTTGCCCAGCACCCTCTTCGTATCCTCGCCCAAGGCACTGGCATCCCGATCCTCCTTCGTCTGGACCTTATTCTGCTTGAACACCCTCCTGATCTCCAACTGCTCTGCCTCATTACTATCATCCACATCTTCCCCAGACTCCCTCTTCCGCTTCCTCTTCTCTTCCTTCTTCTTCTGAATCCCCTCGATGACCTTCCCCTTCTCCACGCCCTGCAGGAACACCTTCTCCTCCTTCCGCGCCCGCGCGTCCTCGATGCGCCTCCTCGCCTCCCGCTCACTGCGCTCGCGCTGCACCTGTTCCATCAGATCCGACCACTTGAACCCCTTGAGGTACTTCATATTCCACACGTCGTCGTGGTAGTACCCGCCCTTGCGGCCGCCGACGATGGTCGCGTTCAGCGTCTCGGCGCAGATCTTGGCCGTGCGCTTGGACGCGAACTCGACCCACCCGTCGACGTAGGACCGGCGGCGGTTGCTCTTCTTGAGGCGGGAGGACCCCGGCGGCGGGGTCTCGGGCGTCAGGAAGACCTTGGTGATGGGGCCGAAGCCGCGCTGGAGGAGGAGGGATTTGAGCGCCGAGGGTTTGAGGTAGGGGGGCAGGGAGGAGAGGTAGATGACGCCGGTTTTGTTCTTCTTCTGCTTCTGCTTCTGCTTCGCGGGGTCGAGGGGTTTCTTTTTCTCGTTCTTCTCTTTCTTTCCGGATTTGGAGGATTTGTCTGAGGTCGAAGTTGGTGAGGAGGGGGTCGTATCCTCCTTTTTGTTCTCTCCGTCCTGTTCTGAACGCTCATAGTCATCATCCTCTTCCTCACCGTCTCCTTCCTTCCGACCATTATGATCCCTCAGATCCACTCCCCCATCGCTCTCGCTCTCCCCCTCCGATTCTTCCTCCTCGCTGTCCGCAACCTCATCGACCGAGATCCGCCGCCTCTTCGCGGCCCGGCCGCTGCCGTCTTTCTCTTTCTTGCTGCCGCCGGCCCGCTGACGACCGCCCTTGGTCTCCTCCGCGGCCTCGGAGTCGTAGCCCCTGTCGTCGCCCTCGTCGTCGCTGGACTCGATGTCCAGGAACTCGTTGCGTTTCCGGGTCGTCATCGCTCTGTGTGTGTGTGCGATTGACTGATTGGAGGTATTTGAGCTTGTGGTGAAGAGCTCCAGCTGCTCGGCGGAGTTTTTGGATGGATGCTGGACGCGGGAACTCGTTTTTTTTAGACATGTCCGTCCGGGGCCCGCGGCGGGTTGGTTGGTCCGTGCGTTCTCCGCCGGCGCGCTGGGGGTTCCGCCGAGGCTTTGATGGAGTGTACTGTACAGTACGATACCTGATATTTCCAGAACATCAGACACAAACAACGATCACGGGAGCGATCATGGATATCTATGGAGATTTTGAGGATCCAAATCCATCCGATTACTGTCCGTTTTCCTTTTGTCAATCGGAATCACTGTGATGGCGCAAAGTAGGTACTATGCCTGCTGCACTAATATAATTTATCGCAATCCCAGTTACGGTCGAGAAGTAACTTAAAGGGGAGATTTTCTTCATTCTTTGTTTCCTTTTTTTTTCTTCTACCGTGATTTTTTATGCAATTTATACACATGTAGCCTACACTGCTCTGCCATGAATTTAATTAATCGATTAAGGGAATTACCCACTCATTGCTTTTGTCGGAGAAAGCGCGCGGGGACAGACCGCGGACGCTTCAACCAGCCGCGATTAAATAAATCGCACATGAAACAAGGCATGCATGAGAATCAAAAAAAAAAAAAAACAGTGGAAAACAAAGACAGAAAAAAAAAGAATGATCACTCCTGCGCCTTGGCGTCATCCTCCTTCTGCATCAGATCCATCACGAGCGCCATGACCTTGGCGAACGTCCCGCGCAGGACGTCCCCGTCGTCGTCGACGTAGAACTCGAAGCGCAGCGGGTCGAAGTCGATGGGCCCGCAGCGCAGGCCGCCGTCGTCGCCCGTCCGCACCAGCAGCACCTCGTCCTCCTTCCAGTTCGGCCGGTCCATGATGACGAGCAGGGCGCGGAAGAGCGGGTGTAGCTCGTAGAGCGCGTGGCGGGCCGGGTCGGCCCTGGGGTCGGCGGCGCCCGCGGCGTCGTTGAGGGCCCTCTCGCGCAGGCTGATCTGCGCGCAGAGGGAGCGGTGGGCGGCGACGATATCGCCCACCTCGCGCGGGCTGGTCTGGGCCCAGCTGGCGACGAACTTGCAGGGGAACTTGCCCCGGACGAGGTCCGCGTCGGTCAGCTGGCCGAGCCGGCCGTACAGGTGGTGGAACATGTCGAGCAGGAGTTGCTCGACGCGGCCGTCGATCGGGCCCAGGGGCACCGTGATGTACATGGCGCAGCCCTTGTGGCAGAAGTCGTACATGGACTCGAGATCTATCCGGTCGGGTCTGTTGCCTGCGTTGAGGATGTACGGGGCCAGATGGTGAGCCTTCTGGAGCTCATAGTGGCGCTTGATTTGCGCATCTCGGTTGGATGTTGGCTGCATCAGTAGCAGTAGCAGTAGTAGTTAACCGTCTGTCTGTTCGTCTGCCCGTCAACGGAGCCGAGTCCTCTGTTTCGAGTGTCAACAAAGACCGATACAAAGCGTGTCAGCGATCCGTACTGTGAAAATGGGCACACGGGGATAATGTGCTTCTTTTTTATGTTTTCTTGACAAAATGACGGATCCCCTCCCGACTATCAATTTCAAGTTGATGGGACAGTGCTCTTCTCGATCTAAGTAAGAAGCAGGGGAGAAAGAAGAAGAGTGTTTCAGGGATAGAAAAAGAGCGCAGTGATTATTCACACCATCGTGAAAAAAAATCATCCAGGGGCCTCGTCGCAAAATAAGTAATAAAAGAAAGAAAGAGAAAACAAGACAGAAAGAACAATGCCTGGATGAATGGACTGATGAATAGAGGCCCCCATGCAGCAGCAAGCAACATAGCACTAAACGTCTGCTGCAGGTGGTCCCGGCCTCTTCTCTAAAACAAACACATGATCAGCGAGCGCATCGGAAGCTGCAGAAAGAAAAAGTAAAAAAAAGGCATGCTGCGCCGCAAGTATCATCCTCGCCCTGCGGGGAGACGCCTTTTTTTTGCTTCTTTTTCTGCACGGTGCAGAAAAGATGCATAGGACTCATGCAGGTGATGGGGACCGGGCGTCGGGCTAATCAGCAGCGCGAGATGGGCAGGGCGAGAGAGATGCCACGGCGTCTGATGCCGTGCAGCAGCGCCAGCAGACGGCGCTGTTCCATGACTGGCAACTTGGCGGCGATTCGCGCGGAGGAAGGCGGAGGAAGCTCGGTTTGGTTTCAAGATGGTGGAGTGACGGACGATGAAGCGGATGAAGCGGAGACAGAGAAAAGAGAGACACAGAGCCTCGCATCGGTTTCTCGAGTTGCATCCCCCTGCAAGACCAGACAATTTCTTCTCTTCCAATGGCACTCACGCTGACGCAGGACGGGATGGCCTCGGCCACGATTCAACCTGGAGAGGATGCCTGGCGAACTCCTCGTCGTCGTCTGTATAAGCCCGGGGTGGGAAGATACGACGATGCTAGTTCATGCGCATCTCCAGTCCGGCCCAATCTTACGAGATGGATCGCGTGCTTACTCCGTCGAGAAGAAAGAGGATGCAACGCCTCACTGACCAACTAACTAGTGGCGTCCAGGGCGCCTGTGTTCTCCAGACCCTGCAATGCAATCTGTTGTCCCTGGGGGTATTACGCGTTTATCGGATATCGTTTCTAACCCCACCCCCCCCCCTCCCCTCCCCTCTTCCTCCGGCCATGGCAGCGTCAACACAATCTGATGTGGTGTTCGACAACAATACTTGCTGTACATACATGTACAGCATGAACATCCAGATCAGCCCAGATTCGTTTCCCCAGAGACTCCTCGCACCATAAAGATTGATCCGGAAAGGGAGCATGTGCATGGATTTATGGGGCATCATGCGCACAGGGGATAGGCTTTTATATTTATCGTAGTGCATTGCAATAGAAGGCTATTCATCTCAATCCAGTCCCTACGATACCTGCAGGTATACACTCCTTTCCTGTTCATGGCATAAGATATGATCCTATCCGGAACTCCGCGGTGTGGGATCATCGTATACAAGCCCGTTCCCTTTGGTCGCATCTATCTAGGCGCTTGCGGCTAGCTAGCGCATGCACGTCTCACAGAAATAGAAATCCGGATCGGATGGGATCTCGATGGGGCTGTTTTTTTGCCTAGTGTACGGTATCGTATTGTATAGAGTAGTAGGTATGTGCCTATGCATATATACATGGGTGTCCTTCCCTATGCATGCAGACAGTGACCACGGATCGCAGACACCGTCCCATTTGATCTATTCCTCTCTCTTCGGACGCTCCGTGGTGAGACGAGTGGATGCGACCCGAACGATCACCAGGCACTCACTTCACCTAGTGCCAGTCGGGATAGCCCATCTCTGTCTCTCCTCCCACGCAAACACATAGTACAGGGGCCTGTAACTCCAGCCAGTTTTCCTCCTCTAGCAGAGAACAATGTGAATGAATAAGAAAACCATAAACAGGGGTAATGCCGTTGACATCCATAGACCAGAAACAAAAAGAAATCAAAAGCCCTTGTGCAATGGTCCGCACCAAAAAAGGCTCCTCCGAACAACTCTGAACAGACACAAAAATAAGAAGACAAAAAAGGGAAATGGGTCAAGAAATATCCGGTATCCAGATTCCCAGACACGATGAATGTCGGAACAAGCGGGGAACGACGGTACACACTCCAGCCTCACCACCATACATGATCGCCGGACGGAAGGGAGGGAAAAAAAGAGGCATGTCTATATTCCCAACCACCACTTCCCTCGTTCGTAGACGAAGAAGCTCGTCGCGACCATGGGCACGACCTTCATGTAGCCGATCGTCAACCCGACCCAGAACCCGCGGAAGCCTCTCTCCAGCCAGATCTTGCGGGCCGTCTCGAGGATGCTCAGCCGGTGGCCGTCGCCTACGGCCCCGCCGACTTGCATCCGCCGTCGGATGACCTCGAGTGGGTACGAAGCCGTCTGGGACACCAGACCGGCAATCGCGCCTGAGAAGAGCTCTGCCGTCGCGGTAAGCTGGGCGCGACGCGGTCCCTTCTTGTGCCGGGAAGACAGAGCGCCGCGCGGAGAGGACGTTTCGGAGTTGGGGATGGTGGTATAGGGAGCCAGAGCCGGGGAGCGGAGCCAATCGCCAATTGTGTCATGTGTGAGGAAGGACACGCCCGCATAGGGAAGCATCCCGACGAGGGTGGGTGTGAAGCCGCGGTAGAAGTTGGCGAGACCATGGCGCGGTGAAGGCGACACGGGGCGCGGTGGTGTCTGCTCATTGTATATCCGTCGGCAAATGTCACTCAGCGACGAGCGGGAATCATGCTTGGTCTCGAACGCCAACCGAACCCGGATGACCTCGAGCGGATAGGTGAAGAAGACGGAAGTGATGCCGGCCAGGCTGCCCGATATCAGCCGGCGGAAGGGAGTCTCCTTATCCCGCGACGGAATCACGACCGCTCTGATCTGCTCATAGGCAAGGAACTTGATGGCGGCATAGGGGAAGATCCGGAGCAGAGTGGCCGAGTGACCCTTGAAGAGGCCGCGGACGCCATCATGGCGGTGGATATCCCGCATGGCGGTCGCAACGCCAAACCAACTGCCTGCATACTTTGCGAATTCCGGATTAGAGGCCTGAAAGAGGATCTTGACGCGGTCGAGGGGGGCGACGACTGTTTTGGCCTGCAGCATGATCAGCCACGTGCTTCCATTTCATCGCAATAACCCAGTTGTAGAGGATATATCTACAACCACAACACAAGCAAATAGCACCAAAGATAATAAAAGAGACTTACTGCACAGCCCGCCAGACCTCCCGCCAGTCCACTCCGCACGACATAATCCAAACTCCGCTTATCCATCTGCTTGACGCCTCCACTCCCGTCCTTCCTGATGGACCCCAACGATTCATCGTCCGTTGAGGCGGCCCGTGTTACCTCCACCGCCGTGGCATCAGCTATCCCAGGCCCACGCGACGTCCTCGAACGTACAGCCTCCTCCATTTCGCGATCCGACTGCGGCGACTCCCGTGTTGCGGGGACTGAAGAGCTGGGGATTGAGAGCGGAGCGGCAACGGACTGGGGTATGGAGGGTGGAGCGGAATGCCCATGGTCCGGAAAGGCCGTCGACATTCGGGGGAGAGGAGGAGAAAGGGGGTGGAGAAGTGGTTCACGATGCACTCGGTGGTGTTCTGGGGGATCGGGTTATCGGGCGCGCGAAGCCATGTGTGCAGCGGCCGGGGCTGCGGATCGCTGGGGTAGTGGAGAAGGAGAGACAGGGCCAGATCTCTGCAAGCGCGAGTTGGGACGAGGACAAACCCTCGAGGATGTAGGCCCCAAGTCCAGGATATAGATCTCAGAGACAGACTGGGGTGGTATGTTCTTCTGTTCCTCTCGTCCTTCACGCTCTCACTGACGTCGATCTGGGGGGCGGAGAGCGAGGCCGACCCCGAGGGATACTCCGGTACGGTAACGTTACGCCGAGGACGTGCCGATACCTGGCGTCCCCCGCACAGAGGCGGTCCGAATACTGTATCGTTACGCACTCATCTCCCCGATGCAAGCCGTTGTGGCTAATCACATCCCCGGCCTTAGTAAAGTGCAAACTTATGCAGGAATTACTCAGAACGCTGACATTGCAAGTATCCACGACTGAAGATATTCACAACATGCAGCATAACGACTCTATGATCTGCAGACTGCTAAGGGGAAGCAGAGCATGACCTCTATCTAAATCTCTCTATGTGCAAACCGCAAAAATGTCCCAAATCAGATATCACAACCGGTCACGGTTGGAAAACATGCTTCCCGAAAACACGCCTATATTCCACCTGGCAATGCTCAACAACACCACAGGAAAAAGCAGCATGAAGGTAAAGGGGAAAAAAAAGCGAGTCCATAAACACAGGCCGCCCCGGACACCATCACGCTGACACCTGCAACCCTGTCATATCCGGCCCCGCGCTCTATGTAGATGCTCCACTTTTGGGTAGTTGTAAATGGTAATATAAAGTAGAAAAAGGGTCGTGAGTATCATGGCTCGTGCACATAAAAACAGATCGCTGCCTGTACTGGACCGTGTAGAGGATTCGACGAGTCACTTCGACCGTCGAGTCACGTGAATCGACATCCTGAGTATATACGGAACCCTTCGAAGACGGGTGACAAAGTTTGGATTGTAGAGGACGGAGAAAAAGAAACAAAGCGTCATGGTGCCTAGAAATTATAACGCGTGCCCTGCCTCGTCAGCGGTTTGCCCTGACGGTTCGTCACCTTGACCTCTTTCTCCTCAGTCGCTTTCTTCGCCCGCTTCGACGGTCGAGAAGCATCCACATGGAGATGCCCATTTTCCGAGAGGGCTGTGGTGTTCCGCCACTTCAGGCAACGGTGCTTGGGATCCTCCACGTACGTCTTTGTTCGCGTCGACACCCGCTTCGTCGGAGCCTCTTCTGATTCGGCCCTTTCGGCAGTCTCCTTGAGGTACTCCTTGCGGTTCTTCATGTACTTGACAATGTTGTCGCGCTGAAGCTGGAGCTCCTTGCGCAACTTCAATTCCCGATGACCGCGCGGATCTAACCAGTTGATGAGCTGGTCCACCGCCTCTGGGTCATCGTAATAACCCCAATGCCGAGCGTTGGGGAGGCTCGTTGGGCCTTCCTCCATCTTCCTCCGCTCCGCCGGAGTCATCTGGAACTCCTTCAGGTACCGCTTCTTTTCCTCCTCCGACACATCAATAAAGCCCTCTCGTTCCATATCATCCGGGCCCTGCACCCATAAGCGACCGTTGGCATAATGGGCCTCTGCAGTTGAGCTGGTCGGTAGACCCTCGTAAGGCATGGCGTTCCGTTCGAACCACCAGTAACGGTTGCAGAAGCGATCCTTTCCGAGACATCTCGTGCGTGGGCAGTCCGCCTCCCTCAGGTCATTGTCCACAACGGCGATCTGCTTCTCAAGTTTTGCGATCTTTGCCTTTTCATCTTCGATCTTCTTCAGGACCCTCTGAAGCTGCTTTGATCCCTTGGGCTGCTTTGCCAATTGCTCTTTTCTCTCTCGATCTTCCTCTTGCTTGCGCTTCCGTTCCAGAGCTCTGTCCAACCCTCCACGAAGAGAACGACCCTGGTTGGGATCTTCGTCTTCGGTATCCATTACTTGATCAGACTCATCATCCACGTTGGTTATCTTCGAGTCGTTCAGAGCTTCAAGCTCCGGAACAGGAGATGGAGACTTTTCCCGTTCGGGCTGGAGTTCCTTGCGCTCTTCATGTAACCGACGCAGTTCCTCGAGCCTGGAGGATATCGAGGTCAGTAGAGATGTTTGGAAGCGACAGTCGGGAGAACTTACGCTGCCTTACGGGCTCGTTGGTACTCAATCTTCTCTTTGCGAAACTCAGTCATCTGGTTGCTGCACTCCTCCAAGTAGTTCTTGATGGCCTTGGTCTCCAGCGTCAGCATGCAAATGATCTGAAGAGCTTGTATGCGCAGGTTGACGTCGAGTGTTGCGTATTGCGATCGTGCGGTCTCCTGGGTTGGCTCTTTATCGAGGGGAGCCAGATGTTTGAGGATCTCCTCGCAGGTCTTCGTCATGTTTGGGCGGGCGGAGAGTTGATGCAAAAGCCCGACCATGATCAGCTCCCAACCTCCGTTTCTGAAATCCCGTTTTCTCAGGCGGTCAATCCAGCCGTACTCGCCAAACATCTCCGCTGCTCTGTGAACCTTGGCCTCTGCGCTGCCAGAACCGCTCTGGCTCTCCTGTGCCTTCCGATTTTCAGCCTCCGCCTTGGCCCGACTACTTCGGGTGGTCATCCGGGTAACCACCGGCTCTGGCTCTGGGGTTGGCTCCTCTTCCTCTTCTTCTTCCTCCGAACCGGACTCCTCAGACTCTTCCTCTGGAAGATCAGGAAGCGATATCTGAACTGCACCATCGTCTTCCTTTTCTGAATTGACAAGCTTCTTCAGAACCGCACAGTGTATCTCCACAAAAAGCTCGCAGTCAACCTCGTCCGACGTGAAACGCATAGCCTCAACAAAATCGTCAAAGGTAAAAGAGTCAAGTTGGAAAACTTCGCAGTACACATTGAGAGTATTCCACGTTTCAAGCAACGGGCCCACTGACTCCGGCTTGATGTCGCCCTTGAGCATGTTAGGATCGTTAGCGTAGTCAGCCTGGTCTTCCGTCAAAAATTTAAGCGGCGGTCGCTGCTTTCCGTCTCGGGCTGGGGCAATGTCCAGATCTTCAATGGGGTATTTAATCGGCGGCGGAGGTGGTGGCTTAGGCGTTTCGTTTTTGATAACGACTGCCGGAGTAGGCTGAGTCTTCTTTTCGGCATCCTGAGATTTGGAAGAACGACCATGCCCACCGGCAGATTGCTTCTGCACAACAAAAGCCGGGTTTCCATTCAACGAACGCTGGTACTCCTGATATTGCTCCTCCCTTGACTTGTCAAGTTCCTGTGCTGAAGGTTTTGACTTTTGTCCTTTGACCGCGGGCTTCAGCTCCGGTAACCGTTGCGACGAGAAAAATCCAAAGTAACCGTCCTGCCCTCCTTGCTTCTTAGCCTTTTTCTCCGCAACCCTAGCCCCGTATTGGAGGTGCTTGGGCATTTCCGTTTCGATTTTATATTCTTCAGCGATCTGCGGTTTCACCAGCCAGGGGGCACCATTCCAGGATTCTCTGGTAACCGTGTTCTTGATGAAAGCGCGCAGCATCTGCTTCGTAAACGTCTTCCGGTCACGGGTGATATGATCTTGGTCCAGCAAAGCCTCTTCATTTGGGCGGTCGAGTATCTTCACCAGGTATCTCGAATAAGCCGGAGTCTTGACAGTTCCGTCCGGATTTAACTGCTCAGGGAACCTGGCTTTGTCTCTTATCATGCCTTGAAGACGCGTGTTGTCCGTAAGCAGGATCAAGACACGCTCTCCGGGATAGAAATCTTGCTTGAAGTCCTACTCCGCTTAGTCAATCAGAGAAGCGAAGATATCATGGAAATACATGTACTCACTTCGTACACCTCGTCCACTGAAGAGCAAACCGTTAGTCGCTGCTATTTTCAGAAGTCGGAGTGAGAAAACTTACCGAGATTATCTATCCGCGACACGGTCGAGAACTGGATTCGCCGCAGGATGGGCTCTTTTAGCGCGTCCGGAAATGTGTTCTGAACCTCCCGAGATTCATCCATCTGCGTAGAGTGTTAGCCCCTACATACCCATCAACTCGACCGCGACGCATGTGCATACTTCGCTATCCAATGCCTCAAAGAAAGTCAAACCTGAGTGGCCCGTGATCTCGCAGGTAAACCGCCTCTGCTTGTAGAAGTCCATCCGCTGGAGATATGGTTCGTAGCTCGTGAAGACCTCATTGGTCTCCGGGATCACCCAGACCTGCAATAAGCCACCGTAAGCAGGTATTCCCCCAACCAGGAGCGGTGTTAATATAGCCATCTTTTTACGTGCCTCGGAGCTATCATCTTCAATGGGTGGACGTGGAAGGAACTGGACGGGTTTCCGCTTGAACAGCACCTGTTCGACAATGTTACCAGATGTTCCTCTGAATGTGTACCCGCGTGGTCCTCCGAATCGCAAATGGGCGGTTCCATACCATGATCTCAAGGGACTAGGATCTCGCACCAGTCCACCATAGACCGTAGGAGGCGTCTAACCGCAAGCAACTGCGAGCCTGTCCGAATGTATATAGTTAGGATAACCGTCAAGCATGGGATATATATAACGTGCTGTCCAAAGAAAAGAATCGGAGATCATGCGGGAGCGGGGTGTTGCGAGTGTCGCATGAAGGTGTTGCCTTGCACGGGTTGCAGTCCAGGTGGTAGACAGGTCGAGGTAGCTGTGCAGACATGGCAAGGCGTAGGATGTATATATAGGCTTGCGCCAGATGTGCTTGATATGACAGATATTCTAGAACCATGCCGGGAGGACCTACCGGTTGACGCGTCTCAAACCGTCCCGAAAGCAGCTCCCCTAAATAATATGGCAGAGGCGACACGGAGCCTTTGTCTCTGTTGATCAGACAGCGGTGGGAGCGCGGAGCAGAACGGAGGTGTCGTGGGTGGTGGAGGCGGAGGCGAAGGAGGAGGAAAAGAAGAGGGAGCCGCTGAAGAACAAGGGAAGGGAAGAGGAGGAGGAAGAGGAGGAAGCGGTCGAAGCCAGCGCGGCCGCGGCAGCGCCGGGCCAGGAGGATCTGGCGGCGAGTGGTGGAGGGAGGAGGGACGGACCCCCGGCCAGGGAGCGGCCGCCATTGGCCCAGACGAGGAGAAGAGCAGGAGGACAGCAGAAGACGACAGTGTGCCAGCGGGCCCCGAGTGACTTGCGGGCACCGCGCCGGGGCCGCGATGGGCCAGGTACCGCGTCGCCTCGGTGGCTCTGCCGCCTTTGCCTTTCCTGGCGGCGCCCGTCCGCACCTCTCCCCCTCCTCGCGCGCCTCTACCCCCCAGGCCCTTTCTCCCGCGCCCCCTTCCCTCCCCTCGCCGGCCACCCCCGGCATGTTTGCACTCGTTCTGCTCCCCGTCGACCGCTCTTCACGCTGAGTCTGGCCATTTTGTCTTTTGATGCCTGTCGGGTGTTTTATGGCTCATCCAAGATCACTCCGTCTCTGCAACGGTCGTTGGGGCTCGGTGCGGAGGACTGCAGGGCAGAGGGGTACCCTTCGCCGCCACCGGGATCCTCCTTTTCGGCCTCTGCTGCATCCCAGATGCTCCACGGGTCAACCGCTGGTAAAACACGCGATGCTGTATGGGTGCTCGTCTTGATCGTCGCTTGTTTCTCCTTTCATGATCTTCTGTTCATGCGGAGCATCTATAGATCGGAGCATGGCAAAGCAGTGTGCGCTCTCCAGGCATGGAGTGTTATTTCTATCAGCTCTGTCTCACTCTGATTCTCTCAGCATAATTATAAAAATTCCGTTCTCTCTGTCTTACACTTCTTTGACGTTCATGGACGCTTCTAGACTTCTCACAAACATTCTTCCACTTGATACTTCATACTCCACAGCTTTGAACCTGGACGGGTTAAATCTTCCGAGAATGGATACAAACATGGGCAGTGTTTTCTCTCTGTTTCATGACTGCTAATTTGGGGGTCACTGACTACTGAAAATAGTCTTATTTGAGTAGATTAGTCTTCCCGCACATTCGGAATTCAGCTGTACATGGTTTGCGGTCTTTTCCCATCTTCCTTGCAGATCTCCCGACTTTTCTATCTACCAGAATAATCATTTTCACTTGAAACGTAATCCCTGTTGAATTCCACCAATTTATCCCAGTTATATTTGTTTTGACCGGGTCAATGGCGCATGGTATGCCCTGATATTTGCGAATTAGCTTCCCCGAGCCACATGAACGTTAACTTCAAGCCTTCAACAGTGGCATTTTCAAATGCCAATGGCTTAATGCGGCTCTCAAGAGGTCGTTATCGCTGGAGAAGAAATGATTGTTTTGATTCTTCCTTTAGCCGTAACTGGAGAATCTCGTGTTCACGGAAATGAAAACGGAGTCCCGAACCGTGAACATCGGTACAGCCCTCCCTCGATGACATCGGGTATCCCTTCTCTTAAAATACTTAAAATGGCTTCCTGGTTACTACCGTGCTGCTAGATACCGCGAAACTCCAACAGAAACCTATTTCCATGGCATTGTGCGGTCAAAGCCATGACATGGACTACCGGGTACCCCCCTTGTTTATCAGATAAGAACTATATAAGGATAAACAGATCCCTCATAATGTTTAAATAGAATACTGTACATTATTTCTGTTCCCCTGCGCAGACGTTATGGTCGAAAACCCACCCCCATTCGAAACCCCAGCGCGTGTCCCCGTCCCACTTCCCACACTCCACGGACTAGCAGAAGTACAACAACACAGAGTCACTTCAAGGTTTCTAAATGATGCGGCGGTTGCGGTTCGCCGGAAGTCCACGTCTTGGCGCGATCTAAGCTTGTTTGGGCCTTAGTGCGGGATAAGCGAGTCCGGCCGGCGGGCGTTCGGGTCCGTGGGTGGGTCCGGGCCTAGAGTCCGGAGCCTCAGTCACTCGTCGGGCACGTGAGGGCAGGGAGAAGGATGTCAAAGGAATCAAACCAGACAAACAAACAAATGCAGCAAACAGGTGCATTGCATCATACATACTCCAGGCACCTAGAAAGTCAACAGACTTGCATAGACTATAAGCGCAACATGGACTAATTTGGAACATTTTCTGAAATATAGTATTTACATGAAGTCGAAAATGTGAAAGAGTAAAAAAGAAAACAAATGTTGATTTTTAAGCAGTGAAGAACACCACCATGAAGCCAACCCAGCTGCCCACAACCCCCAGGGCGGAGTAGCTGCTCATGAACATAAGCGGCAGGAACTCATACCGTCCCCACCCGAAGACCAGTTGGTGTACGAGTGAGCTGTACACTATCAGCGGGATAGCTACCGTGATGTACAGCAACGAGAAGCGGTCGAGCAGGAACACACGCGGCCGCTCCGATGGAGGCGCCACCCGGTCAAAGGCGAACAGGAACAGCACCAGCCACAGGATGGTGTAGACAGTCTTGATCGGGAATTCGGCCGCCGTGAAGATCAGCGGGAAGAGCGAGACATGGCCCGCTACCGCAAGGGGACGGAAGGCACTGAAGTACCGTCGGTCCTTGAGAGCAATCATGCTGAAGGGGATGATTATAAGGAGAACTGCCTTTTCGTGGACATGCCACCCAAAGAGGAACGAAGCATACCCGCACAAGGTCAGCGCTCCTACAAAGGTGTCCCAGTCCGGACGGAACCAGAGCTTGATCAAGGGGAGCTGCGCACCAGTCAGCTCTGCGCATTTCGGACGGAAAATAGAGCTTACCAGTTGGAACAGGAAAGTCAAGATAAAGGTCTGCTCCTTCGACACTTCTGGAAGCACGGCAAAGGAAGTATCCCCAACGAGCCCTCTTGTTACGCTGTTTACCGCGTCAGGCTTGACTTGGAGCCCCAGACGGGGAGCGACTGTACAAAAGCAGGCTGTTAGCGTCTTCCGCTTCGAGTTCAGGGTTTATCACGTACGTGGAATCAGAACACGGTCCGTAAACGCATACATGGCCCATATGTTGGGCGCCCAATAAGCGTGACACAGACCCCTGGAGAATGGGAATAGTCGGTCCTTCAGCTGAAGCAGCTGACTCCAATACGCAAATGGGCCAAAGGCCGCACAAAAGACGCTCAACACCCCAACTCCAAGCTTGAAGATGTTCCCAAATCTCGGCCGGAATACCGACTTGGGGTCAAGACAATAAGCTCGCAGCAGATAGACAAAGTAGGCGAGCGAAAGGTACAGGTAGATGTGCTTCAGACACAGCAATATGGTAAACAGGATGCCACTGTAAAGAAGAGTAGATTGCTTGCGCGCCAGAACAATCGACAGCACCAGAATGCCGAACAGGAAGCCGTTGTATTGAAAATGAATATGGTCGATGATGAGCAGACCGGGTGACAGGAGAATCGAGAGACTGGCAATGTGCGCCAGCTGCTTATTAGCTAGAGGGGTTGACTTGACATATCTATAAAGCTGAAATTAGTCAGGCCATCTCTGGCAATCGGCATAGAGGCCATACCGGTGCAATGCATAGACGAGCACCAGCTCGGTGAGAATGACTGTAGCCCGTTGGAAATACACAGTCTGCCAAGAATCATAGTTGAGGTTCTTCACCACCAACATTGCAGGGTCCACATAGTACGCCAGTTGTGATAGGAGCCACTCGAAAGCGGCAAAGAACGGGGGATAGTCGAGTGTCCATTCCGATGTTTTCTATACCCCCAGAATCAGCGTGCGGGTCCGTAAAGCGTGTACAAGCTGCCATACCTCATAGTACCATTCCTTGACCGGAAGAGAATGCGTAATTGCGAGCCAATTGCGATGGACCTCGAAATCGGTTGATTTGCTGGAGTGCAGGGTACAGATCAGCACCCGCTGTAGTTCGTACGCGCACCAACGGAACAAACGTTGGACGGAGAGGAATAATTTAGGTAGTACGTACTATGCGGGGAAGAGAAGGACCTTAAAGGCGGCAGCAACAATGGCGCATTGCGCCAATGATGGGTAGAACTCAGTCATCGGGACGGAGGAGCATGGCGACCAAAAAAAGTGAGACGACAGCGCCAGCGATACGAGGCTGCGGAGCGCAGGACGCGGCGGGCTGCCACGGAGCCCTGTCACGTGACTATATCCTCGTGCGCTGGAAGCTCAGGACAAGCTGTCAGTTTGCAGCAGGGACAAACCCTCTGCATGGACCTACGGACGTGGGTGTCCGCCATTTTGTCGCCCTGTCCACCTTGAACATCCAGCACACTGTTGAGTTTCTGCTTCCGCTGTTGCTATCGCCAGGAGGTTCGGATCTGCGTGATTGCCATTGCAGTCGGGTGGATCACCACTCGTGTCGTCTCCGAGCTCTCCAAACGGAAAGCTCTTGGATCCTAACGGCGATATCAACAGTTCAATTGCAGACAAGCCGGAGATTCCAAGCTTCTTTGATTTGTTTGGTGAATTCCCGGAGTTTGGGTCATTTTGATTCCTCGAATTATATTGCTTTCTTCGCGGTAGGGTCTTGCAGCTAATTGTATCCTTGAAAACCCCTTGTCTTGACGATCTTTGGATTTCGCAACACCATGAAGCTCTTCCTCTCTGCTGCGTTGTGCATAGCTGCTGCGGAAGCACAGTCTATCATTGAAGCTTCCAGTTTTGGTTATGGCCCAAGGTATGACTGGCCAGCCCCTTCGGTAACCATCGCAGGGGTCTACCCAGTACCTAACTCGTATCCAGGATATCACCGAACAGAGACGCCATTCCAAGGTGGCGTATCGGGGGCGAGGGGCATTATCCACAGATTGTGAGTTCATTCTTAACTGTTAATCTAGGACCCTAATGCAAACGGCTAATGTGTATCCAGCTTTCAGATAAACTTATTCTGACGCCTCCTTATCCTGGAAATACCAGAGGTTACGCATGGGCAGAAAACCCGTAGGTTTTCGTCGTCTATCCCAGTGCTTTTTTTTCGCGTATCCTGATGTAGTTGCAGTGTTACCCAGTCTGAGTGGGCAGCAGAGTTCCAGTTCAGAGCCACCGGCCCCGAGAGGGCGAGTGGCAACCTCCAGCTGTGGTATGTAAAAGAGGGCCAAGAAAAAATCGGCTCGTCCAGCATCTATACTGTAGGCCAATTCGATGGCTTCGCACTAGTCATTGATACGCATGGTGGACGGGTTTGTATTTTCAACGTTCCTTTGATCCCATAGAAGAAACTGATAGTAGTCTAGGGTGGAAGCATTCGAGGCTTCCTGAACGACGGAACGACGGACTACAAGAGTCACGGCAGCGTTGATAGCTTGGCGTTTGGCCACTGTGACTACCCGTACCGGAACCTTGGCCGTCCGTCTGTCATTCGGATAAAGCACACCAACTCCATCTTCGAGGTCACTGTTGATGATAAGCTTTGCTTCAGAACCAACAAGGTGAGCAGTCTATGATTCTACAATATGTATGTGTACATATTCTTTCTGACCGTCGATCTAGGTGGCCTTGCCAGCTGGCAACTACTTCGGCATTTCAGCCGCCACCCCAGAGAACCCAGACACCTTTGAGATCTTCAAGTTCGTCCTGACGTCTGTCGAGTCAGGCGCTGCTCGTCCGCCTCCAGTTCCGCCGCAGCAGCAAGGCAGCCAGCAACCCATTTTCAACCGAGGCGCAGGCGACCAGGACATCGAAGACCACCCTGCTTCCTATTACACGACGTCGGAACAGCAATTCGCAGACCTGCACAACAGGCTCCAGCTCATTAACCATGCAACCACCAACCTGATCCGCGAGGTCACCGCGCTGTCCTCAAAGACGGACAGGAACCACAAGGAGCTCCTTCAAAACCTAGTCACCAGAGATATGCTCGCCAACCTGGACGCGCGACTGCTGCGGATCGAACAGGGCCTGCAGGCCATCAAGCGCGATCTCGAGGGCAAGGACTACCAAGACCGCTTCGCCCAGCTTCAGGAGACCCTGAGGCACTCGCACGTCAGCCTTGCTGAGAATCTGCAGGGCGCTGTCACCAACAGTAAGTCTACTGACCATAATCTGAGAGCATCCTTTTTTTCTTTTCATTTCATCTCCTTACTTAGTCACATACCGTTCCACTATATTTTTTGGTTACCCTAACTAACCCCTGTTTCCTCTCCAAAAAACAGTAATAACCGCCTCCACCCCTCGCATGGGCCTCTTCATCTTCCTCATCATCTCCTTCCAGCTGCTCCTGGCCGGAGCGTACGTCATCTACAAGCGTCGCCGCGCACACATGCCCAAGAAGTTCCTCTAGACCTAGATCTAGACTAGACTAAGAACTCGGTCGGGTCGGGTCATTCCTTGTTTGTACATCGATCAGTCAACTAAGACCATAGACCATTAATTATTTATATCACATCACTTGCCGCAATTGAATTTCTGGCTGTAGATCGAGTCTCCGACATGACATGACATGACATAGCATGGCATGGGCATGAACTGTGACTGTGACTATGGCATGAATTTTTCCAAACTTACTTAACCCGGATATATCTGTCTAAATCTGATCTGATCTAATCTGGGAGCGAGAGGGCGAGCGGTGCCACCGTCTAGAACTAGAGCGAGCAGAAATGTCTATCGGTCGGATGTACTGTAGTTAATTGTAAGGTATACATCTAGATATATTTTTTTCTTCTTTTCCATTTCCTGTTGTTTCCTCGACTGTGTGATAACAGTTCTACTGTGTCTTCGTATTTCAAAAACAATGTCGGAAGTGAGCTGGCCCGGCTGGCTGGCAGCCTCGCCTCGCCTATACAGCTATGACCCTCCTGCGCGTCTGTCCTGCTTCCTGCTTCCTGCATCCAAATCAAATCACATTCCAATATCATCATACCCACCACACCGATCTAAAATAATAGATAGATAGATAGATAGATACGCAAAAAAAAATGTATGGGGTAGCCCAATCCAGGTACTGATATACTAACCAGCACACAGTAAAATGATTTAATTCTCCGATCAGGCCTGCTCGTATCGTGTCACGAGTTGAGCGGCTTTTGCGAACTTGATTTTCCGCCCTATCATTTCTTTTTTTTCACAACTAGCTATGTAAACAGAGCTCGTTAGATCCTACTGTCAGATTCCTAGTGCTAGTGAGGACTACGAGGATTCATAATGAAAAGAGGAAGCTTTACAACCTCGCGATCTTAGGTTCAGTACCTAAGACGAGTAAGTCTACCCCGGGGGGGAAGCTGATAGATGAGAGAACAGGCTGCTACGCAAGTATTAATAACAGGTGAGGTAGGCAAACCCAAGCTAGAGGCTAACGTAGTCTATTTACCATTCATTCATTCATTTCTTCCCCGGCTGTCATCCATGGCTACTAACGAACAAACAATACATAATTCCCTCCCTTCCCATCCGAAAAAAACAGCACAGCATCTTCTATCGTACATAAACTATTCCCCCGCCAAAAGGAACCCAGCATAAAAAAAATAGAGAGAAAAGGAAAACACGTCTTATCCCAGTTAAACCACCTCATTCATCAGAAGGAAATGGAAGGGACAGAAGGGTGTCTAGGAAGCACAGTTAAGATAAAATACACCTTCCGAAGGAGAAAGGAAAAAAAGGCTGTTGTAACAGGCCGATCAAGGAAAACACGTGTCTCCGGGGGCTGTGACGTTAAAATTCAATTCGCAAACCGCAATGACACCAATCGACCGTATACCTATATGTCTGTGTGTAAAAAACAGGTAGGTAAACTGGAGGATCATAGGATGCGAAAGGAAGCCCTTGCTTGGCATGGAAAGACGCTGTGGTGCGAGCCCGTAACAACCAGAAGTCCCTCTGGGAGTGAAAAAAGCCCCTTAAATTAAAAAGCCAAATCCCGGGTACTAAGAAAACCTCAGAACGCTCAGATAAACTTGGAGAGAAATGCCCATGTCGCGTGAAGGCGAAACTAGCGGAAAGCCCAAAAGAGGTAAGGGTATCCCGACCGTCGCCATACCTCAGCCCTGCATGCACGAGGAGCTGGCTAAAAAATCTAGAAAAGGCGGTAACTGACACCGAACGCCGAAAAAGTTCAAGACTCCGAATGAATCCCGAGCCGACCCAATGCACGCGAGAAGAATAATGTGGCTGGTAAGAGCGTCATAACTGGATCTGTGCATGTGAAAAAAGAAATTTATTCTGCTCGTGCACACCGTCTTTTGAGTTCGAGCAGCCTCATAGCCTCATGGCACAAGATGAGCGAAATCCAATATGGAACCTGTCAGCCAGATTTGCCGGATTTCGGTTCTTTCGCTCTTGCTTCAGAGTCATTTGGTGTGGTTGTAAGACACAGTGAGATCGAAATAACGACCCTTGAGGGTTTGTGAGGGGAGTAAATGTAGAATCGCAGTTGGCGTAACGCATCAGTATCGTCATGAATTCCAATGTAATTATGGAGAAAAATCAGTTCTATCTCGTACTGAATGCTTTCATCAGATGCCTGGGGCTCCCAGACACTGAGCAAACGACAAATTCGGAGTGTTTTCAGAGGATAAGTGACTGGTTGACATGAGACCGATCAACCTGTCGAGAGACCAGAAGAGCAAGGACAATGCTCGAGAAAGGAGTAATGACGAGGTTCAGAGTGGTATCAGCTTGAGGTCCAAAACGACTAGGAGCATGTCATATACAGTTGCCATTCAAAGACCGTCCGCCCTTCCCAACAATTCTTGAAAGATCGGACACCGGTAATATGAGTATGTTTTTCAAAATGTTTCTCTAGCAAAGCGACTTGGATAGTCGACGAATTGAAGGGTGAATTTTTAGAAGCAGAGGGTAGACCGTCGCAACTCGAGGTGCATAGACAGCTCGATTGAAGCGGGAATTGCGAAGGGAGTCCCTTAGTTGGACGTAGCAGTTTCCGCAGCGCTCTCCGCAGTTAGTTTTTCAATCCGGCGGTTGATCAATTCCTGCAAAGCGCGGAGAGACTCGAGCTCAGTGCTGGGTTTAGGGACGTTCTTCGGAGCGTTTGCCTTCAGCTGATCGATCAGAAGACTGATCTTGTCGGGCTCGAGATTCTTGATATCCCGGTTCTGCTGGGCGAAAGAGACGAGGTTCATGGCAGCCTCGCGATCTGCAACGGAACGGGAACCTAGAATAGAAGCGGCTGCATCGACGTTGTCGAACACCTGGGGACCAGGTTCGTGGGAGGCATAGAACGCCGTCGCCTTGGCCACAAGTTCGTCCAGCTTCCTTTTGGCATACTCGCTATACTGCGCGGCTCCCCTGGCTCTGATCTCAGCTTCCAGGTTTTCCCTATGGACGATTTATCAGTAATAGAATCAGTGGACAGATGGGAGACGACAATAGACACACCTTTTGACACGCTCGATGAAATTGAGTTTGATTCCCTTCTCTGAGACACGATATACAATTCCCTGAGACTCTTGCTCTTCGAGCCTTTCCACCTCGCTGTCATCGGGCAAGACATCAACATCGATGACACGAGGATTGCGAGGACGGCGGATCCGATGTATCCGACCCTTTTCACCTTCCGCCGGTGCGACGCTGTACAGCTCATGGCTAGGGTGGTTTGGGCACATCCAGTTATGGTAGGTCTTGTCGCTGCCGGGTTTCTGGGTTGGCGGGATTGCCAGTGGCGGATCAACGCAGTCCATGTGCCAGGAACAAGGACAGTAGTCACATTGGATGATGGGACGAACTCCGTTGGAGGTGCGACCGCAAGCCACGCACACGATGAGTTTGCCTTTGGAGTCGAAGAGCCTCAAGAGATAGTTTTCGTCGGCACGGCCAGTTCTGTTCCCTCTTCCACGAGCACCGGCCTTGAAGTTGGTGGCGACTTCCTCATATTGCCCATCCTCACCAGTGCGGACACCCTCGAAGTAATTTCGGTCTTGCTCCGACAGTAAGAAGTCTCTCTGAGGTGCCTTGTCCAGGTCGTCTAGAAGAACACCCAGTGGGCCACTCATCTCACAGGATGGACAGAACCACTGTCCTTCAGGAGGATTTGCAGGATCCAGCGGAGGAGATAGGCAAGAGAAATGGTAAGAGTTGACACAACCGTCGCAGCACAAAAGCTGTCCGTTGCGACCGCACTGCCGGCAGAAGTCGTTGTTCTCCATGGTCTCGTTACGGGGAAATGCGAACCTGCGAGCTGGCCTCGTGGTAGTTCCTTCGCCGTTGGGAGACGCAGCCTCCGTCCCGTTGACACCGGCCCGATCAGGCTCCGCTCCAGACCTCCTCGTACTGGCCACAGAGCCAGTAGGAGATGGCAGATTGGAGCCGAGGTCCCTTGCCAACGAGGAGCGGAGACGGCTCTCACGAGGAACGACGTCGGAGAATGTCCGCCGCAGACGGGCCCGCTTCGCTGCGATCGCCTCGTCCGAGAAGTTTGGGTCTTCCTCCAACGCGCGCTTCCGCTGCTGAAGGGCAGCGTCACTGGACGGGAACGCTGAACGACGGGGAAGGGGCTCCGAAACGCGGCCCTTGTCTTTGCCCTCCTTGCCCTCCTTATCCTTGGCCGCGGGGGCCTTGGTCGACTTGCCCTTGGCACGGGCAGCGGGCTTTTCAGCCCCTGGTGCCATCCCGGGCGCAAAGGTCTCCGCGTCGAGTGACTTGGCCGACGACAACGAAGAGGTGCTCGTGGCCGACCGGGTACGAGCCATGGGGGCAGGGGCCGCCTGGGTTTCCGCCCGGACGCTCTTGAAGGCGTCCCGCATCACGGTCTGGAACACGGACCTCTGGCGAGGTCCCGGGTTTCGCTTGACGACGCCGTCCAGGACCGAGAGCAGAAATGGATCGCTGCTGCTGTCCTCCCAGATCCGCCGGAGGCCGCGGACGACCGCACGATTGCCAGCATCGTCGGCCATCCGGAGCGCGGCCTCGACGGCGGACTTGATCTTCTCCACGTTGTACTCCGTGGAAGTTGGGACTGGGAGTCCCGCCAGGCCGGAGCCGTTGGCGCCAGCAGCGTCTTGCCCATGATTGTCGGCGGCGCTTTTCGAACGGGTCGGCCGCCTCGTCTGCTCCTCACGCTCCTGGAGCCCACGTTGCCCTGCCGCCCGTGGGCTAGCAGAGCGTCCGGGCTCCTCAGCGGAGGTCGAAGCAGACTTCGGCCTCTCGTCCCCGTTCTCCCCATTCTCGTCGTTCTCCCCGTCGTCGGCTGCTTCCTTGGCCGACCTCTTTCGGGCCTGGAGGCGAGCCGGTACCTTTGTCGGCGCCAGACCGACCTTCCTGAGGTCGCTGGCAGTTGGCATCGCTCCCAAAGGCCGCATGGTCGCCAGCACGGGGTTCCTGTCGTTGGACACTGCCGACCACGGCGTGTCCTTGTAGCTCGGCGCCGGAGCCCTCAGCGGGGGCTCAACCCACTCTGTGAGCGGCCCAGTTGACTGGGGCGGGGGGCTTGGAGACTCTGCTCGAGTCTCTTCTGGCTGCTCATTGTGCCCTTGTTCTTCGGCAGTCTCCTGCGCAGGATCCACGGCAACACGCGAGTTTCTGCCCGTCCGCCGTTGCTTTCGCGGTCTGGTGGATTCTGTAAAAGAGGACGAGTTGCCTGCAGCTTGCGCATTAAGTGGTGTTGACGGGCGTGAGTTGTTGGACCTGGCACGGGAGGACGACCGGAGGTTCGGAGCCATTGTAGTAGTAGATCAAGCACTCAAAAAGCAAGCACGGTCTGCGAAACGCGCGGTCAGCTCACGACACAGAAATTTACAGCAGCAGAGGGACTTACTGAAAAAAAAATCGCCAGGCTGGCAGCAAGCGCACCAGACGTTGCTGTTGGAACCGTGGCCAGCCCGCGCGTCGTTGCGGGTTGAGGAAAGGAAGGAGAATGAGAGCCCGGAGATCTAGCGACTTTTCGAGGCACCGCGAAGTCACACCTCTCGGGGGCATCCAAGGGGCAGCACCAACACCGGCAGCCAACCACTCTAACTCTGGGCCTCCTGGGGTTTTGATCGCTGCGAAATCGCTCGTGTGCGCGGTTGGATCAAGTGGGAGTGATTTTAAAGACAGCTGGCTCTCAACATGCGCGCTCGACGCTTTTCAGGGGTTCTCAAGTAGGAGAGGCAGCGCAGCAGATAGGATCGGTTCAGCAACACAAAATTAACCCAAGATTCCTTAAAATCCAGGGCAGGTAGTGGGGTTGTAAAATTAGGAGAGAGGCGTAGACATAAAATATCTCAGCCTTCTGACCGCAGTTTGTGCTTCGCTCCTCGCCGAGTCAGGAGTTCGGGAACTTGGAGAAAAAATAGCGGAGTCCAGGTACCGGAAAGTATGTCGAAGCAAAACTTGAGGAGTCAAGGATAGAGAGAAGAGTGTGTCCGAAGGCTAGAAGTAGTAGAAGGAAGATAGGAAGGAGCAGTTCTGGTCGTGTCCGTGTTCTTGGGTTTGACTGGTATTTCCTTGGTCTCTGAAGGTAGGGCCGCGTTGCAGTGTGTTACTGGAAGGAGAACTCCCGCGAGACCAGAGGACAAAGGATGTAGCTTGAAAAGATAGGAGGATTCAAGCAAGACGAAGACCGCCTTTTACTCGGTATCAACCTCCGCTACTGATCAGGCAGCAAGTCCAGGAATCTCGCAAGGGCGGAAGGACGTGTGTTCCCAGGAAGTTGTCTCGGTACAGCACGGAAGTAGATAGACAATCGCCAAGTCAACTGGGGAACCGTGACTCGCCACTTTCTTCTTCTTCTCTTGGGCAGCGAAGCGACAGGTCCCTGTCACGAGCCGGTGCTCCCTCTGGAAGTGATGTTGCAGGAGAAGAGGTTGTGGGTAGTAGAAGTGGAATTTGAGCCAGAAGACGAGTCAAGTCAGGGGTGAGAAAGCTAGGTCTTCCTCTCCAAGGCAACCTTTCTTCCCTCACGCATCCCAAGAGGGGAAAGGAGGTCAGAACTCGAAGAAGAGGACCGTCTTCATCCAAGTCGACGTAAATGTTGTCGGTAGAGAGTGGAGCAAGGAGTTATGACGCGTAGGTCGTGAGAGAGAGGAAATAAGGTGGAGAGAGAAGTAGTAAGAAGAAGAGAGATCTTGCAAGAAGAGAGGAGGAAAGGTAGAGGAAGCTCTCGATGCAGGTCTCAGGGCGCGATGTTTACAGACACGCGTGCTGGATGGGCAGGTAAACAACCACAGGGAGCCCAGGGGCCAATCTGTTTGTGTCTCGTCTGGGACGACAGACAGGTCGCTCAGGGGTCGTGGTTGTGTTCCTCAGTGGAGAGAGCAGCCAGAGAGATAGAGGCTCAGTAGGATGAAAAGATGGAAAGAGGAAGAGGAGTAGGAACAGGATAGTTCTCTCGCAGAGCAAGCACCTGGCAAATGAGCGAGATGGCGAGGTGAGCAAGTGAGAGAAGCAGATGAAGGTGAGAGGATGGAGTTAAGAGAGTAGTCGAGGACAAAGGAGCTCGAGGGGAGGGATACGAGTCCGTCTCCCGGGACACGCTATTCACTGCTTGCCACGGTAGCAGGACCTTCCACAAACGAAGCAATGGGCTGGGAAGGCTCCCGAGGTAGGAGGCAGAAAGGTGATGGCGTGTGAGGGTAGGCCGTCTTGCTTGCCACTGAGTGGTAGCTCGAGTCACTTCTCAGAGGGGAAGAAGTCGCGGTATCTACGTAGAGAATAACAGGCGCAGAAGAAGAAACAGGATACAAGAGAAGTTGCTCCCAGGAGATACTGTTGTGTTACTGCGCACCTTTTGGAGCATCGAAAGCTGGGGGCAATTACCCAGGATAAGGGAAATTCGGATGGCAACAGGGAGGTGAGGCGGTTGGTCAGGAACAGAGGACTCCTCTACTGAAATGAGACTGCACGAAATGAGTGAGCAGGACTTTGTGCTTCATTGGGCTCCTATTTATTGTTTTTCTCTGCTATCTAAGTGACAGGTTCTCAGGGCATCCTGCAGAACCTTCCTACATCACGACCACATCAAGTTCATGTGTATATCCAGTTTACCCCTGAGCTCCTGATAGGAGTGCCCAGCATCATATGCTCCTCTGTCCGGCCTCAGCCCAACTGGCGGGCTCTTCAGGTCAGGCCAGCGCAACACGAAGGTTTATATGACCAGGACTCCAAGATATGTGGGGAAACAGGTCCTCGCATGAACTTTACTCCTCACCACTGGACTCCTCCTCCTCGCCCTCCTTGGCGGCCTCAGCCTTCTTAGCGGGCTTCTTCTTCTTCTTCTTGTTCTTGCCCTTGGAGCCAGTTGACCTGGCAATTGGACGCTCGAGAATCTTAAGGATCTCCTCGTCCTCGATCTTCTTGTCGGACTTGATCTTAGACAGATCTAGCGCAGGTGGGGCAGCCAGTCTGGTAACACCGTTCTTGGTGATGGCTATCGGAATTTTGTCAGTCAAAAAGCCCGCCACCCCAGGGACCTATGCATGTATAAGAGGGTTGAACCCAGAAATACTTACCGATGGTCGTCAAAAGTCTGCAGACTGGGGCTCCATCGGCATCGCCAGACGGCTCGTATTGCCTCACGACACCGCCGCGGACACACTCGACCAGACCGACCTTGCCAGCCTTCTCGTCGTCAAGCTGCCGCAAACTGAACGGGAACGTTCCAAATTTCTTGACAATTTCGGACAGAGTCTGTCTCGAGCTTGGCCGCTTGAGGATGTACGTCGTGGTGGTACGGCGGTGCAGAGTCGGACGGAGCGGCAAGGTCTTGACCTTTCCGGACCCGAGACTGAGACCAACCTCGACACCCCAGACCTCCCCGACTTCGGGCGTACCCTCTCCCTTGACGCCTCCGCTCGGAGAAAGGATGATCTTCTTCTTCCCCTCGATCTCATTGCGCTCAAACAGCCAGCTCGTGGTGTTTTCAACTACGTTGCAGTCATAAGCCTTGGCCACCTTCTCTATCAAGCTGGAGATCTTGGACTGCGTGGGCGGCTTCTCCGCAGCCGCCGCCTTCTTCTCCTCCTCCGACCCGGTAGCCAGGAGACCCGGAGGGAGCATGAGTCTCAGAAGCAGCTCGTTAGCATAGTACGTCGCAAGAAGGAGATCTGCCTCGCGGCCAGTGATCTCGTCCTTGGGCTCATCCTTTGAAGGAACAACGATGCTGTCGCAGACAATGGTTCCGAAGCCGTCAATCTGAGCTCCGAGCTGAATCTTGACGATCTCTCCGGCCTTGAGAGTGGTCGCTGCCTCCTCCGCGTCCGAGACCAATGGGGTGTATGGGGTCACGAAAGAGCTTGGAGAGACAGTCGTCGGGTGAGAGATACCTGTTGAGGGGGCAGAGGCATTAATATAGGGGGTTTTCCTTCACAACAGGGAGCTGCGCGGTGGCATACCCTTTGTGATCTTCTTGCCCTTATATACTTTGGAAAGCTCCTCGTCGAGGAGCTGGTCGCCCTTCTGGCAGAGCTCAATGATCTTTGCTCCCTCGACACACCATCCTGTCCGTTCAGATCAGCATGGAGCTCTGTATCAAGGGGATACTACAGAGGCCAAACGCACCTGAGACAGCCTCGAGGACCTTGTGCGAGATCTGTGCGGCGGTCTTGTACTTGGTTAGGGTGTCTGGGTTGTTGAGAGTGTAGTCTAGTGGGGGAACACGCGAAGTGTCAGCTGCTGCGAAAGCACCCTGAATGCATGGCGACCGGTAGGGGCAGCTGGACGCGCTCCGCGAGGGCGTTGACGGCGCTGCGGGCAGAACCGTGAAAATGGACGAGCAGAAAACCACAACGCCGGCGCGCGGACTCTGGACGGATGAGATCGGGGCGGCGGTACTTACCAACCTCGGGAGCCTCAGCCATTGTGTCTTAGGGACCTCGCAGCCACGCGAGGGAGCGATGCGCAGGGTCTCTGGGGGCCTGGGAGAGAAGAGTCTGGTGTTGGACAGGAAGTTTTGGAGCGTGTCGTGTGCACCGTCGAGCTGGCGGGGTTCGGTGGGGTCCGGCAGGGCTCGCGGCGCGCGCTCACCGCCCGCGGCGCATCACGAACGACGAGGCTCGTCTCCAACGTCATCGTCCCCTCGCGCTGGCCGTTTCCCCGTCACGGCCCAGCGTACGATCGACCAGAGCCCACAGAGTCACAGGGAGGCCTGCGGCATCGACGGGACGCCCCGCGCGGGGAGCGCTGCTGGGACGAGGTTGCGGGCATGAGGCTGCCGTCCCCCCTCCTCGCCCTGCTCCTCTTCTGCCTCATCCCAGCCTGCCTTTCGTCCGGAGACCAGGTACTCGACCTGTGGATCGAGATGAAGTCCTCCCCGCAGCTGTCGGTGCGCATCCTGACCCATAACATCCGCTATGCAACCTCGTCCCCCTTCCAAGGGGAGAGGCCCTGGGCGGACCGCAGACAACTCCTGCTCAACGAGCTGCTGTTCAACACGCGCCACAACCAGGAAGCCTTCATCTGCCTGCAGGAGGTCCTCCATGTTCAGCTGGTTGACATCCTCTCCGGACTGAACAATGCCTCTGCTACTGCGGCGTCGAACAGCTCGGAATGGGCGTACATCGGGGTCGGGAGAGACGACGGCCACGAAGCAGGAGAGTACTCGCCCATCTTCTACCGGCCGGCCGTCTGGCAACTGGTGCGCTGGGAGACCGTGTGGCTGTCCGAGACGCCGACCAAGCCGTCCAAGGGCTGGGATGCGGCCTCGATCCGCATTGTGACCATTGGGGTCTTCAGGCACCATGCGAGCCGCAAGACCATTCTTGCGCTGAACACCCACCTCGACGACCAGGGATCGCGATCGCGCTTCGAGGCTGCACGCATCATCCTCGGCAAGATCGACGAGTATCTCACGGGCGAGGACGGGCAGAGCATCTCGGGCGTCTTCCTGTCCGGCGATCTCAACAGCGAGGAGACGCAGGAAGCCTACAAGACGTTGACGGCGCCTACCTCACCTCTGGTCGACGTTCAGAAGCTGGTAGATCCGGCGTTGCGCTATGGCAACGAGCACACCTTTACCGGCTTTGGCTATGAAGGGGTCCGCCCGACACGCATCGACTACATCCTCCTGGGACCTGCGAGCCAAAACGAGGCCCAGGGGCAGAACCACACGAGAAGCTTACCATGGATGACGCAAGGGTACGCCGTCCTGGCCAACCGGTTCGACGACGGAGTCTTCAATTCGGACCACAGGGCAGTCGTTGCCGACGTAGCGTTAGCCTGAGACTCTCCACGGGAACGGCTTTGGGCCCGCACGGCTCAGAGATACAGGAGCTGCGATCCCGGATCTAGAACCAAGGCTGCGGATGAGACTCCGGACAGTCCATAGTTATCCAGGGCGCTATCGTAGGTTGAGACAGGGATACAGACGGCATGTCGCTGCCGGGGATGTATGATTTCTACGACTCTGACGCAAGAGCAACCTCATGATCCTCTCACGTGGCTGCGTACATGCCATCATCTTGTCGTCCGTGTCCAGGGCCAGGCATACTGACCCGTTCGACGAGGGCGAGGAAAAGGAGAAGTCTTCGAACATGGTGAATTAGGTAGGTCCAGAGCCTCTAAGCAACTGTCATGCATGTAGGAGAGGTGGAGAGGGAGCGCAGAGACAAGGGGAGTAGGAGCGCATCATAATTGTAGGAAATTAAAGCGTATAGTATATGGCCACGGCTCATTCTGTTCCTTCTATCAGTGCCCGTATCGATAGTCGTATTAAGGGCCTCGGGACGACGATGCGGCGTGGAGGGTCACGTGTGCGTGTCTGCCCGAAGCGGCTAGGGCGGCGGAGGCGTCCGGAGACGGTACGATACGGTACGGTACGAGACCAGACGGCGACCGCAACGCCGCGACGAGGGCGACGAGAGGCAGACGTGCGTTTCTGGATGGCTTCAGGATGCCCCGATCGGGGCAGATCTCTCGTCTGGCCCTCCGCGGGCGGACGTTGGGCGTTGCGCGCTGCGGTGCTGCCCAGCGTCTCCATGCTGGAGCACGTACCCGCCTGGCCGCGCCGGCTGAGCGACGTCCGCTGGGCCTTCTGCTCGCCTCGCCTCGCGACTTTCTCCTCCTCTCTCCCAGAGTCCCGCAAACCAACCAGAGCACGACGCAACGCAAGGGCGCCTCCAGACCCGATCCGCCGCCTCGAGGCCGACCGTTCTGTCTGCCTGCTCGTCCCTTCGTCCGTTCGGGCCGTTTCCGGGCCTGTCTGTCGCTGTTCGTCGCGCTCTGCTCCGCCTGGCCGCTCGCTCGCCGTGCGGCGCTCGGCAGACCGCGCGCGGAGAGATCGAGCCCCAAACCCGCCCGGGCCAGACACGCCAGCCCGACCCGTCCGCTCGCTCTCTGCTGGAACGTCCTCTGCCTCTTCCGATCCTGTCTGACCGCTGGCCGCGCTGGCCTGCTCCTGTGCTGGGTATGTCCCTCCCTTCTCTCCCTTGTCCTGTCGTCGCCTCCGTCCTGCCATCGTCTGCCTTGGTCGCGTAGCCCCCATGCGCTCGTCGCGATGCCTCTCCGGCCTGTCACATCCCATTTCCCTTGCGTCCATCATGCGCCGTCGCGGCTGTTTCGCGGTCTTTCGAGCGCCTGTGTGACTGACCCTGATGCGCTGTCCCTTCCAGGTCCCTGTCGGTCGATGATGCTCTCGTAGCCACCGGTTCACCATCTCCGTCCGTCGAGTGCCGCTCCCCATCGTGCTCCCCTGCGAGCGACACATCTCTCCATCGTTCGAAGAGCCAGATTCCCGACCATGCCCTCTCCCGACGTCTCTGATGCGCAGTCAGACGGGGTCCAGAACGGCTCCCGCTCGTCGGGTCCGGACGTGGATCTCAGCGGCGACGCCTCTGACGCCCCCGCGGAACAAGGGACCAATGGATCCGTGCCAGATGTGATCGCAGAGGGAAAGCAGAACGCGAAAGCCGTTCTGGCTGCTTCAGGCGTGTCCGTCCCCTCTGCGGACGCAGACCCCGGTGCCAGTCTGGATGGCAATCCGTCGACCAGCTCGCCGCCTCCGAGTGCCGCCAACGGTGCGACGTCGAGCAGAAAACGGTCCCGCTCTGGCTCCGTCATCCAGCCCTCTTCTCCCACGGAGAACCAGCCCGTGCGCGCTCGTGAGACTCCCGCGGACAAGATCCTGCTGGAGCAGTATGTCCACCGCGAGTTCCAGCATGCCGCCATGGCCGCGTGGGACAACCCCAGTCAAAAGATCCTCCAGCAGAAGCAAGCGGAGAGGGACTATTACCTGGCGCTGCGACGGGAGACCCAGATGAACCCTGCTGCCCTCTATGGCGCTGGCTACGAAGGGTACGGCAATGCGCGAACGGACCTGAAGAACCAGCATCCGCAACTGCTGTATCCGTCCAACCGGCGCCGGCCTGGGGGGAGAAAGACCAGGGAGCTGCGGATATCGCGCAAGGACATGAAGATGCAGAGCGAGCAGATTGAGGACCTTGTCCCCATCCGATTAGACATCGACTGGGACAAGATCAAGATCCGGGACACGTTCACCTGGAACCTGCATGACCGGGTGATATCCCCGGACCTGTTCGCGGAGAAGTTTGTCGAAGACTTGGGTCTGCCTCTGGAGTCGTGCGCGCCTCTGGTGAAGCAGATCTCCACGAGCATCCAGGAGCAGCTCCAGGACTACTACCCTCAAGTCTTCATCGAAGAAGACCCCTTGGACCCTCATCTCCCGTACAGTGCATACAAGAACGACGAGATGCGTATCCTGATCAAGTTGAATATCACGATCGGCCAGCATACGCTCGTCGACCAGTTCGAGTGGGACCTCAATAATCCTCTGAATTCCCCGGAGGAATTCGCCCAGCAGATGACGAACGACCTCTCTCTGTCCGGTGAATTCACAACCGCCATCGCGCACTCCATCCGCGAACAGGCGCAGCTATTCACCAAGTCTCTCTACATCCTTTCACACCCCTTCGACGGCCGTCCGATTGAGGATCCAGATCTCAAAGCCGCATTCCTGCCTTCTCCCTTGCCATCACCTTTCCGACCGTTCCAGGCCGCCAAAGAATTCACGCCTTATCTGTACGAACTGAACGAGGCTGAGCTTGAGCGCACAGAAGTATCAATATCGAGAGAACAGAGACGCCAGAAGCGCTCCGTCAACCGTCGTGGTGGACCGGCGCTTCCTGATCTCAAAGATCGACAGCGCACCATCCGGACGATGATCGTCTCGTCTGTGATACCCAACTGTGCGTCATCCATTGAGGAGAGTCACCTCTTCAAACGATCCGGTTCTGGCCGCAGCAGGCGCTCTGCACCAGGGCAGCGCGACGGTGGTGAGGATTCAGACTTGTCAGACAGCGAGCTTTCGTCCACGGGCTCTCCCGCCGTCGGCTCGCATCTGGCTCAAGGCACTCGGACAAGAGGCTTGAGGGGAGCGGCCACCGCCGCCCAGGCCGCCATGCGTGCCAACCTCGGCCACTCTGCCACCCCGGAGCCGTCGTCGCACCACCACGAGACGAGGGGGCGAAGACGTGACTACCGCGAGGAGAGCATCGATGAGCCCGACAAGCTCATCGTCAAGCTCAAGATAAACCGCGACAAGTTCCGTCAGTTCCTCAAGGATATGAAAAACAAGGGCAAAACTCAATCCGCACCAGGCGTCCCAGGATCTTCGACAGCACCCCAGACGTCGCAAAGTAACGCCTCACAGGATCAGACCCAAACACAAGGCTCGACGCAGTCTCAACCCCAGCAGAGCGGAGGAACGCCTCAGGGTCGGTCAACAAACTCCAATCAACCTAACCAGCCGCAGACCCCAGCTGCTCAGATTGGCGCTGTCGACGCTCCTCACCCCCCTCAACCTGGTGTCCCAGGGGTAAGTCGATAGAAAAAAAATTTTTTCCCCATTTGTCAAGTTGACATCGGTGTTCCTCACTCGTGTCACTTGGCTGCATCAACCTGACACAGAGGCAGGCTAAAATGTCTTGAACGACTGTGTACTGATATCTTGTGAAAATAGCCTCCTCCCCCCAGCTGGCTCGTTTCCGGTCTCGCCCAGCTGAAGCGTTCCTATCCCAATGACTCCTTCGAAGGCGTGATGCGCTACACGGCCGTTGACACCGCGACGATGATGCCGGTTGCAAACCCGAACGCCACGCATCCGGGTCAGAAGCTCAAGTACCAGTACCTTCCACGCATCCGGTGCCTCGACTGCCCTGGAAAACTGTACACGCCGGGGCCTGGGATGACGGTTGAGAATTTCGAGGTACATCTGAGGAATCGGCAGCACAAGGAGCGCGTGGAGGAGAGACTTGCCAAGGCTGCTGCTGCGGCCAATTCTAATGCGTCGTAGTCATGGAGTCTTGACGGGTGCATCTTTTCGCCATCCTTTACGGGCCTTGCTCGAGATAGTACGGTACATAGAGGAAGGAGGTCTTCTTCTCTTCATTTCTCTTCTTCTCCCTTCCAATATTGTCTCCTATCTTTTGTTGGTTGGTCTTTTTTTTTCCCCCACCACGTACCACGTTCTTGGAGGCGCAAAAAAGGGGTCTTGCTTGGGTCTGCTGTTCTGATAGTTCCACTAAGTTCCTTCTTCTTCTCTTCTTCTATCCTGTCATATCATATCCTAAACTATTTTTCTTTTAAATCCTGAATAAGTCATGATGACAGACAGACAGCCGTAGGAGCAATCATGTCTGTTAATCCGCGCCTGCCACTTTTACGTGTACCGTCGAAGAAGCAGAAGAAAAGGCCTATCACGCATCCTCGGTTTTCATTCCCTTACTTTCCGCTCCCCAATCATCATCGTGAGTCATCACTGTCATTAGGTATCGTTGCGGGGGGGGGGGGGTTATTCATCTCCTATCTTCTCAAGCTGTGCTGTGCGGCATCTTCTTTTACCTTTACTTCTTCTTTAGTTGGGCGATACCTCTCAGGAACTCCATGTATTGCGTGCGTGTGTATGTGTATGTGTGTGTGTGTGTTTTGTATCTATCTGGCTACTTATCTAACTCTGTATGTGTCAAAATAGATGTATATTATATCAATATCAATATTGTCATGTCTGTGCTATGCCCTGTCCTGTCATATCTACATTACATCGTTGTGTTGTTGGTCCCTTGGTTGATTGTAAGCTGTTGGAGTAAGTAAGTAGTGAGTTTAAGTGGAGCAGGTAAGGAATGAGATGATATCACCGGAATTAGTTTCTAGTTTCTAGATTCGGTATGGTTGTAGCTCGTCTTGGATTGTTGCCGTCTTGTCTCTCTTCCTTCACTTTTTCGCTGCTGAAAGAGAACAGGAAGGAAAGACAGCAAAATCAGCTTTCAATAAGAGGTGGAGAACAGGGAAGAAGAAAGACCTAAGCAGACCGACCCACTGTCTGACCGACTGATATGTTGGAAGGGTACGGTGTTGGTCCAGGTGTGAGGTATGTATGTATGTATGTACTGTACCTAGGCTAGGTAGTTGGTTAGGTATGTCATTTATTAGATATTAGATACGCTGCATCGCCCGGGCAATGGTTTTATTTATTCGTAAAGATGTGGGTGTCTATTAGGTAACTTTTTTTAATTTAACCCCTGAATCGACTCTTGAGTTACCTTGATTTGATTTTGATTTCCCCTTTCTCCTCCTGCCCCCCTTTGTTCTACTCTACTCTGACATCATTGATATATTTATAAATTGAAAGGGCATGTATATGTGTAGAGTGCCCATCTACCATAACTTTGATATAGATAAACTATGCAGTATCTGTTGCATTGTACCTTAATGATCATTTCCCCCCTTCTCTCCAGGAAGGGAGAAAAGCGAGGGAAAATCATATTACAAAGAGAAGATTATCACTCATTTACTACCTGCCTAACCTACCCAGGTAGGTAAGTTAAAAAAACTATAATAGACACGACAACTTAGCAACAAATGAGCAAGGCAAGTGATTAATTAATCGAGCAAAATCGAGCAAAGCAAATTAAAGCAAGGATGATAAGATAAACATAGCATAGCACAGCATGGTATGCCATAGCATAACAACAGATCCTTCAAGCTGGTAGAGAGAGAGAGAGGGGGGGGGGGGGGGAAAGAGGATTCAGCCATGGCTGAATTAAACCAAGTAAATAATTAGGACTCTGGTATTACATTTTGTTTTCTTTACCAGAAGAAGACCGGACAAGGCCAGCCAGGATCGAGTTCGTGCTTCGTGGTTCATGTTCACGGTCTCCAGAGCAAGCTCAAGTCGCATTGCATTGCATTTACAGTGTAAACACAGGAAAGGCAGGATACCGTACGTACACATAACAAACATAACACAGGACGAGAAAAAGAAACACAAACATACGTAAAGCCAGCATCAGAAGAAAAACAGAAAGCGGAAAGTGAAAAAAAAGATAAAAAACGCCAGAACAAGGCGTATCCTGGGCACCAATCAGAACAGAAAAAGAAGAGCAACCACATGAGATCACAGATCACATCAGATCAACTGAGTAACTAACTGGACACGGGTGATGGGTATTTGAAATCGTCGACAGATCAGATCGAAACTAAACTGAACTGAACAGAAAGAATGAGTTGAGAACTGGCTTCAGGGGAGTAGTGGAGATGATATTGATAGCAAGGAGAACCTGAGAAGTGGCAGGGTTGGAGTGAGAGTTTGGAGATGCTATCCTCTTCTTGTAGACCGTCTCGTTGGTACCGCCTCCGTCTTCTTGCTTGCTTTGTCCACGGAACTGGATTTGCCTTTCGAGTTGGGCTGTTCTTTGGCCTTCTTGCCTCGTGCAGTAGTCGACTGCTTCTCCTCCTTTGCCGGTGGTGACGAGGCCTCGGCCTCGGGCTCGGGCTCAGCGACATCTTCCATTTTCTCCTCACCGTTCTCTCCACCGCCAGGTTCTGATTCCTGCCCCTGCTCTTCCGCCGCTTTCTCCTCGCCATCTTCGTCCTGCTTCTCCGCACCATCTTCCTCGGCTTCTTCTTCTGGCTCATCACCCTGATCCCACTCGTCCATCTCGAAGTCGTCTTCATCACTGTCCGGGTCGACATAACTAACCTCCTTCCTGCTCGCGCCCCTGCTGCTTCGTCTTCTAGCAGCAGTCGATGGCACGTCCTCGCCACCAGCTCCACCGTCGTCAGAGCCCCATTCGTCATCATCCTTCTTCTTGTTATTCTTCTTGAGCACCTTGGCGTTGCCGCCTGCGGAGGAGGAAGACTTCCGTATCGGAAGGGCTTTGCTGTTGTCCTTGTCCTTCTTAAACTTCTTCACGGCGTTCGCATCACCGTTCGTGTCAGCTTCGCTCTTCCTCTTCTTCGCGTGATTCGGTGCGTGAGACGTGCTCTTGGGCTTCATCCAGTGTCGGACGATCCGATCGATGAGATCATCGATGTCGTCTGGCAGGAAGTTCTTCTCCGCAACCTCCTGTGCTTCTTGGTGATTTGTCATCGGGGCAAAAATGGAGCTTGGCAATCTCATCTTGCCTGGATAGGTCTGGAGGATGTTGGTGCCGCCACTCGCACCGCCAAATTTATGCTGCTGCGAGTAGATGTCGGCAAAGCGGCGGATGGTAGCTTGAGCCAAATCGGAGAGGGTGTGGAGACGTGTGGTAATCTCATCAGACTTCGTGATGCCGTCCCTTGTTTGTTTAACACGCTGCGCGATGTGGAAGATCAGCGAGATGTTGTTTTCGTTAGCCACCGCAGAGAGGTAGAACAGGATGTATCGCGCAAAATCTGCCAGATCCGCGACTCTGGTCGATTCATCCAAATCAGAAGAGGGATAATCAGGGTGATAGGCAAGGAGAGACAAGAGACGAGAGAATATCGACTCCATCACGGTCTGTTGCTCGCTTCTCTTGCCATTGACCTGTGCCTGTCTAGAGAAGAAGTTTGCGCGCGACCGCAACCAAGTGAGAGTACTGTCCTTCAGCTCTACACTAGGCTCGAATGCAAGTAGACAGGGGATGGTATACCAGCGGGCGGTAAGGGAAGTATTCTGCACCAGCTTCTTCTTCAACTGGGTTATGAAACCACGCCTCACGGCCAGTAGAGGGTCCTGGGCTACCAAAGCCAGTACATTGAAGTCTTTAGGGGTGAGCATCTGCTCGCAAAGACTCTGAGACGAGCAGAGCTTGAGAAGCAGCTTGGCTGCGAGAAGGCGAAGCCGAGACTTCTGAGACGCAGGGGTATCTTTGTCCTTCGACATTTCTCCTTCGTTGGCGACCAGCTGATTCAGAATACCGTAAACACGCTCTGCGTGAGCGCGGAAGTCGTCCTCATTGTCGGAGCCGTCTTTGGCACGGAGGCGGTTGACGATGATTTTGAGAGCCCATTCCTTGGCAACGGCCTCCTCGTCGGGTTCCTCTGACCAGGTGTACCCGGAGGATGTCTGCGGAGAGCGGTTCGTCAGGAGAATTTGGTTCACCGCAATCGAGATGATAGCATCACTCTCCTCATCCGCTTCTCTTGGTGCAAGCAGATTCAGCTGGGAAATGGTTGCCAGTCTCGTGATGAAGTGATCAGACCCATACGTCCAATCCTTGACGCATTGCTGTACGAGATCTTTGGCATACATTTCCTTCTTGTCTGCAGCGGCCATAATGATCGACACCGCGTGCTTGGCGGCCCGAGGAGATGAGCTGTACAGAGCGTAGTTCGTCAGGGCAAGCAGGAACTTTCGTTCCTTCGGAAGCTTTGAAGGGAGCTTCTTGGCAAAGCCTGAGCAGGCCTTGAGGATCTCCTCAGCGCCAGCATCATCGGTGGACTTGGAGTCTGGTGCTTGGGCCTGCAAGTCTGCGCACATCTCTTGGACGTGTGCTTCAAGGACCTCCGGATTACGAGTGGAAATTTCCTTCAACAGCTCATGCGCGGTATTCGCCAAACCCTTCTCATCGGTCCGTGAGAGCTCCATAATCCCTGGAATGTGGCTCCTATTATAAACCAGCGAGCTACATCTGTATATGAGAGGGGTAAGGGTATCTAGCATGGCGGCGCTGTTTGTGTTCTGTATTCTCTTCGCAAGCTCTCTGATGGCCTTCGTGACCGTGCGATAATCGCTGACGGCCGCCATGGCGAATCGAATTAGTTGGTAGTTTCGTCTGTCGTGCGCTTTGGCGAACTTCCACAGGTCTGCAGATACCCGAGATGCATCCGGAAGCATCTTTGCCAGACCATCGACCACCCTGGTAAGTTGTGCCTTGATTCGGTCCTCATCTTTCTCCATGACACCGCCCTGGATTCCACGTCAGTATTTTGTTCAGGCCCGATGCAGCCGGTCTACTTACGTTATATTCTTCGCAAGCCTGCAGATATATCGTCACAGCAGTCCTCATGGACAACTGCCGTGCCTGTATCGCGAAGAAAACCTTCTTAGCTTTCTCATCCAGCCCTTTGAGCAGGGTCAAGATACGCCGAACGCGTATCTTGTGCGCGTCCTCCTCAGTCTCATTCGCGGAATTTTCAGCGCTCTTCGGAGTTTGGCTGGAACCCCCTTTGGAGGACTTGGATTTGATTGGAGGGTAGTTCAGCGGAAGGAGCTGTTCGAAGAGGACGCGGTCAATCAGAGCATGGATATCAAGGTCGTTTGTATAATAAGCATCAAAGATCTTTGAAGGAGCGTCCTTGAGAAGAGCCACGACCTGCTCATTGTTCTCTTCGATCTCCCCGGCTGCTACCGCCCACATTCGAGCCAGAATCTTCATGGAGCGCTCCCGCACCTGCGGTTTGCGATCCTTAACACGTTCCGCGAGAATCGAAAGAATCGAGTCCGATGTCGAGATGCCGCCAGTTGTGGCGAGTTTGTTGACGATGTCAGAAAAACCAAACGCACCCACAATGTCGACCGCTGCGAGCCGGACCTTCTCATCCGCATCGCGAAGCATATTTGCTAGGCTCTTGACTAGAGCCCGCTCTTCGCCTTCGCTCAGACCGGAGCCACCAGCGGAAGTCAGGATGATCCGGCCTACCGCCGTAGCCCAGGCGGCTCGAACAGAAGCCGACTTGTCCTGGCGACGACTCAAGAAACTCTCGTAAGCTGCGGAGTGCGCCTGTGAAAATGGCTTTGGCGACAATGGAGTGACAAGGACGTTGGGCTGCGGTATGGTCTGGGGATAGCCAGCCAATGTTACCGGTGGATACGCCGCAGGATCCATCGGAGGAGGAGGGGGAGGACCAGCGACGCCTATCCCAGCGACCAGGTCACCAATGGTCTGAGTCGCCAGCAGGCGCAGGGAGACAGACTCCGCAGAGAGCTCCGCTTCCAGCTGCGGGATTACGTTTTGGAGGACATCTGGGCATGCCCGCCACAGCTCACGAATCAAGCGGTGCGCTTTGCTCAGCTCTTTGATATCCTCTCCTTCCTCATCGGATTCGCCCAAGCTGACCCTCCGATTCGCGGAGTGTTTCGAGGAGCCATTCATCGAGGAAGGGGCTGAGGCGTCGATAATGACATTGTTGAAATACTGGCTGATGTGACCGGTCATCTTCTCCGGGCAGGCGTGACAGATAGCCTTGGCCATGTTGTACGCAGGCGGATAGTCCTTCAGCAGGAGCGTGTCCTGCTTGGCGTCGATGACGGGCTCATTCCTCTTGCCTTTCTTCAGGGGATGCTCCAGAACGCGAGGGTCGACACGGAGAAATTGCGCGACAATGATGTCGACGATTTCAGGTGCGAGGCTGGGAGACTCGTCTATCACGGTCACCAGCAAGCGGGTCATGTCGTATTCCACGTTCTTGGCCACTTCCTCACCAGTCGAGGCCTTTGAAGAACCCGAGACGATGTCGAAGCAATAGGTAAAAAGCGGGACGACAAGCGCATCCGCTGCATCGAGATCCGTGAGAAGAACAATACTCTTAACTTCAGCGAGCGAGTTAAGGACGTAGATATGCTGCGCATTGTAGGCATTGGATGGATCGGCAAGCGCAGGTATTATCGATGTGACGATACAAGTAAATATGTCCTGTTCGCAATCAGCAACGCAGCGACTAATGGGGGCAGAGGAAGCTCCGCGAACCTTTAACTGGTTACCGGTGAACGGCGCGTCCGGCGCGCAAAGTCGCAAAACATCCACGACACAGCATGCCGTCCAGGCTCTGACACCTCTATCTTTATGCGCGAGCAGATGGCCGCTCGCCAGCTCCTGGGCGACTTTCTTCAGAGAATCCTTGTCCGTCTCTTCCTGCTCCATCTTGCGGAGCTCGTGCGCAAGCGTCTGCAAGCGCTGGAGCAGGTCCGCGACGGGAATGGCCGGTTTCCCAGGGTGCCATGAGAGCGGTTCATTGAATCTGAGTTTGCGAAGACCACTCTGCTCCTCCTCTGGCTCCACGACCTCCGTTGCGGAGGAGGGAGCTTGCCGGGTGCGCGCAGGCATCGTGGGAGGAAGGGCGGGGGAGAGCGGGCGCTGATCGGATCAGCAAAACATGAGACTGTCGACGGACGGCAGGCGGAGGCAAGACGCGCAGCAACTTGAAGCCGTCCAGACGGAGGGATCGGACTTTTCGGGCGCGAGGAGATGCGTGGATGTCGCTATGACCGGTCCTGAGACGACGAAGAGTCGAGCACGAGGCAGTGGTAGCTGCGGGCGGCAGACGCAGCGCGGCGCTTACGGCCCAGTGGGGAGGGCGAGACGGGACGCGTCTAGCGTGTTGCGCGCACCGAAACACCCGCTTGACGCTCTCCAACGTATCAACTCTTTGTACCCTTTGCTTTGAAGTGTGTCTTATCCTGGTTCTCTCAGGCTGTTGACATGTTTTTTGAAGCCTCTTTTCTGATTATAGACCCAGTTGTATTGCTATCAAAGTTTTAAATTAAATTGCTACAAAATATGGTCGGGGAACCACCATATCGACATTGATCATGCCATTTTTATTTTGCTTGCTTTGATTTTATTTCCCTGTTAGTGCATATGAATATCATCCTTGCAAAATGCATCACTGCCACTCTCCGGACTGCCATGCTCTGTGTGAAGTAGAGCTTCCTTCACTGTTTAGAAATGAATATCTTATGCGTCCATCTTTGCTTGACATCTTGATATTGCGTCCTGTTCACTTCCCCATCTATCCAGCTCCGCTCTCGCGTACCGGTCCCCGAAGCAGAGTCACCACAAGATGGCCGTTCTCGAACTGTTATTACTTGCGCTCTGCTTGCTCCACAGACCCAGGGCCACTACCACCCCTCACCCAAGTGTCATCGTGGTCTCCGTGGAAGCATTCAACGTGTGCATGAGAAGTTCCGAGCTGCTGGCCGGTCTGGTGGGTTCACGGCGATTCCGCAGCTGCGGCACCGCTGCGAACGGCTTCCTCAACTGCCTCGAGTTCAACTCTTCCGTCGGCGAGCCGACGACGGTCTCGGTCGTACAGGCTTGCATGTGCAGGCCTGACGGGCAGGATTTCCTGGATGGCAAGCCCGGCGTCCTTCCGCGTGCTGATCCGTACCATGTCCCGTAAGTACTTAAGTGGTTCGCTGAACTTCACTTTCTTGACCTACAATGAGTAGTAGGTCGAAGCTGACGGTGATATATCTTAGTCTCTATTTGAATTACGATTCGTAGGCAATGTACCTCCCATATCTGATCCTTTTTAGCTTCACTGACTTTTTAAATTCAGCTGCTTCGACTGCGTGGACGCATTCTTCACCGACACAACGTACTACCATGGCCAGGACGTTCCCGCGTGGGCTGACTTCTGCGAGCGCACCAACCTCACCCCAGAGTTCGTGGATGATATCTTTGCCGGGGCCCCCCTGATTCCCGCCATCGCATAGCTTCAGAAGGTTGATATCAACGGCAGCGTCAATACCCTCAACTACTTCTCCGGGTTTGGGGTCGGCCGTGCCGTCGTCAATGGTACTGCTGCCAATAGTACTACTACTCCTACTAGACATGAGGGCGGCACCCTGCCGCCGGGCCCCGCGTACACGACGGTGACCTTGACAAGCTACACACAGTTGCAGCAGGTCACTGCATCTTATACTGCTGCGGGATTCACCACGGGCATTGGTACAGTCCCTGCAGCTACCTCAGCGTCTACTGGTGCGAGCGCTAGAGGCACCGCGATGTCTTGGTCCCTGTTGGTTGGAAGCATCGGTATCTACGTGGCCGTTGTCTGAACACGATTATTCATTCTCTTTGATTGGGTTGGCATTGGCGAGTTTCTCAATATCGAGCTTCTTAACACGGTGAAGTTTCTGACTGCTATTGGCTAGCAGAGTTTGTACAGAGTGGTTAGAATGCGGTTGCTGTCTCTCTTATGCTCCAGATATAGAGCAGGACGCCTGTAATCAACATATAGATAGATACTAAAATGCGCTCTGTTAGTTGTCGACTGCCGGTTAAATTATAATCCGGTGATGCCCAAAGGAGGACGTCTTTTGTACTGTACTGTAGATCACCTGAATCATATGACTTTCAGAATACTGCAACAGCTTAGGTCAAGTCTTATCTAAGGTTAATTAAAACTACCCCTATGACCAGTTCCGTAGATCTTCAAACCGATGAATAATGATAACCAAGATTGCAGCTAAACGTCTCTGCCAGATTAGCTAGGGTGACTAATCCCAAAGTGTAAGAAAACCCCCATTTGGGAGCCTCCGTGGTCGACGATGAAATCAGATTACCTGTTGCAGAACAGCCTCGGGAAGGCAAGACAGGGCCTCGGCTTCACATCAAGTGGTGGAGCTGAGCAGCTCCTGACTGAGAGTCCGTTGGCGTTGAGCACGTGCTCCGAGGCTAACTCGCATGCGGTTAGCTTGGGGCCGGCGGGGGCCGCGAGACCCGTGACCCTGTGGCACGTGCGGGCGGAAGATCGATATCCCGCGCCGACAAATATGGTCTTAGGGCTTAGGGCTTTGCCTCCCGGGAAGTCGCTAGGGCTTGCGGTCCGCCGACCTGTCATGATGTCGTCTACTTCTCACGATGCTGGAGATGGGCTGGACGCGCGTCGTCCGTCGGCCCCGATCCGCACAGAGCGACAGCTGCCCCGGATTTCCCAGCTGCCATTCCTCCTGTGTCGTCCAGCATGTGCTGGACGTCAGCTGAGCACTGAGGTCGGCGCCTCGGAGGGCCGCAAGCGACGAACTGCCGACAGAAGAGGCGCCCAGGAGCCCGCTCGGTCTCGGCGTCGCGCCATCTAGACCCCGACGAACCCCAACGTCCAGGTGCGCTTCTAGAACTCGACTTCTCCTCTGATTGTTGCGCTGATGCATGCCATTCTCAGCCAGATCTTGGGCCCAAGCTCCGTCGGCCGCATGCTGGATCTTCTCTGTTTCCGCGTGGAAGCGCATGGAACAGGAGCAGCAGCGCTCGTGTGTCCGACTTCGATTGGGAATACCCATCTAAGATCCACCCCTGGTCTCTTAGTTCTGCCTGATTCAGGCTGATTGCATCATTGCGCCATTGCTCGCACTGTTATCACAGGGCGCCCCTTTTGTGTCAGATTAGGGCTGTACGCCGACGAGCCGCAGCCGGCGGTTTGCATCCACGACCGGCGCGCGATGTCTGATGATGCTTTTGGAATGCCATGTGGACCCGATGGCGTGCAGCCTGTCCAACAGAAACAGAGCATCGTGCAAGCTTTGCGGCCCGGTCTTGCGCATCTGGTGGCTCCTTCCGGGCCTCCGGACCCTCGGTTCCTCCAAACGCCGTGCTTATTAACGACATGCTAAGCAGCTTCCAATGATAACACCGGTTCAAGCTGTGGCTCGGCCTCTCGGGTCCGTTCAGATGCGACTTGCGGACCAGGATCATGGTGGGATGGAGCCGTTCGGATAGCCAAGTCGGTTGTTTCCTGGTGGCATCGAGTGCGTGATGATTACCGTATCTTGCGTTCCCCCGTCATCGCTTATCAACGGGAGTTGCAGAAGACGTCTCTGCTGTATTTATTTTGTTCTCTCACTTGATATTTCTGGTTCATTTTCATCTGGCCATTGTCATGTTTGCTCTATAGGTTTTCTCCCCTATAAGTCTAGTTCCCCACTATTACTTGGTGTGAGCAGAATTTTATACACCCCTGCGACCTAGGGTGGATACACAATTTAGTTTTTGTTGCGGTCTTGTGGAGATAAATGGGTCTTACTAGCTAAAATCCGATTTCCTTATCATCATATATCGTCCGGACGGCCCTTGATGACCGCAGATCTCCTCTCCAGACCCTGAGAATCCTGCGCAAAGCCAGGTAGTATCCTCCAGACGGGTTCTCTCCTAACGTTGCATCCATCTTAAAACAATAGGCCTGCTGTTCCAGAGAACACGCGGAGACGCTAGCGGATTACTCCAGACTGAAAGAAAGTTCAATTATTTATCTGGCCCAAGGTCCCATAGCCCATTGCGGCAAAGGGCGCAACGAGATGGATCCTGATAAGAGTACAGTCCCCGCGATATTCGATTCCAATGCCACAACGCCCACTCGAATGAGTGTTGAACATGGACGCACCCCGCGAGTACCGTCTGGTGATACACTCCACGAGGAGAAAACGAACGAGCTGCGCTCCATACAGAGTCATCAGGATGCAGGAGCGAATGGGAATGCGAGGGATATAGAGAAGGAGGCGGCAGGCATTTCCGCCGCCGCCGACGACAAGAGAAAGCCAGAGAAGGACCCTAATCTAGTCGAGTGGGATGGACCCGACGACCCCGAGAACCCCCAGAATTGGCCAACATGGAAGAAGTGGCTCATCACCATGACTCTGTCCACCATGACCGTGTGGATCACGTTCGCGAGCAGTGTATTCAGTACTGCGACTCTGGCGACGGCGGAGGAGTTTCATGTTTCGACCGAAGTAACCACTCTTGGTACCAGCCTTGTTGTTTTTGTAAGTCTTATTTCAGCCCCCATTTGATATAGAATTGCTGGTCTGAGTTGTGTTTTCTTTTTTTTTTCTCAGGGCTTTGCTCTCGGTCCGTTGGTATGGGGTCCGCTCTCCGAGCTATACGGCCGGATGCCGCCGCTGTTTTTCGGTTACGCGGTCTTTGCCATCTTCCAGATCCCGGTTGCGGTGGCGCAGAACCTCCAGACGATCATGATATGCCGGTTCTTCGTCGGTGTTTTTGGATGCGCGCCGTTGGCTGTCGTGGGCGGCGCGCTGGCAGACTTCTGGGACCCCACGACAAGAGGAATCGCCGTGGCATTTTTCTCTGCGGCCACCTTTGGCGGTCCTACCCTTGGGCCAATACTGTGAGTACATAGTTTTCTTCGAAAGAAAACGGGGGAAAAGGCAGTGGACTAACCAGTGCGATATATAGGGGTGGCTTCATCACCAGCTCATACCTGGGCTGGCGCTGGACGGCATGGATCACCTTGATCGCATCTGCATTCTTCGGCGTCGTATCTTTTCTGATAGTACCCGAGACCTATGCTCCTGTCCTGCTCCAGAGACGCGCCGCCCGTCTGCGCCGCGAGACAGGCAACTGGGCTCTCCATTCGTTCCTGGACGAGCACCGGCCCACCTGGGGAGACATCGGACGCAAATACCTGCTCCGCCCGTTCCAGATGCTCCTACTTGAACCCATCCTCCTCCTCATCACCATCTACCTCGCCCTCGTCTACGGCATCCTCTACCTCTTCTTTGAAGCCTATCCCGTCTCCTTCCAGGAGGTCCGCGGCTGGAGGAACCCAGGCGTCGCGGCCCTGCCCTTCCTGGGCCTCCTCATCGGCGTCATGCTCGGCGCCGCCATGATCGCCTACATCACCAAGACGCGCTTCGCGCGCAAGCTGAAGGAGCAGGGCCGCGTCGTCCCCGAGGAGCGTCTCCCGCCCATGATGATCGCCTCGTTCCTGCTGCCGATCGGGCTCTTCTGGTTCGGATGGACGTCGTCCCCGCGCGTGCACTGGATCGCGCAGGTCCTCGCGGGCGTCCCCATGGGGGCCGGGGTGCTGGTCATCTTCATGCAGGGGCTCAACTACATCATCGACGTGTACCTGATGTTCGCCAACTCGGCCATCGCGGCCAACACGCTCATGCGGAGCGGTCTTGGCGGCGCGTTCCCGCTGTTCGCGGTCCAGATGTTCCACCGGCTGGGCGTCGACTGGGCCTCGAGCCTGCTGGGGTTCATCACCGCTGCGATGGTCCCGATCCCGATCCTGTTCTTCATCTACGGGGAGAAGATCCGTGCGATGAGCAAGTTCACTCCGAAGTTCTGATTCCTGATCCATCGGATCCGGTTTTCAAAAGCGAAAGGAGTATGACGCTAATTTTCGATGTTATTATTGTCTAATCTGCTTTACGGGTCATGCTATGTTGGGTGTCACGGATTGGATATGCATATACATGCATAGATGGGATATGAAACATACGGTACATATGTATAGACGGCCACCATTTGCACACCTATATAAAAAAAGTATGTGAGGGTTTGAGGTGATTTTTGTCTATCCATCCAAACATGCAGCGTTGAATATTCTGTTGTACCTGCATTTGCATCCGCATCTGCATAGCGTGGCGGCGTTTGTTTATTGGCTTCACAAAAAGATCTTTGTCTCATCCTTCCTTACCTGTTCTTTCGATATGTATATACATACTGAATGGTATCCAATGCGTGTTAGTGTAGTGAGACTTGTAACTTCACTTCGATCTGTATAGTACATAGGTATCTACCTAGACATGTAGAATGGATATATATTCACAGATTTTTTTAGGGGAATTCATTTTATGCCACGACCACATAATTACATGAAGGAGAGGAAATTTTTCTTCAACGCTTCATGCTCTCTCTGTCATTGTACAGTACATAGATAAACTCCTAGCGCGTCAACACGCCACAGACAGACAGATAGACAGTGGTGTCTGTCCGCAATGATTGGGCTTGGTGCAACATGTAACATGTGTGGTAGGTAGGTAGGTAGACTGTTTGACGGGCCCTTCTTGTTGCGCCTCCTTCAGCACGTGCGTTTTGTTCGATGATCTAGATACTAAGTAGATAGATCACACTGCATCTGAATTCTCTTTTTATTTGCCATAGTTTTTAGTGCAGAGGAGGGAGAGAAGGAGTGGTGATGAATGTCTATTTACTTAGCTTTGCCTGAAGCCGAAAACCGGGAAGTAATGGTAGATTAATGCCCATGTTCTAATCATCTCCGGCTAGGAATAATCCATCCAAGTTGTCCAGGAAGATGAAGTCGGCTTCCGACCGCCGAAGTGGACGAAGGAATACCTTCTCGAAGGGCAGGTTCAGCGGACCACTGGTGACATTCATGTGCCAGTTCGCCGCTTTGGAGATCCTCATCTCTCGTGTGACACTTGCTGCACCTGCCCTGTGGAAGAACAGTCAGTGCGTAGGAACAGTCTGGAGCCTTTTTTCCCTTTCAGTTGGTTCCTTTGACATCATCTGATGATTGAAGATTTAAATTTTTTTTGTCAAGGCCCATACTGGTAATTTTGCGTTACAGACGTGCTTAAACATCTGTTTAGGTCTGTTATAGCCGGAGTTGGCATAATGGAGGGGTATGTCATACGGAGGTCACGTGATAGTGGATCAAAATGATCCATCTGCCATCTTGATCCAACAAGGCTTATGATCCAACACCCAGAATGATCCAAACAACCCATCGATCCAGAAAGACAGGAATGTATATAATGACGCTCCTTTCAGACAGATTTCGACCCTCGTGGTCGACTCACATAGCAATCTGGCATATAGGCATTGCTAGTAACACAGGCTTGTTCTTACTATTATATTGCTCACCGCCTTGTTTTCTGTCTTCAAGATAAACCCAGCGACCTTTTAGGCCTAGTCTCTAGGGCCTGTCGTTACAAGGTCTTTGTACAGTATTGAGGGTATTATAAGGATCAGGATCTGGTAGCTGCGAGAGGCAATTCGAATAAATATGTGACCATCCCTGGTTCAATCTGTAACTTCCCCAATCGGTAGGCCTCCAGGACAGCATGCGCTCTCAGCATCCTTCGACTTTAGGAAGGTCTGAAACTTAAGATGTGGCATTGAGGCAATGTGATATCTTCAATATGGAATTTTGTCCGGTCTAATGTTAATCCTCCTGACGCCTGTAAGCAGCGCATCTCTCTCCGCCGGCGCCTTCTCCACATTTCTTGCCAATTGGTACAGCATAAGCCAACTGGTCAACATTCTCAGAGGAGAAAACTGTTCAATTGTGAACGTGGACAGGCAGAGATTGGATGCAGAGTCCATCTCCAAAGCTTCGAAGGGGTAAGCGAGGGCTTCCCCAGATTTCCGGAATAATCTCTCTCGCATGCTGTTCTGTGTAATAATAGGTTGACGGTGATAAAGGACCACAAAACCTACAAAAAGTTAATATAATTGTATATTGTCCGAGAATGACAATTCTTGAATAATTTTGGTGGTGGCATTGTCATCTGGCGTCCCAATTGCGCCTGTAAGGAGCGCAGGTCTTCTCTTATCCAACTCCGGTTTTTCTCCAAGGTCCATTCGACTCCATTGCGAATTAAGCTGACAATTCCAAGTGCAGAACTCCATTTCCAATGTGGCTTTATATCCCCTGGAGCACGATTTGGGCCAGTCCCATATAGTTGACCAAAAACGCGAAGGGATCGCGTCGTAGAGAGGGGGAGTCTTGACATCAGAATCCTCCAATTGTTTACTGAAACTCAGAACAATATCTTTCTCTTCCTGCTTCTAACTGTCTTGAAAGAAATATATAATCAATTGTCTACTTTCCGAGACAAACATATCCAAATGGTTGCACACTACAATAGAATGTTGCGTTCGCAGCGAACTCTGGAGAAAACAAATCTCACCACAGATTCATCTGGAACAAAGGACTCTCAGACCACCGATTCTGCAACCCTGTATGGAACAGGCAGATTTCTGAGATCTTCAGCTAGCTGTTAGATGGAGCATCCTCAAAATCCTGATCAATTTGAAGAGCTTGTAGAAAAGATTTTCTCAATCTCCAGCATGAATTGGGAAGCACGACGTTTCTCTCAGCTTTCTAAATGAATATGCTTCTATGGGAGTGGGACATAGGATGCAAGTCGGTGGTCGCGATCAGCTTGGTGGATATCATAGATTGCCGGTAGTCCTTCCCAGTTATCCAGCCATGTTTGCCCCGACATAGAATTCCCAGTTTCCGTTTGCGTTACTATGGCGGCATATGGAAAACGTCTTTGGATCTCCGTCAGCCATTCTGTTCTTGATTTCGAATTCTTTTCGGTCGACCATTGAAGGTGATGGTAGTAATTGGAGGAGTTTCGAATTTTATTCAATAATTAATATGCAACAAAAAAAATCCGATGATGAAATTAACCGGTGAATTAGTATCTCTAGAAGTGCTCCTAAAAGACTGGCTGCGACTGAAATATATTTGCGGTCCTCGAGACAAAAGACTTTGGTATGTATACAATTAGCGGTCGAGCCAGCATCACTTGGACATGGTGAATTCGTAAACCTCGTGAAGAAAGAATATGCGCATGAAAGTAATACGGAGACTTCCGAAGCGACTGAATGTTTGAAAATGATCTATATAACTAAGTAGTCCGGATGCCATAAGAATAATGAGGAGCAGAATCAAGCTGCAACGGAGTCTCCCTGATATATATATATGCTGAGACCACCCTCTTTGAGAGGGCTTCAGAAAGTTCTGGGACCTTTGACGGATCTATTTGCCTTTAATGCAGGTTTTAACCCGTATCCGAGATCTTCAAACGAGCCTAACAAAGAAACGGGTATTCGCAGTGCGAAGGATCTGATCTAGATTCCGGATTCGGGCATATACATATATAGTATGAGCCTGCAGCGGACCGATGCAGAAGGGGGTCTTGCAATAACTCATGAAAGACATGTAGACGATTAGGCATAGGATCCTTCTATCATGCATCCCGTCACAGAACTTGTAGTAATCTACACACAAAGAAACCATTTCATCGATTGCCAGTAGTATACCATGGAAAGGAAATAGACAGGTATGATACGGGAAGGAAAAAGGGAAAAGCAGCTCCCGACGGAGGAGAGGGAATTTTATGCATGAATGATGCCCCCTTCTTTCATTCACACCCCTTCTTGACATGGACCCGTTGCATGCGGAGCTCTTCACCCCAAGAAAGTGAATTAGTAGCAGGCCAAATTACTCATCGCAGATTGCAGGTTCTCGAAAAATATGTATGTTTTTTCAGCAGCTCTCATAAGTTGTGGTTTTGCTCTTTCCGATGGAAATGGAAAACGGTGTAATCGGGCTAGGATAATGTAGTCTATACATTAATGCCTACAATACAAGTTCAGCGCTGGGACAGTGAGTGCCTGAAATTCAAATGTTGACCGTGACCGCTTGGAAGGCGATCAGCAATTGTCTAATGCTGACATTATTGACAAATCTGAGAACAAATACTCTATAACAGACAAAGATCAAAACGCCACAGACACAATTGTACAGTACAAATCCCAGGAGGGTATCCGGTAAAACCACCATAAATCCTTTGCGCAAAACTCCTTAACGAAACCTAAATTCCAAACCCTACCGAAAACCCCAGATAGGGCGACGGAGACCAAACAGACGCCAGAGAACAATAAACGCCGTCACATATTCCATTGTCGTTACACGTATTATCACTAATTATGCTGATTAGCGCTGGTTGCCGCCTCCTTCTTTTGCTTCAAGGCCTCAACGGCCTTTTTCACTTCTTCGCTGGCGACGCTCTCCCATTTCGCCTTTGCTTCTGCATCCAGTGACTCAACGTTTCCTACTTGCTTGTACAGCTTTCGAGATATGGTCCGGTTGATGTCGGTATACTCTTCTTTCGAGACGACTCTGTTGCGGTAGAAAGGCTTCAACGAAGCACCAACCAGTTTCTGGACTTCCGACTTGACAGCCAATGAGGGGCCTGTGCGTGTAGGCGAGGTCTCATTAGACCTTGATGTCACCTGCCGGGATGACCTGTTTAGGGAACCAGTGCCGGAATTGGACGCATTAGGATGCGAATGACTGGCTTGGGAGGCCTCGTCAGAGTTCCGGACTGGAGAAGCGGAAGGTGAGAACTCGGGTGAGGAGGGAGAGACCGGGTCCGTTGGAGATGCAAGCGGAACGGGGGATATAGGTCGTCCCCTTAGGTGAGGAGGAGGAGTGGTTGAGGACAGTTGGGGAGAAGAGCGATTGGAAGGAGAAGGTGATATGAACGGCGACGATGGACCTGGTGTGTTGTAGGGTGGAGCATTTGATGCCGGAACAGACGGACCATAGGGGCCATTGCGGTTCGGATTGGCGGCTTCTTCAACCTCTTTAAGTAGTGACTGTAAGAAACTCGGCCCGGAGTTGTCGGCGTTGAGCCTTGCGGATACCTGTTCTCTCGCTGCTCTTGAAGATTCGCCATTTTGTAAAGCCATTGCTGCCAGCTGCGAAGGTCTCCTTGTTCGCGGACGTTTCAACTTCCGCTCGGGCTCTGCGGGCTCAGGGGAAGGAGACAGTGTAGGCTCCTTTCTCTTTCGCGCAGCATTCGGGTCGTTTTCAAGTTCACGGGCTCTTTCAAAAGCGTTCCACGCCATAATCTCCTCCAGTGACTCAGGCTCAGGGGTTGGGGCCCTCGGAACCCTTGGTCGCGAAGGTCGTGGTGCGTCGATGTCGAGCAGAGCAGCAGTGTCTCTGAATCTATTTGCGGCACCTTGTCGCTCTGCGACCCGGTACCGGCGTTCCCACGCTCGAAAGTCCCGTTGATTGGACGCTTGTCGCCGTCGTCGCTGGCGAATACCATCTGCATCACGGTCATCATCGAAAGGAAAGTCCTGATCAGGGTTGAGACGATCCCAAACAGACTGCCATACCCGTGCCCAGTGGGTATTCCGAAGCCTCCTCTGCTGAGCTCGTGTGCGATGCTGAGAGCGGCCGTGGGATCGCGATAGCCTCGTCGGTGAGTCAGATACCGGTCCCAGAGCACGCTGTTCCTCGCATTGATCGCAGTACCAAGCTCCTGAAGGTATAGCGTCGAGCCCAACACACCAAATATGGGAGGCAACATCACAGCCATCACATAAGAGAAGCGCTTCTTCATTGTCAGAATCTCCACAGATTGGACAGGGCTGCGTGTCTGTATCAACATCCACCTGATCTATTATCATCGACGGATCGACATCCGCGACTTGGACTCGGTCCTCCACCGTGTAAGACGACACAATCGGACCTGCAACATATGAAAGTTAGTGATATGTCCCGAAGCATGCAAAGCGCAGCAAAGTTTCGAGAACTTACCTCCGGGGGTGTCACTCAGCTCAACAACATTGAAACTTTGGCGGCAAATGGGACAGCTGTTCGCTCTTTCCACCCAAGGTTTCAGACAGATATTATGGAGAACATGCCCACAGGGAAGTAGGTGAGCAATTTGACGCGACTCATCGCTGCTGGCAGCAGCTTTGGCTTTGATATCACTGTCCGAGGTTCCTTGAATCCCGCCGCCGTCCTCAGGTCTTGGCGAGGACCCGGCGACGGCAAGAGGGTCGCTGGCGCTTTCGCCAAGGTCTCCTAAACAAACAATGCAAGTGTCTGACATTGGACGAGGGATACGTGCGCAGATACTCTGCAGACAGGCTGTGGGAAGGCATGAAGAGCAACTTGCAAGCTCAAGAGGCTCGACGGGGAGTGTAGTAGAGAACAGTGTGGGGAGCACGCGGCGGCCTTTTGAAGGTGGATCGGCCGGCCGAGCTAACGCGAAACAGCTTGGGCGGTAACGTGACCGGCCCTAGGCGAGCGGCGGGCCACCCGACGCGGCCTTTCAACAGGCTCTCTCGACCCGAGAATGCATCATGATATGCATGGCTGCATGTCGAGACGCAGGACTCCATGCCTGGCCGCCTAGGAACTGGTGTTGAGGCCTTGTGAGCGCTTCTTAGTGTAGTGTGACGGCCGCTGAGCGTTGAAGCGAAGTATCACTCACCAAGAAGACTAGTAGACCCCGTATATCCCAGCTCATGCCCCCAGGTATATAGCATGGAAATCCTCCAAGTACCTACGGTGATAATTCTTACCATTGAACCTTTTTCCTACCACACTATCGGAGAACAATGCGGCACCGGACGTGCCTGAGGCCGTCAAATCTCATTCTGTTCCGCAAAGCACGTCCCCGGTCAGTAGCACGCTTGAGCAATCTTACTATCAAAGCATCACATGGAATTGAATTATCATATCAGTTGATCGCTAATCGACGCAGATACCCAGTTGAAGGAGGCAGTTTCAGGGTCCACATAAATGCATGCATTGGGTCTCTTCCGCAGGAGTCGCAGGTACATGGACGTCCTCAGTCGTAGTCTGAGATCAGCATTTGAATTGTGTCTATTGGTAAGCTTCGTATCGATGAAGGCAGCTCGAGCTATCGACATCGAGTGAGCGGTATCCGTAACAAGACCGAGCACCCATGCTATTCCCCAGAACCGATCATTTTCTTCTTTCCCTTTTTAGACATGCAAAGAAAAAAGAAACCCATCATCACATTTAAACCTCCGCAATTTCTCTCAGACGGCGGATAGTCGAGCGGGTGGCAGCGGCGGCCGGTGTCCTGTTGCAACAGCCCATTGATCAGTATATTGTATTCCATTCGGTCCCTCTTGCCGGTCCGTTCGATTGCGCAGAATTCCGGTCCCAGTCGTTGACTTACGAGACAGTCCAGGCACCACCGGCGACGGTCTTGTGGCAGGCCTTGCACTCCCAGATCCCAACAGCCTTGCGCTTGACGGTGTTCTTGCCGCAGAAGGTGCAGATGTAGCGGGCGTGCTGGGTGATTTCCATCTTCTTCACCTGCTTACGCAGGGAGGCACCGTATCTGTCATCAAACCAATGTGTCAATAATCCATTCAAAATCTCTCATCGCCGGAATGATCGCGATCGGCCTCAAAACGAAGTGTTCGACACGGAGAGTTTTGGAGCGTACCTGGTACCGTATTTACCGGTGACACCGACCTCTGGAGAATCGAGTTAGCCTCATCATCATCTCGGAGTCGTCTCTTTCAAGGGTCTAAGACATACTCTTGGTGCGCTTCGTCATCTTGTCTCGCGTCTGACTGTCGAGGTCGAGGGAGGTTTGGAGTGCGGTTGGTTCGAGAACGGTGCGCTATGTCGTGAGGGTGTGATTGTGGGCTCGCTTAGGGCGTGAATTCTTGGCAGAGCACCAAGCCACGTGATAGCCGCTCCAGGCGTTCTATCGTTGTGTCACGTGAGCAGTAGACGCAGGGGAGAGCCTTAGTGCAGTCACGGGAGCAGGCGACCGGCCACGGCAGCCGCATAACGCAGTCAGCTTCTATGTCATCATGTCAACATAGTTAGCCTTTGAACCCTTTCCCGGCTCTCCACCCAAAAGAATTAGAGATGCTCTTCATGCAAATGGGGTTGCGTCGTGGCTTTTCGTCAGGACCACGGCCACTCCATATTAGGCTCATACTTGATGCAGATAGTACGGCATAGTAGTACTCCGTACTGCCATGTGAGTTGTGGAGAGCCGAGCCTCCGGTGGATCTGCAACCCCCGTCGGTAGAACTCATGTCCCGACTGTAACAGCCATCAGGGGCAATGGACAGAATTCTGCTCTGATAATGCGCTCCTCCCATTGATTGAAAGATCTAATATTGTGAAGTCCTGGTATTCCTGTGAAGTTTTGCAGTTCCCCCATCTCGATCGACATTGCAATCTGCTTACAAAGGAAGTACATACCTCGTGTTATATGGAAACAAATGGTTTCAGATAAGTTCGACTTTGTACTCCTGGGGCCAACTGGCTATACAGGAAGACTATGTGCAGAACACATTGTCCAACGTCTTCCAACAGACCTGAAATGGGCCATTGCAGGTCGCTCTGCTGAGAAGCTCGAGAAAGTAGCTAAGGAGCTCAAGAATGAGAACCCTGATCGGGTCCAGCCCGGTAAAAGGACCCAGTATCTTTTGGAACATCTGATTACGAGCAAAGACTGATAAGATACAGAAATCCTAGTTGTCCAACTCAACAAGGAGGAATTGGACCTCTTGGTTCAGAAGACTCGCCTGATCATCAATTGCGTTGGACCGTACCATCTGTATTCGACCCCGGTGGTCGAAGCGTGCGCTAACAATGGAACTCATTATATTGATGCGTAAGAATCTACAGAATTCCTTTGCAATGTGCTATGAAGCTGATGTCAGAAGAACCGGAGAAACACCATGGGTCAAACGGATAATTGAACAGTATCACGAAACAGCCAAGTCCAACGGTGCAATTGTTCGTTCTATCCTTCTACAGACAAAAAAATTCTCGGATCGTTTCACTGACCAGTGATCAGATGATCCCTTCAGTCGGCATCGAAAGCGCCCCGCCAGATATCTTGGCTTGGTCTCTGGTCAAACTGATTCGCGAGAAGCTGTCGACTGGCACAAAGCAAGTGACCAGCTCGATCCATGAAATAAAGTATGCTCTACCTGTCAGACATTTCCATTTTTCCTGTTGCTAAACTCGCTATGCAGGAGCTCCGGTCCCAGTGGTGGAACACTCTCCACAATCCTTACAACTTTTGAAACTGTCCGTCTCCGCGATCTTATCGAGTGCACGCACCCCTTTGCACTCGCTGCCTCTCCGCCGCCGAAGGTTATCCCGAGACCATCTCTAGCTGAGATGATCCTTGGAGTCCGTTCCGTCTCCGATCTGGGAACTCTTACCACATCACCATCTGCGGTTGCTGATGTCACGATCGTGCACCGCAGCAGCACGCTGATGCGCGAATTCTACGGCCCCCGCTTCTATTTCCAACAGTTTCTCCGTGCTAGAAACGTCTTCGTGGGCGCCTTCATCCACATTGCGTTGGCCATAGGACTGGCGTTCCTGGTCCTACCACCAGTCCGCTGGCTTGTTAAGAAATTCGTCTACGCTCCCGGTGAAGGGCCCAAGAGGGAAGATTCTGTGAACGATGTGGTCGAGTTCCGCGCGGTGGCTACCGCTGATCAGGACACGGCAAGACCGAGGCGTGCGCTTGGCAAACTGAGATTCCATGGAGGCCTGTATCCGCTTACAGGATTGCTCCTGGCTGAGGCGGCTATGGTGATCTTGAAGAACGAAGAAAAGGTGAAAAAGGTCTCCCGTTGTGGCATCGTCACGCCAGCCACCTTGGGCCAGGAGTTTGTCGACCGGCTCGACAAGGTCGGTTGTCACATCGAAACAAAGCTTCTCGAGTACTAAGACCCTGGACTATTGCCAGTTCTGGCTCATGAGTCTCTTTGGTGGTATGAATCTTCTGATTTTCCCTTGTTTTCATGGATCTGTTCAATGATTTCTGTTTGTCTTTCAGTCATCCCGGGATTGCTAAATGTGAAGCTGGCGTACAACCATCTCCTGAAACAGCCCCAAAGTCCCTCAAAGAAACAGTTCTCTATCCAAAAGACGACAGAGCGCTATATCGTGAACAATTATTTTAAGAGCATTATATGTCAAAATTTCAGGATTATCACATGTCCTGCCTTCTCTATATGACTTCCAACAGCCCCAAATGCACTAATAGAACTACCAGCTACAGCTATACCAACTACAGCTTACTACTCATCTGCCCATCAACAAGGGCTACCTTCTCCAACCACCGGACAATGATGCTATTCACCTCTTCCGGCTTCTCCCAGAGTGCCCAGTGCGAAGTGTCAACCTGCTCGACCGTCAACTTGGGGATGACCTTGCTCATCCCCTTCCCTAAGTGCGGCGGCAGCGGCGGATCCCTGAGTGCCTGGATGAAGAGCACAGGGACGGTGATCCGGCGATCGAGGATCTCGAGCTCGTCTTTGTAATTGATCTCGCGAGTTCGGTACCAGTTCGCTGGGTGACGCGAAATAAGATGGGCTTGTTAGTATCGGGCTTCTGAGGGAAATGTACTGTACAGTATAGAATCGTTCAAGGGGAGGGAAGCATACATGGTCCGTGGATACCATTCCGGGCAAACTCCTCGGTGTAATAATCCAGTTCCTGTGAGAAACAAAAATGTAAGTAATCGGAATCAGCAATCTGCGTAAAACAATGCCGTCGTAAATGCGATCTGAATAAGCAAGTTGAATAAAAATGCACCATACCTCCTTCCCCAACAACCTCGACGGCCTCAACCGCATCATCTTGTCCAACAACACGCCCTTCCGGGCATCAAACCCGAGTTCTCCGTCGGGAGTCTTCCCGCCATACAGCGCGACAAGGAACTGCCTAATCTCGTCCTTCGTGCGGATGGCCTTCTCGAGCTCTCCGCTCTTGAACTGCAGCTGGTACGCGAGGTGCGGGGCGCGGGTCCGGACGAGGTCCTCGAGAGACTGGTACTGGCGCGTCGGGGGCACGAAGGGCACGCAGACGGTGAAGACGTGCGAGATGAGGTCGGGGTGCCAGAGGGCGATGCGGTAGACGAGTGCGGCTCCCCTGCGATTGATGTGTTAGTAGATGGACGGGTGGATGTGTTCAATAGTAATGACTGCTAGAAATGCAATTGCTGATTACAATCAAATAGGGTTTACAAATAAATCTTGAGGAGAAATGTAGAGAAGATATACCAGTCATGTCCACCGAGGATGATCTTCGAGGCTCCCAGGCTCAACGCGAGCTCCTTGATATCATCCGCACACCGCTTGTGACTGTACAGCGGCGCGTTTTCCGGCGTAAATTCCGGAGCGTCCTGTGCGCTTCCGTCAGCCTACATTCAGTATGATACTAATGTATGCAATTCAAGACAATGGCCAACATCTTACCGTTCGTCCATATCCCAGACAGTCGGGGGCAACCACCCGTAGACCCAAGTTAATGAGGGTGGGAATCTGGTACCGCCATCCCATCGACAGGTCCGGAAAGCCATGAATCTACCTATAGTATTAGCATAAAGATCCACAATAAGAACAGATAATCTCTTCAGAAGGAAAAGGGGGGCAAGAAGGGGAACACAAACCAGGAAGACCGTTGCCCGATACTGGCCGGTTTTAGGCTGTCCGAGGAGGTAACCTGAACGATGTCACATACAGTCAGTATCTTTACTTCTAGGACTCATCAATTGATAGCTATATAGTAGGTATTTTATCTTGTGTTCGCTCACCATAGGTCTTCCCATTGATCTGGGCTGTTCGACGCTCGATCCGCGGATCACCGGTCACATCGATTTTGTCGATAGCCATTCTTAACACTAAACTCTAAGGAATAACAAATAAGCCCAATATACGACGATCGAGTAGCTCTAAAAGCATAAGTAGGCGTCAAGGAGGAGCTGCCTGATGTTACAAAGCATTTGCCAAGTCATAGTGGATGACAGAACTACTTTATTCTGAGGAGACTGACTATCACATGACGATCAAACCCTCGGCTTGCTGAGCCAACTGATCTGGGGATCAGATGATCAGTCCAGAACTCCCACTGATCCACTGATTCAAGGCAGACAGGCATGTATATAATGACGCTCCTTTCAGACAGATTTCAACCCTCGTGGTCGACTCACATAGCAATCGGACATCCTACATTGCTAGTAACCCAAGGCCTATTGATTATCTCTCTGCCCACCCCCTTGTTTTCTGTCTTCAAGATAAACCCGACGACCCTTTGGTCTAGTTGTTTAGGCCTGTCGTTACACCTGAGCTACTCCATCTTACTGCGTTCGTTATTGTAAGCTCGACCGCTTCCGACCCCACTCACCGCGGCTGACAGGTCTCATAGGGCAATATCGCCGAGGTAACTTCACATGAAGAGCTTTAATTGGAAATCAGCAGTGGGTCAATGTAATTACGATGCAGTAAATGACACTGGCCGGTCATGGGTTGATAAATGCTTAATTAATTAATTTTCAGATGTCAGTTTTGATCAGTTACCGTGAAAATAATAATCATCAGAAAGAAACATAGAACTACATAATACAGATGATACTCGTTCGTGCATAGGGCTCATGCCCTGGCCGAGGGTTCTTCGGAACGAGTAGGTATCATCACTCAACTCCCGTACATCGCCATCGAAAGGGTCGCATATCGAGAGAGCTGAAAGATATACTCCCTGAACCTAGTAAATGACCGTATCCTCCTTGTCTTCCTCCACAACCTCTCCTGAATCGTCCTCATGTCCCCTGTGAGCGTCTTGGTGGTTATGGGCGGAAGCAGTGTTGTCATTAGTAGGGGTAGCAGTATCAGTCTTTGGGATTTCAGTGCTCTTTGCGTGGTTAGTATCAGGACCCACCGTATCCGGAGCGTGAGAAGATGCATCCTGTGCCTCTTTCGATTCTTTGTCGGGGTGCGGCGCTTGTTTCCCCCCTTCTCGCTCTGGGCTGCGATCTTCAGGCTTGCGTTCTTCTTCTTCAGGCGGATATCGCGCTTCGAATTCAGCAACCTCTCTTGCGATCGTTTCCCTAGCTTCCCTGATCTGCCGCTCTATCACCTCCTCGTCCTCAGGGCGCAGCTGCCATGGCTTGTAGTACTAAACGATTTCCGCAATTAGTCGATGATCCTAAAGCCATCATAGAAGCCAAACTTACCAAAACAGGCTCGGTCTTGGTCTTGAGGAAATGTGCCATAGCCAACATGTTCGAGTGACGGAGTTCCATCTGCACAGCGCGAGGCATCAGTACACGTTTCTAATACATCCCTCACTATCCGCATATGCAGGGATATAACATACCGCCTCCCTCTCATAATGCCTCTGCTCCTTCCTCCGCCTCGCAGTCAGCTCCTCGCGCCGTTTCCGCTTCAGCTCGTCGTATTCCTCATCCTGCTGCTTCAACTTCGCCTGCTGCCTCCTCTCAATGTCCGCGCGTCGCTTCTGTGCTGGTGAAGATGAGCTCTGTGAGAGTGTGCCCAGCAGGGCACCGAACAGTCTCTGGCCGCGCTTGCGCTCCTCCTCTGCCCCGTTACCGTATCGAGCTGCTCTCCGCTCCCGGTCCGTTCTGCGATCCGCGACACCGGCCGAGGACGACGGCGGTCGTCTACTATCCTCGGGAGAAGACCGGGGAGGACGATCGTCCTGGTCGCTGAGTCGGCGCCGTTTGCTGTCAGCCTCTGAGATGGAAGATTTTCTTCGTTTCAGGCCATTTTCAGGCGATGCTGGGACATCATTGTCCGGCTCGGGCAACGCGACCGCGGATGCGATTTCACTGGGAGTTGGATTAGCTTGCAGGCTCGAAGGAGAGGGAAATCGAGGAATTCCGGAAAAAGCAAACCTTTCGGCCATAGCAGCAGGCTGGAAAACCGTCGAACAGGCCGCGAAGGTTCGAGAGACGAGAAATGTTACAGCGCAATGCGGGAATCGAAGGCTGCCGGAGGCTGTCACGGCGCCGTCGAGTCTCGCAGCTGATCGCGCACGGACCACATGCCCGGTTTATGAACTCCAGAAAGGAAACCTTTCGACCTTCTTCCACTTCTCCACGGCACGTCACTAGATCTACGACGCAGAACCAGCCAGATCGCTTTTGGATTCGATAAAGAGCTTTGCTCACTGCTCGTTAACTCTACTCTCGTTCATTGTTGTAATCAAGTCTCGTCCCCAAGTCACTGCAGTCTCTTTACTCTCTCTAGTCGCAACCATGTCCCGCCACCACCCCGATCTCGTTATGTGCCGTAAGCAGACCGGCATCTCCATCGGCCGACTCTGCGACAAGTGCGACGGCAAGTGCCCAGTGTGCGATTCTTACGTGCGACCGACAACCCTCGTGCGTATCTGCGACGAGTGCTCCTTCGGTAACTACCAGAACAAGTGTATCGTCTGCGGTGGCGAGGGTATCAGCGACGCCTTCTACTGCTTCGAGTGCACGCGACTCGAAAAGGATCGTGATGGATGTCCGAAGATTATAAACCTGGGAAGCTCAAGGACGGACTTATTCTACCAAAAGAAGAATTTCCGGAATCATTGATGAAGAGCGTCTTAGGTCCTTGTTCCTTTACACTCTCAGAAGGGAACAGGGGCCTATCTCTTCAAACAGAGATACACCAAGGTGTGCTGAGAGGCTACAACCTAATAGTCTGGGGGGCGTTCGTCAAAAAATGGTTCAATCTCGAGGAACCGTCCTGTTAAAGCAGATACAAATCATCGAAGGCGACAATAATGGGATATATCCGGCTATGCGGCTGGCAAAGCGGGGAACATCCCCCCCGATTGATCGAACACAGTTCACCGTCCTGGCCGTCTGGGCCTCGCGAATCCTCTCTTCGATCCGTCGTCCTGCGGCGGATAGATCTCTTCACGCAGTCTAGCTTCGGTGATCTCATCCGGCGAAGAACCCTCAATCTAAAAGCCCAGGCTGTCAGTGAACTCATCTCCATGCCTCACGGAACTTCACGAGAGCATTACCTTCTTCGAAACCTTAATTCCTTCATTCTCTCCCACCAAGATAGCTACCCTCCGCGTGCTAGCATACAGCATACGCTCCTTGATGGACGATTTCGACGGGCAGGTGTAGATGAAGATCACGACGTCGGAATCAGGGTAGTGGTAAAATGTGTACCGTGGTGAAGAGTCGGAGATCTTCGAAGCCACGTCGCTGGGGGCGATGGACGACTCCGATGCCGCGAGCTTGATGGTCTCAGTCGGAACGTCGATGGCCTGTACATAGTATCATAAAATCATTAGCTCAAAAAAATCGTATAAACTTAAAAAGAAACACGATGAAGCTCTCGTAGCGGTTCCACCGTAGCAATGAAAAAGATAGCATGAACTTACCAACTGCACCAACCCGCCCTGCTGCAAATCCCTCAAAGCAGCCTTCGCATCCTCATCAACCGGCATGGGGACACTGCCTTCAGCACCAGCTTTGATGAAGGTCCCCCCGATCCCAACATCCCTCCCAAGCGTCCCGCTCCTGGCCTCCTCCTCCGCTCTCTTCACAGCCTCGAGCTCCCTCTCCTTCTCGTCCATCAGATCCTCCCTCTTGAACTTGCCATTCTTCCCTCCGCCGTTCTCGGCGTCGCGTTCCCGCCACGCCTCCTCCCCCACGACCTCCTCCTCCTCCGTCGCGAAGATCGTGCTCGCGAACTTCTCGCTGCCCAGCTCCCGGACGAGCGTGGCCCGCGTGGACGCGAAGAGCGTCTTGTTCCGCACGCCCGCGTTCGAGGGGATGTAGGTCAGCGCGGCGAGGGCGCCGCTGCTGCGGCGCAGGATGAGGTAGATCGGGGTCTGGGGTTTGAGGAGGGAGGAGAGCTGTGGGAGGGAGGGGTAGAATGCATCCTTGGGCTCGGAGGAGGAGGAAGAAGAAAATGGGATTGGGGAGAGAGGCGTTAGGCTCTCGGAGGTGATGGTTACAGGGAGGCAGAAGAGTGATGGGTCCGCGGTGAATGCGTTGAAGGCATCGTGGAGTTCGGGGGAGACTGGTCATTCGGAATCGTGTCATTAGCTTTCTGGATTTGTTTCGTTTCTTTTATTTATTTGTATTCAGGGTACGCTATGCTGTGCAGGTAGGCAGCAGTTGTTCCAGTAGCGGGATTGCATGGGGGTGCATGTGAAGGCTCAACGGAGATGTAGCTGATGGGCAAGGACGATAGAACTGCTGGCTCACCTGCTATTCCGGACTGCATCTTGGCCGGCGATGGATTGTTTGATGGAGGAGAGGATGTCGGTTTCTACGTAGGAAACCGTTAGATAGTTGACGACGGCGGTCAACTGCTAAGTTGTTGCGTAGTAGCTTGCCCCGGCAGTTGTTTGGAGCTGCGTGGCCGCGGCGGGGCACGGGCTTTCCCGCTGCTTCATCAGGCTCTCAGGCACCGACAACCGTGATGGGATGCCATTGATCATAGCATCTTGCGAGCAGGTCAAGTGAGAGGATAGCTGCTACACTGTTTTCATGCCGCTTGTCTTCATAGCTCTCCAGATGATACGTCTACCACTAGGTTGAGTTCCAAAGATCGGTCCGGTCCAAATCAAGAGCCCCGGGAAGCTTATTATTACCGCGCATGAGAATGACAACCAAACTGTTCATGAAAACGAAACGGTTCGATTCCTTTTGATACCCGTCTAAGACCAAACGGTAGAGGAATCCAGATATATGTACAGTACACTAGAAAGGGAAGCCGTCAACCAATGGCTCGACCTGTATACCTAAATCCCCTTCTAACCAAGCCAGCGTGATATAGCCATGCAACGGAGACGCCATGCTTTTGGTATCAAACGCTTCCAAGAGATCAATCAACGTTAAGCGTTAAGAAAACATTTACTCCTCGTAGTTGCCTGTAAAGATGGAGATTTTCGACTTCTCGAGCTTCTCTCTCAGGAACTCGTACACGGTGAAAGTGACGGCCTGACCGGGCGCCACTCTCATCACACGAGGAGTGATACCCTTGTAGAAAGCCCTGGCACCCTCCTGCTTGAACATATCACGCGCGATGTTCACGATGCGCGACAGGGCAGACTGCCCGGGCTCGGCAGCTGTTCTCTGAAGTCTGGTCTTGATCGTGTCAATCGGGGCGTTCGAGAAGGGACCCATGGCACCGGAGATGAGACCAATCACGGTCGTCTGATACGAAGGCAGCTGCTTGTCGGCGTACTCGGGCTGGATCTTCTGCAGGAACGACTTCAAGTAGCTGTACGCCGTGAAGTTGGCGGCCTGGTTGGTACCCTGCCGTAGTGCGGTGAGGGACACACCGCGATATAGGGCGCCAATTCCTTCTTCCCTCACCACAGTGAACAGGGCGTGTGGTGCGCTTCGGTACTTCGGAGCATCAAGAGGGTCCGCAAGACTGTGGTGCTGCGCTTGCAAACGAATCTTCACGACTTCCATAGGATTCACAACCAACACGGCTTCAGTCACACCGGCAGCGAGACCAGCTGAGCGCACACATGCATTAGCGTTGCCACAAGAGTCTTCTGCTGGTGCTGGTTTACTTACCGAAGAAGGTCGCCTTGCCAGAGACAGTTCCGGTCTGCTTGTCTGCAAGCAGCTGCTTGTACCACTCATAGGAGGTAAACCGAATGGCCATCTTAGGAATGATTCCTCCCAGCACAGCTCCAAGACCCTTGTACAGACCCAATGCGGTCTCACGCTTCACGATCTCTACACCGGTGGCAATGAAACCGCGAGGTTTTACCTGGAGAATATGAGTCAATTGACCAATTCGAATGTAAACTCGTGGACATCTGTGTCACCTACTCCAGGTGCCTTGGCTCTCTTCGACAGCTGCATTCGGACCTTGATCGTATCTAAGGACATTGTAAGTACATTCTCATCCAAGATTCAGGGTCTGGAATTGTCCTACCGAGAGGGTGGCAGACGAGAGCCTCCATCATACCAGCACCTCCACCAGCTGTTCTCGAGAGTCAGTACCGCAGTTGAGCTCCTCGGACAATATGAACTGTACCTATCAAGTTGGTGGCCGCCGAAGCGGGCTTCTTGCCATTTTGATTTTTTCCAGACATTTTGTTTTAGAATATCTCGTCCCGCAATCCTTATGCGTCCCTTTTCACTCGCGTGTCCGCGATTGAGCAGCCAAATGCAATGCCAAATTTCCTTTAGACAATCGTAAAGATTCTGCTCCTCATAAGCGAAGAAAAGGAAAGAAAAGGAAAGAAAAATCCCGGGCTAAGCAATGGACACCCAGCGAACCGAGAAAGGTGGGGAGGGGTGTAGCCCGTAGACTTTCCAAGGAGTATATACGACCCCGGCGTGGGAGGGACAGCACCAGGGTTATGAATTCGACGTCACGAGCCAAAAGGTGAGTCAGATTGACTTGGGACGCCCACTGGTTATAACTGGGGGACCGAGGATCTTTACCTTGGTTAAGCCAAGGGCCCAGTTGCCAGCGAGGAGAGCTATGACGGGGAAGCGGAGAGAGCTGTCTGGGCGAGCGGAAAGATGGAGACCGTCCACCGCGACGGAGAAAACTCGCACAACAGGGAGGAAGGGGCGAGACCAAATCTTCCTACGTCCGAGAGTGGCTGGGGAGGAATTGATCTGATTTATTAATTGGTAATGCTCCAGTCCCTCCGGGCAACGGCCTGGCATCTCTTATCCGCGCCGTTGAGCAGCCGTTGCGGACATGTTCCTCAGGGCTTCCGCACGGCGGATAAAGCTCTCGAGCAGAGTCCCGAGGCTCCGGGCGCTGCGCTGGGCTGAGCTCCTGAGCGCTCTGGCTCCAGCCATCTGGGCCTCTGGCGCTCAGAGTGGGCTTGCTGGCGCTGGCAAGTTGGCAACACAGTGGTCTCCAGGCTCCAGAGCCTCGAGTCTTGCGGCACTGCCAATCCATGACAGGATCGGGGGCGGAGGCGTCCAGGTCGCTTCACATGCGCCTTTCTGCGTCCACAGCCCCGTCCCTGGCAGGTCGAATCGTCATAAGCCATCTCTCTGCCCGTCACGAGCCAGAAGAGCAGAGATGGGGTTGATGGAGAGCCGTCGGCGGTCCCTCGTTCACGGTCCGTTTGCGGAAAATGTCGGCAAATGCGGCGTGCTGGCCCTGCCCCCGCCGAGCCGAGGTTCGCCACGCTGCCCGCCGACGCTCGGAATCCCAGCAAACCCGCCTCCATTGGCGGATATAGATATTGGCGATGGTCAACAAGCGGCCCTAGCAGCCTGCTGCCTGCTGGGATATCCAGATGCACTCTTAGATCACCCGCGGATGCATGTGCTGTGCTCCATCAGATGATCGCTGGTGATCATCTAACATTGATATTCGACCACGCTTCCATGCTTTGGCGGTGGAAGCCCAAGTCTGCCGTACTCTCGGGTTACCGGAAAAAATACTGGGCACAGAGAGCCACCCCAGACGTGGCTCGTGCCGGGTTCGAGACCACGTTGTATTATTAAGATGCAGGGTCCCTACGGCTGGATATGTTTTCCAGATCCTTCGTCCATGATGGGCTGGCGATCTGCTGGCTGCTTGCTAAGAGGAATGGCAGAAGATCTCAGAAGGGATATGAAGCCACGGAGTCCCATCTTTTACCCGACATGGTATCCAGGAACACTCAACTACGGAGTACAGCCTTCCGGATGGAATTTCTTGGATACTCAATCGCGGTAATTGAGCCTTTCGTTCTGCTAGCCTCCTATTTCACCTGTCATCGATTTTGAATTTCTCTATGGGACAGCATTCCTCAGTTTACCTTCAGGAAAATTCCCCTTACCGGGCCCGAGATACATACGGTAATACTCCGTACGGAGTACTATCTTATCCATCAATCTTCAAATCCCGTCATTCATCTCCGACAGAGCCGACACTGCTTTGCTCACATTGAGGATCCTCTCAAGGGCCAACTACTAGCCATGCATTGATGAGTTGTGCGCTCCCCACCACTTGATCTCCCTCAGAGATCGGAAATTCCAGAGCCGTGGGTGAAGGCTGCATGCATTATATAAAGTATCAATATACCCCAGGTACACACATGCGCATCTTCTCTTTGGGGAAACTTCAGTGATACAATGCCCTGTCCTCCAATTGCTTCCTGAACTACTATGCATTTGTTCATGAGCAAGCTGCTGGTAACGACAGTGTCAGCAAGACGCCGACAAAGTGATACTGCTTAGAACGTGAACTTGTGTAGCTGATGCTTGAGGAGGCCTGAAAACTCCATGCATACATAGCTCGTTGTGTTACTACCGCAGCAAAGCATGTGAAAACACGAGGTCACCCTGCAGTTGTCCTAGCCGAGGATAAATCCATGATGTAAATTGGATGACCATGCCGCAATAGATTAATCTTCATTAATTGCCGATTGCAGACTGCGGAGGTACTGAATAGAATTGCTGAAGTCTCGATTGACTCTCGAGTCATGACTAGCCTCCATCGTCTCTGTTGCCGTCCAAAGGAAAAGAACTGGACATATTATTGATTAATGTTCACAAGTTAAAATAGACATTACTCTCAGGACAGTTCATATCGGTTCGGTGGTGCTACCTATTTGGGCAATCAGGAGGAACCCGGGACCTACTTCAAAGGCACCCCAGAATCCTTTTTCTCCTACAACTTCCCCTTCCCCGTACCATCGGACTTCTGTACCCTAGAGTATTGGTGATCCGATGCGAATGACCAATTGTTGCCCTAAAGATCGGTTGACTGAACCATTGGGAACCCTCCGGTACCCTCGAGTCATAGATAGGGTAGTACAGTGCAATGATACCTGCATATATAACTTTGGAGACCGCAGCATCTCTACATCATCATACATACGGCAGTCTCCCCAGATGCGATTACCTGGTGCGCCCCACAGACTCAGGCTTTGACAGGGGTCAGCTTTTCGGTGGTGCTTTTAAAGCTCTCTCACTGCCTGAATTCTCTTGATAGAAAAGGAAATTATTTTCTTAAGCAATCCTTAACATTGCATAACAGCCCTCTCTGATCTTTAGATTAGAAGACTCAGATTAGTCTATATAAGATTGCATAGATCTAGAGAAGAGGCATATATTAATCAGTCGTAATATTAAATGATTTTAAGATTCAGCGTCTCAGAGGCAGTAAGGATGGCCAGCAGCAATTTCAAAAGGCAGCATCAAAATGCCGGGATTAGTCAGAATCCCTGTCTTCGGAGGGGCACCAGGGAATTATATAGATCAACCACTGTAGAACTAGCACAGTTGTAGACTGATGAACGCTTCACTCATCATATCGTAGGGATATTTCATGAAGTACCTCGTGTATCTATTTAGACAGAATGACAACTAGCGCATGACGGGATACTCCGTACTCCAGGTTCGGGGAAGAGGGTCGGCGGAGTTCTCCACACACACCGCTGGATCAACGATCAGCCTTCAATCGGCTTGGTCTCCGATCGTGCAGAAGCTGACGATCCTCGCCCACTTATCTACCAACCTTCTAATAATAATAATAGTGTCGCCTCAATGGGAGCACCAGCGGACTGTTTTACAGAATTTTCATTCGCGCCTGGATAGGTGAAGATAAAGGAGAATAAAAGACCAAAAGAGAGGGCGCCATTATAAACCCCTCTTATTACGCCACTTTCATCGCCCTGGAGTTATCTCGTGAAAGAAAAATGGACAATGGCGACGACAACGGTCCGGATCATAGCAACGAGACGGAAAGCAAGAAGAATAAGAGGAACAAGCGGGACATCGTGAAAACGGTCCTCCTGTTCCTCCTGCACCAATGGCTCATGATCGGGATCGGGGTCGCCTGCGTGCTGGCGTACTTCTTCCCCGACGTCGCGAAGCACGGCGGCGTCATCCGCTCCGAGTACAGCATTCTTTACGGCGCCGTGGCCGTCATCTTCCTCATCTCGGGGCTGGCCATCCCGCGGCAGAAGCTGTTCGCGCACGTCTGCAACTGGCGCCTCCACGCGCTCGTCCAGGTCACGTCCTTCCTGTTTGTCCCCGCGCTCGTTGTCGCCCTCGTCCATGCCATTTTGGCCGGGGATCCCCGCGGGCATATCGACCGGGCCGTGCTGGCAGGGTACATCCTCACGGCGTGCATCCCCACCACGATTTCCTCGAACGTGGTCATGACCAGAGCCGCGGGAGGGGATGATTCCGCGGCGCTGGTGGAGGTGTTGGTTGCCAACATGCTGGGCCCTTTTGTTACCCCGGGCTGGACCGTCACGTTGTTGCCCAAATCTTCCGAGTTCGATCCCTGGCGGAACGGAGGCGGAGACCTGAACAATATGTACAAAGATGTCTTCAAGCAATTGGGACTCAGCGCGCTGCTCCCGCTGGTCGTGGGGCAGCTGATACAGTGGACTTGGCCCGATAAGACAGCACGGGTGTTGCAGAAGTTCAAAGTAAACAAGATTGGCACGGCGTGCCTGCTACTGCTCATCTGGTACGTTTTGATTTTCCATTCATAAAGAGCGTCTTTCTGTCGAGAAATTCTATCAAACAGCTAGGTAACTAACAAGATATTCTTATTATTCAGGACCACATTCTCCTCTTGTTTTGCGACAAGGGCTCTTGAAGCCCTTTCCACCCAAAGCGTCATATTCATCGTCTTCTTTAATCCCGCGCTGTACCTCTTCCTCACTCTGGTCTGCTTCTACGCCTCGCGGCCACCAAAGATCCTAGCTTCCCGGCCCTGGAGCCAGCGTCTTTTCCGGCAGATCTCCCCGGAAGTGACGATAGCGATCTGCTTCTGCGGGCCGGCAAAAACCACGGGGCTGGGAATTCCGTTGCTGTACGCCATGTGGACATCCGTCGACCTGTTCACCAAGGCGAAGACGTCTGTGCCCGTCCTGCTCTACACGACGGAGCAAATCTGCGTTGCACATTTCATGGTGTATGTATTCCGAAGGTGGCACGCGAGACTGAATAAGAAACATGATCTCGAAAGCATCGGAGACACGGAGGGTCTGCCAGAGATGACCGAGAATCCAAATGATCATAGCATGTCGGAGAACAACAATGCACCTGGAATGGTGGGCCACTCAAATGAAAACGAAAAGATCTAGATTCCATAGATATACTCCATGACCAAAGGAAGAACAAATATATACCGAAAACTAAATACCTGAACACAATAATACCGAACCAACAGAGGACACGGAATAAAACAAATGAAAAGGGCTAGGTCAGGATCCTGTCCAAGGTATTCAGCCGGTTAGATTATGAATGATTGATGCTCTCTTGAAAAGAATAATCTTTCATCCCAAAGTGGTTTGTTCTCAGAGGCAAACATGACCGTCTCAGATCATCGATACCCTGCATCGTCAGGTTAATATAACCGGATAGAAGAGTGGACATACGTATAGACACAAGTTAACTTTACAGAAAAGGGCAATCCATTAAGACCTCCGAACAACCCAATCAGAATCCTTTTCACAGTCTTCGCAGGCATGCAAACCTCGTGACATCGTCATATGTAACTGACTTTCACTCCCATCCCAACAGTTCCCTTTACTTTCTGCCAACTGGTGTTTGTTATCCTCCTTATTCGATCTCGCACATCTTGCCTGCTGAGCGCCATCATAATGCCCAACATGAAGAAGAGCGTGCGAAGTAACGCCATTCTGTTGCCGGACACGATTTGCGCTATGCTGCGCAGCAGGTTACGAAGTACATTGACAAGCGTACGCGACTGTCGCGCCTTAGGCTGGGACTTCTCCACTTTCTTGGAAGTTTTCGAAGCCTCAGGAGATGGGGAGAAGGTTGTTCGTCCTGTCGGGTCAACGACATTACTATCCGAGGGCTTCTCTGCTGACTTTGTTGCCTTAGTCTTAGGGGCGCCATTTGGATGACCTTTCTCGATCCCGTAGTCTATCTCACTGCTTGTTCGCTTATGCCCATTCTCCTGCTTCAAGCGCTCTGCAGCTTCCTCCGCTCTTCTTCGCTCTTTCTCTCGCATCTGCCGTTCGAGCTCCGCGTCCTTTTCTCTCTGTAGTTCTGCAGCGCGCAGGCTGCTTTGCTCCTTTTCTTCTTTGAGCCCCTCGAGTGTCTGTAGGAAGGCTTCTTTCCGTTCTTCATCTAGGACCTCGCTCATCCTTATGAACTCTCTGGCGTATTCCCATTCGTCGTTTCTGGGAAGGACATGCAGGGTGAAAAGCTCGACTATTCTGACTCTAGCTGCCAAGTCCTTTGGAGTGTTTGCTCCGCTGGCGGTTAACCGGCGCCGACGCGAGCCAGACGGCGAGTTCTGCAGATGTTCTGCAATGTTGAGGTTCGGCTGGCCATACGATGAAAGATAGGTCTCGAGTCGCCGCTGGTTCAGGGTCTGCGACGGCGAATGATTCAGTAGCAGAGTGGCACTGTCGTAAAGGCTGTTGTTAGACTGAGACGAGTGAAAATACATGGGACATTTTTAACTCACAGGTTATATACGACATCCGCATCCACCGCGCCTTCCCGCCCTCCGTAACCAGTCTGTACGATGTCCTCCCATATCTCTCCATCGCGGACCTTGGACACAAGCGCCTTCCACTCCTTCTGCCCAAATTCTCTCTTCCCATCTTCAGGTCCCAGATCGACAATGGCGCTGAGCAGCGTGATGTAGAGGCTCCACACTTTAATCCTCAGCGAGCCGGAGACCGTTGCTATCGGTGCAAGGGGACGCGACGAAGCGTCGTCGCCATTTGCGTATTGCTGCTCCTCCTGTGGCGATATCGGGACGGTGATGATCGGTTCAAGAGCTGCCAGGGCCTCCGGTAGCCGGCGTGTTAGGAAGAGCTGAGAGGCATTCTTGTGTATCTGGGAGCAGAGCTTTGAGGGGGAGAGCGGAAATGAGGCAGGGGCGGAGGAGGAGAGGAGCTGCGAGGACGACAGGTAGGACCCGTCGGCCATCTTGTCAGTTTCTCAGGCGCTCTGAGCCGTGAGTTGCTACTAGCGCTCAGAGGCGGGATGGAGGAAGGACAAAGTTATCACAAAGAAATTGAGGTTGAAAATCGAGTATACTGCATGTGTTATGGTGGTAGGATGGGAGCGCCAGCAGAGCTCCATTAAGCGGAGCAACAGGCCGACAGGCGCGAGGTTTAGTTACCGGGGGAGGCTGGCTTTACCCTCGGCCCAGCCCGGGCGTCGCGTCTGGGGTTGGGCTGTCTGATGTCACGGGATGATCCGGAGAAGCCACCCCAAGACATGCGCTGTACTGTACTGTAGATGCTCCATCTTTGTAACACTGTTCACCGTTCCAGAACGTGCTACTGCTTGTCTGCTGTGCATTGACTTCTAATTATATGTTGATTGACTGACAGTTTTTGTCCCCAACATGAATTTCATGCCTTTTCTGTAATTATTTCTCCATTCAAAGCGGCAGATCTTGGCAAGTGAATCTATCATGATAGACCATGCTCTGATATGGGCATAGAGTCCACAAGCAAATAGGTCCAGCAGCCTCAGAAACAACCACTAGTGCTGGGACCATATCATTCACTCTTCTCTTTTGTTCTGTCTGTTGCGGAATTGCTTCTCCACATGAATGATCACTTTGGCACCTCCTGAGGCAGCTTACCATCCATTCCTAACAGACATGCATGATGGATGTCACCGGCCAGTCATTCTTCTATCATCTGCCAAGGATCCTTGAGGGCATTGCAACTTGCTGCTTTGTATCTCTGGATCTGGAGCTTTCCGGGATAGCCACAAACCTAGGTGGCCCCTCAACAGGCGGAACACAGACACTCCAGGAACGATATGCTGAAATCCGGGAGGCTGCCAACAGATATCAAATCCTGCAGATCGGGCTTACAATTGGACATGAGGACCCTAAAACAGGTAAGGAAAAGCACAGCTGCCTTCGGACAATTCGAGAACTTAATGCCCCCAGGGACTTATACCCTGAAACCATACAACCTCCATCTGAGCCCCATTATCGACCAGCGATTGGAAGTTGAGAGAACTTGGTCCTTCCAGAGCAGCGGTATGACTACCCCGATCAGTCACCATCTACTCCTAGTGACATTGAGTCAAACAAAGCGGTCGAGTTCTTGATGGGAAATAAATTCCGTATGGAGGCTGTCTTTCAAGAAGGCGTCCCTTACCTCTCTCGAGATGAAGAGAAGCTGGCAATGGCCAAAGCGCTGGAAAGGCGAGACCGGACTTCGGTTCCATCTGATATCGACGTCAAGGAAACAGACCACGAATCCCTGCAGTTCTTGAAAGTCGTTCGGAGCGGGATCAACGCTTGGCTTGCTCTCGGTGATGTGGATGCGCCCTCTTTTCTCTGTAACGAACGAGGCTTATTTATTTGAATCTATATAGAGTGCCGAAAAGTATCTCAACATCCCGCCACCAAGGAGCCTGCATACGCCGAAGGGACCCAGTGCCTTCCCTACCACACTTAACCGATTTCAAAAGAGGCTTGTTCACCAGTTGGTTCAAGCAGAATATCCGTCCCTTGTGACAGTCGGCAAGCCTACTTTCGTGCAGATAATCCCTTACGATGAGGCTCGTGAGAAGGAGATCAAGAAGGAAAGAATAAGACGGACTGAGGAGCGCATTTTGAAACAGACGGGTTTCAGGTGGATTGCTGAGGCTTTGGCTGGCGGGGATTTGTCGAAGCTCGATCCAGGAGTCTTTACGTCCATCATGCCGAGTTCGGCTGCTGTAGAAGCAAAGCACTCCCTGAAAGAGTTCGCTGACAGGCTTAAGCTACGACTGAAGGCGAACAGACCAATCTTGGTCGGCCACAATCTCTTCACGGATGTGGTCAACTTTTACAGATGCTTTTTCGGGCCTCTACCGGAGCGAGTGGAAGACTTCCAGGAAATGCTCCATGAGTTATTCCCCGTTCTTGTCGATACAAAATACATGGCTACACACGACTGTGGTTCTATTAACCCGACGTCGTCATTATCGGAGATCAATGAAAGCCTAGCGGGACAGAAGAGTCCAAAGATAGGTGAGTAGATTCCTTCGAAGACAACACGCACCGCTGATTGTTGCATTTTCAGTTGTGGATCCCCAGCACCGCAAGTACCAGAGCCAGAAGCTATTCCATGAGGCGGGCTACGACAGCTTGCTTACCGCGCAGGTATTTATCAAGCTCTCTGCTCCGCTGCGTGATGGTGGGACATCTATACAATCCGAGACTAGGAGGTCCTTCACTCCGAAACAAGGCCTAGCTTCTGCTCATGAAGATTCTGCGAGCGAAGGTGCACTTTCCAGAGCATCTAGCACCTCGGGCAGTAGATCAGATGAGGTTATCGGCAGGGACGGTGAACGCATAAAGCATCGTCCAACCCAGCAGCCTGTGAACTGGAAGGAACAAGCAGAGGTTACCTGGATCCGGTCTGCGTTCGCACACCGCACGAAGTTCGATCTCCTGACCGACACAGCGGAAGAGACAGCGGAGGATTCTGAAGACGAAAATCAGCCGTTCGGGACTGAGGACCAATCTCAACTTCTAAGCTTCGAGGACGATGTCGAAATAGCCCGGAAAATCAAGGCCGGGGAGCTTATCCCCCGGTCAGGTGCGCCGTTCTGGAAGGTCTACGGGAACAAGCTCCGCGTATTTGGTACGCAGGAGAGAGTCTGTATCCTAGGGAAAGCCGGAAAGCCACGAACAGGCCAATGAGTAACATCTGCGGATAGACTCCACGGAGCATTGAGAGCAGTAGGACTCTCTCCGCCTAGCTGAGACTTGAGAGGCATACAGCGAGCTGAGAGTGTAGTAACACCCGCCATATGATCAAGAAATACATCCTCAAATCCTGATCAGTAGATAGGCGTCTTAAAGATAACCAGAAATGCCAGATCCACAACGTGGAAAGCACTTTCCGGTGGCCCAGTGGACTGGCAGGGGAAGTATGTATGCAGTGTCTATCTAACAGTACGCCTTGGTTCAAAGAAGGTACCGCTAGCGAAATCTGACTGCACCGTAGAGTACTCGCTCTGAGCACCACTAATGATCGACTGGTTGTGGAATGTCAGAACACAGTGATGATAAGGGATGGGTGCTCGAGAACAAGAGAGAAAAAGGAAAATCCCACATGAACGACGAGCGGCGTTTTGAGGGGCCGGCGAGGTCACGCGGAGGCTAACCTGAAATGGTCTAGCGCAATTTCGGCGTCTCTGCGCCCTCAGGCGGGCTGGAGGTCGGCTGTGAACTTTTCTCGGACGGGATATCAGCGTTCACCAGCACGGACAACGTCCACCAAGGCCGGGAGATGTCTGCCGGATCCAATGGCACACGGCGCATAGCGGCGCTGTTGCGTACGTATTTCTGATGCGGTTTTGTCCTTGTTTCCGCTGTTGCTGACTTCTCTGCCAGGTCCGTCCACCTTCGACTCCGCGGTGTGCAGAAGCTGTCAAGAAACGCTTGTCCGCCGCAATTATTCCTCTGCTGCAGCCTCAGCGACCGCGGACAATGCGTCTGCACCTCCCCCTTCATCCTCGACCTCCTCACAACCCGCCACTCCTGTCAACCATCCGGTCCTGAAGCCCACCTACACTGTCAAGGCTGGAGTGGTGCTCTCCCGTCCGCCCCAGATTACTCGCGACCTGACGCCGTTCGAGAAGGCGTTCTTTTTCTACCAGAAGCGGCTGAACGAGCGTCTCGCCCTTCCCTTCACCCGATACTTCTACTTCCAGCGCGGAACGCCCGCCTACGAAGACTTTAAGCGTAAAGTCAAAGAACGTGAGACGCCGGCGCGCGATATCGGCAAATACAATGCGTACTCGAAAGAGGCATGGAACGATGAGCTGCTCGTCGGCGCAGTTGAGTCTGAGCCGGAGCATATGATAGAGCAGCTCGTTCGGGATGCGGAGACCGCGGCCAACGCGTCGTCCCAGGAGAGCGCCAAGAAGGAGGAGATCCAGAGGCCTTACCCCCGGGTGACGGAGGCGGACAAGAAGGGGGACGACAAGAGCCTGAACCGGTTGCTGCAGAGGACGCTCTATCTCCTCGTGAAAACTAAGGAGGGGTATTGGAAGTTCCCCAGCTCGCCTCTCGTGCCAGGCGAGGACCTTCGAGAGGTGAGTCTTATTCCTTGAAGCTTTTTTTTTCTGGGACGAAAGTTCCAGCTGCTATTCATTTTTGAGGCGTTATGACCTGACTTCAATTTCTTTCCAGGCCGCAGAACGAACTCTGGCCGAATCTGCCGGCGTCAACATGAACACCTGGTTCGTCGGCTACCACCCGATCGGCCACTTCGTCTACAATTACTGGAAACCGAAGATCGACGAGAAGGCCAAGGTCGAGCTGCTGGGCGAGAAGACCTTCTTCATGAAGTGCCGCATCTTCGCCGGACAGGCCGACCTGAGCGTAAACACGCAGGGTCTCGAAGACTTCAAGTGGCTGGCGAAGGAGGAGATCCAGAAGTATGTGATTCCGCAGTACTACAGCTCCATCAAGAACATGCTGGCCGATAGGTAAAAACTTGGAGCGGGACAAAACTTGAATGTCTTTGTATAATGGTTGAATGTGCGGCATGAATGCTGGTTCTGAGTGCATGTCTCCAATGAGCGGGATGGCTTCGAGCTTCGACAAACGAGAGTGTTTGTTTTCACGTACCTCCCTCTCTCTGTATGTTTGGCTGGGGCCAATCGGCGTCTTTCTTGTCTGTCTCATCTGTAGTATAGAAGGGAGCTACAGAAGCGCATATATTACTGTGCTATGTATAACTAGATACACCACCACATTTACCGCAGAAAATTCCCCGCCATTTTGTCTCCATGGCCATGATGCTCAAAACTCAAAACTCCAGAACTCCATATGATCATAATCCCCAACGAATAATAGAACCAAAGGAAACAAAAATGAAAAAAAGCAAGCTACAGCAACAACCCATCTCATCGCCTTTACTTTAGACTAAACTTCTGTCCCTGCACGATCGGCTGGTCCTTCGACCCGGGCGTGGCGCTCAAGCTCTTCCCGCACATGGGGCAGGCTGTACAAAACATTAGCATCAGCATTCCAGCCGTATACACCAAGGAAAAGGGGAAAAGGAGAAGAACCTACCATTCTTCTGGTACGCGCAGCGCTGGCAGTACTTCCGGCCCTGCTCGGTCTTGGTCTTGCACGACTCGCACGAGGACGCGTACGCGGCGTAGGGGTTCTTGGCCTTTTGGCTGAGGAGTTTGTTCTGTTGTGATGTTAGTCGGCGTCTGGTTCTTTTGGTGAATATGGTAAATGCATCTTTGAGAGATAGAGTAGTGACATGGAAAGGTCAAGTCCACGGGTCAGTCGGGCAGGGGGAGGTGTGGCGATTTTGATATGTTCATGGTGTACATGAACAGTAGTAGGCATTGAATGGCAACAACAAAAATGAGAGCATTAAGGCACCCGTTTCTTTCCTTCACAGAAGCCGAAGACACAAAGAAACAGAACATAAGAAAAAAAAAGGAAAATCACAAACATACCTTAGTAACCCCCGTATTCCCCAGCGTCGGCTTCGCCTTCGCATCCCCGCCGGCGCCAAGCGTGCTGGTCGGCGAGCCGTAGTACATGTCGCTTTTGCGCTTGACGCCCGGCGTCACGAGCTCGGTCTTTTGCAGCTTCTTCTGGCACTTGGCGCACACCATGGTGACGGTTGCTCCCTGCTTGCTGCTTGCTGTCTAAGCTGTCAGGTGTTAATTAACTAGGGACAGAGGTAGACTTGTGGCAACAGACGATTGATAGGTTCCCCCGTGGAGGAATATCCCGAATTTGTTGAAGAGGACGCGTTCGAGACGGTTGCAACGCTCAGCCTCAGGAGGTTGTATGGTAGGAAGGGAGATACGATGTCTGGACGTCCGATGAGGATAGCTCGGTGGTTGCAGGTGTGCAGTGCTATGTATGGATACGGATGCGGATGCGCCACAGCGGAGAAGCGCCAAGAACATCGCGACGCCGCCTTGCCCTCTACCGCCTTCCGCCTTCGGGGCCGCCGACAAGTCCGCGAGCCTTCTCCGTCCGGAGAGATCAGCGACGAGGGGATACGAGGTCGAGGTCCACCCACGGAGCATTATTGTTGTCATTGGTATTATTGCTATTAATCATGGAGCGCAGAATTGGATTACATAACTTGTCTGCGTGTCATTCTCATTCTCAATCCATAGGCTCGCGCTAGATTTATAGAGGTATTATCGTCTTCGATCCTTTGTCGGGTTTCCAATTGTAAGCGTGGTGAGTGACAATTTTTATATAAATGTTTTCGGTGTCCAGATCAATCACTTTCTACGGTTAAGCTCACTTGCTTCCTGCACTGGAGCTGGGAAATCTTGGGGTCGAACATTCCTGTATCTATAGGACACGCATACATATACATCATTTATAACTCATTCGCGCCCCAGGCGTCCGTCACATGAGAACGACCAGAACCGTAAAACATAAGATAGGCAATTCTGACCAAAAAGCTTGGGTATATATTAGAACAGGGTATATCACGGGCAAGATCATGAAAAAAAATCGAGAAAGCGACAAAAGCCTCGATCTGACATAGTGGTGAATAAAAAGCACCGTCGAAAATAAACTAGCTATTTGTTTCCTTTTCTTTCGTCGAAATTCGGCAAGGCGGAGGGAAGGTGGGTTGTGACTTCCGTGACCAAGATCCGTAAGAGCATACTGGAAGCGCAGACGACATGAAATCATCCCTTACCGCGCAGGCCCAGGGCTCGGGCCAGTCTGGATCTGAGGAGGCTGGTTCCCAGGCTGAGATCCAATTTCGCGTATTTGCTGATACTGACTTGGAAGAACTTGTCCGTACTGGGGTTGTTGCGGGGGCGTCTGCTGCTGCTGCCATTGCGCGGGCTGAGGTGCGTATCCAGCCTGCGGCATCTGGTACATTCCTGGCTGCTGCTGGAACTGCATAGGGGGCTGATAAGGCTGTTGTTGGCCGTTAGGAGGCTGGTACGCCTGGAACTGACCAACGGGCTGCTGGTACTGGAAGGGTTGCTGAGGAGAGTATTGCTGCTGCACTGAGGGAACCTGGTGCTGCGCGCTGGTCCTACGCCACAGAATGCACCACCCGATGATACCCGTGTAAAGACCAATGCAGATGGTATAGAGGATCGAGATCGCTGTGTTTATGTAGTCTGGCGCAATGTTTGTTCCAAAAGTGTATCGCATCGCGATAATTGCGTTGGAGAAGCATAAAATGAAGAAAAAAGAGCATCCAATACCAAGGAAGATGGATCCAACCTATCACAACAGTCTAGTTAGCAATTGAATAAATAGGTGAGTGGTATCTATGATGATGACAAACGAGGCCAACCCACAACTTACCCGTGAATTGATCTCAAGAGCGCTGGATTTAATGACAACGAAGACAGCACAGAGAATTATCTCCAGAGAAGCTAGCCAGGAAATAATCATACGAGCGCCGGAGAGCCTGGCAAGGTCTAGGTCCAACTTCAAGCTGTCATAGGAATTCACGCTTTGTACTAATGTGACAATCCTAAGTATGGCTTCCACAAGGGAAAGGACCGAGATGATCCCCAGGATGCCCCAGTGCAGATAGGTGAACTTGAGAAAACCCTTGCTGCTATGGTAAAGTCGATTCAGATAGTTGTGGAGAATCCGGTAGAACACGTAGAAGATGAGGATCAGTGCAAGGAGGTTGAATATAGTCTGGAACATAAGCAGGACAACATAGCTCTGCTTCACGGTGGCTTCAAGGACGTAGAAGAACAGGTAGATGATGGTAAGAATCGAACGTCTGCAGGCCAATGGTTAGTATTCTTACCCAGGGGCTTATGTCACAACGCAGAAGGTCCAAGTTTTCCTGGCTGTACTCACATGATGTTGCTCAAAATCGACTCGAAAAGAGATCTGGAGGGAACCCTGTTGACCGCTGGGTCGCGCTTCGGCCGTTTGATGAAGCATGAAGCGACGAGAAACACCAGGCAGGCGATGAGGGTTATTACCTCAAACGCCAGTGCGACCGTCGGAGCAACTTGTCTCTCGCTCCATATGTATAGAATGTGACGTCCTCGTTCCATGGGGAATCATCATCAAAGAGAGAAGAGCTGCTGTCCGCGAAGGAGCTTCCGCCTCGACGAGGGGGCATTCTCTATGGCAGCAACAAAGGAGTGAACTGTCTGCTAGATATCTAAATAACCGCAAAAATAGCAGACAGAGATAAGTAAGTCCGAAAAAGCACGCTGAAGAGAGAATAACAAAGTACAAAAGGACAACGAGCCTCGACACGATGGGCATCGAGGCTCTAAATACAAGTCATCCTTCCCGTGCGAAGGAGATCATCCTAGGCAGCCAGCAAGGCTGAGTTTCTTGATGATTTGCATTATCACTCTGTATTATTAGTATTGTTGTTGACCGAACAGAATGAATACGAGGTGGATGGTGAAAGTCAAGATACGAACCTGGTTGTGATTGGTCTGGCTGCTGGGAAGCAACATGAAGCGTTGTTGAATACGAGCGCTTGCTGCTTAGCGCGTGTGTTCGAGAATCGCACTGTCAAAGAACAGTAAGACAATCAGACATGCTATCTGCTGTCCAATTGCCCAAAGATCTTTTAGAATTATCGGTGCTGGTCCCTGCGATGATACCAGCCCTTCAGCCTCAATCCGTCTAACTTGTATCAGAACTCTTTTTCAACTAACTGCAGACCAGATTGTCATTCAAAAAAGTTCATGAGATCAAGGACGCTCCAGGACAGCATCTACCATAGGCTGTGCTGGCGGGCACCAAATTCAATTCAACCAGAACAGTTACCTGCCTAAGAAATGATTGTCCTAGCTAAGAACTACCCACTTCTAAGCCTTATGAGGCTCATATGCAGGAAATACAACAGAGTACAGCAGTTGTAGAATCATTCTGCATGAGGTCAATTTGCAACCTATATCATCATGGCTCTGATTTCCTAAGCACATTTGACTTGCAAAATGTTTCCATTTTTGCTGAGGGTGGTGCGGAAACTATGGGCCGCTGAATTTCTGGTCCCTCGACTTCTATCTCCATTAGGATTTCGAACTTCAGTTCGATGCCTTACACCCTTCCAAGGTCTCATGCATATTTGTTGTTGTGGGGATAGTGGGGTTTGTTTTTATATCAAGAGTCTGAGAAACCAATCGACCCAGATTCAATCTCCAAGCTCAAGGAGCTTAGGGTTAGTCCCGCATTAGATAACCTTTGGCATGCCGCAACAAAAGAGTATACGTGCTCACTTGCCCTTTCGCTCCTCCCCAAAGCTCCAAATCCACGGTCACCCTGTCAACTTCTTTGAAACCGTGCTTTAAATACAATCCCAGCCCCTCCTCAGTCGCTTCAGTATAAGCAGGCAGACCCAGCTCGTCCGCTTCACGGAGACCTTTTTCCACCAACATCCCCCCGAGACCCCGGCGCTGGAATTCCGGTCGGACGTACAGTTCCTTCAAAACTTCACAGAGATAGTCAGTCCCAGCAGCGTTTCATGAGTTGGGTCTATTCAAGAGATAAAATATACTGAACACATCCTGCTCGCCGAGGATCTTCGCGCGCTTCAGGAACCGCACACCGCTTGTAGCGTCCATGAGAGCCTTGTTCATCCCCTCTGGCCGATACCTGTTGGCGTAGGTCTCTGCCCACTCCGCCTCTGTGCGACCTTTGGCATGCTGCCACCAGACGTACGCAACGGCAGTGTTCGATGCGTCTTCAGTAACCAGAAAGTATTTGTTCGCCGGATCTCGTAGGAAAGCAACATCACGGGACACTTCTTCATCTTCTTCCTTTCCTTGAGGTGCACCGTGTGGCCAGAGCAGCCTCGAGAGTGGGCTGTCCTTTTGTGCTGAGTTTTCGATATCTCGGATTGTGCGTGCCCCCTCTGGTGTAGCAGGAACTGGAGAAGTAGTGAAACCAGTCACTTGAAGAGGCATTATGAGATGCTCGATAGGTACAATATGCTGTATCGAGTACGGGGATAAAGGGGAATTGAGCTTGTAGGCATAACAAGTACGTGAACGCTTCTTGGAGGCTGTGCCGCTCAGAGGTGCATGAACTCGAACAAGGTGCCTACCTACCTAGATAGGTAAGTAGTACCGACCGGGAAGGCTTCAAAGTACTGTACGTAATCTAAGCAAATTCAATTCTTCACAGAATACCGAGTTGATATGCTCTCATACGACAAGTATTTGCTAAAGCTTGTATAACAGAACAGACTGTAAATGCGGCCTATCCTCTGCTTACTTTGTCAATCCATGGAATTCAATGCCTGTCACGCAAGTTCACTCTTCCTAAAAAAAACCCCATGACATCTTGAATCTACGGGCATATCTCCTCCGGAGTTGCGTTCTCGCAAGGTGGGTGTGTGAGTTGCAACGCATCTTCCGGCATGACAAGCTCACCGTCAACCTCGTGCTTTGCTGTATAATCCATCAAGGGCTGGAATTTACGGCATTTATGCCATGTGCTGAAGTCAGGGTAAGATCCAGAAAATCCTTTGACCCAGCTGCTGGTGACGATTCCAACGTCTCCATTGCACTGGATAACTTGCCGCAGCATATCAATGCAATGATCTTCCACTGGCGTCAGCTTTCTACTAATCTTTCTGGGGCAATGACATCCTAGAAAAGGGCTATTAGTCACATACCAACATGGAGCCGAAGAGTGTGGTTCGAATCGGTGAATGCCACAGGCAGGTTTTCCGGCCTAGAGTAGTAGTCAAAATAGGTATATTGTCGTATCAAGTTTAGGCAGTGGAGCTTCTTTTGTCAGCAGTTGGAGTGAGGGAGATCATTCGCAGCAGAGTACCTGATGGAAAACCTCTAAACCACCAGTATACCAGCCACCTTCGTCGTCTGGATACTTTGCTTGTGTCAATGGCTTCTTCAAACGTGGCATGTCGCGAGGATCGATTTTGATCTGTGCCTCTGCCGATGTGTGAACTTGAATCTATTTCCATATTGTTAATACCGGAGAACCTACTATTCACGATCTCTTTCCATGCCGCATCAAGAGCTGGACTTGGAGGTCCTTTGAAGGGATTTCTGTCGAGTAAGGCACCCTGGAACTTGATCGTCTCATATTCGACTGCCCCTATCGCCGGGGCTTTTGTCATCTATCAGCATGAGTTTCCATCGGCGGAAGGATGAGCTCCTGTCGAGCACTTACAGTATGCCGATAGTTGAGCAGCACATTCCTTATCAGTGGGAGCCCTTCGCACTAGTCCCGAAAAGAAGAAAGCAACAGAGGAGATCAAGAGAAGTATCTCGAGCATCCAAATGTATAGGCGTGATCGCTTAGGGGATCTCCTATTCCAAGGTTCACCGTTATCCTCAAGAAGAGGTTCTGCATCGTTGTCATATTGGGAAGGCATATCCGATGAATTCTTTGAAATAGGAAGCTCGCTTGAGAGTTTAGCCATCACAGTGGTATCTCAATATCTGCGCAAGATCTGTTTATTGTAGAAGGGAACAGAATATGTGGTTTTCAACGTATCGACGCAAGACATTGAGTATTATCTGCCTGCCAACTGTAAATTGCTGCAAACGGGAGACGGTAAAGCGACGAGCTTTATAAGCTGCATTCTAATCAATGACAAATAATCCAATGTTGGTATGTGCTGGAAATGTGTTGGCTGGCTCATCTGCGGTATCAATGACTCGGAAGCATCGGACGATGCGACATTGTCCCACATATTAGACAAGAATCAACGTCACTGGTTGACTAGCGGCTGTTGGGCGGCCCATTAGTCTTTCAAAAAGGGATTGAGCAGTATGATCTCAAAGAAGCGTAAACTGTCGCGATCAGTATTGTGCTACTAGAATTTCAGGCCACCCATGATAAGGCTGCAGAGTACTGGACCTAGCTCTGGCAAACCAATGCTAGGCCTGGCAAGCACACGGTGAAGCTGCAAAGTCAGCAAAGGCGCCGAACAAATAAAAGATAAAGGTGGGTTCTGGCATCAATTAGTTCTCAAAGAAGGGTTGTTTGCTATATCCATGGACTAATCACAAGACTCGCTGCAATTTAGACCTGGCCCATGTAACGACAAATTCTGAAGCAGAGCGGTGAGAGCTGATGCGTTGATTGGACTCAGCTCATTGCTACAAAAAAGAGCATATGGGTTCTCGGAAGGGACTCCGTGTCTTTAGGCTATCGATGGTTGAGGGAAAGGGCTGAACCTGGCGTTCACGAAGGTTGCCGGCCGCAATCCAGCAATGCACTGAAAGAGTTAGAACCATGAACAAGGCTAGTGAGTCTATTATCTATTGGCTATCAGATAATTTGGTCAGCTAGAGCATATGCAGAGACTCTTAATGGCGTCATTCATTTGCTTGTTTCCATGCTTTGAATATTTGCAAAGAGACTGCCGTACTGGGAAAAGGTCGCTTCTTTCTACTCTATAAAATCCCCCTCATATTCCGCTCGTTCTGTTCACTATATTGGTTTACTGCATACACTTCTTAAAAGCCATACGAAACACACTTTTTGATATCTCATTCCAAAGAAAGAATAAGTTGCCCTCACAATGAAGCTGTTTGGCCTTGGAACCCTTGCTATTGCCTCCATTTTTATTGCTGCTACCGCTGCACCCGTTACAGAGTAAGGATGCTTTCTAGCTTTGCGTTGTGTTGATCTATATTGTCCATATGTGTTCAGTATTGACCTGCATAAGAGAATTTTCTCCGGCTGCTAGAACCATCGAGAAACGAGAGCAAGTCTCTGGAAAGCAGAAGTATGATCTTTACGATGCTCCCGAGAAGAGGGAGCCTCTTACGACCAAGGACAAGTACGAACTCTACGACGCTCCCGAAAAGAGGGAGCCCCTCACGACTAAGGAAAAGTACGACCTCTATGATGCTCCTGAGAAGCGGGAGCCCCTCACGACCAAGGAAAAGTACGACCTCTACGACTTGGACCTGGAAGCCGATCAGGAGTGATCGATAGACGTTTTACTGTCTACACCAATCACCTCACAACATACCTACCTCCTCTTCTTTGCTTGGCTAGGGACGACAGAGGGTTTTCCATTATACTGGAAGCTTAGCTCACTACATACGCTCCTTGAAAGACTGTTATATACCTAGGTATCTATGTGTGTACTGGAAGCTAGGGAAACTCTATTCATAGTTTTGTGTTCTTGATGAGCTGGATAGTACTACTTAGCTCCTTTTTCTATCTCAGCTAGTTATATCCCGCATATTATAGTGGGACTTTATACCGTCAATAAAACAAACATTTCTGCTGGAATAATAATAACAGGATTACGGTAGATAGAAATGGAGTAGTGTATATTGTACCTGAAAGAATGTCCAGACGGTACAAGGTACGGGAACAATCTGAAGCCCCAAAAAAATTGCGCATATGTCCTTTCGGAAGCTTTTGCTACCAAGACACTGGTTTGCGATATGTGAACTTAATTATTAGAGTCCAATGTCATCCGATGCATGCATTTGTCTACCGCACTGCTAAGCGGGTGCGAATACCATTTCTAACTGGCGATAGAGATAAATGGCAAGTTTGGGCCTCTTTTGACACGCAGTTACAAAATGAGAAGGAGTTCCGATTCGAGCTCGTCAGGAGATCTTGGAAGAAGAACTGGTGATATTACAAGGGGCTTGAAAAGTCCAGTAAATTGTATACAGTTTGGAATTATACACATGTATACGTAAATCATGAATGGAAGTTATCAGTTTACAGTGAGAGGCGACTTCGTTGATAACCCTAAACCTGTGTTCCAATATCTACACGATTGGCCAATCTCTGTCGACTCTTCCAATACCTTGAATCCAAGCGCTCTAAACTTATGGACATCATCTCCAGCATAGCTTCGGTGTTTGCGGCCCTATCCCTCAGTTCCAATCTCTACAGGATCGAACTCGTTCGGTTCCTCAACTACACCAGACTCATAACCATCCTCGCCAGCTTTCCTTGGAACGAGACCTGATCTCAATCAGAACTAGGTTTTCAAAAGACTCGACATTGCAGATTACGAGCGTCAGGCTTATTTACCTGGGGGACCGGAATCAACACATCGGCTGCAGTAATTGACGGTGACTTCGCATGATTCGCCGTTCTATATGTCTGATATCAGTTTCTAAAGAGTGGAAACTTTTCACTGGGAGTCTGGGAAAGCGACTTATAAAAGCATGCGAACCACAGCCCTTACAACCCTGTCCGCCATAGATAGGAGCAAAACTAGTAGCCGGGTGTTAATTTCTCGGGATACAAACATTGTGGAGCCGAGTTTTGTACTCACAGGCTCTTGAGCTGAGCACCAGTCAGAGCCGGATAGTCACCGCTGCACTGGTAAATTGCAGTGCAATGTCCGTTCGTGCGGCTTGTATATCCGCTGTACACGGTGGTATCCGTGTACCGGTCGATGGCGCCCTGGCACATCGGTCCCATGTTTTTGTTGCATAGGGCAGAACCGTGGCAGTTGTCCGAATACGCCCCAAGGCCGAAGGCGCAAGGAACAGCCGAGGAGCAAAGCTGAAGGCAATTGCATTTTCTCAATGACGAAACCTTTGCAGATAAGATCAATTGATGCTCGACAGACGGAAAGAAGAAAGATGTGTGCTTGGGGATTTTGAATAGAGATTGCTCTCACGGTGGGATGAGTGGCATATTTATATACTTCCAAAGTAATGCTGGATCTTGAATATCAACTGTGCAATAAAACGACTAATGCACTCTGCTTTACTACTTCCTCTCTAAAAAGGCGTTTCCTCTACTAAGATATAGTCAGCTGCCCGCTCTTGAAAGGATAGTTGATTGTTCAGCAAATTGTCTAGTATTCATTCTGTGTCTCAAGTGTATGAGCAAGAGGATGACCAGTCTTAGTCACTCCAATCAAAACAGTGAGCCGTAAAGACAATGGGCTAAAACTGGTCAAGTGTGCATGCAGGGTACAGCTGTGCCTTTAAAAGTGGAAAATAGTAGACAAAGAACAATGACTGCATACATGTGCGCCCAAATTTCAGGCGACCGTGAAGTAATCAGCCCTATGGGGTACCATGTATGTACATGTATGTTTTGGACACAGCTGTCATAGAAGATATCAGTCTACCCCGGGCCTTCGCTCCCACATTCCTTAAAAAGGAATCTTGAATGAAGATCCTGGTATCGATCGCCTCCTCAATTACCTAGGTAGGCAATAGCAGTCTGCAGGGTCCCATCAAGGTGTTGAAAAACGCACCAGGTGACTGCTTGGTGCAGAAAGCCGACGAGGTAATTGACGCCGGGATCTGCAAGCTTATGTATGATTATCTCATCTGCAGATTTCTTGGCTACCTAAAATTCCATTTTCCATTATCAACACTGCCTCTAATGGGGAAAGTCCTCTATCTGTCTTCTGGAGCATGAACTTACGGACACAGCCATCTTGGGCGGTGTTTGACAAAATCAAAGTCACCGAGACCTATCCAATAGATCTATCAAGAGGACCTGCCGATCCTGGTGACAATAAAAAACACAAGAATAACAATTTTCCTCAGCGTCCATGGATAAGGGTGAGCAAATAAACTTGAAAGGGATTTACCATTCTAGTCAATATCATCAAATGCTCTCCAGTTGATTGAACGACATGTCGCTCACGCTTCACCCCTGCACATAATAATGTACAGGTGAAATTTTCGCCGTATTCCACTGTCATGGTTGTGACATTATTCTACTGGCCCCCACCTACAAACTCTCCCTCGCAACAAGCCAAAAATAGAACTCCAGGCAATCCTCCGCCGTTTCGACACTTGATTTGAACGCATCGAAATTCTCAGCCAGCACTGAGATACCTACGATGTCGACAATCGCCAGCCAGTCCGAGAGAGGAAGCTTGCAAAGCCCGTTCTTCACATAGCACTCGGGGTGTGTGCTGAATGCATACTCTATCAATCCTCACAGGTGGTGTTCTGGGAGCCACCGACAGCATACGGAATCAGCTTACGCTGCAGGCAGAGCATCGTGTTCAACATCCAATCCTGGCCCTCGGCGCTCAACTTGTCTCGTTCCTCCCTGAACTTCTCGCAGTAGCGGAGTCCGTATCCGATTGGGTAGCCCGAGGGTCCGCAGTGGTATCGCGACTCGACGCAGACGGGGTAGAAACTGCAGTTGTCCCGCTGGGGATCGGTGCATATGGCTGGGATTGCGCTGTTGTTTGAGGAGCTGTTCATGGGCGAGGACCCAATTGTATCAATAAGATATCTATGGAAACCAAGATCTCAACGTTGGGTAAAGGTCAGCATGAATAATGCATACGCTAGACGTACCTTGACCGAGCTGCAACCGTGGCATTGGCAAAGCTGCTGAGTGCTAGCACCTCGAGCAGTATAATTACCGCTCTAGTGGCGCTGTTTTCGAGAGACATTGTTTCCATTATCTCTTTCCAACTTTAAAAAGCAGTAATTTAGAAATGCAAATCCCGTCAACAAGCCAGTGCAAAATCAAACACGAACTTGTAAGTTACTGGGTGAGAGCAGCAGAAAAGATGTGATTATGTGGTTCAAAGTCCTCCAGCTCGTCTAACTGTCTCCCCGGAGCCCACCTCTGCGGCTGTGGAAACAGATGCAGATGAAATCATCCAGGGATGTTGTACAAATTAATCTCCACGTGACTCTATACAAACTCTACTGTCACAAAAGCACTGAGTGGAACCCTTCGCCTACCCAGGTAAATAATACTAGGTTCATCTTACGGGGTAGCAGTGTGGAGTATATGATAAAACCCTCATATACAATTACGACTAATCCGCTATGTGCCTAGAGTGCCCCCCGCCCCCCAACTTGAACTCAAAACCTACATGAACAGGATCTTTGCCTTCTCATCGCCTGCCCTCCTGGCATCGCGCTTTTCCTTCTGCCCAAGTGCGGCGTAGAGGAGCGTGGCAACTGTACCCACTATTCCCATCGTCATGCAAATCCAGCACCCAGTACGATAGTAAGGTGCATCTTGTTTCAAGAATGCGAATGTTGCCACGATGCCTCCAGCGTTCTCAAAACCGATCATCCAGGCAGAGCCAATGCTGCGCTGCACGTAGCCTTGCAAGTTCATCAGGTACCAGCAGACGACACTGGCACCAGCTCCAAAAGCACCCATCGAGACGAGGCATATGCCTGTGTATTCGGCCGAAAAGCGTGATTTGCCATGGACGGTGAGAAGTATCGCGAGTCCAGAGATCAGCAGTGCGTTAGCAAAGATAATGTAAGGGAAGCAGATCCCAGTTCTATCTGACAGGTAGGCCATGACAAGACATAATCCTAGGGCGGCGGCGAAGGGAGGAACAGAGTGTAGTTAGCTTTGGACAATTGAGTAGTTGAGGGTTTTCACGATTGTGGGCGTAAAGTATGCAAAGGATAGACGGAACGTCAACTGCTGTAATGACGTTAGCTTTGTTCTAGTCACTCCAGGGTGGCTCCTTTACCAAACTACATGATGGCACCAAGATAGATCTTGACGTCCTTAAAGAACTTAAGGATGTCTTCAAATGTGATGGGGACCATATGTGACTCATCTGTTCGAGTCTTTGCCAGTACAAATTCCTTCTCCCCCGGTGTCAACCACTCTGCCTCTCGCGGGAAGTCACTAACGGCAAAGAAAGCTGTGATGCCGACAGGAACTGTCAGGATTCCTTCCAAGATAAAAATCCATATCCAGTCGCTGAGACCATGGACACCGTTCATTTGGCGATTGCAGTCGCGAGCAAACCGCCAAAAGCGCCTGCGATGATCACTGATGACCAGTAGATGGTAAATTGTTTCTGCGCCTCATCATGCTTGTACCAAAAGCTGATCGGATAGAAAATGCCGGGAAAGACACCAGCTTCCGCCAGTCCGAGAAGGAAGCGCGTCACAAGAAGACCGCTATAAGTGCGCACGAAGCCTTGGCATAGCATCATAATCCTGAAAGCAAGAATGCACCCTGATAGCAAGTTGTGCGGGCTGAACATTTTCATACAGTTATTCAAATGGATCTAGAGGATGATATAAGGCACAAAGAAGATTGTGAAGGCGACGTTGGGCTGCTGACCAGTGAGGCCCAACTCTTGCGGCATACCCATAATGAGCGCGTTTGAGATGTTGACCCTATCCAATAATTGTATAAGTGGAGAGCTTTGGTATGAGCCCGCGACACTCACCGGTCAAGGAACGCAACGACATAGAAACAGCATTGGCATGACCCGAAGGTCGATCTTGCCCAGCAGCTTTGCCTCATCGACCAGTATCTCTGCGCCCGTCTCTGCCACCACCGGCGAGTCTGCGCTGCGGAGCAGCTCGGACTTTCTCTTGGCCTAATTACTGTGAGTACAGTCACAACATAAACGTTGAAAGAATGGGCATACTAATATTGCCTGTCTTGATGCCGAGAATACAGAGGGCGTCCTGTCGCTGTTTTAATAGGATGTCCCTTCATAGATTGTTGAAGTCGATGTTTGGTTCCTTCCAGCAGCTTGAGATGATCTGGCAGGCGAAAGAAGGTGGAGAGCCACTTGGAAAGGATACAACAAGCCGGGCTTTTGACATGTTAAATTTGCTGGAAGAACAAAGAAAACATTTCAGACAACCTCCGCTGCAACAGTCTTGCCATTTGCTCTCACCGCACACCCCTATTACTCGTGAGATGCTTGGTGCTTCTTCTGCAGTCGCGGTAAAAAGTTGTCGGGGTTCCCTATCACCGCCACCTTGTTTCTGTTTGATGCTACCATGCAGGCAAGGCTACAATATAGTCAGTTGGGATGATAGTACCCTACACATGACGCGTAACACTAGCTTTTGGTAGCTTAATTGGACTCGACGTGGGAGCCCGTTCGACATCATGATTGTTTCGCTCATGATCATCTCGATCGGCTTCTACGGAATCACGTCCTTTGTGAAAATCTTTGAGTGCACTCCCAGAGCCAAGATTGTAAACCAGAAGCTCCCTGGAAGTTGCGTCAACGTTTCCATGTTGGTCAATGCCAGCGGCTTGTTTAACACGATAACTGACTATCTGATTCTTCTCCTACCCGTCCATGCTGTACGGAAGCTGCAGATGAATGGAACACGGAAGATTCTTGTCGTGTTTGTCTTTACTTTTGGTCTTTGGTACCAACCCTTTGCGCAGCTGGTTCAAGAGCGCAGCAATACTGATTTGTCAGCCGAATATTACCACTATACCCTAGTGGTATACCAAGAGACCTATCAGC